>WNGM01002058.1_pt1 | contig 16189 bp, 13 predicted proteins | sample 5400571 | NCBI WGS metagenome assembly WNGM01 (sample SAMN13153378, study PRJNA577476) | soil metagenome | isolation source: 100 cm soil or saprolite under Garry oak tree replicate 2 | place: USA:California | collected 2016-06-15 | reverse complement strand
ATGGTCGGCGAGCGCACGGGCGATCTCGGCCAGCCAGTACGGGTCGGCGACCGTGTCGTCGTCGAGCCAGGCGAGGATCTCGCCCGGCGTGGCGGCCACGGCGGCGTTGCGCGCGCGGGACAGCCCCGGTACCGGTGCGCGCAGGTAGTCGACCGGCACCCGTTCGGCCGCGGCGCGGACCACCCCGGCGGTGGCCTCGTCGCTGGGCGCGTTGTCGACGACGAGCACGCGGAAGCTCGGGTACTCCTGGGCCAGCAGGCTGTCGAGGCAGGCGGCCAGCGAGCCGGGCCGGTCCCGGGTACAGACGACGGCGGTGATCGGCAGCGCGTCGCGCAGTACCTCGCGGCGGCGCGCGAGGAACGGCGGCTCGCCGGGCACCGTCCGCCCGCCGGTCAGCGGGCTCCGCGGGTCGCCACCCGCCCGCGCGATCCGCTCCCGGACGGCCAGCCCGTACCGTGCCTCGATCGCGGCGGCAAGCCCGGCGGCCGGCAGCCCTTCCTCCGGCAGGTCCACGGTGAGCAGGCCGAGCGGCTCGGTGAACAGCCGGACCACCAGCCACGCCTGCGCGGCCCGCCGGCCGGCGTCGTCGCGGGAGGGCAGGTGCGGCAACGGTTCGGACAGCTCGACGTCGCGCACGATCCCGGGCAGCGTCTCCTTATCGATGCCGCACCACCTCCACGAGCCCACCGAACGCGGCGGCCGCCGCGCCGGCCACGATAGTGCCAGCCCGGGCCAAGCCCGTGGGATCCCGTCGGCGGGCGGCCGCGCCGAGTCCGCAGCGGATCCCGGCGGGCAGGGTCCGGCGCAGGTACGCGCTTTCCGAGCCGAGGCTGTCCCGGCCGTGGTTGAGCCGGGCCAGCGCCACCTTGCCGCGGCCCTCGTGGTAGCACCGGGTGAGGAAGTAGCGCATGGTGGCCTTGTCCGCCGGTACCGGGTGGTCGATGAGCGCGTCCGGCACGTAGATCCAGCGGCCGCCGCTCGCCTCGCTCATCCGCAGGCACAGGTCGGTGTCCTCGGGCCGCGACCGGTCGCCGACCTTGCCGAAGCCGACCCGGAACCCGTCCACCTTCGCGAAGACGTCGCGGCGTACCGCCATGCTCGCCGACCAGACGTTGCGCACCGGGGCGGTCGTGGTGGGCAGGCCGGTGTACGAGCCGCCCCAGGCCCAGAGGAACTCGTCCGGTACCCAGCCGGGCCGGCGGGTCTGCCAGGCCGGCCGGATCGCGCCGCCGGTGCCGCACACCGCCGGGTCGGCGAACGGCGCGACGAGCCCGGCCAGCCAACCGGGGTGGGCGTAGGCGTCGTCGTCGAGCAGCGCCACGAGCGGGGTGTCGAGGTGGTACACCCCGGTGTTGCGGTTGCCGGACACGCCCCGCTCGGGACAGTCGTTGCGCAGCACGGTGACGCCGGACAGTTCGCGCGCGGCGCGCCGGTACAGCGGCTCGTTGTGGTCGACCACGACGACGACCTCGGCCGGGGCCGGCCGCTGGGCGAGCACCGAGGCGACCGCCGCGCACAGTCCGGCCCACCGCTGCTCGGTATGGCACGGTATGACAACGCCCACGCGCACCGCCGGACGCTATCAGGTGCGCACCGGCGCCCCCAAGAGCAGGTCCAGGTCGGCCGGTACCGGCGGGCGCAACACGACTGTCCTGTGGGCCGGCGCGCGCACCGGGCAGCGCCGCGGCGGCTCGTTGGCCCGCCCCAGCCGGCCCAGGTCGCGGGCGACCGGGTCGAGGTAGAAGTTAGGCCGCTCGTCGGCCTCGTGGTAGTAGCGGTGGAACACCGGCGTGGTGGCGCCGGACATCGGCGGCACGATCCAGGTCCAGTCGGCCGGGGTGCGCCGGCCGGCCCGCTGCTCGCGCTCCAGGTGGGCGACGAACCGGCGCGCCTCGGTGTGATGGTCGGTGATCTTCACGCCGGTCCGCTCGAACGACCAGAGCACCGCTCGGTTCAGCTCCACCAGCGCCCGGTCGCGCCACAGCGTGGCGTCCCGCGAGGTGTCCAGCCCCAGCTCCTCGGCGAGGATGGGCAGCAGGTCGTACCGCGCCGGGTCGGCCAGGTTGCGCGCGCCGATCTCGGTACCCATGTACCAGCCGTTGAACGGCGCCAGCGGGTACTGGACGCCGCCGACGGACAGCCGCATGTTCGAGATCGCCGGTACCGCGTGCCAGCGCAGCCCCAAGTCGCTGAACCAGCGGTACTCCGGGTGGTCCAGCGCCACTTCGAGCACCGCGTCCTCGGGCAGGTCGAAGAGGCGTACCCCCTCGTCGGGCGTCTCGATCGCGACCGGCAACACGTCGAAGGACTCCCCCTTGCCGCGCCAGCCGAGCTGTTCCATGGCGGCCGTGAACTCGGCGTTCCTCGGGTCGCCGATCACCCCGCCCGCCGGCTGCCGGTACCCGGCGTACCGGATCAGCTGCTCGTTCCACACCCGGGCGTGCGGGCGGCCGGGTTGGGCCGGCCGGAACACCGAGATGACCGGCCGGATCTGCCCCGGCCGCCTCCCCGCTACCCGCAGGTGCGTGACGAGATCGCCGAAGATCTGCTCCGCGGTGGTGGCGTTGCGCCGGTCGAGCACGAGCAGGCTGTGCCAGTACAGCCTGCCGATGCACCGGCTCGCGTTGCGCCAGGCCACCTTCGCGCCGAAGGTCAGCTCGGCGCCGGTGTGCACGTACGTACCGGTCGCCGCGATCTCGGCGCGGACCTCGCGCAGCCGCCGCTCCACCGGGCCTGCCTCGGGATGTTCGGCGTGGTACAGCCGCAGGAAATTCTCGGCCTCCGCCACGTCGACCGGGTCGTCCGGGTGCCACGGGCGGGTCGGAGTGTCGCGATAACCGGGGATTCCTCTCATGCCCGCTCCCTCGTTCCGCTCCGTGGGGTAACGGGACGATGCCATGCTGTCGCCAAGTTTGCCAGACCCCGTCGCACAAGTTGTGCGGCCCATTTCCGGCGAACCGAACGATCCGGACGGCGGCGGGCGGCCGCGGGTTACGCCGTATAACTGAGGCATGGTCGGCCTACCCACCCCGTACCGGTCCCGGACCCGCACCTGGCTCGCGCTGGGGCTCGGGGTCGCCGCCCTGGTCGCGCTCACCCTGGGGCTGAACGGCAACCGTGGCCCCGCATCACTGACCACGGCCGCCCTGCTCTACCTGGTACCCGTGGTCGTCGTCGCCGTGGTCGGCGGGGTCTGGCCGGCGCTGGCCGCCGCGGTCGCCTCCGACGCGCTGCTCAACTGGTTCTTCGTGCCGCCGTACCACACGTTCACGGTGGAGAGCCGGGAGAACGTCCTCGCGCTGCTGATCTACGTGCTTGTCGCGGTGAGCGTGAGCCTCGCCGTCGATCTGGCGGCCCGGCAGCGGGCGGCCGCGGTACGCAGCGGGCTCGAAGCCCGCCTGCTCGCCCGGATCACCGCGGCCCCGGTCGCCGACCAGTCGCTGACCCGGCTGCTCGGCCACATCCGGGACACCTTCGGCATGCGCGCGGTGGCGCTCGTCGAGGGGGACGAGACGGTGGCCGGCGTCGGGTCGGCCGATGCCGCGGAGCCCGCGCTGGAAGTCGAGGCCGCCGACGGGCTGCGCCTCGTGGCGCACGGGCCGGAGCTGTTCGGCGAGGACCGGCGGCTGCTGGCCCGGCTGGCCGCGGGCGCCGCCCGGACGCTGGAAGCCCAGCGGCTGGCCCGGCGCGCCGCCGAGGCCGAGCAGCTGGCCGAGGTCGACCGGCTGCGCACCGCGATCCTCGCCGCCGTCGGGCACGACCTGCGCACGCCGCTGGCGAGCATCAAGGCCGCCGCGTCCAGCCTGCGCGCACCCGACGTCGAGTTCTCCCCGGAGGACCGCGACGAGCTGCTCGCCACCGTCGAGGAGTCCGCCGACCGGCTCGACGACCTGGTGGAGAACCTGCTGGCGATGAGCCGGTTGCAGGCCGGCGTACTGTCCGTGCAGGCCCGGCCGGTGGCCATGGACGAGGTGGTGGCGCGGGCGGTACCCCGGTCGCCGGTGCGGCTCGCGGTCGGCGACGACCTGCCGCTGGTACGGGCCGATCCCGGCCTGCTCGAACGGGTGGTGGCCAACCTCGTGAGCAACGCGGTGCGGGTGTCCGGCTCGGTGACCGTGGACGCCGTCGCCGCACCGTCCACTGTGGACCTCCGGGTCACCGACCACGGCCCCGGGGTACCGGCCGAGGACCGGGAACGGATGTTCGCGCCGTTCCAGCGGCTGGGCGACCGTACCGCCGACGGCGGGCTCGGGCTGGGGCTGGCCATCGCGCGCGGGTTCACCGAGGCGATGGGCGGCCGGCTCACACCGGCGGACACCCCGGGCGGCGGCCTGACCATGACGGTCACCCTGCCGAGGGCGGACTCATGAGCCGGATCCTGGTGGTCGACGACGACCGTCAACTGCTGCGGGCGCTGCGGATCAACCTCGCCACCCGGGGGTACGAGGTGCAGCTCGCCCCGGACGGGGGTACCGCGCTGACGATGGCGGGCCGGCAGCCACCGGATCTCGTCATCGTCGACCTCGGCCTGCCCGACATGGACGGCGTCGACGTGGTGCAGGGCATCCGGGGCTGGTCGACGGTACCGATCGTCGTCCTGTCCGCCCGGCACCTGGAGCAGTCGAAGGTGCGCGCTCTCGACGCCGGGGCGGACGACTACGTGACCAAGCCGTTCGGCATGGACGAGTTGCTGGCGCGGGTACGGGCGGCGCTGCGCCGCCGTACCCCCGCCCCGGAGGCACCGGTGGTGCGGACCCACGCGTTCACCGTTGATCTCGCCGCCCGGCGGCTGACCCGGGACGGTCAGGACGTCCGGCTGACCCCGACCGAGTGGCACGTGCTGGAGGTACTTGTCCGCAACGCCGGCAAGCTGGTACCGCACCGGCAGCTGCTGCAGGAGGTGTGGGGTCCCCGGTACGAGTCGGAAACCAACTACCTGCGGGTGTACCTGGCCCAGCTACGGGCCAAGCTGGAACCCGACCCGGCCCGCCCGCGGCACCTGCTCACCGAACCGGGAATGGGGTACCGCTTCCAGCCGTGACCTCGACGCTGAGGGTCACCAGCGACCCCTCGGTCGCCACCCGCAACGGCTGGCCGAGCCGGTGCATCGTCCGGATCATCGGCGAGTTCCCGGCGTGCGTGCGCACGTGCAGCGCCTCCCGACCGGCCAGCGCGGCGAGCCGCAGCGCGCGCCGGACCAGGGCGGTACCCAGGCCGCGCCGCTGCCAGTCGTCGACCACGAGCAGGCCCAGCTCCGCCTCCGGCCCGTCCCACGAGAGGTTCGCCAGCGCGACGGGGCGCCGCTCCTCGGTCTCCGCGACGAGAGCATGACCCTCGCCGGGCTCGAGAAGCCGGCGCAGGGCATCGTCGGACGGGATGCCCGCGCCGGACAGGTACCGCCGGTACCGGCTGCGCACCGAGCAGCACGCGTGCATGCGGCGTACCCCGTCGAGGTCCGCCGGCTGCGCCGGCCGCACGGTGACCTCGGTACCGTCGGCGAGAAGCAACTGGTACCGGCGCGCGACGGCGCCCGCCAGCTCGACCAGCGCGTGCGCCCGGGCGCCCTCGGCCGGCGTGAACGGCGGCTCCAGCCGGCGTACCTCCAGCGTCCCCCCGGCCGGGTCGGGCAGCTGCAGCAGGTGCGCGGAGTACCCCGGGGCGCCCGGCGCCGGCTCCGGCCGCCAGGTCACCAGCACGTCCCCGAGCAGCCCGGTGAGAGCGGTGCCGAGGTCGTCGCCGTCCCGGACCAGACGGGTGGCGAGGTTGATCAACAAGGTCGGGGCGTCGACGAGACCGTCGGCGCCGGCCCGGCGTACCCACGGGTCCCGACCCCGGCCCTTGACCACCGCGGCCAGCAGGTCGGCCTCGGACAGCGCGTCGGGCGCGTCGATCAGGAAGTCGTCGACGGCTCCGCCCTCGGTCGCGTGGACCTGGACCGAAAGGATGTTGACCGACCGCAGCGCGAGGCTTGCGGCCAGCACCGCGAGGAAGCCCGGCCGGTCGTCGACCGTGGCCCGTACCCGCCAGAGCGCCATGGCGGCTCTCCCGGTCTCAGTGGTCCAGGGCGGCGGCGAACCGGTTGGCCGTGCTGTTGACCGGCCACGGCCTCGACTGCTGCCCCGATCCGGACAGCTGGTCCAGCCGGGCACCGAGGACCAGCGCGCTGGCCCGGACCAGCTGGGCCAGCCGGTCGGCCTCGGTGACGTGGAACGCCGGTGGCGGCAGCGAGGCCTCCGCGCTCGTCTCGCCGCCGCGCGCCGCGAGCAGCACCAGGCCGGCCTGACCGAAGGGCGCCGCCGCGTACCTCCCCCCGTCGCGCCAGTCAAAGGAGCGCGGCCGAAGCGGCGTCACCTCCGGTGGGTGCAGCGGCTGCGGGGCACGCCAGCTGGCGTAGACGACACTCGGCGCGGCGTCGCCGGTGTGCGCCCAGTCCGCCGGTACCGCGAGCACCGCGGCCCAGTCCGCGGACAGCAGCCCCGGTACCGCGTCGGTCAGCGTGGCGATCCCGTCGGACGGGTTCGCCGCGACCTGGCCGACCAGTTCCGCGTCGGCACCACCGACGGCCGGCGCGCCGACCGACCGCCACACGCCCTCGACCCCGACCCCCGGGATCGCGCCCAGCCCCGCGAGGATCCGGTCGACCGGAGCCGCGGCCGGCCAGATGACGGTGAAGTCGTCGACGGCCCGGCCGCCGACCCGCTCCAGCACGACCATCTGGACGATGTCGGCGCCCGTCACGCCGAGCGTGCGGGCCACCTGACCCAGCGAGCCCGGACGGTCGGGCAGCCTGACCCGAAGCCGCAGCAGCATCTCGAACCTCCCGATCGGATGTCCCCGTGCGGCTCAGCCTGCCGTGGTCACGTTTCCGGACGATTGCGGCGTCATGTCCCGCCCGGTAACCCTCGCGCCGGGAGGGTTCAGGCGAGGCGGCGCAGCAGGGTCGTCGCCCGCTCGTGGTCGAACTCGGTCGGGTCGAAGCGCTTGCCGATCCACTCGCGCATCGCCGCGTGCTCGGGGTGCGCGGGGTCGCCGAGGGCGGCCAGGAAGCCCGCATACCCGTATGCCCCGCCGACGTCCTCGGGCGGGCAGGCGCTCTCGCCCTCCATGCACAGCGGGTACCGGATGTCCGGCTCGGCCGGGTACACCGTCTCCACGGTCACCTCGTGCTCCCACCAGTCCCCGAAGTCGTAGGTGTAGATGAACCGGGCGTCCTTGCCGGCCACCGAGTCCAGCCGTACCTCCAGCTCGTCGCGCAGATCGAGTTCCCCGTCCGGGTCGGGCTCCCCGTACTGCACCCCGTCGATCTCGAACGAGTGCAGGTGGTAGTTCTGCCAGCCCATCGCGTACTGGATCACCCGGTGCACCCGGTCCAGGGTGTACCCGCCCGGTACCGCCACCCGCCGCCACACTTCGGGCGTAACGTCGGCCAGGCTGATCCGTAACTGAAAGATCTGTCGCGACATGGGGCCCCTTCCCGTCGTGTGGCCCATTCTTGACCCAAGACGGTGCCGATGACGAGGGGAACGGCGATGATCTGCGGCGCGTGTCGAGAACAGCGGCACACCGACTGCCGGGGCGCGAACTGGTGCGACTGCCAGCACCGGGTGCCCGTACCGACCCCTCCGGTGACCGGTCCGGCCGGCGAGTGACGATATCCGGATGTACCGACTGTGGCCCGACCCGGACCCGACCCCGCTGGACGACGCCGCGCTGACCGCGCTCTACGAGCACGCCGGCCCCGGCGTGCGGATGAACTTCGTGACCAGCGTGGACGGCGCCGTCGAGATCGAGGGCCGCTCGGCCGGCCTGGGCAACCCCGCCGACAAGCTGGTCTTCCACCTGCTCCGGCAGTACCCGGACGCGCTGCTCGTGGGCGCCGGCACGGTGCGCGTCGAGGGGTACAACGCGGTCCGGCTGGACGAGCAGCAGCGGGCCTGGCGGGGCGCGCGCGGCCTGGACCCGTACCCCCGGCTGGTGGTGATCTCCCGCCGGCTGGACCTGGACCCCAGCCACCCGGCGCTGTCCGAGGCACCCCGCCGCCCGGCCATCCTGACCAGCCGCGCCGCCCCGCCGGACCGGATCACCGCGCTGTCGACGGTGGCCGACGTGCTGACGCACGGCGAGGACGAGGTGGATCTCCGTTCATCCCTGGCGGAGCTGCGGGACCGGGGAATCCGGACGATCCTGTCCGAGGGCGGGCCGCACCTGTTCGGGTCGCTGACCGCGGCCGACCTCGTCGAGGAGGTCTGCCTGACCGTCTCTGCGCTGCTCGCCGGGCCCGGTGCGGGCCGGATCACCGCGGGCCCCGCGTCGGAGGTACGGGACCTGAGGCTGGCCCATATTTTGTACGCTGAGGATGCCATCCTGCTCCGGTACGCTCGAAGCACCTGATCCGGCGAGGAGACGCGCATGACGACCGTGGAGATGCCGCGCCTGCCGATGACCGCCGAGGAGTTCGAGCGGATGCCACCGGTCAAGGGCCTGCGGATCGAGCTCTGGGAAGGGAACCTGGACGTGTCCGCAGCGGCCCAGCAGCGCTGGCATGCGATCGTGATGCGGCGGATCGGCGACCTCTTCGAGGCCGCCGGCCGGGAGGTCTCCTATGAGACCGGGGTCGTGCTGACTCAGCGGACCGTCCGCGAGCCGGACGTCAGCCGCTTCCGTCCCGGCGTCTTCCCGAGACTTCGCCAGTCTCAGTGGCCCGCCGACGACGTCGACTGCGTCGTCGAAGTGATCTCGCCCGAGTCGGACAAGCGTGACCGGATCATCAAACCGGACGAGTACGCCGCCGCGGGAATCCCCGAGTTCTGGCTCGTCGAGGAGCACCCCGACGACGAGGCCGATGCGGTCATCAACATCCATCGGTTGACCGAGGCGGGAACGTATGCGCTGATGCGTTCGGTGGGTTTGTCCACATTGCAGAAGGAGATCTGAACGCTGGCCGGCGTGCCCGTGTGACTCCTCCGGGCGGCGTGGGGCACGATGCCCGTCATGAGCCCTTCCCCGCTCAATGATCCACCCGTGGTACCGGGACCGCCGGTCGGCCGGGTCCTCGGTACCGCCGACGCCACCCCGCTGTCGTTCTGGGTCGCCGTGGAGCAGGGTGCCTACCTGCAGCTCGACGACGTGGTGGTGACCCGCCGGGAGCTGCCGGACCGGGAGCCGGTCACGATCGCGGGAGTGGTCACCGCCGTACGGGCCCGGCACGAGGGCGCGCTGTTCGAGTCGGACGTGTTCGCGATCGCGGACGGTACCCTGCCGGCGCAGGTACAGGAGGCCGCCGAGATCACCACGACGCGGGTCGATCCCGAACTGTATGTGCCGCCGACCCCGGGCGCCCTGGTGCACCGCGCGGTCGGCCAGGTCCGGTCCAAGGCGCTGTACTTCGACCGGATGGAGCAGCCGGTACCGCTGGGCGTCGGGCGCGACGGCGCACCGGTCTACCTCAACTTCGAGTTCCTGAGCGGCCAGCGCGGGGCACACGTGTCGATCTCGGGCATCTCCGGGGTCGCGACAAAGACGTCGTTCGCGACCTTCCTGCTGTACTCCGTGTTCCGGTCGGGCGTCCTGGGCGCGGAGGCGGTCAACACCAAGGCGCTCGTGTTCAACGTCAAGGGCGAGGATCTGCTCTTCCTCGACCACCCGAACACCCGGCTGACGGAGTCCACTGTGGACGCTTATGCGACCCTGGGCCTGACCGCCGCACCGTTCCCGGACGTGGCCGTGTACGCGCCGCCGCGGGCCGGCGATCCGACCGGTACCCCGGACGTGTCGAGCCGGCTGTCCGGAGTGGACAGTTTCTACTGGACGCTGGAGGAGTTCTGCGCGGACCGGCTGCTGCCGTACGTGTTCGCCGACGCGGACGACGAGCGGCAGCAGTACACGATGGTGGTGCACGGGGTCACGGCACATCTGGCGAGGGTCGCGACGCCCGCCGACGGCGGCGTGTCCATCGAGGGCACCCGGATCGGTTCCTACGCCGACCTCGTGGACTTCCTGGTGGCTCACGTCAACGACGAGGAATCCCGCCCGTACTGGGTCGGCTCCGCGGTCGGCCTCGGTACCGTCAACGCCTTCGCCCGCCGGCTCATCGCCTCAAAACGCGACCTCCACCGGATCATTCGCGGAGATCTCCCCACGCGGACCCGCCACTCGGTCAATACGGCCGAGTCGGCCCAGATGACCGTCGTCGACCTGCACAACCTGCCGGACCGGGCGCAGCGCTTCGTCGTCGGCGTGACGCTGAAGACCGAGTTCGAGCGCAAGGAGAAGGCGGGTACCGCGAAGCCGCTGCTGTTCGTCGTGCTGGACGAGCTGAACAAGTACGCGCCGCGCGAGGGCTCCAGCCCGATCAAGGAGATCCTGCTCGACATCGCCGAACGCGGCCGGTCGCTCGGCGTGGTACTGATCGGGGCGCAGCAGACCGCGAGCGAGGTGGAGCGGCGCATCGTCGCCAACTCGGCGATCCGGGTCGTCGGGCGGCTGGACCCGGCCGAGGCCGGCCGTCCGGAGTACGGGTTCCTGCCGTCGGCGCAACGGGCCCGGGCGCTGATCGCCAAGCCCGGCACCATGTTCGTCAACCAGCCGGAGTTGCCGGTACCGCTGGTCGTCGAGTTCCCCTTTCCAGCCTGGGCGACCCGGCCATCGGAGGCGGGACCGGCGCCGCGCGCGACGCTCCGCTCGCTGACCCAGGCGGCCGACGCGTTCGCCGTCGTCGGTGCGCGGCCGGCCGGCGCTTCCCTGTCCGACGACGACATCCCGTTCTGATGAAGCTGCTGCACACCTCCGACTGGCACGTCGGGAAGGTCCTCAAAGGACAGTCCCGGATGGACGAGCATGTCGCGGTACTCAAGCAGGTCGTGGACATCGCCCGGTCCGAGCGGCCCGATCTGGTGCTGGTCGCCGGGGACCTCTTCGACACCGCCGCGCCGACGCCGGATGCGACCCGGGTGGTGACCCGGGCGCTGTCCGCGCTGCGCGGCAGCGGCGCCGAGGTCGTCGCGATCGCCGGCAACCACGACAACGGGGCGGCGCTCGACGCCCTGCGCGGGTGGGCCGAGGCGGCCGGGATCACCCTGCGCGGCTCGGTACGCGACCGGGCCGCCGAGCACCTCATCACCGGGCGCACCGCCGCCGGGGAGGACTGGCGGCTGGTCGCGCTGCCGTTCCTGTCGCAGCGGTACGCGGTACGGGCGACCGAGATGTTCGCGCTGTCCGCCGCCGAGGCGACGCAGACCTACGCCGACCACGTCGGACGCCTGCTCAGCGCGCTGACGGCCGGGTTCGACGGCAGCGCCGTCAACCTCGTCACCGCGCACCTCACCGTCGTGGGCGGTGTACTCGGCGGCGGCGAGCGCGACGCGCACACCATCCAGTCCTACGCGGTACCGGCGACCGTGTTCCCCACCACCGCGCACTACGTCGCGCTCGGGCACCTGCACCGGCGGCAGAGCGTCCTCGGGCCGTGCCCGGTGCACTACAGCGGCGCCCCGCTGGCGATCGACTTCGGCGAAGAGGAGAACACGCCCTCGGTGACCGTCGTCGAGGTCACCGCGAGCACCGCGGCCAAGACGCGGGACGTGCCGATCACCAGCGCGACGCCGCTGCGGACCGTGCGCGGCACGCTCGACGAATTGTCCACAGTGGACACCGGTGCGGCCTGGCTGCGGGTGTACGTGACCGAGCAGCCGCGGGCCGGGCTGCGCGAGGCGGTGCAGGAGCTGCTACCGCGCGCACTGGAGGTACGCATCGACCCGGCGCTGACGGCCGATACCGCGGCGCCCGGGCGGGCGCAGCGGTCCGGGCGCGCTGCTCGCGACCTGTTCGCCGACTACCTCACCAGCCGTGGCCACGCCGACCCGGACGTGATCGCCCTCTTCGACCGCCTGTACGGGGAGGTGGCGCGCTGATGCGGCCGCTGCGGCTGGACCTGCACGGCTTCACGGTCTTCCGGGAACCGACCAGCATCGACTTCACCGACGCCGACTTCTTCGCCCTCGTCGGCCCGACCGGCTCGGGCAAGTCCACCGTCCTCGACGCGATGTGCTTCGCGCTCTACGGCACGGTACCGCGGTGGAGCGACCGGCGTTCCGTTGCCAACGCGCTCGCGCCGTCGGCGGCGGAGGCCCGGGTACGGCTGGTCTTCGAGGCGGCCGGGGCGCGGTACGCGGCGACCCGGGTGGTCCGGCGGGACGGCAAGGGACGGATCAACACCACCCACGCGGGGCTGGAACTGCTGCCGCCCGGCTTCGATCTGTCCACACTGGACGGCGGCCGGACCGACAAGCGCCGCCTTGCCACTCCGGCCCAAGTGCCGGTGTGCGAGCTGGGCGAGCCGCTCGCCGGTACCCCGGCGGAGCTGGACGCCGCCGTACTGGCCGCGGTCGGGCTGCCGTACGAGCAGTTCACCAGCTGCGTAGTGCTGCCGCAGGGCCAGTTCGCCGAGTTCCTCCACGCCAAACCGGCCGCCCGCCAGCAGATCCTGGTCAACCTGCTGGGCCTGTCGGTGTACGAGCGGATCCGCGACCAGGCGACCGCTGAAGCGGCCCAGGCGGACGCGCACCTCGCGGCGACCGACCGGCTGCTCGCCGACCTGTCCGGGGCGAGCGACCAGGCACTCGACGGGGCGGCCGCGCGGGTTGCCGAACTGCGGCAGCTGAGCGAGGCGGTGGAGGCCGCGGTACCGGCGCTCGCGAAGGCGCAACAGGACGCGGCGGCCGCGGCGGCCGCGCTGGCCGACCTCGACGGGGAACTGGCTCTGTTGAGCCGGATCCGCGCACCGCAGGACGCTCGCAAGGCGGCAGCGGCGCTCGCCGCCGCGGAAGCGGCGGCGGTAGCCGGGCATGAAGCGGTGACCGCGGCCGAGGAGCGCGAGGAGAAGCTGCGCGGCGAGCTGGCCGCAGCCGGGGATCCGACCGCGCTGCACCGGTTGCTGGACGGGTACGCGGAACGGGACCGGATGGCCGGGCAGCTCGCCGAGCTGGTCGACGGCGTCGCGACAGCGCAAGCGGAACACGCGAAGGCGACCGGGGCGCTCGCCACCGCGACGGCCGCCGCCGAGCGGGCCGCCGCCGCCGTCGCGGAAGCGGAGCATGCGGTGGAGGCAGCGCGTACCCAGGACCGGGCCGCGACGCTGCGCCCGCACCTGCGCGCCGGCGAGCCGTGCCCGGTGTGCACGCAGATCGTCGTGACCGTGCCCGCGGTGCCGGAGGTACCCGCGCTCAAGGCCGCGAACGCCGCGCTGGCCAAGGCACAGAAGGGCGCGGAGGCGGCGCAGCGGACGGTCGCGAGGCACGATCACGCGGTACGGGCACTGGACCGGACGCTCGCCGCGGTGGCGGCGCAGCGCGACCAGCTCCAGGCGCGGTACTCCACAGTGGACGGTGCGCTGGCGTCGGCGCCCGAACCCGATGCGGTCCGCGCCGAACTGACCGCGCTGGACCAGCTGCAGCGCCGGGTGGACGAGGCGGCCGGCGAGGTCCGTAGGGCGCGGGAGGCGCAGCGCCGGGTCGCGGCCGGGCTGGAGCAGGCCCGGGTCAAGCTGCGCGCCGCGTGGCAAGGATTCGACGGGGTACGCGATGCCGTCGCCCCGCTCGGCCCGCCCCCCGCGGACCGCGACGACCTGGCCGGCGCGTGGGACACCCTCGCCGGCTGGGCACTGTCCGAAGTGGACGGTCGCCGGGGGCGTCGGGACGCGCTCGCCGACGGGGTTCGCCACGCGCAGGCGACGGCGGCCGCGGCGGCGGCCTCGATTGCGGCGCTGTTCGCAAACAACGGGCTCGCCGCTCCGGGCGATCCGGCCGCGTTCTCCCGTGCGGCAGCCGTGGCGTTCGCCCAGGCGGAGAGCGCGCGCGACGCCATCCTCGACAAGCGCGCCCAGGCCGGGAAGCTGCGCACGCAGCGCACCGGGTACGAGCGGGACAGCCAGGTGGCCAAGGCACTGGCGAACCACCTGCGGGCCAACAACTTCGAGCGCTGGCTGCTGGAGGAGGCGCTGGACCTGCTGGTGGACGGCGCCTCGCGGATCCTGCGGGAGCTGTCCGGCGGGCAGTACGACCTCGGGCACGACAAGGGCGAGTTCTTCGTCGTCGACCACCACGACGCCGGGCTGCGCCGCGCCGTGCGTACCCTGTCCGGCGGCGAGACCTTCCAGGCGTCCCTGTCGCTGGCGCTGGCGCTGTCCGAGCAGCTTGCCGGGGTGTCCACCGGGGCGGCGAGCCTGGAGTCGATCGTGCTCGACGAGGGGTTCGGTACGCTCGACACGGCCACCCTCGACATGGTCGCCGCGACCCTGGAGAACCTGGCTGCCCGCGGGGACCGCATGGTCGGCGTGGTGACCCACGTACCGGCGCTGGCCGAGCGCATCCCGGTCCGGTACGAGGTCCGCAAGGATGCCCGGTCGGCACACGTGGAAAGGGTCGGGCTGTGAGGTACTCGGTCGAACCCTGGAGCCCCGCGTTCGGTAGCCCGAACCAGCTGGACGAGAGCGATGGTTACCGCACCACCGCCGAGCTGAAGCTCGACGTCGAGCTGCCGGTGGAGTCCTGGCGCCCGTTGCCCCCCAACGCCACCGTCGACACGCCCCCGGTCGTGCTGCTCGTCGACGGCGTGCGGCGGATCGACGCGTACCTCTGGGCTCAGGACGGCGAGGGCAACTCGCACCCGGCGGTCGCCGCCTCGTACGCGGCCGGCGTGGTCCGCTGCGACCTGCGCCGCAAGGTCGCCGAGGTGGTCCACCACCAGATCCGCCGCGCGCTGTTCACGGCCGCGCCGGGCGCGACCCCGCTGGGCGAGTACGCGGTCCAGCCCGCGAGCGGCACCCGGCACGAGGACGTCGCGAAGTCCGTCCAGGGCGCCATGCTGGCCCTGGAACTGGTGGTGTCCGAGGAGGTCCGGAGGTCCACTGTGGACGATGATGACCTGCTCGTCACCGACGGCCCGTTGCGCGGGCGGCACCGGCTCGCGCGGGCGCTCGGGTACACCAAGACGCTCGGCACCGAGTACCTCGCGCCGGATCAGGCGCGCGTGGTGACCGGTTGCCGGCCCGGCGAACGTTCGCCGATCTTCTTCACCGGACCCCAGTGGCCGCACTACTCGTGGTACCTGCGGCTGCCCGGCCACGCCAGCCATCCGTGGGCCGGCATGGTGCTGGTACAGGGCTCGCCCGACCTCACCCCGCAACAGGCGACCGCGCTCGCCGACCGCTCGACGGCGACGTTGCCGCGCTTCGCGTCGACGGCGTACAAGGATCCCCGCGCGCCGCAGAACCTCGTGCCGATCGCCGGGCTGGAGCGCCGCCTGCGCAGCCTGCTCGGCGATTCCCGGCTGCTGCACCGCACGCTGACGAAGGCGAGTGCGGCGTGAGGACGATGCGCCTGCCGGAGCGCTACGAGTTCGCCGGTACCCTGCGGGCGCTGGCGGAGAAGGGGCGCGATCCGACGGTACGGGTGTCGGCGACCGAGTTGTGGTGGGCCTGCCGTACCCCGGACGGACCGGCGACCCTGCACCTGCACCGGCACGGCGATGCGTTGCACGCCAACGGATACGGGCCGGGTGCCGGGTGGGTCGTGGAAAGGGCGGACGCGATCGCCGGGCTCCGCGACGACCTCGCCGGCTTCGACGAGGTGGCCCGGCTCGATCCGGTGGTCCGCGAGGCCTGGCACCGCAAGCCCGGCCTGCGGCTGACCCGGACCGGCCGGTTGTTCCGGCACCTGCTGCCGACGGTACTGGCACAGAAGGTCACCGGGTTGGAGGCGTTCCGCGGGTACGTGAAGACGCTGCGCCACTTCGGCGAGCCGGCCCCCGGACCGGTACCGGATCTGTTGCTGCCGCCCGATCCGGCCGCGGTCGCGGCGACGCCCTACTGGGTGTTCCACCCGTTCGGCGTGGAGGCGAAGCGGGCCGACACGCTGCGCCGGGCAGCCGCCGAGGCGACCCGGCTGGAAGCCGCACCGGACGCGGCCGCCGCGACCCGCCGGCTGACCGCGATCCCGGGCATCGGCGCCTGGACCGCCGCCGAAGTGGTCCGGCTCGCGTACGGCGACCCGGACGCGGTGACCGTCGGCGACTACCACATCCCGCACCACATCGTGCACGCGCTGACCGGAGCGCCCCGGGCCGGCTCCCGGCTCGCGCGGCCGGGTGAGGTCAGCCCGGCGGACGCCCGGATGCTGGAGCTGCTCGAACCGTT
>WNGM01015038.1_pt1 | contig 16193 bp, 11 predicted proteins | sample 5400571 | NCBI WGS metagenome assembly WNGM01 (sample SAMN13153378, study PRJNA577476) | soil metagenome | isolation source: 100 cm soil or saprolite under Garry oak tree replicate 2 | place: USA:California | collected 2016-06-15 | reverse complement strand
GCGATGGTGCTCTCTACACAAAAGATCCGTCTCCCAGGAATGAAAGGCACGATGTCGCTCAGCTTCCCGTTCATCCTGGTCGGGATCGCCGACTTCGGCTTCGGCGAAACACTTCTGCTGGGTTGCACCGTTGCGTTCGTGCAGACCCTGTGGCACGCCAAAACCCCGCCCAGACCGGAGCAGATCGTGTTCAACATGGGGACGTTAGTGCTGTCCGCTGGATTGGCGGACTGGCTCAGCCACGCGATACTCCGGCTACTGCATCTTAATTCTCTCGTTCTGCTTCTTGCCTCTGCTTCTCTATTTTATCTGCTCCTGAACACAGGCCTGGTTGCAGGAGTCATTTCGCTGACGGAAGAAAAGCCTTTTCAGAAGGAATGGCTTCACTGCTTCTATTGGGCGTTTCCTTATTTCCTGGTGAGCGCGGTTGCTGCCGGTCTGGTCAGCACACTGAGCCACTCCGCCAGCTGGGTCGCGGGGCTCTTGGTGCTGCCGCTGATCTATCTGTGCCATTTCTGGTATCAGATTCATGTAGAGAGAACCGTCCGCGTTCAAGCCGCCGTCCCCGGTTCGGACGAGATTTCTCCGGTCCTCGTTCAAGACTGACCGTTTGGTTTCTCAACTCGCGACGAGGATAACTGCCCCCGTCAGGGCCCTTGCTTCCGAATTTCTGGAGTCGGCTGCTATTCCCGAAGAGGATACCACCCAAGGACTTTTCGGCTTTAGCATGCTTGTATGTACCTATCAAGTTCAGTTGATGCGAACAACACACGTACCATTGTGAGTTATGGCAGCCCCGTCTAAGCTTCGCATACGGGAAATCGGAAAGGGGAAGCTAGGAGGCTCGGAGTGGCTCCCAACAAGTGGAAAGAGTTGTTAAGTGTCATCGAGGATGCTCGACGCTCGTCCGACACAGAGAGCAACCCAAGACCGTACGTTATCGAAGGTAACGCAAGCTCTTCGAGACCTGGTAGGGCCAGTAAAGATAAGGCGTTGGGTGGGTGGCGGCGCAGCGAGCGCGTCCGCATCGCAATCCCCTTAGACGTTTACGTCCTTATTTAATCCCCGTTTGTCTCCATTCTCTTGGAGGATTGCAAGCCGGCGCATAGCTCCGACGACGTCGCCTTCACTGAATTCACTAATTTTATCAGCAACGCCTTGTCGCTCCAACCACAAACAGAATAAGAAAACGCAGTCCTAGATTTCGCCTGGATAGGATGGGACCAAGTGTGGCCTTCGCGCGAACTATGGGTTGTGCGCCGCTCGGCCCTCGGTCAATCGGGAGAATGAGAAATCTCAATAGTGAACTAAGCGAAAGTATCGCAGCGCGAACCGCAAAAGAAGATCACTAAGACGGCGCGCCTGACTCAAGTTATGCGGCTCGCGTGTCTCACGGGCGCTTCTACCAAGTGCCCGACGAAATCCCGCCGGGGAGCTGATTTATTTCAGCTCCCATCGCGCGAGATGTGTCAGCATCGACGATTCATTGGCGATCAGAAATAGAAGCGCAGCGAAAGCTGCAGGTTGCGCTCACCGTTTCCTGAACTGCCGCTGCCCTTCGTGAGTACTTTGCCGAAAGTGCTGAGGTTCGCGGGATTAAGGCTTGGATTGTTCCAATTGGGGTGGTTCCAAACGTTGAAGGCCTCGGCGCGGAACTGGAGCCCGTAGCGCTCAGTGATCGGAAAGCTCTTGAAGAGTCCCATGTTCCAGTTGAACGTTCCGGCAGCTGGTTTAGTGAAAATCGGGGATCCGTCGGGATTGGTGGTGGAGAGCCACTGGCCGTTCGGGCCGAACGTCTTGACAAGATGGGGAGTACCGTTCATGGCCCAAAATTGGCCGTTATTGCCGCAACCAAAGTTGGCGTCCTGGCCGACGCCAGCGAAGTCTTGGCCGCTCTGGATCGCATTACAAGGAGTTCCGGTCTGGTACTGGACGATGCCGCTGATTTGCCAGTCGCCCAGAGCCTTGCCGAGGAAGCCGTTGTGTCCATGAAGGAACGGAAGCTGGTACAAGTAGTTAGCGACGAAGATATGACGGACGTCGAATTCCGACGGCCCCCACAACATACTTATGTCGTAGGTATCGGGGACGACGTCGCGCTGGTTGGAGCCACTATCCATACTCTTGGACAGAGTATAGGAGGCGCCGAACTGGAGGCCGTTTCTGAAGCGGCGGCTCCAGTTCACCTGAAGCGAGTTGTACAGGGAGTTCGCGACGTTGTCTGTCCGGCGGATGGTGCCGAAACCCTGGTACGGCCGGACGGCATTGATGTTGGCGGTGGGGTTGGCAGCCCGTTGGGCGAGGGTTGGCTGATTGATATCGGCCTCGCGCTGCTGATGCAAACCTCGGTGCGCAACATAGCCAACGCTGACTATGGAATTCCAAGGGAGTTGGCGCTCGACGGTGACATTCCATGCCCAGGACTCGGGATTCTTGAAAGCTTTGCTTTGGGTGGTCACAACCAGCGGAACCGCATTTGTTCCGCCCCCTCCGGGGTTGTCCACGGAGCCAAACGACACGCTGGCGTTGGGCTGGAAGGGCGGGTTGCCGCCCAGGAAGATGGAGTCGCTGACGCCCAGGCGAGTGAAGAAGCGACCTGCGCCGGTGCGGATCACGGTTTTGTTGTTGAGCTGATAGGCGATACCCACGCGCGGCTGGATATCACCCCACTGAATGTCCGAGTAGTGGTCGGGTACGCCTCGAAACAGGCCATTGTAAAGACCGGAACTCGCTTCGGGGAAATGGCTAGATGCATTGGACGGGAAGCCGCTGCCGGGAATCACCATGCCGTTGTAAAGCTGAGCGATGGTGGGGGTTCCGGTAATGAGTCCGGTCGTCGGGCTGACAGTCGGCGCCAAAGTCGAGTCATAGAACGCGGGGTCGAAGACGATCATGTTTCCCCAGGTGGCGTGATAGGGAACGATTACTGAATATCGCGCGCCCAAGGTGAGGGTTAGGTTCTGCTTGACCTTCCACGTATCCTGACCGAAGCCCTCCCACATGCTGCCGCGGAAGATGGTGTAAGCGCGGTGGCCGATTTCGGAATAGGTGTCAAACAGGCCGAGGGCGGCGTTGGCAACGGCGGCATTCGAAGTCGCAGCCTGGTATCCTGGGCGGATGAATTTTCCGCCATTGTCGCTAAAACCAAATTGGCCATTCTGGTTGTTCGTGCAGGTAGAGCAGGCTGAAACGTTGATTTCGTCGTTATCATTTTCACCGGAGTGCTCATATAAGCCACCGAACTTGAAGGTATGATTGCCGCGAATCCAGGTGACACTGTCAGATATGTCGAAGATGGGACCCGTGGAATGAGACGGGTAAGGCCCACCGTTCAAGGTAGAGAAGTTCGTCATATTGACCGAAGGAATGCGGGTGGGAAGCAACTTTTCGCTAGCCGGGAAAATGTACGGGTAGTTGAGGCCGAAGAATCCCGGACCTTGCGCGGCGCCTTTTGTGCGATCCAGAAAGTGTGCAGCATCAATGGGGATATAGACCTGGTCCAAGCTAAAGGTGAACAAGACCTCGTTCACCTTGTTCGGGCTGAGGGTCCAGACGTGGTCGATGGAGTTGGTTTGATTTGGGCGATTAAAGTATTTAGGAGTTTCGTTGGTGTTGCCGTCAAGCGGCTGATACTCCCAGAAAGTGAAATACGTACGCCGGAACTGAAGGCGCTGCTTGCTGCTCAAATTGAGATCGACGGCGTAAGTATCTTTGCGTTGATTTTGCGGGTGTGAGGCGGAGAAGAACCAGTTGAAGGTGCCGATGGGCGTAGTCAGATTTGGTACAGGCCAAGCGTTGAGGATTCCCAGCCCATTTGGTGTAGCCGTTGAACCGGTGGTAGCTGTACCTGGCGCGGGGATAATGTTCCCGGGAAAAGGCAGGTTCGTTTTCGGATCGACCAACTGCACGGGGTCGCCCGTGAAAATGTTTTTGACCAACAATTCGCTGAAATTGCCCTGGCGCATCAGCAGAGTCGGGACGGTCTGAAGCTGAGTATCGGTGAAAACATACCTCACCCACTCCTGGCCCCAGTACCAAAAGACTTTGTTCTTGCCAGTGTTGAAGTGGTTAGGGATATAAAACGGCCCGCCGATGTTGTATCCAAACTGGTTGTAATGAACGGGGGCGGTGATTTTGGTGAAGAGCGGGTTGGCATTGCGCTGCCAGGGATTAGCGTTGAAGATGGTATTTCGCGCGTACTCGTAGACGGCGCCGTGGAAGTCTTGGCCTCCCGCTTTGGAGACGATGCGAATCTGCCCGCCGGAGGACCTGCCGTATTCGGCACCGTAATCGGTGGTCAGGATCTGAATTTCCTGGGTGGAATCCACGTCGGCGGACCCGAGGCTGGTTCCATTCGACCGAGTACGAACGGCAGGAGCGCCGTCAAACGTAATCAAACTTTCCGGCGTGCGTGCGCCGTTGATGTTCGAGGGTCCCTGGCTGAAGCTGAAACTTAGGTTGGCGAGGTTGCCGCCGCGCGTTCCGGGCACCAAGTTGGCCATGAAGATGGGGTTGCGGCCGTTAAGCTCGAGGGAATCGATCTGTTCGCGGGTGACGAGCTTTTGGACTGTGGCAGATTCCGTTTGCAGAGTGACCGCCGAGGCTGACACTTCCACTGTTTGGCTCGCCACTCCTACCGTCAGCGACGCGTCGATCACCAGGTCGGCGGCTGGGTCCAGCTTGTTGTCCTTGCTTTCGAACTTCTGGAATCCTGACGCTTCCACTGTCAACGTATACAGCCCTGGCGGAACGTTCGTGATGACGTAGTAGCCCGATTCATTAGTGGCCGCCTGCCGTTCCACGCCGCCATTGTTACTTCGCACGGTGACCTTGGCGTTCGGAACCGTCGCCCCTGACGGATCTTTTGCGAATCCCGAGATCCTTCCGAGGTCCGATTGCGCCCGCAGAATTCCTGGCGTGCATACGACCGCCCAAAGCGCCAGCACGCCCGCCAACACAACTAGCCACGAAACACGTCCGTTTCGAATCATCACCCCTCCTCAAACGGCTTCAGCCAACGCTCGCATTCGCGATGCATGCAGATTTGGTTTCACTCGGAATACACCCACTTGCTCGGACAACCAAAAGGGCAGCGCCGTCTTTTGACCTGCCCTCGCCGGAGCCTGAATGGACCAGCGACGAAGCAAGGCACTCTTACACCCAGACGCGCACCAGGTCAATACCCGAAATGGAAAATTCAAGAGGCAGAAAACACGATTTTACATTTTGCGACAGCGCCAATGGCCAGTTACGCAATCGCTCCAGCAGAGCAAGCTACCCGCGCCGGTGAGTCTGTGGGATTCCGCTAAGAAATAAATCAGGTAAACACCAAATTGCTTCTCAGGTGGCTCCCCGGATGTGGCAAGGCTGAGGAAATGCACAGCTCGCTGAAAGCTATTGAATTTCAGCACACGTGAAAACTCCCACTCGCTGAAAGCAACGGGTTGTTGCACTTAGCCGAGCGCCGGTGCGCAGGACTCGCAAACTGCTTCGAGAACCGCAGCGTCGAAGAGTCCGGGGTCCCCTTTTTCCACAGGCCTCTCCAGCATCGAAAGCCGATGGCACCCAAAAACCGACGGAGATCCGGTCGCTTACCGAAGTCCGGGAGGAATGGAACGAATCAGCGAGTGAATCGGCTCGCCGCAAGCGGCAGCCTTTTTTACGGACGGCGTCTCATTTGATTCGTCGCGGAGCGCCCGCTCGTCAGTTGCGTAAAGTCAGCCACTTGACTGTCGCGCGCGGCGCAGCGTCACGTCAGAACGACTTCGCGAGTGCTGGGGCGGCGCTTGCGCTTCCACTCGTAATCCTTGCGCAGTTTCTCTTGGTGCTTTTTCACCTGAGCTTCCAGGTCGCTGAATGCTTTCTTGCAGCTTGTGCGCACCGTGGCGGCTTCGCCGGTGGCGCGAAGGGTCCCCGACGGCAGCGAAAGCGTCAGGGCGCAGCAAAGTTCCTGCGTGTGGGGGTTCACAGAAAACCCGCCATGCAGCTGGACCAGGTCGGGGGAGTAGCTCTTTAGCAGTTTCTGCAGTTTGGCAACGTGGCGCTCGACTTCAACTTCCACCGGCTTGTGCGATTCGACATGCTTGTAATTGATGGAGAGTTTCATGTTTGCACCTGTAGAACTTCTCAGGAAGGGGCAGGCGAACGAGGTCTCGCAAGTTGGACCGCATCAGCCACAGCATAGCAGCCTGTCACCTCCGGGGCAACGGTGTCTATCACTGCCATCACTCCTATCACTCCTCTGGGATTTTGTGTTACCTCACGGTTGCCAGCTGCCGCGTGCTGATCGAATCAAACGAAAATCGCCAGCGACTGCCGCCCGCGCCGACACGGCGCAAGCCGTACATTGACACTTCTCTGCCCTTCTTACTACTCTGCTCGCGGCGCAAACCCATTTATAGCCAGGCAGTAGTAGCGACGTACGTGTATATAATGACCAGCGGAGCACCCATGCAGCCGCGCAAACGCAAAACCTCATTGCCCGCCAGGGTGTTTGCACCGAGGGCGCCTAACGAGGCGAACACAGGCCCCGATTCCCTTCCGCATCTCGGCGCTCACGAGCCGCACGCGGCGCCGGACAACGCCTCCCGGCACATGCTCCGCATCGGCCCCGCGGGATGGTCGTATCCGGACTGGGACGGTTTCGTTTATCCCTCTCGGCGGCCGCGCGGCTTCCATGAGGCCGCGTATCTGTCCGAGTTTTTCGACACCATCGAAATCAATACTTCGTTTTACCAGCCGCTCAAACTGGAGACTGCCAAGCAATGGGTTGACCTCGTCTCCGGTAATCGCAGCTTTGTTTTTACCGCGAAACTTTGGCGGCGCTTCACCCACGACATCGCTTTCACCACCTCCGGCTCGGCCGAGGACGAGCGCGCCGTCCGCGCCGGCTTCGACGTGTTGTGCGCTGCCGGCAAACTCGGCGCCGTACTACTGCAATTCCCTTTTTCCTTCCATCGCACCAAGGAGAACATGGCGTATCTTTCCGCGGTGCTGCTGCGCTTTCGCGATTATCCGCTGGTCGTCGAAGTGCGCCACGATACCTGGAACGCCCCCGAAACGCTGGCCCTGCTGCATGAGCACGGCGCCGGCATTTGCAACATCGATCAGCCCATCATTGGGCGTTCGCTCGCGCCTTCCGCGCAAGCGACTTCGCCTGTCGGCTATGTCCGCCTGCACGGCCGCCGCTACGATACTTGGTTCACCGACGACGAAAATGTTCCGGCGCACGAGCGCTACAACTATCTGTACTCGCCGGAAGAGCTCGAGCCGTGGATCGCGCGCGTCCGCACCATTTTCAAGGCAAGGGCGTCGTCAATGCGCTGCAGCTCATCAGCATCCTGAAGAACCAAAAAGTGAAAGTGCCGGAGCCGTTGCGCCAGCATTATCCCGAACTCAACGCCATTGCCGACCAGCCTCCCGCCGAACCCCTGCTGTTTGTTTTGGACCGACCAAGGACACCATAAAGTAAAGACGCGTGGCTTCCGGCTCGCGAGTTAAAGCGCCTGGGCGTGCTCTCGGTGCCAGGGTTCTATGACCACCTTCGCGCTCCCATCCACGAACGGATGGTTCTCCGAGCCCCCCCGACCATGCCGTAGCCTCCTCGGCAAACATCAGCTGGTAGCCGCTCTGTGGTCGGGCTACAGCAGGCTCCAAGTCGCGGATGGCCTGCGTCCCACCAAATTTGCGCGCCATTACCTGATTTATTGCTGCGACCTAGACCACGCTCAGGTAGGGTGCCACTGGGCTAGTCGCCGGAGAATTTCCGAATCTTCACGTTACAAGGGAGTCCGAGGCGGCCCGAAACCTCAAGGCGGGCCGCGCCTTTTGCTGGAAGAAGCGAATGAATCTCTCGACGGCTGCGGCCCTTCGGGGGACAAGTTGGCAACCAACGTAGAAAAGCCTTGAATCGACATCTTAACGCCTCCTACCGTCGCGAACGCTTCTTGCTCTTCGGCGCCTTTTTGCTGGCCGTTTTGGCCCGGCTCGTGGCCTTCATCCACTGCTGCTCGGTCGGCTTGCCGGCAATCATCTTGTAATCGGTGAACGCCACATCGCCACCCACCAACTCGGGCGAATACACGGACTCAAACTGGCTCACCGCAGCCGCCGCCTCATCCTCAAAAATAAACAGGTGCAAAAAGCGCGTCGGATCATTCTTTTCCTGCCAGGCTAGATACATCTTTGTTCCCGGCTCATTCTCTTGCACGTAACGCACAAACACCTTGATCGCCTGCTTGACTTTGCCCACCGCAGACGGTTTTACTCGATATCCCCCGGTCTGGTAGATAGCCATTGCCACTCTCCTGATGTTTTGAAGCGTTTTGAAGTGTTAAACCCCTTTGCGGGTAGAGACTCCCAAGGGGCTTGGACTATTCCTGCCTTTGTGATGCGTGACCAGTGACCTTGTTGAAAACAAACGACAACGCCGATGGCGTGGACGGCAGTGTGTTCGAGGGGATTCAAAAAGCTATTACTGCGGACCGTTATGCGTTCTTCACCGAGTTCTTTAAGAACTTCTTCAACGCGGATGTCTTCCTCGGCAAGCGCATCAGCGAACAGGTCGTCGAAGCCAGTTGGAACGTAGCCGCCAGTGCCTCTGCCACGGCGAGCCTCGCCGGCGTCCCCACATGGCATGAGGACTTCCGCAAGGACGTCCCTCGTATAAACGTACCCACTTTGATCATTCACGGCGACGCCGACCGCATCGTACCGATCAAAGCCTCGGGCGAAAAGACCGCCAAGCTGGTCACGGGCGCCCGCTTGGCCGCCATAAAAGATGGGCCGCACGCCGTAAATTGGACGCATGCCGACGAAGTGAACGCGGAACTTGTGAACTTCCTCGGGAAGGGTGCGGCGAAACGAGCGTCCGCGAGGTCTTCGCGTTGATCCCCCGCGCCAACACAAGGATGGGCGCAGCGCTGCTGCGCCCAGACAAAAGAAAAGGCAAGAAGGAAATGGGAAATCAGGCATCAGAAAGCAAAAGTTGGGATGTGGAGATGGAAGGGCGGGAATTGAAACAGGGGAGCCGCGGCCGGAGTTGAGGCGGCTCCCCTAGTGCGGTGAGTGAGCTACAGCAAGACGTTCTTAGCTGTGAACTTTGGCTTTGTGCTTGCCCTTTTTCTCCCAGCCTTCATGCTTGCCGTGGCTCCGGCCGTCTTTGGACCTATCCTTGTCACCCTTCTTGTTCTCGTTCTGAACCTGCTCAGCACGGTCCTGGCCGCGCTGCTTACCGGCACCACTATTGGCGCGCCCTCTCCTGCGCCGCAGCGGGGATCGCGAGCAGAGAAACGGCAACCAGAGCCAAGCAGGGGTTTTTCAGAGGCTTCATGCAAGCCTCCATCGAGCCGTGTGCCTTTGACCACGCCTAGGCCCACGGGCGTGTGGAGATCGGGCGCAAATCGCATGCCATGGTGTAATTCGTTGTTCGCGAAGGAGTTAGGAGTGACAAGCCGCAGGCGGAGGCTTCCGGACGTGGTTCAAAATGTAACCAGGCGGCGAAAGATTTACGGTAGGACCTGCGAGCGAAAAGAAACAGGACCGACAATCCCGTAAAGAGGGATCTCGCGCTCCCTCGAAATGACGCGTGGAGTCCTTACAAGGTGGCTGTCCCAGGGGATCGAGCCGACCTGACGATCCTTCGTTCTGACTAACTCAAGCGAAGGTCGCCCGCTGCAAGAGAGGCGGAGAGTATAATCGGGCCATGATCACCATGACACGAAGAGAGACTCTTGCGGGAGCCATTGCATTGCTGTCCGGATGGAGCGCGGCCGAAGTCCGCGGGCGAGCCGGAATAACCGGTCAGCGGTCCGCATCGGGATCGGAAACCGCGCCACGGTTGCAGTCCGCCGGGCAGTCACGAACTTCTACGCGGACGCAAAGCGGGGAGCGGGCGGAAGCGGGCCTGGTTTTTGAGCACGACTTGCCGAACCTCACGATGGACGACTGGGAGGTTACCGTCAGTGTCGTGGACTACGCGCCGGGAAGAGTGGGCAAGGTGCATCACCATGCGGGATTCGTGCTGGCGTACGTGCTCGAAGGAATGATCGTGACCAAGATTTCCGGGCAGGAAGAGAAAACTTATCAGCCGGGAGAGATGTTCTACGAGCCGCCCGGAAGCACGCACGAAGTATCGCGCAACGCGAGCGAAACTCAGCCGGCAAAGCTGCTGGCGATGATCTTCGCGAAAAAAGGTGTTCCGCTGACGATGCCCGGGCCGGCGTGAGGTTTGGCCAACCAAAAGATGTCCGAAAGGCTTTGAGACTACTGTCATTCCGCAGGCGAAGCAAAAAGGCGTCTCCTATATATCTTCGCGAAATCCAAAAGCAGATCCTTCGCTGCGCCCGCGATGAGATAGAGAGATTTCCGCGATAACAGGTGAGAAGAATTTATCCGCAAGCTCCTAGCGTTTTCTCCGGCTAATCCTTTGGCGCGACGGAGGCGTAGATTTTCGTTTCGGGATGGAATTCCGACCAAGCAAACCAATATTCCGGCTCCAGGATCAGCGATTCGAGCTGTGAACCCTTCAACGGACCGGAAAGGCACTTCCCGTAAGCGTCCCAACGCGAGCCGGTTTCCTTGTCGGTGAGTTCGGTGGCGTCAGCGTTGGCGGCGCGGAATTGCAGGGTCTTCCCTTTTGCGCGCGCGATGAAGGCGGTGGTGGTGTCGGATGACGGCTGATGGACGATGAGGATTGGCTGGCCGCCGAGATGGTCATGAATGACGCGTGCTTCGCGGAGAACGGACTGCGGAAACGCTTCGCTCGACTCGCCCACGTCGAGGCCGAGGATCATGGTGCGCGGCTTGAGCCGGTCGTCCAGGCGGAGCACTCCGGGAGGCGCACTCCCTCCGCCCGAAAGGCCGCGGCGAATCATTTCATTTTTTTCGGGGATGCGGTCGGCATAACCCGGCAAAGGCTTGAGGACCAGCGTATCGGGATGCAAGCGGCGCCATTCGTTCCAATCGGTGAGAAGAAAAGGATACAGCTCGAGCCGTTCGCCTTTGAGCGGCCCGGAAATCGCTTGCAGGCTGGACTGCTGCCAGCGACTTCCGGTTTCGCGGTCCTGGAAAACCTCGTTGCCACCGATGACGCCGGCATTGTCCATGTACAGCTCGCGCCCTTTGCTGGCGGCCCTGAACACGAGGGCCGTGTTGCAGTAGCTTCACCAGGTGACGGCGATGGGTCCGGAGGGCGATTGATCTTCGACAAGGCCGTGTTGAGAGAGAATGGCGGCGGGGTAAGCTTTGGCGACGGTTCCGGCCATGACGCCGATGACGCGGTCCGGGTCGTGCAAAAAGTTGGCGGACGAAGCGGGAATAAATTGCGGATCGTGGACCGCGGTGTAGGGTAAGAGCGGCTCTGCTTGCTTCTGCCGAGCGCCGGTTGCGCCAAGGGCAAGGGCCAGCCACACCAAGGCGAGGGCACACCGTCTCTTCATGAGCGAGCCTTCTTCGGGTTGAGAATTCCAGCACGTGCAGGCTCCATTGTGCACAGAAACAAAGCAAAACGCCACTTCGCGAAGACTTTGACGCGAATGAAAGGAATGAAAGAAACGGACGATTCGGCCAAACAGCAAATCATCGACAGGAGGAAGCTTGTAACCAAAACGGGTGAGGAGTCGTTTGCTTAAGCAGGAAGGGCAGACCGGAAAATCGAGAAGTAGAAATTCGAGATAGGGAGGAGCGGGAAAAGAAAGGGGTGGCCTATGACGAGTACCGGGGTTCGAACAGCGGAACATCCGGAGAGCAACGGGGATTGCATGACGGCGGTGGCGTCGCTGCTGGTGGGCGCGGGATTTTTTTCGTTGTGGTTCTGGCTGTTGCCGGGCTGGCTGGGGTTTCATGTGGAAACGACGGGCGCGGCGCGCTGGCGGTGGATCGCGGCGGTGCCGTCGGTGCTGGGATTTGCCGTGGCATTGCGGTGCGTGTGGGACTTCGGGCGCACGGGACACGGAACGCCGGCGCCGATCGCTCCGCCGAAGCGGCTGGTGGTGGTGGGATTCTACCGCTACGTGCGTAATCCCATGTACGTGGGATTCCTTGCGGGATGGACCGGGCTGTGGGTGGTGTTCGGGCGGTGCAACTTGGCGGCGATCGCGGTGGCGTGCCTGGTGGTGCTGGGAGTGCACCTGTTTGTGCTGGGATACGAGGAACCGTATGAGGAATACTGCCGGAATGTGCCGCGGTGGCTGCCGCGCGTGCGGCCATGGGAGAGGGCAAGAAAAAACCTGGATGGAATGGGGGTGTGAAACGTTCCAGAAGAAGATGCCAGGGCAGAAAGTCAGAGACGCAGAAGACAGGAGAGAATAAGTTTTCCAGTCTGCAGACACACAGGCCGCACGTGGGTACCACGCCGATAGTACCGAAGGGCCATTACAGCGAAATATCGCAGAATTCATGATAGTTGACCCTAGCCCTCTCATGCAAACGCCACCGGAAAATGACGGTTCCACTGGGCACGAGACACATGTCCCCGAGGGCCGAGCGAGCGGGCGCCCAAGAAACCAAGCAAGAAGACCGAGGCTGGTTCGGGTGACCGTTGAACGAACCCAGGAGTTCGCGGGGCAAATGAAACTGCGCAGCAAGTTCTTGCTCTCGCTGGTACTGGTCATCGCCACGATGACCGGCGGCACGCTGCTCACGGTGCGCCAATCGATGCAGGCGCAAGTGCAGCAACAAGTCGGAGAGGACGCGCGCAATTCCATCCTAACCTTTCAGGTCATGGAGCAGCAGCGCCGGCTGGTTTTGGGCCGCAAGGCGGAGCTGCTGGCCACGCTCGCGTATATGCGGAACGGTGATCCGACGGTGATCCGCGAAGTGAGCCAGAACCCGTGGCAGTCGGAAGAATGCGACCTGTTCGCGCTGGTGGACAGCAAGGGCAAAATTACCGCGCTGCAGAGCAGGATTTCGGACTTTCCTGCGGATGTGTCGGGCGAAGGCATCAAGGATCTGGTTGGAGGCGCGGGCAGCCGGGACTGGTGGGTGAATGGGAAGCAGATCTATCAAGTGGTGGTGAAGCGGTTCTTTAAAGACCCGCCGATCAACAGCATGCCCATGGGGGCGGTAGTTGTGGGCCGGGAAATCGATCCCGCGCGAGCGAAGGATTTGGGGCGGATTCTGGCGAGCGAAGTGGTGTTTGAGGCCGGAGAGGACCTAAGGGTGAGTTCGCTCTCGGCGGTGGGGGAACAACAAATCGCGGCTCAGCTCAAGACCGGAGACAAGCCCGAGGAGGCGCGACTCGGAGAGAAACACTTCTATACCAGCTCGCTCGACCTGCTGCCGGGCGCCCAACCGAACCTGAGTCTTATCGTACTGAAATCGGATGAAGAAGCGCTGGCGTCGCTCGGGCGGCTCAACCACACGCTCGTGGGCCTCGGGCTGATCGTGGTGCTGGCGGGAGTGATGCTCGTGTACGTGATTTCGGATACGTTTACGAAGCCTCTGGGCTCGCTCGTGGATGGCGTACGCGCGCTCGAAGAAGGAGATTTCCGCTACCCCCTGACGGCGGCGGGCGGTGACGAAGTGGCGCGCGTGACGCGCGCCTTCGAAAGCATGCGCGACACGCTCGAACGGAACCAGGAGCAGCGGGAACAGCTCGAGGAACAGCTTCGGCAAGCGCAGAAGATGGATGCGCTGGGACGGCTGGCAGGAGGCGTGGCACACGACTTCAACAATTTGCTGACGGTGATCAAGGGAAACAGCGACCTGGCACTGGAGCGCCTGAAGTCGACCGATGCGGTGCGCGGGAATTGCGAACAGATTCGGCGCGTGGCGGACCGGGCGGCGCTGTTGACGCGGCAGTTGCTGGCATTCAGCCGCAGGCAGATGCTGCAACCGAAGATTTTGGACCTGAACGAATTGATCGTGGAGATGGGCAGGCTGCTGCAGCGGCTCTTGCGCGAGGACATCGAATACAAGGTGCAGCTGGGCGAGCCGCTCGGGCGCGTGCAAGCCGATCCGGGGCAGATGGAGCAGGTGCTATTGAATTTGATCGTGAATGCTTCCGATGCCATGCCAAAGGGCGGAACGCTGACCATTGAGACGGAGAATGTTTGTGTAGATGCACGGTACGCGCAATCGCGCGCGCCGCTGGCCCCGGGGGATTACGTGATGCTTGCGGTGAGCGACACCGGCTTTGGAATGGACGCAAACATCAAGGCGCGGATCTTCGAGCCGTTCTTCACGACCAAGGAACCGGGCAAAGGCACGGGGCTCGGATTGGCTACCGTGTACGGCGTAGTGAAGCAGAGTTCCGGCTATATTTTAGTGGATTCCGCACCGGGGGCGGGAGCGCGCTTTGAGATATACCTGCCGCAGGTGGCGGACAAGGTGGAGACCGTTCCGGCGGAGGAGCGCGCCGCCAAGGTACGCGGCGGACGAGAGACGGTGCTGCTGGTCGAGGATGAAGCGGATGTGCGAACGCTGACATGCGAATTCCTAAACGCAGCCGGTTACCAGGTGTTGACCGCAGTGGACGGCGAAGATGGCCTCGACATCGGACATAAATTCGCGGATTCAATCGATGTCTTGGTTACGGATGTGGTCATGCCGCGAATGCGCGGCCCGGAATTGGCAAAGCGGCTGAAGCGGCGGCTGCCGGACCTGAAAGTGGTTTACATGTCGGGGTACACGGAAGAATTCAGCGAGGGGCAGAGTCTTTTGGAAGGGGCGTCCTTCCTACAGAAACCGTTCTCGCGCGATGCGTTGCTGCGGCAAATCCACGACACTTTGAAGGGGAAACCTGCCGAGCAAGTCGAGCGCCCCACCTTTTCGTTGCGGATGAACTGAAGTCCGGCTCCAGAAGACACTTACCGCCCTGCGGTCAGATCTCTCGCGCATCTCGAGCAGTCTTATCAACGCGACCTCAAGAACCGTACAAGAAAAGACGAAACGCCGGCAGATCCTGGGACAATGCCCAGAAAACCACTCCCTCGTGGTCGGCAGGCAGCGGCGTCCGCAAAAGAGTCGGGGATTCCGACACGAGCGGCGATTCGATCAAGGGAGAGACGCAGTACCTGTTCAGCGCAAAACCAGCGTTTTGAGACTGGGGGCAGGAAGAACAGCGGAGCGCGCGTTGGCAGATATTGACACCATGAAGAGTGATGGTCATAGTGCGGGGCTATGTTCCTGGGGCGTTTTGCGGTGGCCATGGCAGGGAAGAAGTTTGCGTCGACGGCGTCGCTAGGCACGCTGGTATTGTCCACGCAATTCGCCGATTGCCTTTGGCCGGTACTGCTTCTCCTGGGCATCGAACAAGTGCGGATTGTGCCGGGGACCACGCGGGTCACTCCGCTCGATTTCATCTCCTATCCCATATCGCATAGCCTGTTGCTGCAGTTGGTGTGGGGTTTGCTGCTCGGCGGAGCATATTTTTTCTGGCGGCGCGACCTTCGCACGGCGCCGGTGGTTGGCGCACTGCTCCCGACACATTGGCTGCTGGATTATTTTGCCCATCGCCCGGACATGCCGCTTTATCCCGGGGGCCCAAAAGTCGGGCTGGGAATGTGGAATTCGCTTCCCTTAACTTTACTGGTTGAATTTGGGCTCTTCCTAATCGGCTTGCTTGTCTATTTGACCGCAACGCGTTCGAAAGGCCCCAGGGAGCTATGGTCTCTGGTCCTTTGTCCTCTTTCTGGCCGTGGTCTATGCCGCTTCCCTGCTCGGGCCACCGCCTCCCAACGTTCGCATGGTGGCCCTGAGCGCGTTGGCGCTATGGCTGACGGTTCCTTGGACTGCTTGGGCGGACCGCCAGCGCGAACGGAGAATCGGCTAACGTCTGACCATGAAAAAAACATTTTGCAGCAAAATGGATAAGCGGCCTTTGGGGGTTTTTTCGATGAAGTTTTGGCGCGTTGTCAGGGCTGGTCTTTGTGCTGCTGTGGCCTTGCCGGCAGCGGTTCGGCTGACCATGCGAAGGATCCTGCGGACTTGATGGTTTCTCGGCGCCTGCCCTGGCCATTGCGAACGGCTCGCGAGCTGGTGGACGACCCGGCGGCTGAATTTCAAACCGAGAATGGAAAGTCTTTGTTTCGTCGGAAGCTGACGGGGGATGGGATTTGGATTTTGGAACTGGAAGGCCGGTGAAGCGCGTTCCGTAAGACACGCGTCGGTTGGAGGTGAAAGGATGCGAAAGATCGCCACGGTTGTGCTTTGCGTTTTGGGTGCGGTAGCGCTGGTAACGGGGAATAGGCTCC
>WNGM01007643.1_pt1 | contig 16208 bp, 15 predicted proteins | sample 5400571 | NCBI WGS metagenome assembly WNGM01 (sample SAMN13153378, study PRJNA577476) | soil metagenome | isolation source: 100 cm soil or saprolite under Garry oak tree replicate 2 | place: USA:California | collected 2016-06-15 | reverse complement strand
CGCGCTGGCCGTTGCGCCGCCTCCGCCTGAGCGCCGCCCCCGCCGAGCGCTGCCGCTGGCTGCTCGTCGCCGTCGACGCGCCGCGGCCGCTCGTCGTCGGCGCCATGCACGTGCCCAACCGCGTGAGCGGGCGCAAGTACCCGTTCCTCGACGCGGTGCTCGGCTGCGCGCGGCGCTGGCGCCTCGGGCCCGCGCTGCTGATCGGCGACACGAACTCGGGCCGCCGCGGGCTCGACGAAGAGGTGCCCGTGTTCAGCGCGCGCGAGGAGGGCTGGATCGACGCGCTCGCCGGCTGCGGCTGGGCCGACGCGTTCCGCCACCTGCGCGCCGAGGCGCGCGCCTACACGTGGTACTCGCCGAACGGGCGCAACGGCTTCCGCATCGACCAGGCGTTCGTCAACGCGCCGCTGCTGGCGCGCCTGAAAGACGCCGCCTACGTCTGGGGCGGCGCCGCCAGCCGTGCCCGCCGCGACCGCCTCAGCGACCACGCCGCCCTCCTCGTCGATCTCGCCGAGGTCTAAGGGCGGAGTCATCAGCGTGCGGTGACTGATGCCGAACCGCCGTTCCATCGTGTTTGCCCTGGCGGCCGCCGTGCTCTTTGGTGTGAGCACGCCGGCCGCGAAGTTTCTGGTCGCCCAGACCGATCCGTGGCTGACGGCGGGTCTTCTCTACCTGGGCTCGGGGACCGGACTCGGCATCGCATGGCTCCTTCGCCGTGGCCTGAGCCGCACGAAAGAAGCTCCCCTGCGACCCTCCGACCTGCCCTGGCTCGCTGCCGCGATCGCGAGCGGCGGCGTGGTAGCGCCTGTGCTCTTGATGTTCGGGCTTGCGCGCGCTCCCGCGGCGCAGGCGTCGCTGCTCCTCAACCTCGAGGGAGTCCTCACTGCGGTGCTCGCCTGGGTCGTATTCAGGGAGCACTTCGACAGGAGGATCGCCATCGGCATGGGGCTCATCACCATTGGCGCGTTTGCACTCGCGTGGCAACCCGCCGGCAGGCTGGGCGTGGAGCCCGCTGCGCTTCTGATCGTTGCCGCCTGCCTTGGATGGGCCATCGACAACAACCTCACCCGCAAGGTGTCCGGCGGCGATCCCGTGCTCATCGCTGCCGTGAAGGGCGGCGCCGCCGGGACTGTGAACCTCGGCATCGCGTTGGCCAGCACCGTCCGGCTGCCGGACGCCGGCTCGATCTTCGGCGCCAGCCTGGTGGGATTCTTCGGCTACGGCGTCAGCCTCGTGTTCTTCGTCCGGGCGCTACGCGACCTGGGCGCCGCGCGCACCGGCGCCTACTTCTCGACAGCGCCGTTCCTCGGCGCCGTGGCGTCGATCGTCGCGCTGAGCGAGCCATTCACCCTTCGCCTCGCGATCGCGGGTGTCCTGATGGCGCTCGGGGTCTGGCTTCATATCAGCGAGGCGCACGACCACGAGCACACCCACGAGGAGCTGCAGCACGAGCATCTGCACCGCCACGACGAGCATCACGCGCATGCTCACGCACCAGAGGCACCAACCGACGAGCCCCACTCCCATCTGCATACACACGCCCCGCTTCTCCACGCGCATCCGCATTATCCCGACCTTCATCATCGCCACGAGCATTGACCGCCGTACGGTGGCACGTCACTTCGCGATTCTGACCAGCGTCACGGCATTGACGAGGCTGTTGGCCAGCACGAAGTCGCCGTCTCGCGTGACCGAGGTGTTGCGCACGATGTTGCCGCCACCCGGGATCGCCCAGCTCTGGAACTTCTGGGCCTTGGGATCGAAGCGCACGACCGTGTTCGGTGTCGTTCCCGACTCGCTGTACCAGATGGCGTCGTTGATGGCCGAGATGCCATAGGGCTCGGACTTTGGCCCGCTCGGAGAAGGCCATTCCGAGACCTTGCCGGTCGCGGGATCGAGACGACCGAGATAACCGCGCGAGAAGTCGCTGTACCAGACAAGGTCGTCACTCGTGATCGTGACGCGCCGGGGGCGCGATGCCGCATCCGGCAGAGGGTACTCCCGAATCTCCAGCGTCTTGGGATCGACGCTTCCCACTTTGTTGGTGCCGAAGGCGACGTAGAACACCGTGCCTTTCGAATTCACCGCCATGCCATAGGGGCGCGACTTCGGCGTCGGCGGTGTGAGGAGCTTGATCTCGCCGGTCTTCGGGTCGAGCCGGCCCACCCGGTTGGCATTCTGGACGGTGAACCACAGAATTCCACTCTGATCGAAGATCAGCGTGTGCGGATCCTTTGCGTCCGGGTCCGGCATCGTGTACTCGGTGACGACACCCGTTTTCGGGTGGAGCCTTCCGACCAACGCTCCGGTGTTTCCCGTGTACCAGATGTTGCCGTCCCTGTCCTCGACCAGACCGTGGGGCCCGGAGTGCGGCGTCTTCAGAGGATATTCCCTGAAGCGGCCCGTCTTCGGATCGAGCCGCCCGAGGACGTTGTTCATCTGGCCCGTGTACCAGAGCGACCCGTCCGCCGTCGCCAACGGGTCGTGCGGGCGAGATCCCGGCGTCGGCACCGGCCACTCCTTGATCGAGACTTTGGCGGGGCCCGGGATCACCACGCCGGCAGGCTTCGCTTTCTCCGGAAAGTTCTTGGTCAAGTACTCCGTGATCGTGGCGACCTGATCCGTCGGCAAGGTCACTCCGTGATTCGCCATCATCCGCATGACCGTGACCCAGCCCCCGGGCGTGTATCCCGCGCCGAGGCGCGCGTAGAACGGGTGGCAGCTGTTGCAATGTGCGGCGACGAGTTCCTTGCCCTTTCCCTCGGGCAACTCCTGGCTCCCGGCGGGAAGCGCGAAGCACACCAGAGCCGCCGCCATCACGGGCACGAGTCGTCGGTTAGGCACGGTGACCTCCTTGGCTGCTTCGCGCATCATCGCAAGCGCCGGCGAAGAAGGACGGCAGCGAACCGAGTGTCGCGGTGAGCTGCGCGTCGCTACGCCGTCGGGTCATTTCACGATCGTGACCGCCAGGACGGCGCGGTAGATCTCCGTCTGGTCACCCGTGAACTTCGGGTCATTGTAGCGCTTGAGATCGTAGATGAGCCGCCCGCGTACGGTGTACGCGCCGGGCGCGAGCCGCGGCATCCACGACACCACGCGCTCCTCGCCTGCGCGGATCGGCGCCTCGTGAGGCCTTGCGCGTCAGCCTGACGCAGGAAGCGCCGCGAAGAGCGCGATCGCGATCACCAACGGCAGGAGCGACCTTCCCCGGCAGACATTCATGCCGAGATCTCCTCTGCGCCTATCGGTTGAGCGAGGACACCGAAAAGCCGAAGGTCAGGCCGAGCGTGAACTGCCAGTCGGCAACGCCGGCGCTCAGCCCTCGTCGGACGCCGGCGTCGAACCAGATGTTCTTCGAAGACCACGGCTGCCAGATGGCGCCGAGCAGGACGGAGTTTCGCTGGTCTTCGCGCCGGGGCTTCTCTCCGTTGACCTCGGCCACCACGCGGACCCCGCTCGCGACGGGCAGCTCGCCGATGAGCCCCCAGATACCCACCAGGTCGCCCGTCGAGCGTTGGATGCCGAGACCTCCGTTGAGGTGAAACATGAATGGCCCGAGCGTGTCGCTGACGATGCCGATCCCTTCGAAGCCGAAGCGCCGCTCTCCCTTCTCGGTGGAGGGCAGCAGGGGCCCGGCCTCCACCGCAATCCCGAATCCCTCTTTGTCCTGGAGGGCGCCTTCCTTGAGGACGCCTTTGACGAAGAGGGCGGGGTCAATCACGTTGACTTCAGCGTCGGGGCTGCGCTTGACGGCGAACTCGGCCACCGCCTCCCAGTTCTTGAGGAGCCCGTAGTTCACGACGACGCGGGGAATGATGAACGCGTTCTCGTCCTTTTCGCGCTCGAGCGTGAAGTAACCGACCTCGATCTCGACCTCCTTGGGATCGGCGACCGCGGCGTCCGTCGAGACAAACGGCCGATAGCCCCACGCCGAGGTCGCCCCGACGGCACACCAGAGGAGGAACGTTGCGGCCGCGGCCCGTCGACGCCGGTGGGCATGGCGGCGGTCGGCGCCATGCTCGAGAATCATCTACTTTGTCGGCCGGCCGGCCGTCGATCGGCAGTACGCATACAGGGCGTCGTACGCCGGGAATTGCTTCGCCATGTTGTCGTGGTCGTCCTTGGCCATCGCCTGGAACCCCGTCGCCAGCGCGTAGAGGCCGGCCGACTCCGGCGTGAGCTGCCGGGCGTCGGTGTCCGCGCCGCGCACAATCAGTGCGAGGGCACGGAGCGCAGGGTCGTCGAGCCTGTATTTTTCCAGGAACGCGTCGAATGAGCAGCGCTCACCACCTGGTCCTTTGGCACGAACAAGAACGTCGGCTGCTTGTCGATGAATCGGCTGATCAGCCAGGGACACGCGATTCGATCGACGCGCGCTTTCTCACGGGTGACCCACTTCATGCGTCTCCCCTACTTGCGGCTGTTGGTCTGGTCGAGCGCGGCCTTGAGGGCCTGCGCCAGCTTCACCGGGTCGTCGTTCGCCCAGAAGTGCATGTAGAAGAGGCGGGGCACGTCCATGAGCGCGTGGTTGTGGATCGCCGTGACGTCGACGCCCTGCTGCCGCAGCGTCTTGGCCACCGCGTTCACTTCCTTGTCGATCAGCACGAAGTCGCCGGTGATCGCCGCCTTCCCGTCACTCGTCGGCTGGAAGTTCATCACGGTGACGACGCCCATGGCTGGAAGCAGCGGTTGGCCCATCTCGGTGATCGCTTCCGCCCGCGGCACGGTGACCTGGAACACGCCGGCGCCGACGTCCCGTCCGGAGCGGCCGAGCGCCTGCTCGATGGCCTTCGTGTCGAGGGTCGGGCCGCCCGCCGCGGCCGAAGTGGGTGCCGGGCCGCCGAGTAGCGTGCCGCTCGCGGACAGCGCCTGACGGAGCGCGCGCGCCATCTGCACGGCGTCGCCGTGGCCGCTGTAGTGCATATACATCGTGTGCGGCGACATCTCGTTCAGATGGTTGTGGACCGCCGTCACCTCGAGGCCGCCCGCAAACAATCCCGACATCACGGCCGGGATCTCCTGATCGAGCAGAACGAGGTCGCCCATGACCATGGCGTGGTCACCGATCTGCTTGAACGCCGCGTACGAGCCCAGGGCGAAGCCCGCCTTCACCGGCACACCCTTGACCGTGACGTTGAGGTCGGTGCGAGGCATGCCGATGCGGAAGACGTCGCCGGGCTGCATCTGTCCCGACTTGCCGAGGGCTTGCTCGACGGCTTTCCAGTCAGGATCCGCGGCCCACGCGGCGAACGGCATGGCGAAGGCGGCGATGACTGCGCAGAATGCGACGACGGAGCTGAGCTGTCGTGACTTCATCGCGGACTTCTCCTTCATCGCGCGTGCGCCTGGTGAAGACGCGCGACGTTCGTCCAGTTGATGTTGTCCATGAATGCATCGACGTACTTCGCCGCCGCCGCGAGATAGTCGAGATGGTACGAGTGCAAAAGACAAACGACGACAGCTCCCATTAGCCGCCTGCCGCCACGCCACGGATCGTGAGGTCATCAAACGCCGTGACCGAATCAGCCTTCGTCCACAGGCCCACACGGCCGGATCTGTAGCGACGGTCGTGGTGATCGAGATAGAGCTTGCCGTCGAGCCACGCCTGGATGTGATCCCCCAACGCCACCACCCGGACCGTGTGCCACTGCCCGAGTGCCGGCGCCTTGACGCGCGCGGTCGCCAGCTGACTCCGGCCTCGGTCGTAGTAGTAGAGGCGGAAGTTGTCCTCGAGTGCATTGGCACGGACCACATAGTACTTGCCGTCGTTGAACCGGAACACGATCCCGCCCGAGGCATCTTGGCGCCCCGAAAGCGGCTTGAATTTCATGGAGACGTCGACGTCGGTAAACGGGCCAACCGGGGCAACAATGACGTTGAATTCGTTCCTCATGGCGCGCTGTACAAGCACCGTCTTGCCGCTCGGTGCCCCGGCCATTTCCTCAACGGTCCACTGCCCGTCCACCGTCGACCAGCCGTCGACGCCCTTGCTTTCGAAGTCGAACTTCTCCTCGGGCGCGTTCCCGGGCATTTTCAGCTCCTCAGCAGCCTCGGAATGCTGGGGCCATGGACTGCTCAGCAACGCCGCCCCGGCCAACGTGAATTTGAAGATTGCGCGACGGGAGACGTTCAATCGAGCCTTTCCGACACCGTCTTCCATTCTTCGCCCTTCACCAGCGTCACGTCGGCCACGGGGTGGCCATCCTTCAACGCCGGCATGACGCTGACGGCGCGGTAGCCTTTGTTCTCCTTCACGGCCTCGGACGCAGCGGCATCGAGCGACCGCTTGGCCTTCGCCATCGCTTCGCTCTGAGCCTTGGCGTGTGCGAGATCGTCAGCGTTGGTGATCGGCTCTGCTTTCGCGACCTTGCCGGTCTTGTGGTCGACGATCACCTCGGAGAACTTGTCGCCGCCCTTCATCGTGTAAACGGACAACTGGAGCTTGCCGTCCTCGACCTCGTACTTCGCGGAAATCGGCTTGCCTTCCTTCGCGCTCGCCGTGAGGCCGCGCTGAAGGGGAATCTTGGCGTCCCTCAGGGCCTTCGCCAACTCGGCGTGCTCCTTGTCCTGAGACGTCTGCGCCCAGCCTGTCGGAACAGCAAAGGCCCACGCCACGAGGAACGCCAGCACGATCGTCGTCGTTTTCATGGTGCGTCTCCAGGTTTGAGTGTGGTGTGGTGATTGTTACGTCTTCTGTTTCAGGACGCTACGGAGACCCTCGAAGATCGCCATCCCCCGCTCGAGCAGCTCGTGATCATCCTGCGCGGCGGCGGCCAGGCCCTTGATCGCGAGATCCGCACCGGTGGACTCCTGGCGAGTGAACGTGCCATCGTGCAGGTCGGCTTCGTGACGTCAGCCAGCGCATGTGCCTCCGTAATGATTGTTACACCAGCCGTCAAGCGTTACACTCCTGCAAAGCTTCAGGGGAGGAGACGCGGTGATGCCGCCCGAAAAGACGACCGAGCGTATCCCGATCCGTGATCTCGTTCGGTACTACTTGCGGCTCGGCCTGCTCGGCTTCGGTGGGCCGGTCGCGCTGGTCGGGCAGATGGAACGCGAACTGGTGGGTGAGAAGAAGTGGCTGACGAAGGAAGAGATGCGCGAGGGCATCGCCGTCTGCCAGTCGCTGCCCGGGCCGCTCGCCATCCAGGTCGGGATCTGGATCTCCTATATACGCGGCGGCTTCTGGGGCGCGTGGGCCGGCGGCTGGGCTTTCATCATGCCGAACTTCGTCATCGTCGCGAGCCTCGCCGCGCTCTACGTCCACTTCGAGGGACTCCCGGCCGTGGCGGCGATCTTTTACGGCGTCAGCCCCGCCGTCATCGCGCTCATCCTCCACTCGTGCTACCGGCTGACGAAGCTCGGGATGAACGACTGGCTCGAGTGGGCGCTCGCCGCGGCTGCGTTTGCGATCACGGTCGCGCTGCAGGCCGAGGTGGCCCTCGTCTTCATCGGCTGCGGCGTCGTCGGCCTCCTCTACTACGGCTCACTCTTCCGCGGGAGCAAGGAGGGGTCGACGACGTCCTCGCTTCTGATCGGCTTTCCGCTCGTGGCCGGCGGCGCGGCACCGCCGCCGCTCGGCGCGTTGCTCGGCAAGTTGCTCGCCTTCTTCCTGAAGGCGGGCTCGCTCACGTTCGGCAGCGGCCTGGTCATCGTGCCGTTCCTCGAAAAGGGTCTGGTGCAGCAGACGGGCTGGCTCAGCGAGCGCGAGTTCCTGGTCGCGGTGGCGATGGGCATGATCAGCCCGGGACCCGTCGTCATCACGGCGACCTTCGTGGGCTACCTCGTGGCTGCGCGCTTCACCGGATCGCTCCTCGACGGCCTGTGGGGCTCCGTCACCGCGACGATCGGGATCTTCCTGCCTATCGGGATCTTCCTGCCTTCTTTCCTGCTGATCTTGATCGTCGCCCCCATCCTCGTCCGCTACCGGACGAACCCGAACGTGCAGGGTTTCATCAAGGGCGCCTACGCCGCCGCCATCGGCACGATCCTCGGCGCATGCGTCCTTCTCGGGAAGATCGCGATCGGCGACTGGCTGACCGCGCTCGTCGCCCTCGGGAGCCTCGTGGTCCTCTTCCGCTGGAAAATCAGCAACCCTCTGCTCGTGGCCGCCACGGCGATCATCGGCCTCGTGGCGTTCCCGCTGCTCAAGCCGGAATGGGTATTCGTGAAGTAGGGGCCTGGGACGCGGCGAATCGCGGGGTCACAGGCCCATCGAACTTGGGTCTATGACAGAATCATCGTCCCGGATCGTTTCCTGTCGGCTCTGTGCGATGCCGGTCGCCCCGGATGCAGCGGTATGTCCCTCCTGCGGCGTCGGGCAGCCGTGGATTCCAGATGAACCCACCCTCAGCCCGCGCCTCATACGTCTTCTCGCATGTGGTGGGGCGATCATCGCCGTCGGTCTCCTGCTCTTCATGTCAGGCGTCTTGATGTTCGGCTCGCCCGAACGCGAGCACGATCACCGGCCCCCCCGAGCAGGACTCAAAGCGCAGGACTCACGTTGATGAGATGACGGCCGTTGGCTCCATCAACCCTCGCTATCAGGACGTTACGCTGCGCCCCGTGACGCGGCGTCCGAACACGACACGGTCGGGCCGCAAGACCGCTTGCCTTCAGAGGCCTGATCGCGGATATTTTCCAGCACCGCAATCCCGGGAGGGAAGCTCATGGCGCGCTTGACGATCAATGGCAAAACGCTCGAGGTCAACGTCAACCCCAGCACGCCCCTCTTGTGGGCAATCCGTGAGCAGGTCGGCCTCACCGGCACCAAGTACGGCTGCGGCATCGCGCAGTGCGGCGCCTGCACGGTGCACCTCGATGGCGCCGCGGTCCGCTCCTGCGTGATGCCCGTCGCCGCCGCCGAGGGCAAGAAGATCACCACCATCGAAGGCCTCGCCAGCGGCGGGGTTCTGCACAAGGTGCAGAAGGCCTGGCTCGACAAGGAGGTCCCGCAGTGTGGCTACTGCCAGTCGGGCATGATCATGGCGGTGGCCGCCCTCCTGAAGGACACGCCGAAGCCGAGCGACGCCGAGATCGACGCGAGGATCACCAACATCTGTCGGTGCGGAACCTTCCAGCAGGTGCGTGAGGCCATCCACGCAGCGGCGAAGGCATAGGGGGCCGGCCATGATCACCAAGACTCCGAACCTCAATCGCCGCTCCTTCGTTATCGGCAGCGCGACCGTCGGCGCGGGGCTCGCGCTGGGCTTGAAGATCCCGTTCGGGGCGAGCGTGGTCCGCGCGCAGGACGGCTCGCCGGAGGTCACCGCGTGGGTCGTCATCCGTCCGGATGACACCGTCGTGATCCGGATCGCGCGCTCCGAGATGGGACAGGGGACGCTCACCGGCCTCGCGCAGCTGGTGGCCGAGGAACTCGAGTGCGACTGGTCAAAGGTGAAGACCGAGTACCCTACGCCCGGCCAGAGCGTGAAGCGCAAGCGCGTGTGGGGCGACTTCTCCACGGGCGGCAGCCGCGGCATCCGCGACTCGCACCAGTACGTTCGTGAGGGCGGCGCCACCGCGCGGATCATGCTGATCCAGGCCGCGGCCAACACGTGGAACGTGCCGGCCTCCGAGTGCAGCGCTGTCAACAGCGTGATCACGCACCGCCCATCGGGGCGCAAGACCACCTACGGCAAGGTGGCGGAAGCCGCCGCCAAGCTCACCCCGCCGGAAAAGCCGGCGCTCAAGGACCCGACGGAGTGGAAGCTCATCGGCAAGTCGGTCAAGCGCCTGGACACGATGGACAAGCTGAGCGGCGCGCAAGTTTACGGCACCGACCTCAAACTGCCCGGGATGCTCAACGCCACCATCAAGGATTGCCCCGTGTTCGGCGGCAAGGTGAAGAGCTACGAGGCCGCCAAGGTCACCGGCATGCCGGGCGTCCGCCACGTGGTGAAGGTCGGCGATTCCGCCGTCGCCGTCGTGGCCGACACGTGGTGGCAGGCCAAGACCGCGCTCGACGCGCTCCCGATCGTCTGGGACGAGGGTCCGAATGCCACGGTGTCGAGCGCCACGATCGCCGAGATGTTGAAGGAGGGGCTGAGCGCCGAGCAGGCCTTCGTGGGCAACCAGAACGGCGACGCGAAAGCCGCCATCGCCAGCGCGGCCAAGAAGATCGAAGCCGTCTACGCCTATCCGTTCCAGAATCACGCGCCGATGGAGCCGATGAACGCGACGGCGAAGTACACGCCGGATCGCTGCGAGGTCTGGGGTCCGACGCAGAACGGCGAGGCCGCGTTCGCAGCGACTATGGCCGCCTCCGGGCTGCCGGCCGACAAGTGCGAGGTGTACAAGGTGCATCTCGGCGGCGGGTTCGGACGGCGAGTTGCCTACCAGGACTACATCACCCAAGCCGTGCTGATCGCCAAGCAGATCCCCGGCACTCCGGTGAAGCTGCTGTGGACGCGCGAGGAGGACATGCTGCACGGCCGGTATCACCCGGTCATGCAGTGCAAGCTGGTCGGCGCCCTGGACGGCAGCAATAACCTCACCGGCCTGCACATGCGCCTGTCGGGGCAATCCATCCTCAGCGCCGTGCGGCCGGAAGCCCTCCAGCAGGGCAAGGATCCGCTGGTGTTCCAGGGGCTCAACCCGGGCGGTGACTTCGCCATCGGCTACTCCGTGCCGAATCTGCTGATCGACCACGCCATGCGCAACACCCACGTCCCGCCCGGCTTCTGGCGCGGCGTGAACATCAACCAGAACGCGATCTTCCTCGAATGCTTCATGGACGAGATGGCCCACGCCGCCGGCCAGGACCCGCTGGAGTTCCGGCGCAAGCTCATGAGCAAGCATCCCAAGCACCTCGCCGTGCTGAACGCGGTGGCCGACCGCGCGGGCTGGGGCAAGCCGGCGCCCCGGGGCGTGTACCGCGGGCTGGCGCAGATGATGTCGTTCGCGAGCTACGTGGCGGCGTGCGCCGAGATCTCCGTCAGCAGCGGCGACAAGGTCAAGATCCATCGCATCGTCGCCGCCACGGATCCCGGGTACGCTGTTAACCCGGGGCAAATCGAGCGACAGGTCGCGGGCTCGTTCGTCTACGGGCTGTCCGCGTTGTTCATGGAGGAGTGCACGGTCAAGGACGGCCACATCGAGCAGACCAACTTCAACGTCTACGACTCGATGCGGATCGCCCAGATGCCGAAGGTCGAGACGATCATCATGCCGTCCGGCGGCTTCTGGGGCGGCGTCGGCGAGCCGACGATCTGCGTCGCGGCGCCGGCGGTCCTCAACGCGTTCTTCGCCGCGACCGGGAAGCGCCTCCGCACGGTCCCGCTGAAGAACCACGGCATCACGCTCGTGTAGACGCTGAGCGGACCCTGGCCGCTGCGATCGGATGCGCCTCGATCGCGGCGGCCGGCGTCGCGTCGACCGAGCCGCGGGCCGCGCCGAATCTGGCAGTTACAGCGGCGAGGAAGAGTCTCGGACCGGGACCTCCGGCGAGGAGGTCCCGGTGCCTCGACGCTGCTTGAATCAGAACCCCCGTCCCTTGATAGCGGTGTCCTCCTTATGCTTAACGAGCAATCACTGTGCCGGTGGGGACTGGCGTTGAGGTAGGCTTGACGGATTACGCGCGGCTGAAACGGGATCCGCAATCCACGCAAGATGGCGGCTGCGGAACAAGGGGCCGCCGCGTACGACCCGGCAACGCGACTGCGCGAATTTCTAAAATCGAGCGCCGGGATGTGGCTGACGCCACCCCTACCGCGCCACCCCTACCGCGACAGCTGGCCGGTTCAGTTCACGCCGGAATTGTTCTGATATTCGGGGCTATCCGGGTACTGCGTCGGCCTCGAGCTGCTCGGATGGTTGTTCCGAGCATGGCGATAGCGATGACGAGGGCGCACCTTCTGACGCGAGTTTCCATACTGATACCTGCGACAGGTACCGTGCATTACGAATGCCAGCGATGAGGCTGCGCTACGTATCTCGCTCCATCTGCCCCGACCAGTACGTCATTGCCATCTCGGAGTACATCGTCGAGGCGGTGGCGCCATGCAGGTCGGCCTCGCTACGCTTGCCGGTGTGGCGATAGAGTTTGTGGAGGCCGGCATGGCAGTGGGCGACAAGAGGCCGCATGCCTAGCTCATTCGCGAGCACAAGACTCTTCGTGTAGTGCCCCGCAGCGCTGCTTGCGCCCACAGCGTCGACGCGCGCCGTGGCATCGGCGAGCACCTTGAGCGCCAAGGCCTGGTTCGCGGGTTCCTCGTGCTTCGTGGACAGCTCGACGGCGCTCTGTGCTCGTCTCATGGCCTCTTCCGCGCGCCCCGCCAGCAGATAGGCCGCAGCCAGTCGCGTCGTGCGAACCGAGAGCCCCAACCCCATCGAGCTGATCGACACCTCCCTCTGCGTGGAGTCCTCGAGTAGCGAAACCGCCTCGGAGAGACGTCCGGAGAGAGCGTAGCTGTGACCAAGGCCCGAAAGAAGATTCGCGTCGCTGACATTGTGGGGTCGAAGGAGCTCGATGCCACGTTCGAATGCGCGCAAGGCCAGATCGAGATTGCCCTGTTCCAGGTGGACGCCCCCGAGCGCACTGTAAGACTCGATCAATGTATGAAGATGATCTACCTCTTCGGCGATCTGCAAGCCCTCTTCTGCGTACCTCAGGGCCTCAGCAAAACGACCGAGATGGCACAGCGACAGCCCGAGCCATGCCCGCGGCCAAGCGGCAAAGAAGCGAGGTGGAAAGGCCGGCCGATTCGCGATCCTTGCGCCATCGGCGCTGAGGGCCTCGATCGTCTGCAGGAAGATCGCGATGGCTTGGTCGAACTCGCCGATTGCGAAGTGGGCCTGAGCGAGACGGTACCTTGCTTCGATTTGCAGGCCGAGCTGATCGAGTTCGGTGGCAATCTCGACCGCTTGTCGACTCGCTTCGAGCGCGCGCCGATGGTCGCCGACATTGCGAAGCCGCGCCCCCATGTCGGCGAGGACGAGTCCCAGCCGGCGTCGATCGCCGAGTTCTCGCGCGATGACCTCGGCTTCGCGCAGGTATTTAAGAATCCCGTCGTATTGACCCAACGGAGCCAGGGCGATTCGCGAGTCGAGGCGGAGGTCGATGGCCTGGGCCTTGGCCTCGCGAGTCTCGGGCAGATGAGCGAGGGCGCGAAAGGCGGCCTCGAACGACGTGAGAGCCTCATGGTATGCGGAGCGCGCCGCCTGCCGACCGACGGCATCGCGAAGATAGCCGACGGCCTTGTCCCATACTTCTCCGCGAAGCGCATGATCGGCGAGCCGTTCGACGTGCTCTGCGCGCCGGTCCGCGTAGAGGCGCTCGATGGCTTCGACGATGCGAGCGTGGAGGAGGCGGCGGCGGTCGTGGAGCAGTCCGCCGTACGCGACCTCGTGCGTCAGCGCGTGCTTGAACGTGTATTCGGCCTCCGGGAAAAGCTTCGCCTCGTGGATGAACTCCGCGGCTTGCAGCTGATCGAGTCCGCGACGGAGGGCTTCATCCGGTAGCTCGGCGATCTCTTGGAGGATCGCGACGGGCACGTCTTTGCCTACGACGGAAGCGGTCTGCAGGAGGCGTTTGTCCTCCGGCGAGAGACGATCGATGCGCGCTGCCAGCACCGCTTGGACCGTCGGGGGCACCTGGATCGTGAGGATCGGTTGCGCCAGCCGATACCGTCCGCGCTCCCCGATTAGTAGGTTGGTCTCCACCAGGGTCCGAACGGTCTCTTCCAGGAAGAACGGGTTCCCGCGATCGATGAGGCTCTGCTTGAGCGGCCGGAGGGCCGGATCGGCGCCGAGAAGCGCGTCCAGCAGCTCCCCGGTGCCGTCCACGGGCAGCGTGTTCAGCCGCATCTGCGTGTAATACGTCTTATTGTTCCAGGTGTGCTGGTACTCGGGACGGTAGTTCGCGAGCAAGAGCAGGCGCGCCGAACCTAGGCCCTCCACGAGGCCGTCAAGGAACGCCTGGGACTCGGCGTCGATCCAGTGAAGGTCCTCGCAGATCAGGAGGACGGGTTGCTCGCGGGCTTCACGCAGGAGGAGTCGTTTCGTCGCATCGAGTGTACGCCGGCGACGCTCGGCAGGGTCGAGCGCTTGCCACTCGACAGCGTCGACCGGTACGTCGAGCAAGGTGAGCAATGCCGGCAGCGCTGGCCTCAGGGAATCGTCGAGAGCGAGCAGCTTACCCGTCACCTTTTCACGAATCTCGCGACGGTCGTCGCCATCGTGAACCTTGAAGTAAGCTCTCAGCATATCGACCATCGGCAGATAGCTCTTCGCCCTGCCATACGAGACCGCCGCCATTTCCACAATTAACCAGCCGCGCAAACGATAAGAATGGGTAAATTCGTAAGCCAGGCGCGACTTGCCGACGCCGGCTTCCCCCACGATCGCCGCCACCTGCCCGTGACCGTTCACTGCAAGCTGTTGCGCGCGGTGGAGTTGCTCGAGCTCGGCTTCGCGGCCGATGAATGGGGTGAGGCCCCGCCGGACGGCCGCTTGCAGCCGTGTTCGCACCGTACCTGCGCCGGTTGCCTCATAGACTTCGACAGGATCCGTGACGCCCCTGACGGGCACAGGTCCGAGCGGCTTGACCTCGATAAATCCTTCCACCGGGCGAAGGGTGTCACTGGTGAGGCGAATGGTTCCGGGGGTCGCAAGTTGCTCCATGCGCGCCGCGACATGGGTCGTTTGCCCGATCGCCGTGTAGTCCATGCGCAGATCGCTGCCCACGGATCGAACCACGACTTCGCCGGAGTTCAGTCCAACGCGGATCTGGACTTCGATACCGTACGCGCGCCGCGCCCCTTCCGCGTACCTCTTCACGGAGTCCTGCATTCGGAGCGCGGCGTAGCACGCCCTGAGGGCATGGTCCTCATGCGCGATCGGCGCACCGAATAGCGCCATGATCCCGTCGCCCATGACTTGATTGACAGTGCCTTCGAAGCGATGGACGGCTTCCATCATCAGCTCGAGGACGGGATCGAGGATCTTGCGCGCCTCCTCAGGGTCACGATCAGCGAGCAGTTCCATCGAGCCCTTGAGATCCGCAAAGAGGATGGTGACCTGCTTGCGCTCACCTTCGAGGGCGGCTCTCGAGGTAAGGATCCGCTCCGCGAGATGTCTGGGAGTGTAGGAATCAGGCGTCGTGAAGGAGGACGAGGCTACGCCGCTGCGACCTTCTGCGAGTGATTGGCCACACCGACGGCAGAACTTCGCAGCCGGCCGATTGCGTTCGCCACACGCACGACACGCCGACTCGAGCCGCACCCCACACTCGTCACAAAAGGCTGCCTCAACTGTGTTCTCGTACTGGCACTGCGAGCACTTCATCCCCAGGCAGCGTAGAAGGGACCTCAAGCGTGGTCAAGAGCCTGGAGAGAGAAGAACTACGCGCGCGGTAGGCGGATCGATACCATCCAGGTCTCCACGGCGATCACGCCACCGCAGCTCAAGCGCGCGGTGTCGTTCTACGAGGCAAAGGCGACGAAGATGTTGAGCAACGCTAGGCCTTAGTCTTCGCCATGACCTCCGCGAAGCGCTCCATGCGCTCGAGGCTCTCCTTCGGCTCCTCGCTCCGAAAGTCGAAGATCAGCTCGCTGACGCCGAGCCCGGCGTAGGTCGCGATGTGGCCTTTCATCGAGTCATTTGGCGCCGGCCGTTCGGATTCGCTCCAGGCTTTCGCTCGCCATTTCCTTCCAGTCGCGATCCTTCATTGTCGAAACTTGGTGCTCCAGAAACGCCATGAGCGTTCGATCCGACGAAACTGGATAGTATGCAGACAACTGCATCGCGACAAAAACAACGATGAGGAATTCCTTGTCGACATCATTGTCGGTGCGTGCGAGACGTTCGATCAAAAGGGGCAGGATACTCGCACCGTTTTTGGCAAGCGAATGCGCCAAGCCGATGTTTGGTGGATGCCCTCGATGCATCGCCTCCAGGTAAAGCTCGATCTGCTCTTTGTGCGGGAACTGTCGCAGCGTGAGTTGCTGGAGCGTGGATGAGCTGCGCAGGAAATCCTGGGCCGCGCTGTCGTGCGTCCATCCCCGGCAGCCACAGATCAGCGTCATCGACACTACGCAAAGTATGCCTAGTCGCAAGCGGTGCTCGCTCTCAGGGTGCGTGGCCGCGGCGGGGGCGCGCGGCGCGGCTGTGTGAGACCCGTGTTTCGGGTATTGCGTCGGACACGGCTGAACATCGGTGCACGTTGACAGGCGCGACGCGTTGTCGATTTGCGTGGTCGAACACAGCCG
>WNGM01002055.1_pt1 | contig 16209 bp, 13 predicted proteins | sample 5400571 | NCBI WGS metagenome assembly WNGM01 (sample SAMN13153378, study PRJNA577476) | soil metagenome | isolation source: 100 cm soil or saprolite under Garry oak tree replicate 2 | place: USA:California | collected 2016-06-15 | reverse complement strand
GAAAAAGAGCAGGGCTGGGATCGCGCGGATATTGTATTTGAATGAGAGACTCTGATTTTCGTCCACGTTAACTTTCGCTACTTTGACAGTCTCCAATTTTTCGCGAGCGATCTCATCCAGCAGCGGCGCGATCATTTTACAGGGGCCGCACCATTCGGCCCAAAAATCAACGATAACCGGCTTGTCGTGTTGCGTCACTTCGCGGTCAAAATTGGATTCATCAAGAATGATAACAGCGGAATTTTCCATACTTAAGAAAGATAAGTCCAAATCTGAATAATCAAAATCAGGACCGAAACGACGAGCAGTATCCAACACAACAGCAGTGAGCTTTTCTCTCGCGACTCGGCAGCGATTAAGGAACTCTGCGGAACAACGTGTGGCATGGGGATAAGCGGATTTTTCATCCGCCCTTGGGAAGCAAGTGGCTCCGATACAAGCGGCACGCGTAATGTCTCCTTTTTCAGTCCAGGAGCCGGCGGCTCTGGCGCAGGCGTCACCGAGGCGGATAACGGCGGCGAAAATGAGGGCGGCCTCACTGCTTCGGAAAATTGGCTGGGAGGCAGATCCTGAGCAGCAGATCCTGCGGGAGGTTGAGGTTCCGTTGGAGTGTGAAGCGGCGCCTTGTCCATGGGCTCACGAACCGGCAACTGGATCCGCACTGTTTCGCGCGATTTTGTGTTTGGGTCTGGTGATTTTCCTGCAGTCGGAAGCGGCGAGTCAACGCGAACGGTCTCGTTATTTGGTTCGTTCGGGCCTGCCATGGAGCAAAACAAATCAGTCGCGAAGTTAATTGATCAGAAATCGGCGGGCTTGTCACCAGCGAACTTGGCTTCGAGGCAAAATGCCCTGCGCGTTAGGCCAGCAGATCGTAGCCGCGGCTGCCAGTGACCCTGCGCCAAATAAACTCGCCGACCGGCGCGGGTTTGGATAACACAACACGCGCATCGACCTCTGGAGCGTCGCTTTCGCTCCGGGCGATATGGGGCTCATCAACCAGTAACTTCAGCTCGCGCTCAACTTTCTCGTGCGCAATTTCACGAGCAATCTCTTGCTGAACCAACATCGCGGCGCGGTAACGCGCGTTCTTGATTTTTGCAGGAATCTGTCCTGGCATTTTCGCCGCGCGGGAGCCGCCTTCCTGCGAATACTTGAATATCCCCAGTCGTTCGAATCGCACCCAGCGAATAAAATCGAGAAGCCTCGCGAATTCCGCATCCGTTTCACCGGGAAATCCGACGATGAAAGTAGTCCGCAATGTGACGCCGGGAATTCCAGCGCGCAGTTTATCAATCAAATTTTCGATGTGCGCGCGCGATGTTTCGCGTCGCATCCGTTGCAACACTGAATCGTCGATATGTTGCAGAGGAATATCGACGTAGCGCGCGACCTTGTCGCATTGCGCAATTGTTTCAATCAGTTCATCGCTCCAATGCGCCGGATGCGTGTAAAGCAGCCGCACCCAGAATTCGCCTTCGATTTCTTGAATTTCCCGAAGCAGCGCTGCGAGGGTTGGTCCCCGAGCCGAATCGATCGGCTGGCGTGGCCCTGCTTTGCTCGGCCACAAATCCATTCCGTAATAGGTAGTGTCCTGGCTGATCAAGTTAATTTCGCGGACGCCTTCGCGCACCAAAGCGCGAATTTCGGTGAGAACAGATTTCGGAAATCGGCTGCGATGTTTGCCGCGCATTTGTGGAATCACGCAAAAACTGCACGGGTGATTGCAGCCTTCGGCAATTTTTACGTAAGCGAAATGCGCCGGTGTAAGCCTGAAGCGGGGCGTATCGTAATCGGGAATGTAGCGTGGACGAGGTGTGACGAAGTTGTAGCCGGCATCGGTGATGCCGGTTCCGCTTATGTCGGCCTCGCGACGGCCGGGATCACCGATCCCGGCTACAACGCGCTCCACAATCGCCCCAAGTTCGCTCACTTGATCGAGCCCAATAAATGCATCCACCTCCGGCATCTCCCGCCGCAGTTCTTTCGCGAATCGCTGCGACATGCAGCCGCTTACGATCAGTTTTTGATGCGGTCTTCTGCTTAAGCCGCGTTGCTGATGCGCTTCCAGAATCGCTCCGATTGATTCTTCCTTGGCTGAATCAATGAACGCGCACGTGTTAACCACAAGCACGTCAGCGTCCTCGGGGCACGATGTGATTTCCATTCCGCGTTGTAAAACGCTTCCCAGCATGATCTCTGCGTCGACAAGATTTTTGGCGCAGCCGAGGCTGATCATGCCGACTCTTGTGCGCTGCGGTGACGCGCGCATTGCCCGCTGCGCGGGTTCAGTCTTACAAGTTGCAGCCGACACGGCTGCCACTACAGGCGGCGAGTTCATGGCGGCATCAGTTAACCGTTACGTCTTCGTCGTTATCTTCCAGCGACTTGCCATTTTTTGTAATCTGAACGGCACCAGGATCGAGAACACGGATCGAGACATGCTTACCGCGGAATTCAACAGTGCCGTCAGCTGGCGAAACCCAACGCTCGAACGCGGGATTCCCCTTCCCGTCGCCCACGGTCACTCTCACATAGGTTCTTTTGAGTGGGCGAATAGCGACGCGATTCTGTTCGCCTGATTCTACCGAGGATGAATTCGGTGTTTCTTGTGCCTTCGTCAGGTCTTCACGAGTCACAGGTTTCGCTCGACGCACTTCCGGCGCGCCTGGCGCTGCCGCCGCGACGGCGGTCGACGCAATCGTTGGCGCCGGCGACGCTGTTGGTGCGATGGAGGGAGCGGACGCAACATTAGTTGGCGCGCTTGAGGCAGGTCCGGGTGGAACCGGTTTTGACCCTGTCGCAGGCGATGCGCTGGGTGATGTCTGCGCAGTGGATTCCCCCTTCCCCGGCGCGAGTCGCTGCACATTCAGGAGCAATTTCATCACAGAAAAGCCAATCACCAACACCACGATCCCAAAAATAAGTGGCATCGGCGAGATACGGTCGCGCCCCGTGGGGGTGGCGGGGCGGCGCGGAATCGCTGGCGCACTGACGGGCTTGGTGGGCTGGTTCTCTTGAAGATATGAGTAACCATCGACCGTCACGCGCTCCGAATCTTCGAACGCGTCAAGATATGGAGTGACATCGACGTCCAAAAATTTTCCATAGATGAGCAGGAACCCTTTTGCGTACGCAAGGCTCGGAAACTGCGAAAAATCATCTGCCTCAATTTCCGCGAGCCGGGTCGGACGAATTTTCGTCATCCGCGCTGCTTCATCGAGCGTAAGATTTCTCGCCTGCCTCGCTTCCTGAAATTTTTTACCGAGCCCTTCTATCGTCATGACGCGAAATGCCGGCTAAACGGCAGCATCGAGATCGACCAGAATCTCGCGTGGTTTGGCGCCTTCGCCGGGACCTAAAATACCGCGCTGCTCCAGAATATCAACGATGCGCGCAGCGCGCGTATAGCCAAGTCGCAAGCGGCGCTGCAGCAACGAAGTGGAGGCGCGTTTTTCCTGCCGAATGATCTCAAGGCACTTCTCGACGAGCTCTTCGTCTTCGCTCGTCACGTCTTCTTCCGGTGCGGCTGTGGATTGAAGTTTCTCATGCATCTCCGTGTCAAAAGTCGGAGGCCTTTGTTTTGAAACAAAGTCCACGAGGCGATGAATCTCATCGTCAGTCACGAGCACCCCTTGCGCACGAATCAGACGCGAAGTGCTCGGCGGGAGATAAAGCATGTCGCCCTGCCCGAGCAAACGATCGGCTCCGTTCTCATCGAGGATGACGCGACTGTCGATCTTCGAGGCGACTTGGAATGCGATTCGGGAAGGAATGTTCGCCTTGATTACGCCGGTGATCACATCCGCGCGCGGCGTTTGCGTTGCGACGATGACATGAATACCTGCCGCACGGGCCATCTGCGTGATGCGCGCGATCGCCGTCTCGACGTCCGCCGGCGCGGTTTGCATCAGATCAGCCAGCTCGTCGATGATCACAACCACGTAAGGAAGTTTATTGGGAATGATCAACTCATCGTCCCGCGGTACTTTTATTGGGCTGTCTGCCTCCTCAACAGGCTCTACGGCCTCCATCTCTTTCTTTTTCACCGGACGCGCATTGAAGCCGACGATGTTTCGCACGCCCACACGGGCAAAGATTTTGTAGCGGCGTTCCATTTCTTCGATCAACCACCGCAAGGCCAGCAGCACTTTTTTCGGATCGGTCACAATCGGAAACGTGAGATGCGGCAGAGAACTGTAGGCCTGCAACTCGACAATCTTTGGATCGATGATCACAAAACGCAGTTCCTCCGGAGTGAAGCGAAAGAGCATGCTGGCAATTAGCGCATTGATACAAACGCTCTTCCCGCTGCCAGTGGTGCCGGCCACTAATAGATGCGGCATTTGCGCCAAATCAGTGATGATCGCCTTACCGTAAACATCTTTGCCGAGCGCGAGCGGAATTTTCGCGCGCTCTTTGGCCTCCTCCCAATCGGGTGATTGCAAAAGCTCGCGCAGTGTCACTGTTACCTTGCGAGTGTTCGCCAGTTCGATGCCGACAGTGTCTTTTCCGGGAATCGGCGCGAGAATGTTGATCCGCTCGGCTCGCGTGGCACGCGCGAGGTCTCGCTCCAAGCTAACGATCTTGTCCACACGCACGCCTTTGGCGGGGTACACTTCGTAGCGGGTAATGGTGGGGCCTTTCGTAATGTCGCCGGGCGCCACTGCAATGCCGAATTGCGCCAGCGTATCAATCAGGATTTGCCGGACCTCCTCTAATTCGGCGGGATCGGTGGCCGCCCGGGCTTCAAAACCGCGTTCGTCGAGCAGGTCGAACGCTGGCAATACATAATCTTCCCAACTCGAAGTAGTGCTCTCTACGCTGGAATCCAGCTTTGGTTTTTCAGAGCGCGCGCGCATTTCTGCAAGAGACGGTTTTCTGCCACTGGGTGCCATCTGCTCATTCGAGAAGGCAGTTGTATCGACAACTTTCGGCGTGGGTCGATTTGCAAGTTCTTCCGCCGAGATTGTCGCGCCTATCGGCTCAGGCACAGGCATGCCCTTTTTCTTGAGCTGCTTTTCGAGCGATCGCCTTTGTTTGGCGAGCTGCCTCTCGCTGATTTCCAGTTTTTCCTTGAGATTCAACTTGCCAAGCTTTCGCTGCAATTGCCATTCGTACAGTCTTGTCGCGACCCGCCGCGTCGCGCGGACTATCTCGCGAACAAGGTGAATCGGACGCAGCCCGGTAACCAAAATCAGCGTGGTCACATAAATTCCCAGCACCAAAAGCAGCGAGCCGACAGGCCCGAGGGCGGCGCGGAGCAGGCCGCGCTGTTCATCAGCCAAGCGATAACCGATCAGGCCACCGGGCCCCTGAATGTCTACTGGCACCTTCAACCCAAGCAGGTGGCTGATGTTCCATAACTGGTCGAGGCATGCCCCGGATATGATGAACAAAACGATCCATGGGATTCGGGGCGTTACACGCAAGCGAGGATGAAACAATTTCGCCGCACCAAAACCGAGTAGAACTGCTGCGAGCAACAGCGACGCGAAAACGCCGATGCATTGATAGCAGATTCCCGCCACAATCGCGCCCACCGGCCCAATGAAATTTTGCGCCGGATGATTCGACGGCGAGATGTGGCTAAACCAGATCCATGACGGCACATCCTTTGGCGTGTAGGAAATCAGCGCAAAAAACAGCAACGTGCCGACAAAAAGGAGAATGAGAGCGAAGACTTCGCTCCAAGCGCTCTGTTTATCTGTGCGGGCCACCGCGTGTGATAGTAATCCCGCGACGGCGTCTTTCAATCACAAGTAGCACAGGCATCTTGCCTGTGGGGCGTCCGGGCGTGGAAGGCCACCGACCCCACAGGCAAGATGCCTGTGCTACCATTGCGCTTTCATCCTTGCACGCGGCACCAGAGACTGATAACTGTGCCAGCGCATCATGGCTTCTTTCGTCCGCCAAGGCGTCATTGCTGTTTCCCTCGGCATGCTCCTGTTTTGCATATCCTGCGAAAAACATCCGCTCGGCCAGATGCCGGAGGTACAAAGGGAACAAAGTGATCCGGCAAAGCGAGTCTGGTCCGAAAAAAGCGAAACGGATTCTGACAAATCGGTAGCCTCACCGACTCCAGCGGAGGCTGGTCAGCACAAAGCTCGTTAGGCAAAGGAGACTACATGGCCAAACACAACTATCTCACCTCGCCTCCAAACCTCACGGGCATGCCGCCGGGCGTACCGTACATCATCGGTAACGAAGCGGCCGAGCGCTTCTCTTATTACGGCATGAAATCGGTCCTGACCGTATTCATGGCACACTACATTTTGAATCAGTCGGGTGTGCTCGCGCCGATGAATGAGAATCAGGCGTACATGTATTCGCATTATTTCGTGATGGGCGTTTACGCTCTCCCGGTCCTTGGCGCGATCCTCGCCGACGGTTTGCTCGGCAAGTATCGGACCATTCTGTCGCTCTCCATCGTCTACTGCCTGGGCAATCTCACTCTTGCTTGCATGGCGACTTCGTGGGGGATCGGAATCGGACAACGGACGATGCTCGTCATAGGATTGAGTTTAATTTGTCTCGGTGCCGGTGGCATCAAGCCGTGCGTATCGGCCAACGTCGGCGATCAGTTTGGCGAATCGAACAAGCATCTGCTCTCGAAAATGTTTGGCTGGTTCTATTTTTCGATCAACGCCGGCTCTTTTATTTCCTCGATTCTGTGTCCATGGCTGCTCGCGAATCCGAAGTACGGAGCCGGCTGGGCGTTTGGAATTCCCGGAATCGCGATGATGATCGCCACTCTCTTCTTCTGGGGCGGGCGCAACAAGATGGTCCACGTGCCGCCAGCCGGCCTCGGTTACTTAAAAGAAACTTTCAGCAAGGAAGGTCTTCTCACGCTCGGTCGCATTGCAATGGTGTATGTTTTCATTTTAGTTTTTTGGGCGCTCTGGGGAATGAGCAACGGAGTCGAGTGGACATTGCAGGCCGAGAAAATGGATCTGCATTGGATGGGCATGAATCTGATCGCCGCCCAAGTTCAGACAGCAAATCCGATCCTGATTTTACTTTTCATTCCGTTGGTTAATTACGTGATCTATCCAGCCATCGACAAAGTTTTTCCGCTTACGCCGCTCCGTAAAATCGGAATAGGCCTTTTTATCACCGCTCTATCTTTTGTTGTGATCGTTTGGATCCAGGGTCAGATCGACGCCGGCTTAAAACCGAGCATCAACTGGCAACTCCTTGCCTACGTCATTCTCACGCTCGGAGAAGCAATGGTCTCGATCACAGGTCTGGAATTTTCTTACACGCAGTCGCCAAATTCGATGAAGAGCTCAGTCATGGCTCTGTGGCTCCTTACGGTCGCCTCGGGCGAAGGCTTCGTCGGCCTCGTCAATAAATGGATCTTAGGCGCAGGCGGCGCTCACAAAGTCAGCGCCTATCAGTACTTTACCTTTTTCACCTGGTTAATGTTTGGGGCTGCGGTCGTCTTCGTAATCGTGGCCTCCTTTTACAAGGGTCGCACTTACCTGCAAACGCAGGAGCTTACTCCGGACGAAATCGCCACCGAGCCGATTCTTCACGGCGGCACGCCGAGTTGAGTTCGGATGAGAGTCGTCATCGCAGCCGGGCTCGTATTGTCGTTGGCGATGCTGAACGCATTCGCGACTCCGCCGGATGATGCATTTCAAAAAATTGGCCGCGATTACATCGAGCAATATTTACAGGCCAATCCTGAGGACGCGACCGAGCTCGGTGATCATCGGTTTGATGGCCAGTTGACCGATTACTCGCCTGAAGCGCGGGCAAAAGATCTCTCAACCCAAAAGGAATTCCGCGACAAGCTGAACGCTATTGACGGGTCGCAGCTCACTGGCGCGAACAACATCGATTTTCGAATTCTAAAGGAGAACATCGATTACGAAATCTTCCGGGCGGAAGAGTTGAAAGAGTCCGAGTGGAATCCGCTGGTCTACATGCAGAGCCTGGCAAACAGCCTTTACCTCCTCGCCGCGCGTGATTTCGCACCGGCTGAAAAACGCATTCAAAACTTGCAGCAGCGCATGGAGAAAATTCCGGGCGTGATCGCCCAGGCAAAAGTCAATTTGAAGCATCCGCCGCGCGTGCACACCGAAACAGCGATCGACCAAACGCAGGGCGCAATGAGTTTGGTGCGCGAAGGACTGGCGCCGCTGCTCGATCAGGCGCCGCAGATGAAAAACGAATTGGCGCCGTTGCAGGAAAAAACTGCAGCTGCGCTAGCCGATTACAAAAAATGGCTTCAGAACGATCTGCTGCCGCGCTCTGACGGCAATTTTCGCCTCGGCGGAGAGAAGTTTCGCAAGAAACTGCACTTCGCGCTCGCGTCGGACATGCCGATGGAAGAAATCATGAAGCGCGCTCAAACGGATTTGCAACAAACGCAAACTGCGATCTACGAAACGGCGTTGCCGCTTTACAAAAAATATTTCGCGAACGCAGACGCAGCAACGCTTGCAGATAAACATAAGGTCACGGCGGCAGTACTCGACAAACTCGCGGAGCAACATCCCGACGACGCCACCGTGGTGGGTTACGCCCAAAAAGTTCTCGCGGAAGCCACTGCTTTCGTAAAACAGCACAATTTAGTCACCGTGCCAACGGTTCCGCTCGACGTGATTGCGATGCCCGAATTCAAGCGCGGCGTCGCTATCGCGTATTGTGATTCGCCCGGCCCGCTCGACAAAAACGGCAAAACGTTTTTCGCCGTCGCGCCGACGCCGAAGGACTGGTCAAAAGAGCGAAAGGAATCGTTCTTCCGCGAATATAACAATTACATGATTCGCGATTTGACCGTGCACGAAGCGATGCCGGGCCATTACCTGCAGCTCGCGCACGCTAACGAATTCCATGCGCCGACGTTGGTCCGCGCGATCTTTCGAAGCGGCACATTCATCGAGGGCTGGGCGGTTTATTGCGAGCAAATGATGGCGGAGCAGGCCTACGGCGGACCGGAAGTCAAAATGCAGCAGTTGAAAATGCGATTGCGCGCCATCGCTAACGCGATTCTTGATCAAAGCATTCACGCCGGAAACATGACCGAGCAGCAGGCAATGGATTTGATGACGAAAGAAGCTTTCCAACAGGAAGGTGAAGCGGTCGCAAAGTGGAAACGCGCTCGGCTTACCTCGGCGCAGCTTTCCACTTATTTCGTTGGTGCGACCGAGCATCTCGATCTTCGCGCCGCCGACCAGAACAAGCTAGGCAAGGATTTCGATCTAAAGAAATACAACGACCGGGTGATTTCCTACGGCAGCCCAGCAGTAAAATACGTGCGCGAGCTGATGGGATTGTAGGGGGTTCTGTGAACCCCGAATACTTTCGTGGCTGACACAGGCGCCCTGCAATGGAACTGGCTCAGCGAGAGAATCGGCAAGTTCATCCTCCTTACTGTCATTCGGTCCACACGCATTTGTGTCGAGACCGAACCGCAATGGGCACTAGTGTCGAAGGGCATTCGACATTGTGGAAGTTTTCGGGCTAGAATTTAACCTGGCATGCGAAAGTTTGTCTTCAGCAAGCCGCAGTCGGCGGATGTAGCCAAACCGGCGTCCGGCGATTTTAGCCATACGTCGCCATTCCGGCGTCAAGCAGAGAGGGTTGACCCTGTTCGTAATGGAATTTTTATTGGTCTGGCAATTGTGCTGCTCGTCTTTCTCATAAGCATGATCGCGGTGCTCATGATGCGTGCGCCAAGCCTTTGAGCTGTTGCGCGGAAGGTAGCGGAGTAGAGAGATCTCAAAGACTAATGACGAAGCACGAATGTCGAATGCCGAAACAAACCCGAATGACGAAACCCGAAATGGTGTGCATTTGTAACGAAAATTTTGGTCATTTGACGTTTGTCATTCTTTCGTCATTCGTCATTCGGATTTCGTCATTGCTTCGATATGACAAAGACACAAAAGCGTCTTCTTCTTTTCGATATTGATGGCACTTTGATTCATTCCGGAGGCGCGGGTGTGCAAGCACTCATACGTGCGTTCAAAGAGCGTTTCGGCATCGACGATGATCTTAGCGACATCGAAATCGCCGGTATGACCGATTCCGGTATCGTCGTGAGCATTCTAAACAAGCACAAGATACCCCCAACTCACGAAAACGTAGGCGCGTTCCTGGACAGCTATGTGCATTTTCTCGCGCTGGAGCTGCCGCGGCGGAAAGGCAAACTGCTCCCCGGCGCGCTCCAGTTGCTCGAAAAACTGAAGTCGCGGCCGCATCTGGTGCTCGCGCTTTTGACTGGGAACGTCTCGCGCGGAGCGCGTTTAAAGCTTGAGCATTACGGCGTCTGGCACTTTTTTGAATTTGGCGCGTTTGCCGACGATGATCGGGACCGCAACCAGCTTGGGCGATTCGCTCGTGCCCGCGCAAAAGAGAAGCACGGCCGCGAGTTTGCCGCATCCGAGATCGACGTCATTGGCGATACGCCGCGGGATATTGCTTGCGGCAGGGCGCTCGGTGCGCGCACAATTGCGGTGGCCACGGGTACATGGAGCCGTGATGAGCTTGCGAAACATCAGCCCGATTTTCTGATTGATGATCTCTCAGATGTGAAAACCATTATTGATACGCTCGGATGGTGAGCCATTGACGAATGAACGGTTGAATGAAGAAAGAACCTTCCCGGTCTAGTGCAAAGCCGGTTCAAGACCGCTCGAATGTGTTGCCGCTCAAGGGCGAAATCGATCTCCACGTCTCACCGTCTGTCACGGCGTCGCTCAATGAGATAATCGACAAAAAGCCGAAACGTCTGGTGGTTGATCTTTCCAGCGTGACTTACATCGATAGCGCTGGTTTGGCGGCGTTAATTCAAGCAATGCAAAAGGTCGAAGCGTACGGCGGAAAATTTCTCCTGGCTGGATTGCAGGAAACCGTGCGCTCGATTTTCGAAATCTCGCGGCTCGATCAGGTGTTTCAAATCTTTCCAGACGCGGATGCCGCGCTGAAGGAGTGATTCGATGCAGATTCCGCTGAGGACATCCTCCTTCGCCAGGGCTACGGTGAACAAGTCGGATACTACAGCGCAAAGCGCGTTAAGATATCGAGCGTTTGCTCGACATTCTTCGAAATGTCGAAATGCGACGCGTGTTCGACGTTCGCCGCGCGCGCTGCAATGCGCCGCGACGTGTCAGACCAGAACCGAATCGCGTCGCGCAAACCAACCAGATTGCCGGCATGGTCGATAATTGATCCGTGGACGCCGTCCTCGATAATTTCACTGAATCCGTTGGAACGCGTCGTGATTATAGGTAATCCGCAAGCGAGCGCTTCGAGGCAGGCATTGGAAAATGGATCGTAAATCGTTGGCAGAATGAAGATGTCCGCAGCCGCGTAGACGCGGGCAAGATCCGTGACTTCGCCGAGAAACCGGGCCGGTTCCTCACGCCAAAATCGCAGACCTCTCGTCTTGTAGAGTTTTTCATTTCCGCGACCGGCAACCAGCAGACGCAGTTTTCGATTTTTGCACAGTGCCATCGCTTGGATTGCGAAAATTAAGCCTTTGCGCTCCCAGCCAGAGCCCGCAAACAGCAGCGCAATTTGATCCGCCTTCAAATTCAAATCCTCGCGTGCTTGTTTGCGCCGTTCGGGCTCAAATCGAAATTTATCGAGCGGAAGGCCGTTGCGAACGACGTCAATCTTGTCTGCGGGATATCGATAAAGATCGCCTATCTCGTCCTTGACCATTTGTGAACCAACGATCACTCGCGCGGCTTTGTGACTGGCTAACAGCGATTCCTCCAGTTGCAACAGATCGCGATGCTTGCGATTGATAGCCCGGACAAATTGCTTTAGCGGGAGTTCAAACTTTCGCCTGCGCAACAACCAGGCGCGATGGACACCGTCACCGGCACGATACACATCGCAGCTCCAAACACGCTCAAGGCTGAATAAAACATCGCAGGAGAGCTGCGCCCGGATTTGCTTCAGCTCATTCGCAAATCCAATGACCGAGCGTGCGCGCATGCGCGTGATCGATCCAAAAGGCCATTCATGGTCTGGCCAATCATCCGTGGCGATCAGTTGGGCATCGTGCCCTGCGGCCGTCACTCCATGCGTGAGTCGCTTCAAGTACGCTTCGGCACCGCCAGTCGGAGAGTAGCCGCGCCGAACAAAAGCGATGCTGAGATTTTTCGCCATGCTTCTTAAACCCACCTTGTCACTTCGAGCTGAGTAAATCGCAACTCCGACTCCAAATGACGAAGGACCAATGACGAAGGACGAAAGAAACCCGAATGACAAAGTCCCAAACAGCGTTGATGCCGTGGCGCGGCTTTCGTGATTCGTGCTTCGTCATTCATTCGGCATTCGTCATTCTTGCTTCGTTATTGGCTAACGCTTCTGTTCGTGAAAAGTGAGAGTTACCTCCAGTGGCTCGCCGCGAAACAAGACGCCCCTTTACTTGCTGCACGTTCGCCAGAATACTTGTAACCCGATGCCGGGTGAAACCTTAAACGCTCCTGCACCGGTGCGTCCTGTCCCGCCCATGACGCGTAATTTGCCTAGGAGCCTGCTTTACTCGATTTTTGCCCGCATCGGCGGCTCCGGCTTGGACACCGACGCATTTGAAACCTTGCGCGCGTCGTATCACGGAGGATTCCTCGGAAAAGCCATCGCCTACGACAACCGGCAAAAGGAAATTCCCGCTTCACTGATCCATTCCCTGCGATGGCATCCGGTGCGTCTTATCTCGTTTTTGGATCGGCCCTATTACTACGGAGCGAAAAAAAAATATCTCGACTGGATAACATCCCGGCATTTGGCGACGGGCCGCTACGATTTGTTTCATAGTTGGTCTGGTGATTGTTTACGCACCCTACAAGTAGCAAGACGAAACCATATCCCTTCCGTCTTGGAGATCCCGACGTGGCATCGCGACGGCGGCAAAGAAAAAATTGTGCAGTCAAGAGTCGGCGCGTCGCCAGGCGAGACTGCCGCTTTTCCGAAGTGGAAGGCGAGGTTGTTGCTCCACCGAAAGCGTTTCATAAAAGAGTACGAACTCGCTGATCTCCTGCTCGTATTATCGGAGAAGGCGGCCAAAACTTTCCGAGTACGCGGTTTTCCGGGTGAAAAACTCTTTTACCTGCCTCGAGGTGTGGATATCGAAAGGTTCAAACCCGGAAAACGGCCAGACAAATTTCGCGCTGTTTTCGCCGGCGCTTTGATCAAGCGAAAGGGTATTCAACATCTGCTCGAAGCATGGCATCGCCTCAATCTGCGGGATGCCGAGCTGTGGTTAGTTGGCTTCGTGCATGAGGAGGCTAAACCGTATCTGAAGCAATTCTGGCGTGATAACATTCGCGTCGTAGGATTTGTGCCGGACCCGGAGAATTATCTCAGCCAGGGCACAGTGCATGTTTTTCCCTCGCAATGGGAGGGCAGCGCCAAAGTCACATACGAAGCGGCGGCCTGCGCGTTGCCTCAAATCACCACGCGCGAAGCGGGCGATGTTGTGCGCGATGGCATCGAAGGCATCATCGTGAAGCCGGCAGATATCAGCGCCATCGCAGCAGCGCTCGAGCATTTGTACCAACATCCTGAAATCGTTCAGGAAATGGGCGCTTTGGCGAGACGTCGCGTAGTCGAGAATTTTACCTGGAACCATTTTCGAACACGATTGCTCGACGCGTACGAAACAGCGATCCGAATGGCGCAATGATTGTCCAACGACCGGCGATCTTCAGGTCGCCCTGTGGCGGCTGGAAAGCGTCAGCCTTTACGAGCCCGTGAAAATTCTCCTCCTGCAACTCAAGCGAATTGGTGATCTGATTTTGACTACACCTGCCATCGCAGCTTTACGTCAAAGTTTTCCGCAAGCCCAACTCACGCTTGTTGTTTCGCAGGAATCTGCCGACTTGCTGCCGGCGATATCCAACGTCGAGCGCATTCTGATCGCCCGACGCAATCTGCGCGACCTTGCGCTTTTTTCTTCCGTCGCAACGAGGAGATTTGATTATTGCATCGACTTCACACGGAATGATCGCTCTGCTTCTCTGGCGCTGTTGTCTCGCGCACGCAGACGCGTAGTCTCCTATCGCGTGCGCGAACAGTCGAAGACGCGGAGCCACGCTTACACAGACTTTGTGGGCGTTCGTATGCGGGACATGCACACGATCGACTACAACCTGGCTTTACTGGAGCCGCTCGGCGCAAGCCATGCTCCAACCGCGCCGCATCTGGATCTGCCGCAGATCGCATATGAAAAAGCCGACGCGCTTCGCCACAGTTGGAAGGTCATGAGGCCGTACATAATTTTGCATCCCGGCTCGGCGCGTCAGGAGAAACTTTGGGAGCCAGGGCGATGGGCAGACGTGATTGACTACTTTGACCAAAACAATGGCTTTGACTTTGTTCTGACCAGTGGGCCATCCCGTGACGAGCAAACGCATATCGCGGCAATTAAGAACAAGGCGCAACAAAGCATCACCGATCTCTCTGGAAAAACAGATCTTCTTACGCTCGCAGCGTTGATTAGCAGGGCGCGACTTCTTGTGACAGTCGATTCCGCACCGGTGCATTTCGCTGCTGCGACATGTACACCGCAAGTGATCTTGTTCGGGCCAACCAACCCATTCCATTGGCGACCGAGGGAAAGCCAAGCTGTCATTTTACAGGGAAAATCAGCCACGCCAGTGACGGAGTTTTCACCGGTCCAGCCGCGCGTCCCAATGACTCAAATCTCGACGGAAGCGGTCATCGGTGCTATGGATTCGCTGCTGGCCACTCATTTGGCAACGGAACCTTCATGAGTCGGGGAAAAACTACAAAGAAGAGACTCTCATTCTGGCAGACGCTTAAGGCAGCGTCCGGCCCGTATCGGCGGCTCTACAGCTACGTTAGGCCATATAAGGTTCGCTTTATCCTGGGCCTGCTGTTGGGTTTTGCGTACGGCGGAGTCAATTCGCTTTTGCCGTTGGCCACCGCCCGGGTAACGAGCACCATCTTCCAAGGGGCTGCTCCTAATCCAATGGCCTTGCGCTCCAATCTTGGAGTTTTGGATACAGGGCCGAAAGTCAACTCGATTGTTCTTATCTGCCTGGCCATTCCTGCGATCATGGCTCTGCGCAGCTTGTGTTCTTATGGGAACACCTATTGCATGCAGTGGGTGAGCAACAAGGTCGTGACCGACCTTCGAGCGCAGCTATTCAACAAAATGGTGCGCCTTTCGATGGACTTCTTTAACAGGATGCGCTCCGGCTTATTGATCTCGCGCATTACCAACGAGACCCGCGTAGTGCAAATGGCTCTGACGGCGGTCAGCAGCGATATTTTCAAGCAACCAGTCACGATTGTGGGCGCGATCGCTGTTCTGCTCCTGATGGATTGGAAATTCACTGTGGTGACGCTGATTCTTTTTCCGACCTGTTTGCTGCCGCTACGCTATTATGGGCGTCGGGCCCGAAAGGCCATGCGAGGTCAGTTTGAAGGCATGGGCGAAATGGTAGTAACGATGCAGGAAACGTTCGCTGGTATTCGAGTGATCAAGTCCTTTGCGCGCGAAGCGCATCAGGAAAAGGCATTCAAGCGCAGCAATCAACTGCAGTTCTCCCAGATGATGCGCATCATCAGGGCGATGGAGGCCACCGGGCCGCTGGTCGAAATTATCGCTGCCATCGGGGTAGGCCTGGCCCTGCTTTATGTTTACGCTGCGAACCTGAGCGCGGGACGATTTTTTGGACTGATCACAGGAATTTTCATTCTTTACGATCCGATCAAGACCCTGAGTAAAATTCAAATTGTGATGCAGAATTCAATCGCAGCGACAACCGCGATTTTCTCGGTCCTTGATTCTGAACCGAGTGTGCGGGACGCGCCAGATGCCATCGAGCTGACGTCCGCAACAGGTCGCATCGATTTTCAAAATCTAACATTCCGATATGTCAATACCGTCACCGACGCGGTCAGCAATCTAAACCTGCGCATTGAAGCGGGAAAAACCTACGCGCTGGTTGGTGCCAGCGGCGCGGGCAAGAGTACCATCCTCTCGCTAATTCTGCGCTTGTACGACCCAACGTCCGGCGCTGTGAACATCGACGGCCACGATCTGCGCTCGATTACACAAAAATCGTTGCGCGAACAGATCGGGCTCGTGACGCAGGAGACATTTCTGTTTCACGATACCATCTTCAACAATATCGTGTTCGGCCGGCTGCACGCCACGCCTGAGGAAATTTACGAAGCAGCCAAAGCTGCTTACGCCCACGACTTTATCATGGCGCA
>WNGM01004235.1_pt1 | contig 16213 bp, 10 predicted proteins | sample 5400571 | NCBI WGS metagenome assembly WNGM01 (sample SAMN13153378, study PRJNA577476) | soil metagenome | isolation source: 100 cm soil or saprolite under Garry oak tree replicate 2 | place: USA:California | collected 2016-06-15 | reverse complement strand
GGCCGAGACGAGGGCCAAGGGCTATCGCGCCAGCGAGCGCAATAAAACCACCGATCGTATGTACGACCGTAGAGCCGGCGAAGTCGTGGAAGCCCGTCCCCAACGAGGGCAAGAATTTCCCTTCGCTTCCCATCGTGGCCAGGAACCCGTCCGGGCCCCAGGCCCAGTGACCGATGATTGGATAGATAAAGCCAGACACGGCAACGCTGTAAAGCAGGTCGCCCACGAAACTTGTGCGTCCGATCATCGCGCCCGAGGTGATCGTCGAGCAGGTGTCGGCAAAGGCAAACTGAAACAGCCAAAAGGCCAGGAACGATACGCCGGTAGCCTCGTATGTGGCCGGCACGCCCTGTAAAAAGAACCAGTGGTAACCAATAAGGCCGTTGCCGTGGCTGAACATGAAACTAAATCCGAAAGCGAAAAAGAGCACACCGCAAAGGCAGGTGTCGACGAATCGGATTGACAACATCAGCAGCCTTGACGTCGCCGGCGGCGGCAAATGCATTGAGGCCGATCAAGTCCGGAAGAAAAGCGACGCCCGCGATTAGCAAAGCCACGCCTAGCCCTTTTCCAGTCAGAAGCAACCCGCCATACCGCCGCCATTCGGGATCGCGGAGCCGAACGCCCAACCGCGACATTTTTTGTGAAAGTGTCAGTCTCTTCTTCATAAGCATCTGCCAGTGCCTCCTCTAACTAGTGCCCTGTTTGTGTGACCTCCGGTTGCCACTAAAATCCATCGATTGTCACCACATCCAGGAATTAACGTCAGTTGTCATCGATTTCAGCGCTGCGGTTCTCCCGGTCGATCCCTTGGCGTTATCGCAGCCGAGCTGCTTGAGCATGACCGCTAGGTCGAGACCGAATTGTTCGCTTGGATCAAACTTGCGAAGGTTCACGCAACTTCGACCCTTGCAAACTACAATCTCCGTGCCAGTCGGCCATAGACTGCTGCAAATTTTCGATCGTGCAAGTAATGGCGATAGATATTGACTTAAGACGAATCGGAAGCGTCTCGGGTGATGAGGCGAGGTAGGCTGTGAATAGGCAGTGCCCAGACATTTTTGTCAGTAACTCACGGCGGTCACGACAAAACTGTGCTGGCGCGCGAGGTTCGAGCAAGCCATTGCTGAGTAGGTATTCGTGGTTAGAATGAAGAAGGGCCTGCGGCTTGTCGCTGAACCTAACCTAATGGGAGCCCGCTGTCCGGCTGGACAAACCACCAAGGCCATCGAGCGTCGTTGAAAATTGTAGGGTTGGGTCCTTGGGTCCGCAGAAGTTTTGTCCTTCGCCAGGAATAAATAGGGGCGGCCTCCGACCTTGATCTTACCATCTTGTCGGAGAGCCGCCCTTAAGAGACAACTTCGTTGGCCGTTTAGCTGTAGCTTGATTAGAACATTTTTATCCGGTTCCGAATTCTTGCCAGATTTGTTACCCGCATAGTACTGTCCCGCCGTTCACGTTAAGGACCTCGCCCGTGATGTGCTGCGCCCACTCAGAAGCGAGAAAGATAATCGACAGCGCGACGTCATCAGCGGTCGCAATCCGCTGCAAGGGAATAGCCTCGGCAAGCTTCTTCTTAAACCCGTCTTCGCCGAACACGCTTTCGTTTAGATCGGTATCAACCCAACCCGGAGCGACGCAATTGATCCTGATTTCCGGGGCCAGTTCCACCGCGAGAGATTTGGCGAAACTGATCTGCCCGCCTTTTGAAGCCGCATAGTTCGAGTAACTCGCCTCACCGCGCTGCCCGGCCGTCGAGCTAACGATGACGATCGAGCCGCCGCCTCCTCTTTTCATGAGCGGCACGGCCGCGCGACAGACAGTCCACGTGCCTTTCAGGTTTGTTTCGATAACCCGATCCCACAGTTCTTCCGTCATCACTTCCAGGGGCGATCCTTCCCAGATGCCCGCGTTGGCGACCAGGAGATCAAGGCGGCCAAAATGATCGAACGCTGTCTCAGTGAGCGCGGTCGCTTGCTGAAAATCGCTGACATCGGCGCGCACCGCTAAAGTTCTAACGCCGAGTTCACCGCAAGCGTGTGCGACTTCTTCAGCTTCCGACTTGCGCTCCGCATAGTTGACAATGACGTGGGCCCCCGCTTCAGCCAATCTAAGCGCGGTGGCGCGCCCAATCCCCCGGGATCCGCCAGTGACGATCGCTACCTGATCGCGCAGCAGAGTTTGCGGCAGTGCCACGGTTTGCGTTAGTGGTTGGTCAAGTAAGTAAGCACTCATTTCGCTTCTCCTGAACTGACGACATGGAAGAGTCCCAATTTTGATTCTCCCGAAACAAAGTCAGTAAACTGTGACTTCGGCCGCAAGCTCGGCCTCATCTTTCTCAAATAAATGTGGACTGATCAGCGACCCCAGCAGATCTGTCTCGGTCAGGAATCCATCATGGCCATGCGATGATGAGAGTTCCTCGTAGCTTGCATCAACTCCGGCCCACCGCATTCGCTCACTCAGATTAAGAATGTCTATCGCGGGAAAGAGCCAGTCAGAAGAAATACCAACCAGCAAGACTCGCGCTAATATTCGGCGCAATGCTGCAGCTTCTGACCGATAACCTCGGGTCAGGTCGAAAGTATCCATGGCTTTTGACAGCACCAGGTATGGCAAGGGTCTTCGCTATTGCGGTTGGGGTTCCGTCCAAATCGCTCCGTGAAAAGCTCCGGAGATTTGTAAGTGCAAACTGCAATAGCGCGCGCCAGTGCCAACCCTTTCAGTGGTTGAGCATCAGCACCGTAGCCGCCGTTACGCCACGCTGGATCGTTGCGGATGGCCTGGCGTTGCAGATGGTTCAGGGCCAGGCCCATGGGTGACAGCGGCGCGGCACCAATGGCGATACATCTTTCGACTCGATCGGGAAAATCCACGGCCCACTGCAGAGCCTGCATACCGCCAATAGAACCACCGATCACGGTGTGAAGCCGCCACACACCGAGAGAATCTAACAGTTTGGCCTGGCCCCGAACCATATCCGCGATGCTGATCAAAGGAAACTGACTACCGTAGGGCTTACCTGTTCGCGGGTCGAATGAACGGGGCCCCGTCGAACCGTAACATGATCCAATAACGTTTATGCCAATCACGCAGTAACGCTCAGTATCAAACACCGAAGCGCGCCCAACCATCGTCGGCCACCAATCAGCTATGCGCGCCGATCCTGACAATGCGTGACAAACAAGGATGGCGTTATCGCACTCTTTGTTTAGTCTGCCATAAAGCGCATAACGTAGAGTCACCGGTTGCAACTGGGCGCCACACGCAAGCTGAAAAGGCGTGTCGCCCGCGATCGTACAATCGTCTTCAATAGTTGGATTGAGAACCGCGCTCATCTTTGAACCTCGTGGATTAGCTAAAGCCGGTCATGGCACCGTGAAATCACGCGCAAGATGCGCGTGCAACCGCTGCCAAAGTAAAAAGCCTTCCACGCTAAATATGCGCGGAAGGCTCTTCAATATTGTCGGAGTCTAGTCCAGCCCTTTAGCAGTTTTTTACGTGGAGCAATTCGCCTTAAATCGCCACGCTTCAATTATCAAAATACCAAAAACAGTTTATGCGAGGGTGCCCTCAGATTGTCAAGCTTTCTTTCTGTCATTTGTGCCGTCTTAAATACTTTAAATAGGTCCCAATGTTTCTTTTATAGAAGTGTCCCGTGCCTACGGCCTCACGCCTGAACTAAAAAAGGTCCGGCGGCGGCAGGTACTGGTTCCGCTTGCCCTTGCTGCTCTCATTAGCACCGTCGCTTTAGCGCGGTGAATTTAGTAGCCGACATAAGCGGAAACCGTTTAACGGTTTCCATTCCGAACACAACCACTAATCACCGGGCTAAAGCCGCGGTGCTAATGAGAAAAGCCGCCAGGACTTCAAACTGCACCAGTACCTGCGGGCAGGCTCAAGCTAATACGCGAACGTCCGTAAGCAGTTCCAGACTTTCTGCGTCCAGAGCAGACCTGACCGGGGTCGAATGCTCGTCCGCCTCTACCTCCGGCAGCAGCTTACGCCGTTCAAGTTCGCGGAGGATCTTTGTCACGCTAAATTCAACGGCCTCTCGATTCGACTCGATCACAACTTCCGGCGCCAACGGCTCCTCGTATGGATCAGAGACGCCAGCGAAACCCGTCAACTCCCCGGCCAGGGCCTTCTTGTAGAGACCTTTAACGTCCCTCTCTGCGAGTACTTTGATCGGACACTTCACGTAGACCTCAACAAATGCCGCGCCGTCCGCTTCGATCAGCCGTCTCACTTCATCACGCACTTCGCGATAAGGCGAGATAGCTGCCGATATCGCCGCCACGCCGTTTCGGGACAGCAGCCGACAGACATAGCCAATGCGCCGTATGTTTGTATCTCGATCCTCCTTGGAAAAACCCAGGCCTTTTGAGAGGTTAGTCCGTATTTCATCTCCATCCAGAACCTCGACGGCCATGCCGCGAGCGCGTATCTCTCGATCGAGCACTATCGCGAGTGTTGTCTTTCCGGCCCCTGATAGCCCAGTGAGCCACAACGTGAATCCTTTTCTGTTGTGCATTAACTGATTCCTTCGTTGCCAAATGGCGATACTGATTGACTCCCTTTCCCTTTGGGAGAGGGTTGGGGAGAGGGCGTTAGTGTCGAAGCCAGCTCGCCAAGCCCCTCTTCCCCAGCCCTTCTCCCAAAGGGAGAAGGGAGACATCAGAGCCAATGACTTCATTCGTGGCTCAAGCTTCTGCTCCAACCAGTTGTTCTGTCTCAATCGCTCGCAGTGCTTCGATTAGCACCCGCGCCACCTCAGGTCTGGTGAATTCAACCGGCGGGACTTGTCCGACACTGAGCATCTCGCGCACCTTCGTGCCTGAAAGCGTGACGTGTGCCGCGGTCTCATGCTTCTATTGTCCATCGCGCCGCACGATCGACAATAGAACGTGTGATCGAAGAACAGCGGTGTTATGCCGAGTTCTTCCGGCTCAAACTCGTCGAAGATGTGGTGTGCGTCATAAGTACCGTAGTAGTTGCCGACTCCTGTATGGTCGCGCCCGACAATGAAGTGCGAGCAACCATAATTTTTACGAATCAGCGCGTGAAAGACCGCTTCGCGTGGTCCAGCGTAGCGCATTGCCGCCGGTAAGATTGAAAGGATCGTGCGCGCCGCAGGATAGTAGCCGGCGAGTATCGCTTCGTAAGATTCCAGCCGCACGTCCGCGGGCACGTCGTCGGCTTTGGTTTCGTAAACCAGCGGGTGCAAGAGCAAACCGTCTGCAATTTCCAGCGCGCATTTTTGGATGTACTCATGCGCGCGATGAACTGGATTGCGAGTCTGAAAAGCAACCACGCGCCGCCAACCTCGTTCCTGAAAGAGCGCCCGCGTCTCCGCAGGATCTCGACGATATGCCGGGAATGCGGGATTGCGGGGACGATTGACCAGACTAATTTTTCCTCCCAGCAACCAATCGCCTTGATTATAGAGAGTGCGCACACCGGGATGAGCAGCGTCAGTCGTGCGATAGACGAGTTCCGCCTCTCGTTCTTTATCGTAGCGATACTTATCCGCGAGATGCAGAATGGCAAGGAGATGATCGTCCTGATACAGCGCTACGTCCTCGAACTGGCGAAAGGTACTCGCCTGCTCGTTCGTGATCGAGAGCGTCACCGGAATGGGCCAGGCAACGTCGTTTGTCAGTCGCATCCGGACGCACATCGAGTTGTAATCGGACCGATCCAAAAATCCCTGGAGCGGTGAGTACGCACCAATGGCGATCATCTCCAGTTCAGAGATGTCGCGCGCGTTTAGCTGCAAAGCCGGTATATCGACCGCTGCCTGAATGAGCCGGTCACGTTCGGGCCCCCTAACTTCGCGATTAACGAGCTTGCCCCCATGTGGTTTGATAAGTTTCATCTTGTTTCCTTCATTCGCGGATCGTTTGGTACGGAACCGCTTGCGGTCGCAAGCGGGTAAATCGCGTTGAGACTACCCGGTCGCTACCGCGACCGGTTCCGTACCGGGCCGTTTAGTCGCCTTTTTTGGCAATGCTATTTGACATGTATTCCGCACTCAGTCTTAACCGTTCCACGCCAGCGACCAGCGCGAGGATCTTCGCCAATTTGCACGGGCGTGGTGCAGGGCGCGCAGCCGATGGACGGGTAGCCGTGGTCGTGAAGCGCGTTATTGGGTACGTCGTAACTGGCTATGTAATCCCAGACGGCGCGGGCCGACCAGGCGGCGAGCGGGTTGATCTTGATCAGACCAAACTGGCGATCGCGCTCGACCAGGTCAATGTGCGCACGTGCTGGTGACTGATCTCGACGAACAGCAGTGATCCAGGCCCGCAGGCCACAGAGTATCTCTTTCAGAGGCTCGACTTTACGCAGCTGGCAACAAAGATTAGGCTGACGCTTCCACAACCGATCGCCGTATTCGCGAGCTTGATCAGTAAGCGAGACGCGCGTGGCCCGGCGTTCAAAGCGAACGCCGAAACGCGCTTCTAATCGATCGCGCAAGGCGTAAGTCTCAGGAAAGAGCAGATCCGTGTCGAGATAGAAGATACGCGCGCCCGGATGAATGGTTGAGAGCATGGCAATAATCACGCAGCCTTCAGCCCCAAATCCGGTAGCGAAAGCGATATCCGGTCCAAACTCCTCGCCTGCCCAACGAAGGATCACTTCCGGCGGGGCCGTCTCGAACTCATCCGAGATCGCCTTCAGTTCTTCGTCCGTCGTTTCTTGTGAGAGTGACAGAGCACTAACCGACATATCAATTCCCTTCAGCAAGCCATCGCGAACACCGATTCCAACTCTTTGTCTTTGATGGTCTCTAGCCTTTGCTCAAACCATTTAAGGCGCTCGCGCAGCCGGACCACCTCGCCCACAATGATTACCGCCGGCGCTTTCATGCCAAACCGTTCCGCCTCAACAGCAATCGTCTCGAGTGTGCCTGTCAACGTTTGCTGGCCCTCATAAGTTCCCCAACGAATGACGGCCGCAGGCGTTTGCGCCGAACGTCCGGCGGCCGTCAAGTCTTTTGCAATCTGACGGAGATGCGCAGCCCCCATTAAAACGACGAGGGTGTCTACTGACGCGAGATTCGCCAGAGCACTGTTCTCAGGCGCCCCGTCACCACCGCGCGCGCCCGTAAGCACGGCCACCGAAGATGCCAATCCGCGCTTTGTGAGCGGGATGCCTGCGTAGGCTGGGACCGCCAGCGCTGAGCTGATCCCGGGCACCACTTCGAATGCAACGCCGGCGTTGCGCAGCGCCTCTGCCTCTTCCGCACCACGACCGAATAGAAAAGGATCGCCGCCCTTGAGCCGCACGACTCGCAGTCCTTTCTGGGCGTGCCTAACGAGTAAGCCATTGATCTCGTCTTGCGGTGTCTGTCGCCCGCCACCGACTTTGCCAACGTAAATGTGCTCGGCGCCGGCGCGAACGTTAGAGAGCATTTCCGGATTGACGAGATAGTCATAGATAACCACGTCACAGGACTCCAGCAGGTCGCGCGCTTTGACTGTAAGAAGTCCCAGGTCACCCGGTCCCGCGCCAACGAGATAGACGGTGCCGCCTCTTGCTCGATAGTGCGCGGCCTTTCTTCCACCTAATTCAGATTCGATCGACTCGAATATCCGCTGCGCCGAAGCCTCAATCACGAGCGGGTGGGCCGAAAGCGGTTCGGTAATTCGATAGCTGACGCTGGCGTGATGGCTGGCGGCTTCACGAACTTCGAGCGGAATGTCACCGCGCGTGTGTCTGCCCGGTGAAAGAAAATAAGGATGGACGGTAATCTCGTTTGCTCCGCGCTCGACCAATTTGCCGAACCCTTCGCTGATATTCGGATGTTCGATCTCCAGAAAGGCAGCTTCGATCAGACCAAAGTGGCCGCGCTCGCCGATGCGACGGGTGGCTTCGCGCACGTCTTCGTTTGCTTCATGCCGACGGCTGCCGTGGCCTACGACCAGCACCCCGCGATTCACTTCTTTCATGCGGCCGCTCCTGCCTTCGAAAACATCTCTTGCGCGCAGTAACTAACAAAGCTTCGCGCTTCGTCGAGAATTGCTTGTGCCCTGACTTCGCCTGGTGTCTTAAGAACGTCGGTTTGTGTCTCGAGACCATCCTCCTTCAACGTTGCGAACTTTGAGGAAACGCCTTCCCAAGCTCCTTGAGTCTGGCCCGATAACACAAACAGGTTCTCGAATTCCCAAAGAGCTTCATCCACCGTGAACGGATCCACCAACCGCTCGTATAGTGGAACGCGGGCGGCTGCCGCCGCCGCTTCATACGCCGCGATGACCGCGTGCTCGTATTCCTTGTGATAAATCAACGCTTCCGCCTGGGCCAGCCACTCACTCGCCGCGTCAATCGTCGGTATCGTCTCGGCAACTGTCGATCCGGCACATTCACCCTTGATGCCTTTGCGCACCGCGAAGTGCTCGTGCTCGTGTCCGAAGTCCTCGTAGAACGAAGGATCTTTTTCGAACGAAGGGACTTGCCGCAGCGGCTCGAGGATCTCTTTTAGCCGTTCAGTCCCAGTGCGAGCGACGAAAGAATTGAAGTCCTCTGCCGGCAATTTCGTTTCTTCGTAAAGCCCCAGCAGAGTCTCCGTTACCTTCACGCAGTTCTTCGCCGGGAACTTGCCAAGTAGCGCGCCGAACTGAGCGTCATCTCCGTGGGCACGACCCCCCACAGTCACAAAGTGGGCGGGAACGCTCCGGTCGTCCTTTGAAAGCGCCGCCGCATAGAATCCGATGTTGGCGACTGAGTGATGCGCACATCCGTTTGGGCAGCCCGAGATCTTCACGCGCAACGGGCGCGCCAACTCGGAGTATTTCGCCAACCCATTATTGAAACCGCTGCTGATAGCGCTACCTAAACCTTTGGCTGAGGCGATACCCAGGCGGCAGGTGTCGGATCCCGGACACGTGGTCACATCGGTAATCGTGCCGGCACCGCGTTCGGCAAGTGAGAGTTCACTAAGAGCGATGTAAAGATCCCAGAGACTCTCTTCACGCACCCAGGGGAGATAGATGTTCTGTTCGATCGAGATTCGCAATTGATTGGATGAAAACTGGCGGACGATGTCGGCCAGATTGCGTGCCCGATCGGCAGTCAGATCGCCGAGCTTGATGCGCACATGAACACCGCGAAAGCGAGCAAGCTGGTGTTCGATTACCGAGTCGCGAACCCAGGATTGAAAGTGGGGCTCACTGCTGCGCACATCCAGCACCCGCAAGACTGGCGATGGTGCAGCAGATTCCGGGATAAAGAAATTGGTCTCTTCCAAGTACTGATCCAGCGGTATGGGACCGACCCGTTCTCGTTCCTCGTCGAGCGCCGCGCGGAACCCTTCCCATCCCAATGTCTGGATAAGGAATTTCATTCGCGCTTTCATTCGCGCTTTGCGCTCGCCATAGCGGTCAAAGAGCCGCAAGGTAGCCGCGGCGAGATTGAACAGATCTTCTACCGGAAGAAAGTCCGTGTAGAGATGCGCGAGTTGCGGCCCGGCGCCCAACCCTCCGCCCAGGTAAACTCGGAAGCCGCGGCGCGGTTCGCCATTCTCGGTCCGCGTGACTGCCCATAATCCTATGTCGTGAATTCGCAACCCGGAGTGGTCGTCGGCGCAGCCTTCGAAAGTGATCTTGAACTTTCGTCCCAGATTCTGGTTGTACTTGTTGCGGACCAGGTAACGAAACAGAGCGTCGGCGTAAGGTTGAATATTGAAGCTCTCGGTGGCCGACGTACCTGCGCGATAACAGGCAGTGATGGTGCGCACCGTGTTGCCGCAGGCTTCGCGAGAAGTGATGCCGGCTGCGGCCAGGAAGCGAAGCAGATCGGGAGCCTCTTCCAGCTTCACGTAATAGATCTGCGCGTCCTCTCGCGTGGTGAGGTGAATGAAGCCACTACCAAACCTGTCAGCCGCGTCCGCGAGGCGCGCCAATTGATCCCCGATTAAAAACCCGCCGGGAATCTTGATCCGCTGCATTTGCACTCCCTCTTGCCGTTGGGCATAGGTGCCAAAGTGCAACCGCAGCTTCTGCATTTTTGTTTCGTCAACTTCACCCGCCCGGTATTTCCGGATTTGTTCCTGGTAATTGTCCAACTCGTCGCGCACATGCGCAGGCAAAGTCCGCAGCTCGGTCTTCCCAATCTCACCGGTTACTTCATTCATTCGATTTCTCTCAATCGCTCCGCCCAATCAAACAGGTACGCAAAAAACAAAAAAGCCGCTCAAGTTGAGCGGCTGCGGCGTTACCAAAATAGCTTCGACTGCTATGGCATACACTCGCTCCGCTCGCTGAACGGACAACACATACCGATAGAGCAGCAAACCGCTGCGACGCCCAGCGAAGTCGCAAACCGAACTATCGATTCTTTGGCGAGCTTGGAATTCATCAGCATTTAATCGTTACCATTTATACCTTGGGGATGCGACCGGGGTCAACAGAATAGTTTTTATAGCTTCATAAGAAAACAAATGACTGGTCGGGCGAAACACTCTTCCCCGCAAACCTCCGGAGCATCTCTCAGCCAGTATTCCGTAAACCCGCAGCGATGCCGTTGATTGTCGCAGCCAGCGCATAATTTAGATTCACGTCGTCTTCACCGTCTCGCTTGCGCCGGAGCAGTGCCACCTGAATCAGGCTTAGCGGATCCACGTAGGGATTACGCAAACGGATCGAGCGCGCCAACACCGGATTCTTCTCGAGCACCCTGGTCTGCCCGGTCAGGCGCAACACCACGCGTTTGGTTCTTTCGAACTCCTCAACCACCATGCCAAACACCCGTTCGCGCAACGATTCATCGGCCACGAGGCCGGCATACAAACGAGCAATCGACAGATCGGCCTTTGCCAGTCCCATCTCAACGTTATGGATCAGATCATCAAAAAACGGGAACTGATCCAGCATCTGTTGAAGTGAGCGCTCTTGCTCCGTACCGCCGCGCGCGAACCGATCCAGCGCAAAGCCGACTCCGAACCACGCCGGCAATACGTGGCGACTCTGCATCCACCCAAAGCCCCAAGGGATCGCCCGCAGGTCGACAAGTCCGCGCCCCTGGTCGCGCCGCGCCGGACGCGAGCCAAGTCTCGCATGCTCCAACTCCCTGAAAGGTGTGGCTTCTTGAAAATATGGCAGCACATCTGGATTGTCGGCGATCATCTCCCGATAAAATTCAAACGCATCCTGAGAGAGAGCTTCCATCGTCGCTTCCCATTTGTCTTCCATGTCTGAAGATGTTTCGCTCGAGCGCCAAAGAACTTCCAGACTGGCGGCGACCATCAATTCAAGACTGCGCTCAGCCAGCACAGCATCTGAATACTTCCAGTTCATGACCTCGCCTTGCTCGGTTATCTTGAGCTTGCCGCTGAATGCGCCCGCAGGTTGGGCAACGATCGCGTGGTGCGTCGGCCCGCCCCCGCGTCCGACAGTCCCGCCGCGCCCATGAAAAAGCATTAACTTCACACCGCATTCCTGAGCAACCCGCTGCAAAGCGCGATGGGCCTTGAAAATCTCCCAGGTGCTGGTCAGCATTCCGCCGTCCTTGTTTGAATCTGAATAGCCAAGCATCACTTCCTGTCGCCTGCCCCACGAGTCAAGCAACGGACCATAATCCGCACTGGTCCACAGCGCGCGACAGATTGCCGGGCAGTTGCGCAAGTCCTCGATCGATTCGAAAAGGGGCACCGGCATTAGACCCGGATCAGCGCCGTCGTCGGACGCCGCTACGCGCACGCCACTTAACTCGGCGAGCCCAATAAGGGACAGAACGTCGGCCGCCGAACGCGTTCCGCTTATTACGTAACTCCGAATCGCTTGCGGCGGGTAGGTTCGCTTAAGCTCGCTTACCATGCGAAGGGAGTCGAGCAAGCTTGCGGTCTCGGCTGAAGGGGACTTCAGCAAGCCGAGTGTTGAGCCATCACTTGCCTGGGCTCCCTGCAGCACGGCAATCCGAGAAATCTCCTCACGCGCATGGCTGTGTACGAGCGCGTGTTGGCGGATATCAAGCGTATGCAGGTGGAAGCCAAACGTCTCAATCTGTCGCAGTAACGGATCAAGTAGCGAACGAGCCAAACGCTCGCCGCCGTTGGCCGCGAGGCTTTCGCGCACAAGATGTAAATCCCGGGCAAAGTCATCGGCATCGCGGTAGGCATTCCTGTCTGCCGTCTCGGATCTGGCACTGCCTAAACGCGCCAAGACATAGTCGAGATATCGGCGATAGACCTCATTAGGCGAGTGTCTTTTCAGGTTAGGGAACGGGTAAATGTGTTTGTCATAATCCTCCAGCGAGAGTTGTAATTCCTTTGAGATCTCCACCTGAAGGCTTGAAGCACTCAGACGCCAAATCAAGTCGTCGATCCTCTTAATGTAGTGATCGAGCATCGTCTGTCGCGCAATGTGCAAAGCATCCCGCGTGCATTCCGGCGTGACGTATGGATTGCCATCGCGGTCTCCACCTATCCAGGAACCAAAGCGAAGCAGACGCGTCAACTCGTGTCCCCGCAACTCGCGGCCGTAGGCTTCGCGAAAATCATCAGCCAGTTCTTCATAAACGTTAGGGAGAGTTTCGAACAAGACAGTCGGGTAGTAGTCGAGCCCCATCCTGATCTCATCGCGAACAGTCGGGCGACGGCGACGCACCTCGTCAGTCTGCCACAGTGCGGTTATCTCCGCGGTGATTGCCTGCTCGCGTTGCTCAGCTTCCCTCTCAGTAAGCGGCAGACCATCGAGTCGCTGCAATTCCTCGGCAATGCGTCGCCGCTTGAAGAGCACAGTCCGCCTCGCGACCTCGGTGGGATGGGCCGTGAAAACAACAGTGACTTCCACCTGTCGCAACCATTGCAAAACTTGCTGTTCGGTGATTCCCGCAGCTCGCATGCGTCGGAGAGTCCCGAGAAATGAACCGGGCTGAGCCTGTCGCTCGGGTCCAACTTGCGCTGCGCGGCGCCGCCGTTTGCGATGATTCGTCTCCGCGAGGTTCGTCAACTCGAAATAGATGGCGAAAGCTTTTGTCATCCGATGCGCCTGAGCAATGTCGAGGCCGTTGACTATTCGGTGCGCGCGATCCATCAGCTGGTATTCATCGCCGACCGTCTCCTCAGAAGTTTCGTGCCGCGCGTGCTGCTCACGGCGTTCGATTAGCAACGATCTCAGTCCCTCAACCGCTATAAAGAGTTCGTTTCCAACTTGTTCTTTCAGCACCTCTCCGAGCAGACGGCCAAGCGAGCGGACATCACGACGCAACGGCGCTTCCTTCAGATCGGCGGCGTCGCTGACAAGCTCAGCCAGCCTCGCTGCCTGATCGTTAACTGTCCAGAGTGGTTCCCTTCCCCGCATGCCTTCATTCCTCAGTTCCCGAAAATCAATATCACAACTCGACAACTTGATGATACCTGACGCGCGATCGTCCTTTCCGATACCACCTGAGAAAATTAATGCGGTTTATGCGCACCTAAGCGAGACCAGACCTCGAAATATCATCGGTTGACAGGCCGCCGGCGTTTGCCATACGTTAGCCGCACTGGGCTCGCTTTCATTCGGCAGGCACTGCGTGTCGGCAATCATCGGCAAAGACAGGTTCTACCGTATGGGGCACTTTGTAGGTTCACTTTCGTCTTTCCTCGGCATGGACGTAACGGTGACCGCGATCGAAGAAGCTGCATAAAAGACAATGAGACTCTGGGGGTCAATAAGGGTCAGGTGCCTAGACTCCTACCGTACTGAGGTAGGGGTCTGCTCGTATTCATCTTCGAAGTTGCCGGAGGTTGTCGCGCACGGCCGCGACCCACTTTACTGCGCAAGATCTCACTTTAACTTGATGCTGGGGAAGGCATTGGGAGTGTCACTTCTGGAGGCTGACACTCACGCCGACAGAATTTGTCGGGCCCTAGCAGGACGTTCCTAATACGTTCCTAGCTTTTGAGTTTTCAGTTTAGAGTTTTTTGCTGAGAAAAGAGTGGAGCGGGCGACGGGGATCGAACCCGCAACATCCAGCTTGGGAAGCTGACACTCTACCATTGAGTTACGCCCGCTCAACGGCCAGGGATGAAGGCGGAAGGATGAAGGATGAAAAGACTCGTGTCAACCGTTGACAACAAAGATGAAGGATGAAAATATTCTGGAGATAACCGCCATGGTTTAAATCTTCCGTAATCGGGATCACAACGGAACTCAGGCGCACTCACTCATCACCCATCACTAATTATTCAAGATACTTTCGTATCAATTCATCCCACCGGCCCTGCGCTTTGAGGATCAACTCGCAGACTTCACGGACAGCGCCTTTGCCGCTGTCCAACGAAGTTATGTAATGCGCGGCGTTTCTGGTTTCGTCAACTGCGTTCGCCACGGCGATCGCCAATCCAACTCTTCGCATGATGGATATGTCTGCGAGGTCGTCACCGACATAAGCACATTCCGAGGTTGACACCCCCGCGTCGCTCAGCACCTCGTCAAATGTTTTCAACTTCTCGCTAACCGACTGGCGCACATAATCAATTTGCAGCTCATGACCACGACGCTCGATCGCGCTCGAGCTACGGCCCGAGATGAGGCCTGTCTTCAAGCCGGCGCGATGAAGCAAAGCAATACCCTGACCGTCGTGTACATTGAAAGCCTTATGCTCGTCGCCGTCGTTCGTCAACCAGACGCGACCGTCAGTCAGTACGCCGTCGCAGTCCATGAGCAGCAGCCTGATCCGAGCAGCTCGTTTTTGCAGATCGGCAGGTTCGAGTTTCATGCTTCAGGCTGGTTTCGAGTTTAGAGCTTCGGGTTTCGAGTTTTTGGAGTGCACCAGGTCGACTTTTTTGTAAAACTCAACGGAAGAGTTTTCTGAACTCGAAATCCGAAACTCGAAATTCATTTAACTTCGAAGTATTCGATTCCTGCGAGCCGCCACGCTCCGCCAACTCGCGCGAGGATTAATACGGCTGAGCCCGAATGTTCTACGCCTAACTCTTTTGTGTGCAGTTCCACATCCGCCGCCAGGCGATCGGCGTCCAGTTGATCCGTGCGCAAGACGCGCGTCTCCCAAACTTCCGAAGGCGTACCCGCAAGTCCCCTGATGAATTTTCCCAGCTCGCCGGGGACGACCAAGGCATCTATGTCCGACTTTCGCCCGCTGCGAATTGCCGCATCGACTTGCCCGAGAAATGATCTCACCGAATCATCGATCGGCGGCGCCCCGCCGGCCGCTTCGGCGCGAAGCCGCGCGCCGCGGGCGGCCAGCGTTGATGGATACTCCGCGTCTTCGCGGACGGCGTCACTGAATTTACGCGCCGCTTCTCCCGCCTGACCTCGGCGCATCGCGACTTCACCCAAAACGATGTCCGCCCATGCTAGTGCCGCCGGGGTCGGCAGACGGTCGTCCATTAACTGGCGCGCTTCCCTTTCAGCGTCGTCATTGCGATTTTCACCAAGCAGCGACCGCGCCAAAACGATCCGTGCTTCCTGCATTCGCGGCGCTGCGGCCAGCATTTCACGAGCAATACTCTCACCCCTGGCGTATTGCTGTGCGCCCAGCAAACGAGTTGCTTCGCTTAGGCCGTTCACGGCAGTGTCTGATCGCGGGACTATGTCGTTCGAAAAGTCTGTCTGCGGATAGAACTTTTCCGGATCGACTTCGACCCGCGCGATTTTTGAAGAAGTTTTGAAATTGACCTGAGCGAAATCGTGCGCGGGAATAGTGCCCTGAACCATAAGCCGTTCGCCGCTCTCGGTTATGGCTGTTACATTCACCGTCGCATTAATTGCTCCCAGGTTACGGAGCGCCGAAACCCACTGGCCTCCTTCAATTCGCGGCAGGCCGACCATCAAATCCATGTCCGTGTTTTGGTCCAGTTCCTGATCGAGAAGAGCTTTCATCGGCGCGCCACCGCGCTCAACGAGCACGGAACGAAGCCGAGCCAGGGTCAGACCATCAGGATCGCTCTTCGCGCCCTGCGACGAGGTTCGCACCGCAGCCACAAATGCATCGCGGCTAATCGTGTGATCTACCAACCTCCACACCATGGCGCCTTTGTTCCCAACCGCGTTGAAATAGGTGTCATCAAGAGGCGTCGTACGCGAGATCGGCCCGTCGCGTCTGACAATGGCAACATATGCCTGTCGCTCGCGCGCGCGTTCTGCCTCGGCTGCGTCAGCGCCAAATTCTTTTTCCACGAAAAGAATCGCCAGCCAGCGGGCCAGGCCTTCACCCAAGACGCCGTGCCCTTCGCCGTGAATACCTGTTTCGCCAGCGAGGTGCA
>WNGM01009797.1_pt1 | contig 16221 bp, 20 predicted proteins | sample 5400571 | NCBI WGS metagenome assembly WNGM01 (sample SAMN13153378, study PRJNA577476) | soil metagenome | isolation source: 100 cm soil or saprolite under Garry oak tree replicate 2 | place: USA:California | collected 2016-06-15 | reverse complement strand
GTGCTGGTCATCGGCAACCCGCTGGGGATTACGCAGACGGTGACCAACGGCATCGTGAGTGCCCTCAAACGCAGCGTCTCCGAAGGGCAAGGCGGAGCGACGATCCAGAATGCGATTCAGACCGATGCCGCGATTAATCTGGGCAATAGTGGAGGAGCCCTGGTCGACTTGCAGGGCAACGTAGTCGGTATTCCCACGCTTACCGCGATCGATCCCGAGTTTAATACACCCGCCAATGGCGTGGGCTTCGCCATCCCCTCCAATCGCGTCAAGTCGGTCATGACGCAGTTCATCCCGACCGGCAGTGGCAGCTAAACAAGGTGAGCGGTCTGCGTATCTGGGCCAATACCGGCTCAATGTAGGCCGCTCAGGACGGGATGGCCATCGATACCGGGGCGCTCATTGCCGATACAAAACGAGAAGGTTTTCCCTCATGGAGGGATGTGTGAGCAACGTGATCAGGTCGAAGGCGTCTTTGAGCTGTAAGCGAATGTGTCAATCAGTCTTGAACGGCCTCATGCGTGAACGCAAATCGGTCGAGTATATCGAAGCAAATCGAGTCTATCGAAGCAAATGAAGAAAGGAAGCAAACATGAGTACCTCTGACATAGTTCGGCAGCCGATCCTGGTCAATCCTTCGTCGACTTCTGGAAGGGGAGAGTGAAAGAAAGCATGGGTTGGATCGTCAAAAGATGCTGTACTAGGAGGTGGACGCACCCTGCACACCCCTGGCAAGGGCAGCACCTAGCAGAGGGCGTGCCCGGTAAAAGTAGGTTTTCGCTGTGGTCTCCGGCATCTTGAGGAGACGCCCGATCTCAGCAAAGCTGAGGTCCCTCCCACAGCGCAGATGCACAACCCGGCGAACCTTTGGAGGAAGTACGTCGATGGCCCGTCGCAACCTATCGTGTAGGTCTTGCTGCACTACAACTTCCTCTGGCAAGGGCTGAGAGTCCGCTATGCGCTCTACCGGCGAGAGCTCCTCTTCAGTACTTTCCCGCTCCAACGCCGAGAAACACACTACGTTACTGCGGTACCTCTTGCGTAACTCATCTATGCAGCGATTATGTGCGACCCGAAACAGCCACCCGTTGAGTCGCGTCTGCCTATTGAGCGTTGGCAAAGAGATATACAGTTGGAGGAGAACCTGCTGCAGCACATCAGAGGACTGTTCGCCGTCTTTCAGCATGCCGCGGATATAGCCGAGTAAGGGATCCTGGTAGCGCTCCACCAGAGTCGCAAAGGCGCGCTCATCGCCTGTAAGGGCTTGTCCGACCAGAACACCATCCGGGACTCCTGGCACCGGTGTGGTCCCGGACTGCATTTGTTGCATATATCGCATATTCTCATTCCTCACCTTCACTTCGTTCGGCTGACCAGGCGAAGATCAGATCCCCTTGCGGGTCAGCCAGCACCTCCTGCAAGGTCCATCCCAGCAAGGCCTGAAGCTGCTCTCGCAGCCAGCGATCAAACGGACGCCTGGAGGTCGCCAGTTCCTGCAGGGTCTGTTGCGGCTCCTGCGTATGCAGTGTCATGAACATGAGTTCCCCATGGAGCAATTGCACCAGCCGGACCTGCACCTGGGTGATGCCTGCTTGCCGGCAACACGCTTCCAACTGGTCGAGGCGTGGTCCGGCTAGCTCCTGGCAAAGACGTCGCCAGCGCTCCTGGGTTCCCGGTCGCAGGAGGTAGACTATCTGTAGCTGTGCCATAACATACTACTCCTTTTGTTTGTTTCCTCGTCTTCGTGTATTCCAGCCTGGTCCGACGCGCTCCACGAGACCTCGCTCCTGCCACGACTGGCTACACCTCGTTCTCTCTGCTGCTAGTATGAGCAGGAAGCGTCATGAAAGCGTTATGAGCAGCGTCACGAACGGGAAGGACCTCCCCCTGAGGCGGCATTGCTGCTAACGCGAAAGCTGGTCGGTCAGGCTATGCGTATGCTTGACCTCAACGATCTCACATGGTAGGATTTCTCCGAGAGAAAGGGTAGACGGGATGCTTCGGTCGGGTATGGAGGAAGGAGCAACCGGAACCATGGATCGACTTGCAGAGCTTGAAGAAAAGAGCGAGGAGAAAGAAGTACATGAATCCATCTGAACGTATCGACCAACAAATTGCAGAACTTGCCGACTGGCGCGGTCAAATGTTCGCCCGGCTGCGCAACCTTATCCACGAGGCCGCCCACGACATCACTGAGGAATGGAAGTGGGATACCGCGGTATGGTCTCACCAGGGGCTTGTTTGTTCTGTCGGCACTTTCAAGAAAACAGTAAAAATGAACTTTTTTCAAGGCGCTTTCCTGGAAGATCCGCATGCACTCTTCAATGCTGGCCTTGATGCTAAAAAAACGCGAGCGATAGATTTCCATGAGGGCGATGCAGTTGATGAGTCTGCTTTGAAAGAGCTCATTCGTGCTGCCGTAGCTCACAACGTTGGATGAAAATATTATGACACAACAGGAAAGTGACCTCCCCATTGACCTAGCCAGGCCTGCACAACGGGCGCTTCACGGAGCCGGTTACCTGCGACTCGAGCAGTTAACCAAAGTCAGCGAAACAGAGCTCAAGCAGCTCCATGGCATCGGGCCAAATGCTATTAAGAAGCTCCGTCAAGCCCTCGGAGCGAAGGGCCTGTCGTTCGCAGATGGAAAGACCAGGAAAGAACGAGGGTAAGAGAGGTACTGGAGAAAACAATATCTTTCATGATTGCTCCGTCCTCTGTCCACCCCAGGGTTACTTAGAAAACCTCTGAGCAGCGCGTGCCTGCGCTTTGGCAGCCTCTTCTGTGCGATTCCTCGGTGGGGAGTTCGTCTCGAGCGAACTGAGAAGGTTGCTGGAGATTGCTGCTATCTCGTCAACGGCAGCAAGGAATGCAGCTTCGTTGGCTTTCGATGGTTTGTTGAAGCCGCTCAACTTTCGCACGAATTGTAATGAGGCCGCACGAATCTCTTCTTCGGCCACTGGCGGTTCGAAGTTGAAGAGCGTCTTGATGTTTCTACACATTAACGTTACCTTATCTCGTTCTGTATCTCATTTCGGCAATTCTAGCAAATGAGATGGTCAGCTTCTTGTCGCTCGATCATCATAGCATACGGAAAAGGAAAAAACTTCTTCTAGCTTACCCTTGTTTCAAGGCTCAGCGTTGATCTCATTCACGAGTTCTACCAACTGCGCCAATGTTGCCAGTCGCTCATCCAGGGTCTGCCCGTCAGGATTCACCTGCAACGTGTTCACTCCAGCGTGCTGGTGGACGCGGAGCCGCTCGCGCACCATTTCTTGCGTGCCGATGAGATTGGTTTTGAGGACCAGTTCATCTGGAATACGCGCCGCAGCCGCTTCGCGCTGCTTTTTGAACCACAGGTCTTGCACCTCAAGCGCTATATCCGCATATCCAGCGCGTCGATACACATCGTTATAAAAATTATGTTGCCGTGATCCCATGGCCCCAAGTGTAAACGCGAGACCTGGCTTACGGGGAGCGATCAGGCTCTCAACGTCGTCAGAGAAGGCAACCACTCCGGCAGCGACTTGCAAATCAAGATCAGCGAGAGTGCGACCTGCTCGTGTAGCCCCGGCAGAGATGGGATCGAAAAACAGGGAGGCATGTTCAGGGATGAAGGAAGTGCCGAGCCAGCCGTCGGCCAGTTCACCGGTGAGTTCCAGGTTTTTGGGGCCGAGCGTTGCCAGGTAAACAGGCAGGTCCGGTCGCGGCGGGGCGCTTGAGGTCAGAGCTTTGCCCTCACCTTCAGGGAGAGGTACATGATACACTTCCCCGTGATAGACAAGGCGTTCGCCTCGTGTGACTTTACGCACAATCTCAACGGTTTCCCGCAAACGCTGGAGCGGCCGGGCAAATCGCACCCCATGCCATCCTTCGATCACCTGCGGCCCGCTGACGCCCAATCCAAGGAGAAAGCGGTCTCCGGAGAGGGATGCCAGAGACATAGCGGTCATCGCTGTCAGGGCAGGAGTACGAGTGCCGACCTGCAGAATGCCTGTCCCAAGCCGTATCCTGGTGGTCTTTGCCGCGAGATAGGCCAGAGGCGTCGCCCCATCATACCCCCACGTTTCCGCAGTCCAGGCCGAATCTACCCCTAAACGCTCAGCTTCGACTGCATAGGTGAGCGCAGATGCCCAGTCCTCGTTCGAGGAGGTATATGTAGAGACCCCAAACTGTATTGCCAGCTTCATCTGCTTCTCTCTCCTCTATGGCTGGTGCGTTGATGTCAATATCGCAGCGATTGCCTGCATCTGACGAGTGTGATCGAGCGTATGGACACGAGCGAAAAGGAGCCATTCACGCCAGTTCATGTTGCCGAACTCATTGTGTCCCCAGACGACGTCGAGGTGAGCCTGGGGGTCTGCGCGAAGCACGGCTGCAATCAACCGTTCGCGGAGTGCTTCGATATCTGTGAGCAGTTGCTCTCGTGTAGCATTCGTTGGAGCCTGCTCAAGCGCATCATCCATATTCGCCGGCTGCTCGCCGCGCTCAATCACGCCGCAGATCGACCGTTCGTCGATGGCCGCAATAGTACGAACATGCGCCAGGACATCAGCCGCAGACCATTCCCCATCTTTTGGCGTTGTGCGAAAGGCGTTGTCAGGGACAGCAGCATTTGCTGCCAGAAACTGGTGGTGCGCCTCTCGCAATGCTTCGACAAGCTGCTCTGGTGTACGACGCATTGCCTGACTTGCCAGATAACTACGAACGCGAGCAACCTCTTCTTCGCGGGTCTCCTGTTTTTCCTGCGTCATAGATTATACCTCGAATCTGTGCTTATTCCATTTGTAAGTGTTGTCAGAGTACGTTTTTGGGGTGTGCATGCTTCATTATGCCACATCTTATCGAGCAACAGATGAGAGAAAAGACCCATCACGCGGGAACAGCCGTTCAAAAAGAGTAAGAAAAAAGTAAGATTGGAGAAGTTTTTTCTGTTTCTCTCCTCCTGCTTGTCAGGTCGGGTTATCCTGACCTGTCTCTTATTTGAATGGTTCTCCCCTTTCTCCCTTCTCCTGAGCGTTGATAATATTCTATAATGAAGAAGGGAAAGGAGCAGAATATCCATGAACTATCAACAACTTGGCCGTAGTGGCCTGCTTGTATCTTCCCTGTGCCTGGGAACCATGATTTTTGGAGAAGAGAGTGAGCGGGGCACTCCACCTGCTGAAGCCGAACGCATCATTTCCCGCTTTCTCGACGCGGGCGGCAATTTTCTCGATACGGCCGATATCTATGCTAGTGGACGCTCTGAAGAAATCGTTGGGCAGGCCATCAAGGGCAAACGTGACCAGATCGTCCTGGCCACCAAAGTACATTTTTCGCCCCAGACGGGGCCAAACGACAGCGGCCTGTCTCGCTATCACATTCTACACGCCATCGATGCCAGTCTGCGCCGGCTGCAAACCGACTACATTGACGTGTATTACCTCCATGCCTGGGATACGCTGACTCCCCTGGAAGAAACCCTACGCGTACTCGATGACTTGGTGGGAGCAGGGAAAGTACGCTACATTGGCGTCTCGAACTTCAAGGCCTGGCAGGTGATGAAAGCGTTGGGCCTCAGTGATGCCTCCCATTGGACGCGCTTTGTGGCCGCACAATATCAGTACAGCTTGATCAATCGCGATATTGAAGATGAGTTTAGTGATCTCTGTCCCAGCGAAGGCATCGGCATTACCGCATGGGGACCACTGGGCGGAGGATTTCTCTCGGGCAAGTATCAACGCAACCGGCGTCCTCAAGCCGCTACCGAGGGGCGCATTGCGACCACAGGAAGTGATACGGAAGAGGCATGGGAGCGGCGGAACACCGAGCGCAATTGGGCCGTCCTGGAGACTGTCCAGGCGATTGCGCAAGCTCATGGTGCAACCGTCGCTCAGGTCGCGCTGGCATGGTTGCGTTCTCAACCAATCGTCAGCAGTGTGATCCTGGGAATCCGCACCCTCTCGCAACTGGAGGAGAATCTGCCTGCCGCTGCGCTTGAATTGACCTCGGAGGAGAGAAGCAGGCTCGATCGTGTAAGCGCGCCACCCGAGCGCTATCCCTACCGCCTCTTCGAACAGTGGAGACGACCTGTTTAGCCACAGTGAGAATCGTTTCAAGGATGCGGCCGCCATTCTACCTGTCCGACAGACCGGGCGACCACAAGGGTCGCCCCTACATTTCAAGGGCCAGACCGGGCGACCGCAAGGGTCGCCCCTACATTTCAAGATGTCCCATTGTTTTTCGGTACACTCTCACGTGACGCAGGTGCAGTTTCTACCGGTTGTTGTGCGACTTCGCTTGTGCTATGAGCCGGGTTTGGGACCGTTGAGACACTTGTGACATTGGGGACAGGAGGAAGCGTCCTGGGGGCAGGGTCAGTACCGGGAATGGCAGAGATAGGTGGAACGTCGCTTTGTAGCGAGTGAGCCGGTGGAGAACTTTGAGGAAATGGGACACTTGAGACACTTGGGACATTAGGGACACTTGGGACATTAGGGACAGGAGAAACGTCCCTTTGCTGCACGTTATCTAGCGGAAGAAGTTGAGGAGATGGGACACTTGAGACACTTGGGACATTAGAGAGATTGGAGACATTGGGGACAGAAGGATACGTACAGGGTGGAGAGTCAGTAACGAGAACGGCTGCGGCAAGTGAGACCTCGCTCTGCGGTGAGCGAGTAAGTGGAGGACTTTGAGGAGATGGGACACTTGGGACATTAGGGACATTAGGGACAGGAGAAGTATCGTTCGAGAAGTGGAGCAGGCAGGGATGGTTGGCGGTGGTGTAGAGACCACGAGCCGGCGAGACCAATTCTCCGGCCATTTTCATGCGCAGCAGCATTTTGCGTCCGGCTTCGCGGTCGTAGCTGGTGGCCTGGAGGATGTCCGGGATGGTCTGGGGGGTGTCGCTGTGCTGCAAGAAGCGCAGGATGGCTTGCCGGTAGGGAGAGCGGATGGGACCGGTACACAGGCGCGTGAGCTGGTCGTGGTCACGTTGGCCCGGCCAGTGGATAGTGGGCACGCCTGCTTCCGAGGCGAGAATATCATAGGCCAGGGTGCCCGGCTGCGTGCAGAGGGCATGTTTGGTGGTGAGCAGGAGCTGGTGGCCGTCGCCGGTTGGATCGGGAGCCAGCAGCAGGCGAGAGCGTGCGGCCTGGAGCAAGGGTGAGGTGGGACAGGTCCTGGGGGAACGCGTAGGGGCGGGTGTGGGCCAGATCACGTGAAGGATCACCGACGAGGGGAAGCACGAGCTGCAGATGGCTGGGATCACCGCCGGCCGCCTGGAAGCGCGCTTTGAGGATGTCAGTGGGCGAGTCGTAGGGGGCCAGCAGCAGGACGTAGCCTCGTTGGGTGGGCGTGCCATCGGGCAGGGGAGAGCCGCTAGAGACGCAGGCGGTATTAACGCCGATGTATAATTGGCTCATCCAACTTTTTGGTGAGCCGCTGGGAAAATGCTCCCCTCTTCTTATCCAGTTGTCCCTCGACATGAGACCAAGCGGTGTTCTCAGAGAGGGTTTGAATAGCGCTCCATCGTCGTGCCTCAATCACATTCCCATATGAAAAATGATTGAGCTGCATCTGAGCTGTATAGACTTATCATTTAGCTGAGAGAGCCTCCCATGACCATGCTCTTCTGGCTTCCCATCTGTGTGTCGACTCGCTTCTAAAGAGGGGAACGCCACAGCGTCAGCAGAACCGCTCGCATGAGAGAGGGACCGCTGCATGCGGGTGGGATTAGGCGTCGTGTAAGAGCCGTTGCCGCAAGAGAGGAAAGCCAGCACGACCATACATGACTCTTTTGAGCGTTTTCAATTTATTCACCTTTCCCTCGGTAATACCTTGGCTCCAAGGCAAACGGAGAGCAGCATGCACGGCGTCATAGTCTTGCTCGATCCCCGTGACAAAACTCCCCAGTTCAGGAATGCCACACGTGCTCGCTTGCCGCATCCAAGAACGCAAATCCTGATGCTTGCGCTCGCGCACCATCGAGAGAAAGGCTTGGAGTAAGGCATAGAGCGTCTGGACCTCCCGCGAGAGACTGAGCAACTGATCGAGCCGCGTTTGCTCGCGCCTTTTCGAGATCCTGTCGCTTGCGCGTGAGCAGCCAGCGCAATGCACGTGGGGAAAGACCCTGTGTACGCTCCTTGCGTGAGCGGGGAGGAGAGCCATCGGCCGTGGTGGTGCGCAGATGGCCGATATAGGCCCGTACCATCGTGGCAGCGCCACGATAGCCGCGTGCATTGATTTCGCGATAGAGCTGGGCGGCGTTCCGCTCACCTTGACTCCAGCGTTGGAGCAGGTAATCTTCGTAGGGATCAAGCTGACTGGCACGCAACGGTCGCGGCGTGGGAAGTGGCGGCTCTGGTGGCAGACGACGCGTACTTGCGGACGGTATTACGAGCTAAACCCAGTTCTTCCCCAATCTTGCGCAAGCTCATCCCGGACGCATGCAATGCTTGCACCCGCTGATACCGTTTCCATTTGCGTAAGAGACGCGCTTGCGACTTGCGTTGACTGGCAGGAAAGGCTTTCCCATCTTCCAGCCGAATATGAGCGCGAATCAAGAACTCTTCCACCGCATCGCCCAAGTTAGAAATGATGTGCCACCGATCCGCCACCTGTGTTGCTTGAGGGGCTCCAGAGGTGGCTCCATCGATATACGTCTTCCCGCGATCTCGACTCACAACCTCCACTTGTGGGTGTGCAGCCAACCACCGGCGAACGCTCTCTGCTTCGCGATCAGCAAGCAGATCCACAATTTTGTGCGTCTCGAGTAAGATAATGCCAGTGGCATTCCTGGTAGCAGGAACCCAGGGAAGTAGCCATTTCAGATAGTTTTACCGCCTCTGTTTACAACATGGGCTTTGAGATCGTTGAACAAACAGAGAAACCGGTGGAAAAGTGGAGGATGTATGACAAAGATCCAAAGGATCAAAGGCCAGCCAGGTGCCCTTTACGAAGTCATGTTCGTTGAGAAGTCAGGTCACCTCATTGTTGCCCTGACGGAGTGGTATCGGCTACGTTCAGCGCTCGGTCCGACGAGTACGCGTGATACCTACCTCTCCTGCTTGCTTCCTTTTTTCGCATTCCTGAGTGAAAAAGGCTGTGCTTGGAATGCTGACCCCTCGCAGTTGCGGCCCATCCTCATCGACTTTTACCGGGAACGCTTCTGCTGTCTGGTTCGCCCGGAGAGAGCGCAAGAGCGTGTTGCCATTCTCCCCACTCGAGATACCCCGCTCCAGGAAAGCACCCTTCAGGTCTTTCGGTCGGCACTTCGCGATTTTTACCTCATCATGAGAGACGAACGACTGTATGCTTTTCTCAATCCGCTTACCTCCGACACCCTTCTCTCCCTGAAACACCTGCATGATCAAGCTTTTGCGAACGCTGGTGCTCCTGATCATGCGGGCATTCGTGGGGAAACGCATGAGCGCTCACGACGACAACCCACGGCTTTCATTCGCTATCCCAAGGCCAGGGAGTGGAAACCTGATCTGCGCAAGGAGTTGGCCGATGTGCGAGTTGGTATCCATAGCGTCCTCGATGCTATGATAGCGTGCCGGGAGATCTCTTGTCGAGAAAAGATCGTTCTCGAACTGCTCAGAAATACAGGGGCCAGACTCCATGAAATTGTCGGGCTTTCGGTGGGGGGATACCGCAATGAAGGGATTGCAGGTCAGGCGCAGGTGGTGAGTAAGGGCAGTCTGGGACGTGAGATCAAAACGATCTACTTTGCTCACAATCCCAACGTGGTGCAGCTTCTTACCCATTATCTCAACCAACTCCGCCCCCCATCGAACCGATGCCCACGAGCACAGCTCACAGAACTGGATCCAACTTCGCCATTGCTGCTGACTGAACGAGGAACTCCCTACTCTGTGAAATGTTTTTACTATCATTGGTACAAGGATTATCCAAGGTTCCGCTCGCTCTGCCCGGTGACATTTTCTCCCCACGATGTTCGGCATTTGTTCATTAGTGAGTTTCTCATCCTGTTACGCCAAGAATGTGGCGCCGGAACAGAGCATTTTGACTCCGAGCGCTATCAACGCGAACGAGAAGCCTTTGGGAGCACGATTATGGGATGGCGCAGTGCTCATACCATTGATGTCTACGATCACTCCCGTGATGGGGAGCAAACCTTGCACATTCTCGCCAAAATGCAACGTCAGTTGGCCCAACGGCGCTATCTGACTCCTTGTGATACGGACCCAACTGCTCATCCTCTCCCCCAAGAGAGCGCTTGCTCGATCACCCCAACAGGTGGGCAGGATGCAAGCAATGAGATTGTTTGGGTCCACGATGCAGAGACCTTGGCCTGGATCAAGCAAATGCAGCAGTAACGACCATGCAGTGGTGTTTGACGATGAAAGAAAGATGAGATGATGATAGAGTCCCCAACCTCGGTCTCCGAAGATATCCAGGAGGAACTGCGACGAGCACAACCAGATCGGCGAGCCTTTAGCAACTCCGCTGAACGAGCGACACACCTGCGTCTCTTTTTTGCTTGGCTTCCCAAGATCTTACAAGATGCGCCGGGTATTCCATGGGATCAGCTCCCCAGCCAGGCCATGGGACATCTCGTTCGTACCGTCGCCGATCATCCAGATGCGATCCCGATTGCTCTGGCTGTTGGCTGCGCGATGCATGCCATGAAAAGAAATACCTTGCTGCACGTCAGCTCGATGTTACTCACGTTGTGCCGGCGGTTACGTACCCATTACGAAATGACTCAGATTTCCCAGCTGCGAGACCGCGAAGTGTGGATGCGCTTTGTCAGCGGGCGGCAGCTCTCTGGAGGAGAGGCACGTCTTCTGGCAACGTATGCTTCTGTGGCCTCTGGTCACATCAGAACCTACCTTGAACAGCTGGATGAGCGACACCGCCTTCTCCTCGAGCCATATGCTTTCCCTCCCCTGCCTGCGCGCTTTCTTGAGCGATATGCCCAACACCGAGCTGCGGTCATTGCCGCTACCACGCGCCGGAAGGAGCAAAGTGATGTGCTTACCCCTTTACTACCATTGCTCCTTGAGGTCGCGCAATTTCGGAAACAGGCTATGGAGCGGCTGTACAAAACCTTTTGTCACTATCGTGATCAAGCCGATGCCGGTGTGCTCTCTCTTCCGTACCACTTCCAGTACACAGATCGTTCCATTGCGCTCACCGAAGATGCTCCGACCATTGCCGCAGTCTCTTTGGTGGAACGCAGTGTCACCCTCACCCTCACGTTATGGAATCGTGATGCCTGGGTAGAAGCTCACCCAGAGTTGTATGGGCGCTGTACACAATGGCAAAGGAGGCGACAACTGGCTGCCTATGCTGCCGAAAAGGAAATCTCCTTTCTCCAGTATGAAGGAGACCTTTCAGACTTGCTCTGGTGTGGGGATGTTCTGGCAACCTGGCCGGTCTTAAGTGCGCCTGCCTGCCAGTCTGAGGTAGAAAATGGGAAAGCGCGGCGGTGGCATACCGTTCTCTGTCTCAATCGACCGGGATTGCTTGCTCCACCCAAACGCAGTAGCGTCTGGTTTCGTCATGCCATGTCTACTGGGGCCATTTTGTTTGAGCCAGAGTCCCTCTATCGAGGAACTCTGTATGCTACAGCCTTAGCAGCCCTGGCTTTAACCAATGGAAGCCGCGTCAGCGAATTGTTGCAGGTGAGTGCTACCCGCTTTGAGACAATTGTGGTAGATGAGACCAAGCAGCAACAGCAGACTTCCCGCAAAATGGGCCTGCTCATCCAAAAGCTGTTGCCCAAAGGGTACACCCAGGAGAGTGAACGCCAGTTGTTTCTGGTTGGAGAGATGGCGGGGCGTCTCCTGCGAGAAATTGGTCAATTACTGCAAGCAACACATGATGGCGTCATTCCAGTCGTTCATCCCACCAGCAGCACGAAGTCAGAAGATTTGGCTCCAGAGCCCTATCTGTTTCAGTGGGAAGCGTCTGCTGATGGACGGCTTGGGCTCCTCTCTAATGAGGATGTGGCACGACTCCTCCGGTTTCTTTTTCATGGACTCCAGCTTTGCACACGAACGGGCAAATCCATACGCATCGCTCCTCATTTACTTCGCCATGTGCTGGCCACTCACGTAAGAACTGTTCAGAATGTTCCTGCCGAAGCGGTGGCCTACCTGCTTCATCATCGGGTCATCCTCTCAGGATCGACCCATGCTCTGACCATACCAGAAGCCACTGCGTACTACAGTCGTCTTCCAACGGCACAGTTGCTGGCACTCCTCTTTGAGGCGCAATCGGCCTTGACTCCCTCTCTTGAACGAACCTATCTGCAAGCGCCTTCTCCCCGAACATTAGAGCAGATGGATGAGGCTTTGCGCCAGATCTTTGAGCAATGGAGTCTCATTGGTCCGACCGTCTTGGGATTTTGCAGTGCAGGGTTGTGCGTTCGTCCCAACCACCGCGCGCTGTGCCTGGGCTGTCGGTTTCTCGTCCCCCACTACAGCAACCTGACACACGCTCACACCTGGCGAAAGCTCTATGTCCTGCATGCAGAGCAGCATGAAGCGCATGGACATACTGTCGATGCGAAGCAGGCGCGACAGATGGTCCAGTATCTGGATGATCTCATCACCATCATGCAGATCCAGATCAGAGCCCGACAAGACGGCGGCTTACCGTTCGCTGATACCTTGCCGCCTGACACAAACCAAAGGGAGGAAGAAGATGACACAAACACCCAACCCTTCTGAAGATCGGTATGCCCACTTGCGCACCTATGCAGCGAGGCAAAAACAGGCAACCTTGGATCGATTGAAACAAGCTATTCTGCAACTGGAGCAGGAGAAGCGTCCAGTCACGACCTTTACCATCAAAGAGATCAGCGGGCTCGATTACATGGCCTATTACCGCAATGCTGAGGCTCTGGCCCTCTTTCGCCGCCACAGTACCCACTTACGCAAAGAGCGGCAGAAAGAACAGTCGAAGCGCAGAGGCTCAAAGCGTGACTCCTCTGGGCAACAGGAAATGATGGTCTCCTCACGTGATCCACTTCTCAATTACAAAAAGCCTCGTCTGGTCACTGAATTGCGTACAGCACGCACTAGACGGGATCAAATGGAGCAGCAGTATCAAGCCCTTCTGCAAGAGCATATGCAATGTGGGCTGGCTATTACTCGTTTGGAGACCCAACTGGCCGAGCATCTGGCTTTTCTGAAGCGGTTTCGCTCCTCTTTACAAAGAGAGGAACACGGACCACAAGGGTAGTCAAAAAAACAGGATGGTTGTTTATCCCATCACAGAATGTTGTGATTGTTCAAGACAGACGAATGATAACCCGCTTCAGAAGCCACCACGAGAAGGGAAAATTGCCTCTTGACAAAGACTCGAAGAAACAGGTTCACGAGAATGCTGCCAAAGCGCTTGCCACGTCGCCAACTCCAATCGTCCACCCCGACGACGCGCACCTGGCCAATCTCTGGCGAAGGGAGGAGAAAGAGAGACCAGAGCATGCTGACATCTGAAATGGGCATCCCAAGCTTGCCACCGAGCTGTTCGCCGCCTTTCCCACAGGTAGCGAACCCGATGTCTTGTACGGCCGTACGCAAGCGCTTGGTCAGGCGAGAGGAGGCTTCAATGAAATCTGGGAGTCGCTCGGTGAACACTTTGCGAGAACAGCCAGGGTTGCGACAAAAGAACTTGTGGACCTCCAACACCAAGCGAATGGGACGACCAACACAAGGCAGATCTCTGGGGTGGCGGAAGTCAAGAACTATGAATGGCAGACGAAGACATCGCACACTGCGGGCAGAGTGAACTGGAGCGCTGTGAGGTGACAGACACAAGAACTCCTTCTGCTGTCTCGCTCACAGAGGTGATTTCGAGGCCATCCGGTAAAGGAAAAAATGGTGATGCGGACATAAACCTACTTGAGTAACACTTTCTTGGCTGGATAGAACAAATCTTCGAGGATATTCCTTAGAACACTATTACGTTGGCTTCACCAAAAAGTTGGATGAGCCGTATAATTGCGCCAGGATAAAATTGACCGCCCCCCGAGATGGCTGTAAGCTGTGGAGCATGAGGTTCATCATGTACCCAGGAGGCAGCCATGATCAGGAGCAGGACAGTGAATACGATACACGAATTGTCAGCACAAGGGAAGTCCATTCAAGACATCGCCATCACGTTAGGGTTGGCCAGGAATACGGTGCGCAAGTATCTGCGTCATCCGGAACTCTCGAGCATGCCCCATCCGCGGCCCAATCGTCGCTCGAAACTGGATCCCTTCAAAGAGCAGATCAAGCAGTGGATCAAGGAGGATCACTGTTACAACTGTGAGGCCATGTTGCCACGTCTGCTGGCGATGGGCTACACCGGGAGCTTGAGCGTGCTCAAAGCCTTTGTCCATCCCTTGCGTCCCCCGGGCGGTGGGCACTATGCGGTGGTGCGCTACGAAACAGAGCCGGGCCAGCAAGTCCAGTTCGATTGGGGCGAGTTCAAGTATGAACAGGAGGGAGCACCCCGCAAGCTCTACGGGTTCACCGCGATCCTCTGTTACTCGCGCATGCGCTTTGTCACCTTTGTCAAACGCTGTGATGCCCCGACGATGATCCGCTGTTTGATGGAGGCCTTTGAGTACTTTGGCGGGCTGCCCAAAGCCGCGCTGACCGACCGCATGAAAGTCCCAAGGTGGAACCCGCTCTTTGCCGATTTCATGGCGTCGATCGGGGTCGCGCCGCGGGTCTGCAAAGCGTTTACACCCCAAACGAAGGGCAAAATCGAGCGCACGGTCGGGGTGGTCAAGCAGAGCTTCTGGGCAGGAGTCTCCTTCACGGATGTCGATGATCTCAATCGCCAGGCCCACGCCTGGTGCGAGCGCATCAATGGGCGGGTGCATCGAACGACGCATGAACGCCCCAGAGATCGCCGAGAGCAAGAGCCGCTCTCGTCCTTCCCTGCCGCCTTTGCCTGGGAACGCTTCGCCACGGAAGAGCGTAAAGTGAGTTGGGATGGCTATCTGTCCTACGATGGGGTCTTGTATGGCTTGCCCTCTGATCCTCCCGTTGCCGGAACGATCGTCCAGGTCCGTGAGCGGCACGGGATTCTTTCGATCTGGTCGCAAGGACGGAGGCTTTCGGAGCTGGCCAAACGTCCGCAATCCCAGATGACGGTCACCCATCCCGACCAATTTCGGACCGTGGCCCCTGCCGCATCGCTGCGGGAACGGACGGTTCCCCTGGGACATCAGCGACCCGCACCCGCCATCCTCACGCGAGCGCTCGCCGAGTACGACCAGTTATGTGGCGTTGGTGCTGCCTTGGAGGTGCGTTCATGCAACAGCCATTGAAACAGTTGGGCTTAACCCAATTGGAGCAAGCTCTGCCAACACTCTTTGAGACGGCCAGGCTCGAGCACTGGACCTATGAGCAGTTCCTCAAGCGCGCCATTGCGGCCGAGCTAGAAGGGCGTGATCGTCGTGCCGCAGAACGACGCATGACCGCTGCCCATTTGCCCGTCGTCAAAACATTGGAGGCCTTCGATTTTTCTTTCCAGCCCAGCCTCTCCGAACGGCTGCTGTGGGAACTGGCCGATCTCTCCTTTGTGCAGAGTGCCACGAACCTCATTTTTCTCGGTCCGCCGGGCACTGGGAAGACCCACCTGAGCCTCGCCCTTGCGGTGAAGGCCTTGGCAGCGGGGTACTCGGCGTTGTTTACGACGCTCACGCATCTGGCTGAGGCGCTGGATACGGCTGCCTATCCGAGCCTGGTGCGTCAGCGGCTGCGTCGCTACACGACTCCCAGTGTGCTGGTGATCGATGAGGTGGGATACACCAAACTGTCCCCTGGCCAGGCGCACCATTTCTTCGAATTGGTGACCGCTCGCTATGAGCACGGCTCCATTCTCCTGACCTCCAATACAAGCTTCTCCGATTGGGGCAGCCTGCTGGGGGACGAGATTCTTGCCACCGCACTGCTCGACAGGCTGCTTCATCACGCGGAGGTGATTGCCATTAACGGGAGCAGTTATCGCATGAAAGATCGTCGCCGGGACCCTGTGGGAGCGGCCAAAGCGGAAGGAGGTCACAAGTAAGTTGGCGCAGCGTGCTCGGCGTTAGGCTCATCTCACTCTGGCGCAGCAGTACTGGCGAAAGGCGCGAAGCGAATCGTGGTGGTCTGGGGTGGGGAGGCCTGCTCTGTGGGCATCTGGAGTGAGCGAGTCGAGGCCGTGGGGGCGGCGGGTCGTACGACCTGGACGCCTGTGGTAGGCTTGGCAGACGAGACG
>WNGM01002624.1_pt1 | contig 16223 bp, 16 predicted proteins | sample 5400571 | NCBI WGS metagenome assembly WNGM01 (sample SAMN13153378, study PRJNA577476) | soil metagenome | isolation source: 100 cm soil or saprolite under Garry oak tree replicate 2 | place: USA:California | collected 2016-06-15 | reverse complement strand
TAGCCAGGTCAGCGGGGGCAAGTACATCCTTGAGGGCAATATAAGTCTTATTTTCATCGACCATGCCTGGCAAGATGCCTTCCAGCGTGCTGCCGATAGGATCGCCTGGATGAACGAAGTTACGCCAGGGCAATTTGCTTCCTCCCAACTCTTGATGCAGGTTTGTGAGCAGTTGCACCAGGCTGGGTGTGATATCATGGGTGCTGGTCGCACTTCTCGGGTCGCTCTGCGCATCCGCCGCGGGCGGGGCCACATCGGTAAGGCTGAAGAGGCCGATAGGTGCTCCCATCGTGGTAATACTTCCCAGGCGAATGCCTTGCTTCAGGTTATCTTCTTTTCCAGCAACACCATAGATTGCGTCGCGAATCTTGATCACACTGTCGTGGCCATTTATTCCTTCCTGATCCCAGCGAGAGCTAAATAGGATATCAAAGAGGATAATTGCCCCCAGGCTGTGTGCCACTATATGTAGACGATCTTCTGCAGGAGAGTCCTTCAGTTTCGCTACCTGCTCAGCTACTTTATCGGCCACCTTGGCGCCAATATAACGGCTGAGGTAAAGCGCGGCATCACCTGCAAATCGCACCAGTCGCTGCAGACGAATATCTTTAAACCAGAGCTTATCCCAGATGCTTGATGCCTGATACCCCTCGCGAAGTTTGTCCTCCTCCGTATTATTCAAGTCGCCCCAATATACGATTAACGGCCTGATGAGGGTAGCCTGCGGATCGATAAGTTTGATGAGATTGTCGGCATAATCGGGTTGAGTCCTCTGACTGCGGGTATTGACCCCGTGGATGAACAGAACATAATTGTTGGCCATTGATGGGACCCTCCCTGTACTGGACTGCTAAAATGCTACAAGTAAATCAAATACGCGTATTATTAAGACGCACTTGATGTCAATTGTAGCACATCCGCAATAATCGTTTTTTTATGCGTCGATTTCTATTGTAGGAGGGTTATAAAGATGAATAGACCCTGGGCCCTTGTTCCATTGACCAGATTGGAGTATGATCTGGCTGAATTAGGGAGATGGGGGCGAGGAGTGTTGTAGTCTGGGGCTGGACGGGGGCGACGCAAGCGTCCCACCACCCTTCCACGCCTCTCCCGCCCCTACGGAGACGAGGAGTGTTGTGATTTGGATGGAACAGGACGGAGGTGAGGAGTGGAAGAAAAGCGGGGAATACATGGCGGCAAATAAGGAGCGATTGGATGTGGCGGTGGTGAGGCGCGGGTTGGCGCCGAGCCGCGAACGGGCGCGGGCGCTGATTATGGCCGGCCAGGTGTATGTTGGTGACCGGCTGATGGATAAGCCGGGGATGCTGGTACCGCTCGATGCTGAATGCCGGCTGGCGGAGTCTCCAGAAGAATTGAAGTATGTCAGCCGCGGTGGGCTGAAGCTGGAGAAGGCCCTGGATGCCTTCCAACTTAGCCCCGACGGGCTGGTTGCGCTTGATGTGGGCGCTTCGACAGGGGGTTTTACGCATTGTTTGCTGGAACGGGGGGCGCGGCGCGTCTACGCCGTGGATGTTGGACATGGGCAACTGGCGTGGACACTGCGTAATGATCCGCGCGTGGTGGTGATGGAGCATACTAATATCCGCCACCTGAAGTCGCTGCCCGAACCGATTCAGTGCGTTGCTATTGATGTTTCGTTTATCTCTCTGCGGTTAGTATTACCTGCTATTGTGTCGCTGATTACACCTACAGCGTGGGTTGTGGCATTGGTCAAACCGCAATTTGAGGCCGGGAAAGCCGAGGTGGATCGGGGAGCGGGCGTGATCAACGATCCATACCCCGTTCCAGGTGAAAGGGCTGACCGATTCGCCTATTTACGGGCGCGATGGCAATCGGGAGTTTTTGATTTATTTGGGGTTGGAATAGAGGATTGAATACAGCGGATGCCGCACAGATAGGTGACGGCTAGGATGGGGGCCGATAAATCGGCGCTAATAGGCATCAACCTAAGAAAAGCCCAACAAATGCTGTAGGAGCGAGTGTGGTGAGGAGTGGCTAGGATGACCATGAAGGGTGAGAGCAAGCGGAACCCGGTCATGCTGAGCACATTCGCTATGCTCAGTGTAAACTCCGCGAAGCATCTCGAGGCCCATGCAGACAGACCCTTCGCTGCGGCTCAGGGTGACACGGTGAGGCAGCTGAGGTTGACGCGTATTGGGGCCGATAAATCGGCGCTGGGCACGATAAATCGGCCCCTACGTTTGCTTACAACTATTTGTTACATCCGCAGCCTCACAAGGATAGAACAAGTATGGCATTATCTGCTATACTTGGGGTAACATAAACACTAGTCAAGCGCTCTATGTAGTGTATTTCAGGACTACAGAAAGAGGTGTGTCCATGGCTACTCTACCTATTTTACCTGCTATTACCATACCGGATCAGTTTAACGCCGCGACCGCTTTTTTGGATCGCAACCTGGCGGAGGGACGAAGCGCAAAAACCGCGATTTTTTACGAGGGAAAGGCTTATACGTATGCGCAGGTCGCGGAATTGAGCAACCGTGCCGGGAACGGGCTGCTCGACCTGGGTATTGACATGGAACAGCGCGTCGCACTCCTGCTGCTCGATTCTCCCGAGTTTGCCGCGGCTTTTTTCGGCGCTATAAAAATAGGGGCCGTCGCCGTGCCGATGAATACCTTGTTGCGCCCCAATGACTATGTCTATATGCTCAATGACAGCCGCGCGCACGTCCTGCTGATCCATGCTGCGCTCTGGGAGCAAGTAGCGCCAGTTTTCGCAGAGTTTAAGTATCTACGGCATATCATTGTCGTCGGAACTCCCCCTGAGAGTTCCTCTTTGAACGCCACGAAAATAGCGCTGCATGACTTTGATGAGTGGGTCAATCATGCTTCGAGCAGCCTGGAAACGGTGGAGACAGGTAAAGACGACAGCGCCTTCTGGTTGTACAGCTCCGGCAGCACCGGCTTCCCCAAGGGCTGTGTTCATTTACAGCACGATATGACCTACTGCACGGAGTATTATGCCAAAGCAGTGCTAGGCATCACCGAAAAAGACATGACGTTCTCTGCCGCCAAGCTCTTCTTTGCGTATGGCCTGGGCAATAACCTGTATTTCCCCTTTGGAGTGGGCGCCAGCGCTGTGCATTATCCTGGGCGCCCACTGCCGGAAGATATGTTTAAAGTAGTCGAGCAGCACCGCCCGACGATTTTCTTCGGGGTACCCACGCTCTATGCTGGGATGTTAGCGCTGCCCGACGCCGGGAAACGCTTCGATTTTTCCTCTGTGCGCGTCTGCGTCTCCGCGGGTGAAGCGCTGCCCGCTGATATCCTGCGGCGCTTCGAGGATACCTTTCATGTTGAGGTACTGGATGGGATTGGCAGCACAGAGATCTTGCACATCTTCATCAGCAACCGCGCTGGAGAAATAAGACCAGGTAGCACTGGTAAGGTCGTGCCAGGTTATGAAGCGCTGATTGCCGATGAAAAAGGTCATGCAGTGCCACAGGGGGATATTGGGAACCTCCTCATCAAGGGAGATAGCATCACGGCGTACTACTGGAATAAGCATGAAAAGACCAAAGACGTCATCAATGGTCATTGGATACAGACGGGGGATAAGTATTACCAGGATGAAGATGGCTACTTCTGGTACTGTGGCCGCTCAGATGACATGCTGAAAGTCGGAGGTCAATGGGTTTCTCCTGTGGAGGTCGAGAACGCGTTGATTGCTCACCCGGCTGTACTGGAGACCGCGGTGGTGGGTGATTTCGACTCCGACGAACTGGTCAAACCCAAGGCATACGTCGTACTCAAGGTTGGTTATGAGCCATCGGATGCGCTGGCGGAGGAACTCAAAGTCTTTGTCAAAGGACGGCTTGCGCAATTCAAGTATCCGCGCTGGATTGTATTTTCGCACGAGCTTCCCAAGACGGCTACCGGGAAAATACAACGTTTTGTTCTGAGAGGCCTCGGTCGCACTGAGCCGCTGGACCCATCGATGATGGTGTAGGAGGGTGCCTACGCCAATTGACCGGTAGTATAAAGAAATCCAACGAGGATAGAGGACGTAGTCATGCAGCAAGCCTACCGGGTCTTACGGATCGTCGCGCAAGCGCAGACGATCCGTATTGTACTGATGCTCAGGCCGAGCGAACTGATGCTGAATGAGTTGTACAGCGCCTGTAGCGCTCTCCACACGGAGAACAGCAGCGGTATCAAGGCGGTCGTACTGGATTTCAAATCAGTCTACGAGTCGAACCCCGATCAGGTAGCTATTTCCCCAAACGTCATCCAGCAGGCCACTGCGGCAGTACGAGCGATAGAGTCACCTGTGTTAGCGGTTGTGCGCGGCTCAATATCCGCCGAGGCCAGCGCGCTGATGCAGGGCGCCGACCTCACGCTAGCGGCTCATAACGCTGTGCTGCCGGTAGGCTCAATGGGCGATGAGAATAATGATACCCTGACGGGCGCACAGGCTCTACAGCTGGGGTACGTTACATGGTCCGTCCCTACCAACGCGATCGATGCCGAGATGACACGCATCCTGGATATGCTGCGCGAAAAAAGCGCAGTGGCGCTGCGTCTCACAAAGGCGAGCACACGCATAGGCGCGCATGCCACAGCGGGAGATGCAGGGGAACAAGGGGAACAGGCGGCACGTTTGGAAGCGCTCAAGCAGGTCGACGAGTTCTATCTTTCAAAGGTAATGAGCACGAATGACGCCGCCGAGGGTTTACAAGCCTTTCTTGAAAAACGTAAGCCGCAGTGGAAAAATACGTAGAGGAAAGTGCGAATCGGCCCCGTCACCGGGCGAGCACATGCCCCGGGGACGAGGGCGAGCACAAGGCATCGCCCCTACTATGCGACGGCTTCGCATGCCGGGGTGTATATGGTGGAAAGGAACGTTGCTTTCCGTTCGCCTGGACATTTCACGCTCTGTGTCGTTTGCCAGCAGAGTCTTATTAAGGAACAAATATGACGATACACCAGCCCTGGACGGTGCTCTCGCACCAACAAATACTCGATAATCCCCACTTAAAAATACGCTGCGAGCAGGTAGCTGTACCCAACGGCCCCATTATTCCGGATTATTACATTATCGAGAATCGGGGATGGGTGGGTATTGTCCCGGTAACTGAAGACGGCCATTTCCTCATTAACAGGCAGTATAAACATGGCATAGGGCGCGAGGTGCTGGAGTTTCCTGCCGGCGGCATCGATGATCACGAGGATGATCCCCTGCTGACTGCGCAGCGAGAGTTGATGGAGGAGACGGGGTACAGCGTTGAAGACGGGCAGATTGAGCTATTGGCGCACATGTACGCTAATCCGACGGGAGCGCGCACTCTTATCTGGTGGTACCTGGCGCGCAATGTGTGTAAAACGGGAGAGCAGAAGGTTGATCCCGTGGAGGTTATCGAGAATCTGTTTGTTACGCCTAAAGAACTGCTGCAATTGATACACGATGGGAGTTTTGCTGTGCAAGGGCAAATTGCTGCTGCGTATATGGCGCTGGAACGGCTGGGGTATATCACGGTTGGGGTGTAGTGCGCTCTGCCCCTGGCAGGCGGGTTTAGACGATGTTTACAGGTAAGCCATGGCAAAACACAAACTGGAGACACCCCGAATTTGGAGTGCCTCCTGTTGTACTACTTGCGTCTTGTTTTGAGAACTGTGACGGGTGCTATCACTTGGTTGCCGCTGTCTATTCCTGTCTTGCTTTGCGACCTCGTTGCAAGAGCAAGAAGACGAGGAGTCCATAGAGCGGGATAAATCCAATGACCCACCCCAGCCATGTGGGAATCGCAGGCGGTGCGGTGGCTGTGAGAGGGACGGATGCCTCTCCCCGACCAGCGCTCCCTGTGACGACGATATCCAGGGCCCATTTACCCTGTACCGTGATCTCCGCGGCTCCCTGCACGCCATTGCGCACGTTCGGATCTGGACTGAGACTGGCTCGCACCGGGGTCGCAGGCACATCTGATCGATCGGGGATCGAGGAGACATCATAGGTCAGGGTGCCACTTGTAGACTGCTGAGGGGCAATCGCAAAGGGCAGCGCGTAGCTCGCGTGGGCAGGGGACATGTAGAGGCTGACCGTGAGCGAATACGGGCCAGCTTGCACCTGCACAACACGCGCCGGTGTGCTGCCGTGGGTGGTGGCGGCAATCGAGTAGATGATCTCTCCTCCTACCGCAAGCAGAGCAAGCACTCCGCATGCGAGCAGCAGAAATTGGAACGGCTTAGCCATCTTCCTTACCTTACCAGGGAGTCGAGCGACTCGCCTACGTTCCGACCGAACATGGTGCCCAGGTATGTCCCTGCCAATCCCAAGAGTACTGAGGCCAGGGAGCCGGCTATCCCCAATTGCACTGCCAGCGCTACGGGTAAGAGGGGATAGATGAACACGACCGGCAGAGCCCCGGCGAGCTCGGCGGTGAAAACCAGGAAGAGTGTCAGCTTGCTCTGGGACCACTGCTTGCGCCGTGCCCGGTGCATGAATACATCGATTAGTATGGCCACAACGAGAGGAGTGAGGAACCATTCAAGCGCTACGACCGAGGTAAAGGCAGGAGCCTCCCGGTATTTCAAGTGTTCCACGGTGAGCAACCAGTCGGTGGCAGGTTGCACAAACACGGCCATGATCCCTGCCAGCAAGAGGTAGCAGACACTCACGGCCGTTGCTGCCCAGCGCCAGGGGATGGCATAAGCGGCTGCGACGAGGGTGAAGGCGACCAGCAGGCCTGAGAGCAGTGGGAAGACGTTGAGACTCATGAACCCCAGGTTGATAAAATTTTTGTCGGCAAGGGCATCAAAGAGCAGCAACGTGAAGAGGCTCAGCACCGTTGCGAAAGCCAGGACAACTCCCAAAGAGGCAGCGCGCCTGGTCCCACTACCAACCGTGCCAAGTCTGGCAGCCAGGTGCGCGGCTGAACTCAGCATATAGGCGGCACCAAGCGCAACTATGCCCATACTTGCGACAAACATCACGTGGAAAGGGGCCCAGATCGCGACATCAATGCCATACAGGGCATGCCAGTAGGCATCCAGGGGAAAGGCGACGGCAGCCGTGAGCGCCGTGAAGCCAACCATATAGGCACCGAGCGGACCAGAGAAGATGCCCGCAAAACCTACGCTGTACTGCGCAATGAGCGTATTGCGCCGTGCCCACCAACTCTCGATGAGCACGGTGAGCAAGCCAGAGATGCCACTGAGGGCGACTCCGCTCAACATCATGAGATGCGGTGGGATGAGCGTGCGATCGCGTCCAATATAAGAGTGCCATTGAATATCCCAGCTGGTGCCTTCAAGAAAAATGATTGCTCCAAGCAGAGCAGTCAGTCCCAGGACCAGGCGCAATGTCGAGACGGCTCGAAGTGAACGTGCCAGAGTTGTTGAGCCAGTGAATACAGCTATTTCATCAAATGTCTTGGCCATACGCAAAGTTTCCCTTTAGTTCTTGTAGATGATTAAACTATTGAGTTGCACTGAGACGTCCTTAAATCCGGAAATCCGGACATGAGGGTGCCTAGCTATTGAGACCAGTCACAGAAGTAAGGAGGGACAGAACAATGCTGCTCAGTCTCTCGTTGACAATCAGTATAGCTAAATCATGTACGAGAAGTATGGCAAAATTGTTACGATTTATGAGTTCAATGTGTGTCCACAGTCGAATTAAGGCAAGCCGCCAGGACGGGCCAGCGGCTGAAATGCTCGGAGAGGCGTCAGCTATCATTCCGCAGCAATCGGAAGATGAGCGCTGTTGCAAGGAAGGTAACGACGAGTATAGTAATCCAGCCGGCAAATATAATTTTCAAGATATTATCTTCGCGAATTTCAACTTCTCGTAGGGATCTGCCAGCAAGAACAAAACCTGGGTTTGGCCCATGAAATTGGGTCACCACAATTGCGCTGCGCACGCCGGATTGCGGTGACCAGGTAATTCTATCCTCGCCATGTTGCCTCACATAGTCAAACACTCCAGAGGGAATTGTTGGGGCTTGACCATCTAAAAGGGCTGATGAGGCGATGGGTTTGCCGCTGGCATCAAATACAATGATGTATGGCGCTAAACTTGTGGCAATATCAACTTTCTCTGATGGCACGACATTTTGAAGCTGCTGACCATCAGCAAGCTTTGCCGCGGTATCTTCAGCCATTTGGATTTGTGGATCATCAGCAGATTGCCTGAGATCCTGTTGGATTGCTGTATAGGTAAGTCCAGATAATCCAGTAACGATGACGGCCATGAGAAGCCAGTATTTTACAATGTTTTTCAATGCGTATGTACGCTCCTTACGGTGTTATTCATGAAGTCATTCCAAACTTCTCATCGCTAGAATAGTTGATCTCCCGGTTTTTCGCTATGTTCTAAGTGCGCTCGATGAATTGCTTGTGTGCTCTCTGTAATTGAACACTCTTCCTTCGGAAAAACACGAATGGCAGAAGTATTACAATTCCATCGATGCCTCGAAGAATTCTCGGTTTGGCGCTCCCATGACGTACAAAGCCAGCTTACTTCCTCAATGTATGTATATTTCACTCATAGTCTGTAGACTTATTGACGACATATAGGTACACTCCCCATCATGAGTGACCATCTATCAAAAGATATTCGGGCACGTTTTGGCATTGCTGTAAAAAAACGGCGTAATGAACTTGCTATTTCGCAAGAAGATTTAGCGGAGCGGGCAGGCTTACACCGTACATATATCAGTGACCTCGAAAGAGGAAAACGCAATGTCTCATTAGAGAATCTCGAAAAACTAGCAAAAGCACTCAATTTGAGTATTTCTGATCTCATGATGAGAGTAGAGTAATTAATGAAACCTGTTGCCACTTTTCAAGCTCAGCCACGCCATTTTTGGGCACATGTCAAGCTTCTTTCAGAAGGGCTTGGATACTCCGCAGGCGGCATACTTAAACGTTACAAGCTCTCTGATTTGCAAAAATTTTTAACTTCCTACGGTTTATCTGCGAATCACTTGGATCAACCTATTGACACCAATGCCACCTATGGCAGCCTGGTTATTGGTTACATTAGCTATAGGGCAGATGTATTAGAGAAATCAGTTGAAGCCAATCTCATGAATAAAGAACAAGCAAAGAATGAGTTTGAGCAACTTTTTGCTAAATACAAAGGCACGCTTCCATTTACTTTCAACAAGCAAACTGGGGAGAAACGTCACCCAGCCTATCTTACGTGTATGATAAATCTTCTAACAGAGCAAGCACTGGAAGGCCCTAATTTCAACCATAACCCGCAAGGGTTAATCGTTGTTACCGACGCTGTAAAGCCTCTTCGAATGTTCTCGCGCCGAATGGATGGCGCTTTTCCGAGTATTGTTAATCCTTTAGCAGTCTGGGAAATCAAGGAGTATTATGGTTCGACAACATTTGGAAGTCGCATAGCTGACGGGGTATACGAGACTATGTTAGATGGTGAAGAATTTGCTGAGCTACAAGAGCATGAAATGAGAGAGGTCAAGCACTATCTTATCGTTGATGACTACCACACATGGTGGCAACAAGGTAAATCTTATCTCTGCCGTATGATTGATATGCTTCACATGGGATTAGTAGATGAGGTATTATTTGGCAGAGAGGTGCTGACTCGCTGGCCTGAAATTGTGAGAAGCTGGCTAAATATGGATTATTCACGTCCTGAGTTACGCCCCACGTCCCCTAAGGTACTACGAGAAAGGCGTTTCAACTCGGGAACCCTATGGGATGGGAATAAGTAATGCAATAGGCTTTCACCAAGTTAACAATAGTCTATCATGAACTACATCATCCTCCATAGTCTCTCCCTTTTTCTGGAACCGTTTAAGCATGGAACCACCACAATCGATAGAAACTTCTCGCTCAAACAAACCCTCAGGAATATCAAAATTTAAGGCTACGGTACCAGATTTCTTTTTACCATCGAGTGATAATACCACCTTTGCGCCGCGAGATTTGCACTGTTCTATTGTGACCCATAAGCGTTTGAGGCTAAAGTTTTGTGACCCATACAAAATTCGTTGCGTGTATTCATATGGGGGATCACAGTAAACAAGATCATCCTTTGTTGCAAGGGCCATTGTTTGCTCGAAGTCAGAGTGCATGAATGTCGTATTACGAACGCGTTCCCGCCAGGCATCCATTCTCTCCTTTACGGACACAGGAGAAATTGCACGATGAGCACCTAGAGGGGTGCTCATTTGTCCATCTCTGGTAAAACGTACAACGCCGCCATAACATGCTCTACATAAGAAAAATAAATCGTAAGGATTAGGCAATTCGTTATACGAAGCCTTTACCTGGGCATATGTACTCTCACGGTTTTCGAGATACTTGGTCCATACATTGGTGTAGTATGCCAGTAAGTCTTGCGGATTAGTCTGTAAGAGCTGCCATATCTTCACTAATGGTTCAAGTATATCACCAGCTACTCCCGAGAGAGGAGCCAGGGTTCCAAGAACGGCGCCACTACCAAGAAAGGGTTCTACGTACGTACGATAATCGGGCATGAGATTGACGATCTGACAAGCATATCTTTGCTTGTTTCCAACCCATTTTAAGAGTTGTTTAGGAGGGCGTAATGTAAATAGTTGAAGCTGATGAGAATTAGAGAGTAAAATATCTTGATCATCATCAAATTCCGAGTTCTCTAAGGGAAGGGCATTATACATCAAACTTATTCTCCAGACCAATTTCTGCAAAAAATAAAGAGCATATATTTATACGACTCTTTGGTCACTGCTTGTTGCCGATTTGCAGATTTGTGAAATTCTGTTCGCATTATATGATAGCCAGCCATACAAAGCAATATGTCCAAATTTACTTGCTACATTCTTACAAAAAATTTATAATTCTCTCACAGCTATTTTATTTATGAGTAGTATCCTATAATTGTGCGGTGGAAAGGATTAGTCACAGGTCCTCCCGCCGCTCACCGTTTTTTGCAAAGTGAACGCTGATGAAAATACTGATTATTGAGGACGAAGCGAATATCGTACAATTGATCCGGCTCTACCTGGAGCAGGCAAACTTCACGGTGATCTCTGCCAGCGACGGTGTGTCTGGACTGGAACTGCACGCGCGCGAACATCCCGACCTGGTGATCCTTGACCTGATGCTGCCCGCTCTTGACGGTATGGAAGTTTGTCGCCGCATCCGCGCCTGGGCTTCTACCCCCATACTTATGCTCACAGCGCGCTCTGGCGAAGATGATCGTATCGCCGGCCTGGAACTGGGGGCAGATGATTACCTGGTAAAACCCTTCAGCCCGCGAGAGGTGGTGAGCCGTGTCAAAGCGATCCTGCGTCGCAGCAGCGGAGAACAAACCAGTGCCCAGGCGAACGAGAGCAAAGACGCCAAAAATGACGAGGTACGGCGTTTTGAAAAGCTCACAATTTATCTTCCCGAGCGGCGCGTCGAGGTCAATGGGCAGAGAGTGACATTGACAGCCAAAGAGTTCGATTTGCTGGCGATGCTTACTTCCGCTCCAGAACGTGTTTTCACGCGTGAAGGGCTGCTCAACCAGGTCTGGGGGTATACCTATGTGGGCGATGGGCGCACTGTCGATGTGCATATAGGAACGCTGCGCAAGAAAATCGAGGCGGTCAAGGATGCTCCTCATTACATCAAAACCGTCTGGGGAGTGGGTTACAAGTTCTCACTTGAGGAACAGGAGTAGCCAGCATGAGAAGATTTTTCGTGCTCCCCTCAGTTGGTTTGCGCTTGAAACTCGTACTCAGCTACCTCATGGTTGCGCTGGGTGCCATTCTTATCCTGGCTATTGCCGTCTCTTTAGCCATACAAAACTATTTTGCCGGTGCACAAAAAGCTCAATTAAACGCACAGGTAGAGTACCTGGCAGCACAGATCGGTCACCTCTACCGCGCCGAAGGTGAGGATTGGGACAGAATACCATTACAGTATATTCAAACCGGTGACCCCACCCTGCTCATCATCACAGACCAGAATGAAGTGCCTCTCCTTCAGAGAGGGCCTGCCTCGCTCACGATTAGCGCGGACGATCAATCCACGCTTACACAGGCTCTCAAACTGGCGCTGCAGGGACAGGAGACCGAGGGGCGTCTACAAGGCAGCAATGACAGCAACTCCTTCACGGGCTATTATGTAGCTGAAACGCTCCATTACAATGGGCAGGAGGATGGTCAAATTATCGGGGCGATGGTTGCCGCGTTACCTGAGCGTTACGTACAAGGTTCGCCGCCTTTAGATTTCCTGGTAAACGTCAACCAGGCAATCCTGGTTACCAGTGCGGTCGTGGCTCTCATAGTGATCCTCTTCAGCCTGTTTTTGGCGCGAAGTCTGACACGTCCGCTCGAATCATTGACGTTCGCCGCTGACCAGATGAGACGTGGAGATTATACCACGCGCACTAATCCCCCAAAAAGCAAGGATGAACTGGAGCGCTTAGCAGTCACCTTTAACGCCATGGCCGATACCATCGAATCCGACGTGAACGAACTGCATCACCAGGAGCAGTTGCGCCGTGATTTGCTGGCCAACATCACTCACGATCTTGCCACCCCTCTTACCGCCATACAAGGCTTTAGCGAGGCGTTAGCGGATGGCGTCATCACGGACGAGGAGGCTCGTCAGGAGACGGCGCAGTTGATTGGACGCGAGGTGCAGCGACTGCGCCGACTGGTGAGCGATGTGCAGGACATGTCTTCGCTTGAGTCGGGACGCGCCCGGCTTGAGCTTGCTCCGCTTGATTTGCATGCGCTGGTCGATGAGACGCTAGCGGTGATCGGGCCAGAATGCGAGCAGGGAGGCATTACTCTCCGCAATGAATTAGATCCTCAGACAGCGCCTGTACTGGCCGATAGCGACCGCATTACACAGGTGTTACTCAATCTGCTGGACAATGCGCGGCGTCACACACCTGCGGGAGGCACCATTGCCGTCAGTGCTCGACCGGCAGGAAGAATGCTCAGCGTGTATGTCAGCGATAGCGGCACAGGTATCGAGGCAGCTGATCTACCCTATATTTTCGAGCGCTTCTACCGTGTAGACCGTGCCCGCACGGCTTCCGCGGGGGGCAGCGGTCTCGGCCTCTCCATCGTCAAAGCTATCATTACGGCTCATGGAGGTACTATCTCGGCGGAGAGCAGCGCCGGGCAGGGAACACGGATATCCTTCAGTTTGCCGCTGGTTACGAGTGGGGCTGAATTGAGCGAGAGTAAACAGGGCCGTTGATGTCGCGATCGTCACCCTGGTGTTGCCCTCAGCAAAGAACCGGGCAAAGGACGACCAAACACCTGCTCGAAGGAGGAGAGAAAACATGTTATATCCTATCATGACCACGACAAGAGAACTCGTTGACTTAAACGGTATCTGGAATTTTAAACTTGATCACGGCGTGGGATTTGCAGAGGAATGGTTTGGTCGCTCGTTACAGGAGACGGTCCCGATGCCGGTCCCTGCTTCGTACAACGATCTGTACGAGGGGACGGAATTTCGCGATCACATTGGTTGGGTCTGGTATGAACGGGAGATCGTCGTCCCTGATCATTTCTTCACGCAAAGAATCGTACTTCGATTTGGCTCCACGACGCATGCAGCCAAAGTCTATATCAATGGGCAGTTTGTCGTTGAACACAAAGGGGGATTTACACCGTTCGAGGCCGAAATCAATGCGTTCGCAAGCCTCGGCAAAAATCGCCTGACGGTCGCGGTCCACAATATTGTGGACCATACCACGCTTCCTGTAGGAAATTATCAGGAAGAAGACGTTCCAGGCAGGGGAAAAGTGGTGACCGATACCCCGAACTTTGACTTTTTCAACTATGCAGGCATCCAACGCCCGGTCAAACTCTACACTACTCCTACAACCTACATACGCGATATCACCATGACGACGGAAGTCAATGGAACGAATGCGCGGGTAGGATACAGCATCGAGGCCGAGGGAGAAGCGGAGGTTCACGTCTCCATTCAAGACGAGACAGGCGAAACCGTCGCCAGGGGCACTGGACCGACTGGTCAACTCTCCATCGAAGGGGTGCATCTCTGGCAGCCGCTGCGCGCCTATTTGTATACCTGCGTGGTAGAATTGTGGCAGCAGGGGCAGCATCTCGATACCTACGAGCAACCGTTCGGCGTGCGGACGGTCGCCGTCAAGGATGGGAAATTCCTGATCAACGGGAAGCCGTTCTATTTTAAGGGCTTTGGGAGACATGAGGACTCCCATGTCCACGGGCGCGGATTGGATGAAGTACTCAACGTGAAAGATCTGAATCTACTGCAATGGATTGGCGCAAACTCCTTCCGCACCTCTCACTATCCCTATGCTGAGGAGCTCATGCGTCTCGCGGACCGCGAAGGATTGGTGGTGATCGATGAGGTACCGGCGGTCGGATTGCATTTGAACTTTATGACACTGCTGAGTGGTGGCAGGTCTCATAACACGTGGGAAGAGCTTGGGACCAAAGAGCATCATGCACAGATGATTCGCGAGCTGATCGCACGGGATAAAAATCATCCGTGTGTGGTGATGTGGTCCATTGCCAATGAACCGGCTTCCGAAGAGGAAGGCGCTCATGAATATTTTCAACCCTTAGTGCAGCTCGCACGAGATCTAGACCCACAGAAACGTCCCGTCACGATTGTGACGCATATGATGGCTACGCCAGACACGTGTAAAGTTTCGGACCTGGTGGATGTACTGGCGCTGAACCGGTACTATGGCTGGTATGCCCAGGGCGGACAATTAGAGGTGGCCAAAGCTCTCTTGCGTGCCGAGTTGACGGGCTGGAATCGGGTGCGGCCTGGGAAACCCATGATGTTCACCGAGTATGGCGCTGATACCATCGCAGGCTTCCATGATACGACGCCCGCGATGTTTTCCGAAGAGTATCAAGTGGCATGTCTGCAAGCCAATCATGAAGTGGTGGACGAGTTCCCAAACTTTATCGGTGAGCAGGTGTGGCACTTCACAGATTTCCAAACCAGTCAAGGTGTTATGCGCGTCCAGGGCAACAAAAAAGGGGTGTTCACCAGAGAAAGGAAGCCGAAAATGGCGGCGCACATGTTAAGGGAACGATGGATGGCAATTCCAGACTTTGGATACAAAAAATAATTACCGATCCGCTATAGGGGCGACATTATGCATTTTGACAAATGAATTAGGCATCTACTGGAAGGATGTAGAGGCGGCATTTATGACGCCAGTCCCTTCATAGGCTGACGAGTCGGCTTCATAGGCTGACTGGCGTCATCAATGCCGCCTCTACATCCATAACTTGCTTATTTTCTCAAAGTACATTATGACGCCCAGCCTGAAGCCTACCCTATCGGGAGGAGGAGATATGCCTGATAAGAGATTCGATTTACAAACACTATTCGATGTGCGAGGTCTCACAGCCGTCATCACTGGCGGCAGCGGCCACTTTGGACGAGCCATGGCCTCTGCCCTTGCGCAGGCAGGCGCACAGGTCGCCATCCTGGGTCGTCATGTAGAGACCGCGCAAACGGTGGCCGAGACCATCCAGGCCGAAGGCGGCTCGGCTCTCGGAATCGCTTGCGATGTGCTGAGTCGTGCCTCACTTGAGCAAAGCCGAGAGCAGATCACGAGCGCCTTCGGCCCGGTGGATATGTTGATCAATGCCGCAGGAGGCAACTCCCCTGCGGCTACCACCTCAGCCGAACAGAGCTTCTTTGACTTGGACGCCGAAGCCGCCAATCACGTCTTCGGCCTGAATTTTACCGGAACCTTCCAGAGTTGCCAGGTCTTTGGACGCGGCATGGCGGATCGCGGGCAGGGGTGCATCGTCAACGTCACCTCCATGAGTGGTCTGCGACCCCTGACCCGTGTACCAGCCTACAGTGCAGCCAAGGCAGCCATAGTCAACTTCACCCAATGGTTAGCAGTGCATATGGCCCAGGAATACAGTCCGGGCATCAGGGTGAATGCCCTGGCACCTGGCTTCTTTCTGACCGAACAGAATCGCTATTTGATGGTCGATGCCCAGAGCGGAGCCATCACCCCACGTGGGCAGACAATTATCGATCATACACCGATGGGTCGATTAGGCGCACCAGAGGATTTGCTTGGAACGCTGCTATGGTTGGTGAGTCCAGCTTCGGCTTTTGTCACCGGCGTGGTGATCCCGGTCGATGGAGGATTCTCATCCTTCAGTGGCGTCTAGAAGAGGAGGAAACGATCATGGTTCTCGGGAAAGGTTCAACGACCGCAACGTTGACAACTAAGGATATACAAGA
>WNGM01009940.1_pt1 | contig 16226 bp, 38 predicted proteins | sample 5400571 | NCBI WGS metagenome assembly WNGM01 (sample SAMN13153378, study PRJNA577476) | soil metagenome | isolation source: 100 cm soil or saprolite under Garry oak tree replicate 2 | place: USA:California | collected 2016-06-15 | reverse complement strand
GCGGCACGGGCCGGCGAGAGCCGCCCCCGATGCTGGCGCCGATGCTCTCACCGAAGCTGTTCCCGTTGGAGTACATGCGGCGCAACCTAACACGCCGTCATCGCGTTGTCACTAGGCAAGGCGGGGCGTACAGTCGGGGCATGGCCAGCAGCAGGGGTTACGGGCGGCGGGGCACGAGCAGGCTCGCCGACATGTCGCTCCCGGCGGACCAGCGGTGCGCCCGCAAGACCACCCGCACGTCCCGCAAGCCGGTCCCCGCCCAGATGGACCACGGCAGCAGCCCGGCCGGGCGGCGCAGGCGCCGCGACGGAGAGCGGAAGATGAGGCAGGCGCGGCGGTTACCGCGACGTCCGTTCCCGCCTCGCCCTCGCCCTGGCCCTGGCCTGCCTGCCCCTGGCATTCTCGGCGCGGATGTGCGGGGCACCCCACTGGCCGGCTCCCCACCGGATCAGCCGCCCGCTCGAGCACCGCGGGCATTTCCGGAACGTCCAGGTGAACACGGACCCGCGGACCTCGCCGGTGCCCCGGCACGCGCGGTGGCGGATGCGGGGGTGCAGCCGCAGCGACGCGCCGTAGGCGGCGGACAGCCCGAGGGCGGCCAGGACCAGGCCGGTGACGCCCCAGGCGGCGAGGGAGAACAGCAGGATCCCGGCCAGGATCCAGGGGAACCGCGACCTGCTCACCGCTACCCGGCCAGCCGCTCGCTGAACATCTCGGCCAGCGCGGGCCGGAGCTGGGCCAGGTGCCGGAGCCAGTTCCCGTCCAGCGCCGCCGCCGTCTCGGCATCCCCGTCTGGGCCTGCCAGGAACTTCAGGTGCCGCAGCCCGTGCAGGAGCACGTCGACCACGCGCGGCACCGGCACCTCGGCCGCCCCGTGCGGCGGGGCCTTGCCGACCGCCGCCGGGAGCGCAGAGGTGACGGGCGCAGCATCCGGCCACGTTTCCAGCACGTAGCCGGACGCCCGCACCACCGCCATGTAGGTCAGCACGATCGTCGGGCCGTGCGGCCGCCATGACGTGGAGTGGAGCACATCCGCCCGGGGCGTGTCCGCGGGCAGGCGGACGAAAACCGCGTCGTCAGGGTCGATGCCGTGCTGGAACAGCAGCATCTCGGCCTCGTAGTGCACGTCGCTGGCCGCCTCGACCGGTCCGGACCGCAGCGCATCCCCGTCGCTCAGCAGCCAGATCCCGGCCTCGTCGGCGGCGAGCGGCCACACCTCGACAGTCACGGTCATCAGTTCAGACATCGCCGGCCTCCTTCTTCGTCGCGGTGATGAGCTGGTGCAGCCGGGTCGTGCTCATGCCCACCTGATCGGCTAGCGGGGCAAGCTTGAGCTTTTCCCGGTCGCGGTACCGGGTGACGACGCCGCGCCGTTCGGCTGACGCCTCGTTTCCCAGCTGGTGGAACCCGTCGGCCAGCTGGCTGACGGCGCGGAACTTCGCCGGGTCGTCCTCGCGGGAGCGGATGGAGTCGAACGCGGCGCGGGCTGCGGCCAGCGCGGCGTCCACCTCGTCATCGCCGCCATCCACGCACCAAGCGTAAAGGACTGGACGGTTTTTGTGCAGTGGGGGCTGAAACGCGATTCAGGGGGGGCTTGACAATCCAGGGGGGACTGAACGACGATGAGCCAGACCAACCGCGCGACTACGCCAGGACGGACACCTTGAACACTCCGGACGCCGGATGGCTGCTGCCCGCCGAGGCCGCCGTCATCCTCAAGGTTCATCCCCGCACGGTCGCCAGGTGGGCCCGCGCCGGCAAGATCAGCGTCCAGCGCACGTTCGGCGGCCACGGCCGCTACGACGAGCCGGAGATCCGTGCCCTGGCCGACGCGCTCAGGGCGGTGGCCTAGATGACCGCCGCGCACGGCGAGGGCGGCGGCACTCGACATGCCGCCGCCCTCAGTACCCGTCCCATCCCGCAAAGGAGATCCAGGAAGCATGAACACGCTAACACAGCCCACCGTCAGCACTCCGGACCCGCTGCCCCCGCCGGAGGTCACGCCGTACTTCCGCCGGTGCGCCGAGGTCCGCAGGGCGGTCGAGGCCGAGGCCACCGCCCGCGGCCTGCCGCCCGATCCGCTGGCCGCATGAGCCCGGCCGGGCGCGCGGCCGTCTTCCCCGCGGCCGCGCACCCGCCGCGCGGCACCGGCGGAAGGCGGAGAGCGTGATCGCCGCGGCCGTCCTCGCCGCCGCGCTGCCGGCCCCGCCGGGGGTCACGGCGGGCATCCAGGCCGATCCGGTGTGCCTGCCCGTGACCGCGCAGCCGGGGCACTCCTACCCGCTGACCGTCTACGTCTCCGGAAGCGGACCGCTGACGCTGGCGGTAATTCCCGCGCACGGCACCCTGGAGCGGCACCTGCACCAGGTCCCGGCGTCGTGGGTGCGGTTCGCCCCGGACCCGGCCGGCACCGGCCAGGTCGCGCTGACCCTGGACGTCCCGCCCGGTGCCGCACCGGGTGCCTACTGGAGCGATGTCGTGGCCGGGACGCAGGGCCAGGCGCAGCCGGGTCCGGGCGGCCAGGCAGTGTTCGGCGCAGCCGCCGCGACGGCCATCGTGCTCACCGTCGGCCCGTCCGCTATCCCGCCGCCCCTGTGTGACGCCCTGGACCTGGCGCAGTCCACGGGGAAGTTCCCGGCATGGCCGGCGAAGGCGTTCGCGTCCGCCTCCTGGGCGCAGGTGCTCGCCCGGGAGAAGCCCGCCCCGGACCCGCACGCCAGCCCGACCGCGGCCTCCGCGTCCGGCGCGCATGCCGCCCCGGCCGCCGCCCGCAGCCCGGCCGCGAACATGACCCCGGCGGCCCGCCATCCGGCCCCCTGGACCGGCTGGGTGATCGTCATCATCGCCGTGCTGCTGATCTTGCGCTGGTTCGCCCGGCTGCTGAAGGGGAGGAAGTTATGTCCGCCAACCGTGACGGCTGGGTCGTCATCGTCCTGCTCGTGCTCGCCATCGCCGCGGCGCTGCTGCTGGCCGCCAGGAACAGGCGGCGGCGCTGATGGGGAAGCTCGCAGCCTCGGCCGTGGCCGTGTTCGCGGTCCTGGCCCTCCACCATCCGGCCGGGCACGTTCCCCGGCTGGCCGCGGCCCGCGGCGGGACGCTCGGCTGCCCCGGCCTGGAACGGCTGTGGGAGCAGGCAGGCGGATCCCCCGCCGCCGCAGCAACGGCCGCCTCGGTCGCCATGGCCGAATCCGGCGGGCGCCAGTACGCCTCCCTGCACAACGCCAACGGGACGACAGACCGCGGATATTTCCAGATCAACAGCGTCCACGGCTCGCTGTCCACGTTCGACGCGCATGCCAACGCCCGCTCGGCAGTGGTCATCAGCCGTGACGGCACCGACTGGACACCGTGGGTGACATATCAGACCCGGGCCTATGTAGGCAAGTGCTAGGAGGCAACCGCATGAACCATGCCCAGATCCCGCCTGGGGTGACCGCAGCCATCCCGCTCGCCGTCATCGCCCTGATCCTGTGGGCGCTGGCCAGATGGTCGGCGCCCGCGTGGGCGCTGCTCCTGGCGCTGCTGCTCGGCGTCGTCCTGTCCGGCACCATCCTCGGCCCGGAAATCAGCCTGCTCCTGTCGCAGATCAGCGGCGGGCACCTTCACTAGGAAAGGTAAAATCCTGATGGCAGTCCACCACCTCGCCGCGCTCGCGGCAGCCAGTCCCGGTCACGTCTCCGACCTGAAATACGCGACGGAAACGTGGACGCCCGGCGGCACCGTCCTGGCCGTGATCATCATCGCCGTCCTGGTCTTCGCGTGGCTGAAGCTCGTCCCGTCCGGGCCGAAGGTCGCCGCCCGCCGTGACCGCGCGCCCGCCAGGGCCCGGCCTTCCGGCCGGCGCGAGGTACCAGCGCGCCGGTGAAAGCCGAGATCGTCCCGTCCGACGGCCGCGCCCCGGAGATCCTCGAGGGCGAGGTGCTAGAGCCTGCGCCCGCGCCGTCGCCGCTGCGTGTCATCGCCGTCGTCGCCCGGCACGGCGGCACCCGCGCGGCCGGGCGGCACCTCGGGTACATCCCGCTCGGCGCCATGGTCGTCACCAGGCGGCTGTGGGAGTCGCGGACCGCGGGCCGGTATGAGCGGTGGATGCGCGCCGCGGAGGCGGACGGGGACCTGGATAAGGTCCTGGCGCTGGAGGAACGCCTCGCCGGTTTCCGCCGGGACCGGCACGAGCGGCGGGTCGACATGATCGAGGTCCCGATGCGGCTGCTGCTGGCCTTGCCGGGGCTGGCGTTCCGGGCGTTCCTGCTGCTGGCCGGGATCGGTGTCGTGCTTGGGGTCTCTACCGGGCGGCTGGCTGAGGTTGCCGTGCCCGTCCAGGTCACCGCCCGGGTCGTGGCCATCGCGGTCGCGGTGGTGTCGGTGGCGTGGGGGCCGCTGTTGCTCGCCTTGCCGTGGGTGGGGGTGGCCGCGCTGTGGCACGCCGGGCGTACCGCCGCGGGGACCCCGGGTGCCGCGCCCGGCTGGGCGCGCACCTCCGCCGCCCCGGACACTGACGTGTCCATCGACGAGACCACCATCACCCGGGCGCTCGACGCGCTCCGCATCCCGCAGATCACCGGCTACCTGAAAGAGGGGGTGCCGATGCAGTACCTGACCCCGTGCCGCCGCGATGGCCGCGGCACCCACGCCATCATCCGGCTCCCCGCCGGAGTCCCCGCCGAGCGGATCGCCCGCCGCCGCGCCGATCTGGCCACCGGCCTGTTCCGGCTCGCCAAGGAAGTCTGGCCGGTCACCGGCGAAGAGGAGGGGATCCTCGACCTGTGGATAGCTGACAAGGGCGCGCTCAACGAGGGCGCCGGGCCGTACCCGCTGCTCGGCGGCGGGTTCACCGACGTGTTCAAGGGCCTGCCGTTCGGCCGGACGCTGCGCGGCGACCCGGTGAAGATCCCCGTCATCGGCCGGAACACGATCTGCGGCGGCATCCCCGAGCAGGGCAAATCCAGCGCGGCCCGCGTCGTCGCCTGCGGCTACGCGCTCGACATCACGACCGAGCTGCGGATCTACGTCCCCGACACGAACTTCGACTTCGAGGTGTTCCGGCCGCGCCTGTCCCGCTACGTGATGGGCGCGGAGGATGAGCACATCGAGCGGATCCTCGGCGAGCTGGAGGAGCTGAAGGACGAGCTGCAGGTGCGCGGGCAGATCCTCGTCGATCACGAGCAGCCCGAGGTGACCCGCCAGCTCGCCGCCGCGGGCATCGGGCTGCACCCGCTGTTCGTGCTGCTGGAAGAGGCCCACGTCGCGATCCAGCACAAGAAGCACGGGAAGGATGTCGCCGGGCTGCTGTGCGACATCGTGAAGCTGGACCGCAAGCGGGGTGTCCACGTCGAGGTGTCGACGCAGGCGCCGACCAGCGACTCGATGCCCCGCGATGTCACCCGGAACTGCTCTAACGGCATCGCGTTCGCGGTCGGTGACCATGTGGCCAACGACGCGCTGCTCGGCCAGGGCGCGTACCGGGCCGGTCATCGTGCGACCGACCTGATCCCCGGCACCGACCAGGGGACGGCGCTGTGCAAGGGGTTCTCCGGGCAGCGGTCGGAGATCGTGCAGGTGCATTTCCTGCCCGTGGCCCGCGGCGCCGACCAGGTGACGCCGCTGATCCAGCGGTCGCTTGAGGAGATGGCCCGGCAGGGCCGCGGCGTGCCCGGCAGCGGCAGCCGCCCCCGCGCGATCGAGACACGGGACCTGCTCGCCGACCTTGACGAGGTTCTCGGCCACGAGCGGGTCAAGCTCCGCGACGCGGTCGGGCTGCTCCGCGCCCTGGCGCCCGCGTGGGGGGCCTACCGGCAGATGACGGCGAAGCAGCTCGGCGAGGAGCTGGCCGGCCGCGGCGTGCGGACGGTGAACTCCAGCGGCACGCCGTACCTGGACCCGGCCGGCCTTCGCGGCACCATCGCGCGGCTGTCAACGCTGGACCTAGACGAGGAGTGAGGCCGTCATGCGGTCAGTGACTTTTCCCACCGGGCGCCACGGCACCATCACCTGGCCGCTGGCCTGCGGAAGTGAGGCAAGTGAGGTCACCCGCGCCAGTGAGTTCCGCTGGCCGCGCGACGCCCTGGAAGCACTGTCCCGCATAGACGCGCGGCCTGCTCTCGCCGCTTCTGATAGAGGCCGCTGATGATTCATAACCACGCCCTGATCATCGTGCTGGCGATCGCCGTCTTGCTGCTGGTCTTGTGCCGGGACCGCCCGGCCGGGCCGGTGCATGTCACGCCGTCATCGCCGGCGCGGTCGCTGGGTGTCCTGCTCGCCGGGGCGGCCGTGTTCGTCTACGTCTGGCGGAGGCACCAGGCTCCCGCCGGGACGGCAGCCGCCCCGCGGCCGCAGGCCGTGACGCACACCATCACGCGGTACGTCCCGGTGCACAACTGGCCCGTCAGCGGGTTCGAGCTGACCCTGCTCGGCCTCGGCGCTCTCGCCGCGGCCATCTTGATCGTCCGGCTAGCCGGCCGGTACTTCGGGCGCTAAGCGCCTCCAGCAGAAAGGCAGGAATCATGAGGAAAGCCAAGTACAGCCGCATTGACCGGTCTACCGGCCGCAACAAGCGGGACAAGAGCCCGCTCCGGGAGACGCATGGCGGCCCGCCGCGCCAGATAGGGACCGGCAAGGTCATCAGCCGCGTCCAGTGGCGCCGCGCCAAGAAGACCAGGCGCCGGTTACGTTCACGCAACTACCCCGCGACAGCCACGACCAGAGGCCAGCATGGGAAGACACTCACCGCCGGTCAACGGCGAGATCGTCGCCAACGGGCACGCGCCCGCGCTGGTACCGTTCGTCATCCCGGCCGCCATGCAGGGCGGCCCGGTGTCGCCGTGGCCGCAGCAGGACGAGCCGGGGCGCTGGCGTCACGCCGTCGCCGCGCACCGCGGCTGGCTGGCCGCCATCCCGATCGTCCTGGTCAACGCCGTGGCGACCGGTGCCCAGCTCGGGTTCTGGCGTGCCCACCTCACGCGCTGCTCATCGGCACGCTGAACTACAGCCATTTCATGCTCCCCGGCTGGCGCCCGGATGTCGCGGCGGTGACGTTCGGGCTGATGTCCGCGATCTCCCCGTGGCTGTGGTCGGTCCACAGCCGCCGCGTGTCCCGTGACGCGCTGAAGGCGCGGGGGCTGATCGAGGCGCACGCTGTCCGGCTGGGGGCGACACGCTGGCTGTGGCACCCTGTCCGGTCAGCATGCGTCATGTGGCACGCCACGTGGCTGGGCGAGAATGACCCGGCCAGGGCCATCGCGCTGTCCGCTCCCGCTGTCAGGCCGGAGGACAAGGCGCGGGACAGCGAAGCGGACAACGTGCCGGACAACCTGCCGGACAAGACAGCGGCCAGAACGCCATCGCGCAAGGTCACGGCACGGACAGCCCTGGACAAGGCCGCGGACATCATCAGGCGCCATCCTGACTGGACAGACAACGCCAGGGTGGCCAGGGCTGCGGGCGTGTCCACCAAGACGGTGCAGCGGGCCAGGAACGGCACGGCGGAATAGCGACTCTTGCGCGCTTCCCAACCTGGTACCAGCGTGGTACCATTTGGGTACACGTAAGAGAGGATGTGCGGAATGACCGAATACGGCGACACCCACGACGAGCGGGCCCGCGAGCTCATGGAGACCGGCATCAGCGTCCGGCGCAGCGGCAAGGGCATCTTGCAGTTGCTATACGAAGCGCTGGCCGAAGACGAGGCCGGGGCGGACCAGTGACCCAGACCCGCCCGCGCCTCGACGACGACCTCGCCGCCGGCGTCAAGACATACGCGAACGAATGGCGCATCAGCTTCAGCACCGCCGTCAGGATCCTCCTCCGCCAGGGCCTGCAAGCTGCGGAATGGCCCCAGCCGTGCACCGGTAATGAAGAGAGCCATCCCGGCGGCCAGGAGCAAGACGCAAGGAGCACGACGTGACCGGCACCGAGACAACCCGCGCCAGCCGCGACGGCGGCCCGTGCCCGCCGTGGTGCCAGAGCAATCACGGCAGCGTCGCCGCGCACGTCAGCCTGGCCGGAACCGTCACCTTCGGCGGCCATGGCCTCGACAGCATCTGGGCCTCTGCCATCCTCGCCGGGCACCACAACGGCCGCCCGGTTGTCGGCGTCAGCTCTCACCAGTACGAGCTGCACGGCTCGCCTTACCTCGAGCTGCCCGCTTTCCGCGCGGAGGAGCTGGCCGCGATGGTCGAGCTGCTCGCCGCCCTCACCCCGGATCAGCACCGCGAGCTGGCTGCCGCGATCCGCCGGGCCGCCGCGCAGGTCACGGAGGCAGGTGATCCGCCGTGATGCCGTGGAAGGATCAGCTGCGCCTCGCCGGCCGGTGCCTGCGGTGGCTGTTCTGGCCGGCGGACCAGAAGACGTGGGCGAACATCGCGATGTGGCTCGTCATGGTCACGATGACGCTGGCCATCAGCTACCAGTTGTGGCTGCCGGTGCTGGCCGCGTTCCTCATGTACTTCCCCGTCAGCCGTCTCGGCCGGAAATGAAGACCCGCCGCCCCGCTAAGATGGCTGCGGCCGTTCGGTCACCATCCCGCCCTGGCGCGCGCCTTCCGCGCTGCCCGCGGCGCGTCTGCTCAGGGGGTCGCATGGTCCGCGAGACCGATGCCGCCGCGTTCGTGGTCGACGTGGCGGTGATGCTGAAGCTGGCCGGCCGTGACCCGGTGATCACGGCGGAGAACGAGCGGTGGCTATGGCGGCTGGGCGCGCTGATGCTGGACAGGTTCGGCATCAGCGCCCGGGAGGAGGACAGTGATGGCTGACCCGAACGTGATCAGGCTCATCCCCGTGCCCGGCGTCATCCTGGAACTGCGTACCGCCGGCCCCGTGCCCGCCGCCGGATATGAGCACGTGGGGAAGATGGCGCAGGCAGGGGCCGATCTTGCCGCGCTGATGACCGCCGCGTCCGGCCCCGGCGGCCGGGAGACGACGGGGGAAAACGATGGCTGAGCGGCCAGCTCGCCGCAAGCGCCGCGACCCGGACGAATGGACTGCCTACGGCCAGCGCGGCCCCGGCCGCCCGAAGGTCGGCGGCGAGGCAGTGAACGTCAGCCTCCCGCCATCGCCGCAGCCCGCAGCGTGAAGCGGAATGACATCCTCCGCGAGGCGGTCGCCTTCTACCTGCGGCACCATCAGGCCGTCACCGGCCGGGAGACGACGGAGGGCAACGATGACTGAGCGCGATGAGCGCCGCGCGCTCCTGGCCAGGCACGGCTACCCGCCGGATCTCCCGCCGCGTGGCGTCACCGGGCCGCCGGGCGAGATCGTGAATGGCTACAAGAGCCGCGCCGGGCAGATCGTGCCGGCCCGGCTGCGCAACTGGGTCTGCACGCTGGAAGGCGTCATCATCGACGGGCACTCCGACCAGGACAACACCGGCCTGTGCATGCTGTGCGGCCGGGAGCTGCCGGACTTTCCTGCCGCACTGGATGACCGGGAGGCCGAGGGCAGCGATGGCTGACATGACCCAGCCGTGGGAAAGAATTCCGCGACAGCTATCCCGGATGGCTCGACGAGCACATCGAGGGCTGACGTTCCTCCATGCCTTCGGGTAGAGTGAATGCGGAGGAGCCGTCAGCCCGATCCGTGAAAACCGGGGAGGCAGGCCCTCCGGGACCACCGGGGCCGGGCTGGGCTCCGGCTGGATCTTCGCCGATCCGGGAAGCGAGCGGCTTCAGCCGCTTGAGCAGTCACGCGCAGACGCATCATCGGGCTGCACCGGCGCACCCAACCAGATCACGAGCGGCCGGACTGACCATGCATGCAGTGCCAGAACCCGACCTGTAATCACGGGTTACCCGTCTCCTGGTGCCGCCCGGTAACCCGCCCGGCCTCCTGGCGCGTCCTGTAGGTTCACCACACCTAACCGCACCGGGAGACGGCTCCACATGCATAGACGCATCATCGCACTGGCCGCTGCCGCGTTCCTGGCCGTCCCCGGCGTCACCGCCTGGATGGCCGGGGCCGCGGACGCGACCACCGGCACGTGCCTCAACATCGCCACCCCCGTCTCCCAGCCGGTCGGCTGCGGCGGCCTGCACTTCTCCGGCCTCGGCACCGGCATCCAGCCCAACGCCTCGAGCCTGACCCTGACCGCCGCGTCGGCGTCCTGGAACGCCCACGTCACCGGCCAGCCCTACGACCCGGCCCGGTCCGACCAGGACTGGACGGTCTACCAGCGGTGCAGCCTGGTCAGCGGGGCACGGTCGCCGGCGTTCCCGTGCGGCACCCTCGGCACTGCCACGCAGGACCCGGACGGGCAGGCCGAGTTCACCGCCGAGTTCACCCCGCTCGGCCATCACGTCGGCGCGGCGATCAACACTGCGGCCAACCTGTGCCTGTCCGTCGAGGGCGTGCTGAACGGCCCGGTGCGCAACGGGCACCACGCGCTGCGGTGGCGGACCGTGCTGCGGACCTGCGACACGGGCGGCGCGGTGTTCACCGCCGGGTTCCCGGACGGGTCATCCGGCACGACCGGCGTGGTGACGTCCCCGAACCCGTGGCAGACCTGGAGCCCGTTCGGCCCCGCGGGCACCGGGTTCGTCTTCGCCAACAACATGCTGTCCGGCAACGCGTTCAACCACGCGTTCGTCCTGGACGTCCCCGGCAGCTCCCACGTCCCTGGCCAGTGGCTGCTCGCCTACCCGGAGAACGACCAGCCCAACCAGGTCGCGCGGATCATCGGGTGCACCGGCGCACCGAACCAGATCACCCCCGGTCACTTCGACTGCCCGTAGGAAGGAACCGGTCATGACATACGGGATCACCGTGAAAAGCCAGGGCGGCCAGGTGGAGATCACCGGCAGCTACGGCGACGTCGCCGACGGCACGCACGAGATCAGCGGCCACGAAGGGCGGCCGGTGCAGGTCTCCGGCGGCGCTACGACCCAGGATCGCAACGTCCAGGTCACCCGCCGGGACGCGGAAGGCCGGAAGGTGATCGCGGCCCAGCACTACGACAGCGCGATGACGTAGGACTCCCACTAGGGGGATCGCTCAGGGAAGGGTAGTGCGGGTGCGTGCCAGCGGCTCACGGGTGCTGTAGTGACCCGGGGTCCCGAGTCCCGCCCGGCGGCCAGAGCCGGACTGACTGGCTCCCTGATCCCCCGCCACCCCCGGGCAGGACCCCGGTCTCCTGGCACGCGGGAGGCCGGGCCTGCCGTCATACGATGGACTCCAGGCAGCTCCCGATACCGTCAACTACGGGCAGGTTCGCATGGACGTGACGGTCACCCAGGTCCAGAACGAGCGCGGCCAGTGGGTACCGGCCATCCCGCTGCCGTTCTACGGCCTGCGCAAGCGCTGTGACTGCGGCCGGAAGTTCTGGACCACGGACGGCTACCGGGGTCACTACGCGCTGTGCCACATCCTCTCGCTGACCGCGGGCAGGTGAGACGTTGATGGTGACCAGCCAGGAGGTATACGACCTGCTCCGCGACGTCGAGTACAACGCGGACCTGCGGCCGGTGCGCTGGGTGATGAACCTGGAGTGGTACAAGGCGATCCGCCGCGCATTCCCTGCCGTGCCCGGCCTCGGCGATGACGACGCGGACGAGGCGAAGTGGAAGCCGCACCCCGCCGACACGTTCCTCGGCTACTACGTCACCGTGACCGAGGACGGCGGACGGCCGCATCTGGTGGATAGCAGGTGAGAACGCTGACTGACCCGGCGGATCCCGTGCAGGAGGCCTGCGGCCAGCTCGCCCGGATGGTGCCGCGGCTCCGGCGGGAGACCCCGGTGCCGGATGAGACCGCGTTCGCCGCGCCCGGCATGACCGCCCGCCCCGCCCCCGTCCCCGGCAACCCGGCGGCGTTCTTCGCTTACACGTCCATCGGTTCCTCGGCCCGGTGGGCGGCGGAACTGCTGCTGTACGCAGTCGGTGCGGACGAGCTGGGTGAACGGTGGGGAGGGTCGGACGCCGTTACGGCCAGGCTCCTGACCGAGGTGATCCCGAAGCTGGCGCCCGGCGCCGACGATGACACGTACCGGATGGTCATCGCCGAGCTGGAGCAGCGGCTGGACGAGGCCCGGAAGGTCCGGGCGATCGACGAGGCGGAGGAGTGGCGGTACGTGGGAGGCGGCAGCGTCTGCCCGTTCTGCAGATGCTCTTCCCTCAAGACCCTGCTCGACGCCCGACGCCAGCCCGGGCGCATCCAGTGCTTCGGGCACCGCGAGGACGGGGCGCCGTGCCGGGCGGCGTGGCCCAGGCTGGCCGATATCGTCCCGGACCTGGCCCGGGCGGAAAGCCTGACCGTACCGGACCTGGAGGACCGATCATGAAACCGGAAACCCTTCAGCGCATGCGCGCGGCCCTGGGCAGAATTGCGGAAGACCTAGCCATGGAGGAACGGGGAGTACCGCCTTGCGGCGAATTCATGGCCACAGTGCCTGGCACTGGCGCTGTTCACTGCACCCGGCCCGCTGGCCACGCTCCCGGCGAGAACAGCCCCGGCCACTTCGCTGAGCTGCATGGCCGCGCGGGCGATGATGACGCCTAGATGGCTGCGCAGGAGCGCGCGAAAGGCGTCCGCCCCGGATGCGGGCGGATCGTCTCCGGCCGCGCGGTCGGACCCGAAGCCGACGCCGCAGACCGCCGGTTCGTCGAGCTCGGTCCGCATAATCGTGAGCGGTACGCCCGAAGCCGTGTCGCATGCCTCACGCGCGGTGCTCGCCGCGTCGTCCCCTGCCTCAGCGGGTGACCCGCGCGGTGACCCTTTCGCCTGGCTCCAGGACCGCATGGCCCCGCCGCCGCTCGGCGGACTCGGCGGGGATACCATGCTCGCCGTCGCGGCGGTGCCCGGGAAGATCCTGGAGGAGTGGCGGCACGCCGCCTACGGTGTGTGGATAGCGTGGCCGCACGCGGCGGACGCGATCCACGCGGAGGAGATGACCGCCGCCCAGCTCCGCGCCATCCTCGCCGCGCGGGAGGCCGGATGAGCCTGCTGCACCGCAAGACCGAAGGCGTCGCCGACCATTGCGAATACGGCACCTGCGGCAAGCCGGCTGCCGGCGAGCTGCGCGGCCACAATCTGCGCGGTAGGGGCGGCATCCCGTGGGCAATGTGCGCCGAGCACGTGCAGCCGAAGCATCACCCGCCTGACCTGCATAAGAAGCTAGTCCGCTGGTGACCGCCCCCCTTGGCTGGACCGTCAGCGACGCCCTCGGGCAGTTCGACGCCGCGGGCATGCCCGTCGACCGGGCCGGCTTCCGCGCCGTCGTCCGCGCCGCGCGGCGGACGGGCACGCTCAAGCCCCTGGGCGAGACCAGGTCCGGCGAGCGCGGCGGACGCGGCCAGATCCTGTACGAGATCGGCCAGCTGCAGCGGTTGCACGCAGCCCTTTCGCCATGGCTGACCGACTCCCGGCCTGCGTCAATGCTCCAGCCGACGGAGCTGGCGGGTGACGATGACGAGACAGGGCTCCGCCGTGTGCCGATGCGGCCGGTCACCGAAGCGGAAGAAGCGGCAGATGCCTGGTGACATGCCGCCATCGGGAGACACGTGACGCCCGGCGGTTGACAACCGGTAGGAAATCGTCAACCCTGGCCTTGGAGCACTCTGCCCGCACCCCCGCACGGCAGGCTGCTCCGGCCCGGCCGCTGGCATCCGTGCTCCCACTCGCTTGCCCGCCATAGCGGCAGCCAGGCCCGGCATCCCATCCCCCCCGGGACGCCGGGCCTGACGCTTGCCCGGAGGACACCATGGACGACGGCCCCGTCTTGATCACCCTGCTGCCTATCAGCATGTCGCCCGGCCAGCCCATCATCAGCGCCCCGCCCGGCACCACCATCGACGGCGCCATCGTCGCGCTCTGCCCCGCCGGGGACGGCACCGTCACGGCCGACGTGTGCATCGACGGCCCGCCGGTGCCCTGACCATGGTTAAACCCGGCGGCGTTCACAGGTTCCTCGTCACCGCACCGATCGGCGACCGCATGGATATGTGGGCCGTGACAGGAGCATTCGCCAACTGGATCGAGGGACGCGGCCCGGAAGACCGGGAAACCTGGCTCGTGACGTGCTTTGACGAGCACGCCAGCGGCTTCCTGGAGGCTGCGCGCAACACGGGAGTCACGGTCGAGGAGATCGAGGGCGCGGGCGATGACGAGCGTTACCTGCTGCTAGTCGGCGACCACGGCACCGGCTGGAACCATGGCTGAGCCGCTCCGCGAACCCGGCTGGTACCGGCTCACCGAAGCCGGCTGGGAACGCGTAGACGACACCACGGCCGAGGCGGAATGCGCGGCAGGCGGCGGCCGGGACCTCGTCCACGTCACCACCGCGGCCATGGCCGAGACCCCGCTGTTCTGAACGGAGGCTGACATGGCCGGTATTGCGGCCGTCGTCGCGTTCGCCGTCGCGCTGATCCTCCAGCTCGCCTCGGTGGACAAGAACGTGCTGCTCAACCCGGGCGCGTTCACCATCATCGGGCTGCTGTGCCTGGCCGTGCACCTGGTGTGGCCGTACACGCCCTGGCACCGGCCGCCGCCCTGATCACGCCCAGGCTGCTTATGAAACATCCGCGAGTATCGGGGCCGCTAGGCGTCTGGGCCGCGTGAGGGCGGCCAGAGGAGTGGGCGCGTGCCGGCGCCCCGTTCTTAAGCCCCCGCTCCGGCGTTTGTCTCGCGACCTTGGCTAATGTCCGTCGCTCCGGAGAGCGGGTTTTCCCCAGCGGCAACCTGCGGAGGCCTCCTCTGGCCACTTGCCCGAATCTAGGAGGCGATCGTGCGGTTGTCTATTGCTTTTCTGCTCGCCTCCCTGCCTGGAGCAGGATGATCGCCTGGCTGACGCGCCTGCGGCCCCGTCGCTGCCGGTGCGGGCATCCCCGGCAGGCACACGAGCATTACACCGTGCCCGGCGACCTGCGCTGCGGGCTGTGCGGATGCCGCCGGTGGAGAGCCTCTGCCCGCTGAATCCCGCATTCGAAGCAGGGCTGACGGTAACCATGGATTCCGCACCGCTCGTGACAGCGGCAGGTGCACGTCAGGAAGTAACACGGGCCCTCGGGCATGTAGCAGAACTGCGTGTGCTCAGCGTTCCGGGTTCTCACGGAGATGATGATACGGAGAGGTGTCATGCGGGTGCCGCTGAGCACGGATGTTCCCCTGCTGGAGGCGTGGCAGGACTGGGAGTGCCCCGCATGCGGCGCTGAGGAGCGCGTTAAACCGCCGCTGCCGCCGAACGGCACCCGGTTCCACCCCTGCCCCAGGCTGCACGGCCTGACCGCGCCCCTGGCCCGCGCCGGGACCGACTGCAAGCTGACCGCCTCGCCGCGGGAGGACTACCTCGGTGCCGAGGTGCAGCGCACCGGGGATGACGGCCGGCCGTACATGAACGTGATCACCGAGCACGCCGACGGCCACACCGACCTCGCGGTGTTCTCGCCCGTGGCAAGGGGCTACCTGTGAGCGAGCCCGTACCGGGTGAAGACCTGGTGATCCGCGTGCCCGCGGCCAGCGCCGCCGCGACCGCACCGCAGGACGCAGACGAAACGCAGAACGCAGACGAGGAGCAGGCCGATGGCGTGGACTGACAGCCGGATCTTCACCCAGGCCGTCCTCAACCCGCTGACCGCGTCGGCCTGGTCGACCGCCGAGCCGACCACGTACGGCGCCAACGGCCTGTCAGCCGACGCTATCAAGGTGGCCACGTTCGGCACGTCGACTACCCCTGACCGGGACGCCGTTGTCGGCTCCACCGGGTTCAACACCGGAACCTGGACCGCTCCTGGCAACGAGATCACCGGGACGAACTGGGCGACAGGCGGGCAGACCCTGGGCACCAAAACCTACGTAGCTGGCACCTCCGTGGTCGCGTTCGACGCAGCCGACGTTTCCGTCGCCAACGTTACCCTGCTGACGTTCTTCGGTGACCTGACCTACGACGACACGATCACCGGCGTGACCGTCGCCAAGCAGGGGCTGTGCTTCCACTACTACGGCGGCACCCAGTCCGTGACCGCAGGGAACCTGACGATTATCTGGGACGCAACCGGGGTGTTCAAATTCACGGTTTAGTGATGACCCGGCGCGGCTGCGCGCTGCAAAAGTCTCCGTTTGCGTGGAAAGGGGTGTGGTTCCCATCTCGTTCACCACCGGCACGCAGGTGGAGCAGCTGTACTCGCTGCCCGCCGCGGTCACCAAGAACACCTACACCACCCAGGCGATCCTGTCTGCTCCGGCCGCTACGGCGAACATATGCAAGATACCTGGCGGCTACTTCTCCGGCTCCGACCCCAACCCGGT
>WNGM01003614.1_pt1 | contig 16227 bp, 14 predicted proteins | sample 5400571 | NCBI WGS metagenome assembly WNGM01 (sample SAMN13153378, study PRJNA577476) | soil metagenome | isolation source: 100 cm soil or saprolite under Garry oak tree replicate 2 | place: USA:California | collected 2016-06-15 | reverse complement strand
TGTCTGCGCCCGTAGGTGAAATAGATCGTCAGGCCCACAACCAGCCAAACTGCGAGCCGCAACCAATTCTCGGCGGGCAGCGAGAACATCAGGATCAAGCAGCACAAGATCCCCAGCACAGGCGTGATGGGACTGAACGGCACCCTGAAGGGGCGATGCACCTCGGGATGGGTTCGCCGCATAATCAAAACCGCAGCGCATACAATCACGAACGCAAGCAGGGTGCCGATGTTCACAAGTTCGGCCAGGATTCGCAAAGGCAGGGAGGCAGCCATGCTTGCAACGCAAGCTCCAGTCAAAATGGTCGACTTCCAAGGCGTGCGGAAGCGCTCGTGGACGGCAGCGAAGAATCCGGGCGGAAGCAGCCCGTCCCGCGCCATGGCCAGGAAGATTCTCGGCTGGCTCAGCATCATCACCAGAAGTACTGATGTGATGCCCGCGACGGCCCCGACCGAGACCAGCAACTGCGCCCACGGCAGGCCCACCTGCCTGAACGCGTCGGATACCGGGGCGTCGATATTGATCCGGCTGTACGGCACCATCCCGGTGAGCACCGCCGCCATGGCGATGTACAACACCGTACACAGCACAAGCGAAACCATGATCCCAATCGGCACATCGCGCGATGGATTGCGGGCCTCCTCAGCGTGGGTCGACACCGAATCAAAACCGATATAGGCGAAGAACACGATCGCCGCACCGGCCAGCATGCCAACGGGTTCGCCCGCCGGCCCCGTCTTTCCCATCAGCGTATGACCAAACAGGCTCAACCCAGTCAACCCAAATGGTGCGAATGGCCTCCAGTTGGCCGGATTCACGTAATGGGCACCTAAGCCGATCACGAAGAACACAATCGCGACTTTCAAGATCACAATGGCGGCATTGAAGCTTGCGCTTTCCTTGATCCCTTTGACAAGAATAACGGTGACCAGCGCGGCGATGAAGATGGCGGGTAGATCGAACCATGTGCCCGTCAAGGCAAGTCGCCCGCTGCTGGGATCAAAATCGAAAGGTGCATTCGTCACGACGTGCGGCAGCCTTACGTTGAAGAAAGCCAGCAAATCCTGGAAGTAATGCGACCAACCGTGCGCGACCGTGGATGATGCCACCGCGTACTCGAGAATCAAATCCCACCCAATGATCCAAGCAAACAATTCTCCCAAGGTCGCATACGCATAGGTGTAGGCCGATCCCGCCACCGGCACCATAGACGCGAACTCGGCGTAACACAGGGCAGCGAAAATGCACGTCACACCGGCGGCCACGAACGACAGCATAAGAGCGGGGCCGCTACGATCGTGTGCGGCAATCCCTACCAGAACGAAAATGCCGGTACCGATGATCGCTCCCACTCCCAGGCTCGAGAGTTGGACTGGACCCAGAACGCGGCGAAGGCGATGCTCGCCGCGGAGCTCTTCGAGCAAGACGCTGTGCGGCTTGGTCATGAATAGTTGGCTTGGCATATCTACCCTTCTTCTCCTGATTCCAGATGGGCCCATGAAGGTTTTCTCTCCTCCAAAATCAAGGAGAAATCGGTTCTGCCTCGGACCGTCGAGACCAGACCAGATATACGGGAACACCCAAGAGCACGAGCAATAAGCCCGGCCAGGTCGTTTGTGTTTTATACAAAATCAATACGAACATGATGGCGAGCGCGACGACGATATACAACGCGGGCACGATAGGGTAGCCAAAGGCGCGGTAGGGGCGTTCGGCACCCGGACGTTTGCGACGCAGCACAAAAACACCGGCAATCGTGAGCACGTAAAAAATCAACACCGAAAACACGACGTAATCGAGCAGATCGCTGTACAAATTTCCGTACGTGACCTTTCCCAGCGCGTCCACTCGGCGCGTGCGCGCAAGAACCAGCAGGGCCGCCCAAACTCCCTGAAAGAGCAGCGCTCGCGAGGGCACGTGCCGCTCGTTCAGCCGGCCAATGGAACGAAAAAATAAACCGTCGCGCGCCATGGCGTAATAAACGCGGGCGCCGGCCAGAATCAGGCCGTTGACGCAGCCGAAAGTAGAAATCGTGATGGCGATCGCCATGATGACGGCGCCGGCGCTCCCGAGAATAGCGCTGAGTACAGCGGTGGCTACACGATCATCTGCGGCGGACTGAATCCGGGCCAAAGGAAGCGTGCTCAGGTAGGCGACGTTGGCCAGGAAATACAGGGTAATTACGATTGCCGTGCCTAGGGCCAGCGAGAGCGGCACGTCGCGGCGCGGTTTTTTTACCTCGCCCGCCGTGAACGTAATATTGTTCCAGGCATCGGCCGAGAACAGCGAGCCCACCTGCGCAACACCGTAAGCGACGAAAAGACCCAGTAAGCCAGAAGTGACGGAGACCGCTGGAATCCAGCGCCGCAAAAAATCCGCTCCGGGCTCGATCAACTGACCGCCTTCAGCTGCCCAGAGGTTCGAGAAATTCGCCTGAATTGCGGCGGCGTTTCGCCCAAAGAAGATGCCCACAACGACGAGGCCAGCTAATGCCAGCGTTTTCGCCGACGTAAACACATTCTGGATGTACTTTCCCCAATTCAATCCGCGGGTGTTCGCCAGGGTCAGAAACACAATCAGTAAAATGGCAAAAAACTGCTGCCAGGAAAGGCTAAATGCATATTTGGAGGAGATGGTTATGGGCGCGATGATCCATGACACGGGCGAAACCGACGGAGCGAGCACGCCGAGGAAGCGCGCAAATGCCACCGCCACAGCCGCAATCGTGCCCGTCTGTATGACCAGAAAAAGCGTCCAACCATAAAGAAAACCCCAAAGCGGCGAGTAGGACTCGCGCAGGTAGACGTATTGTCCACCCGCCTTTGGCATCATCGCGGCCAACTCTCCATAGGAGAGCGCCGCTGACACGGTGAGAACTCCGGTGATCACCCAGGCCGTCAGAAGCCCGCCAGCCGAGCCCGTCTGCCGGGCTATATCCGCGGAAACGATGAAGATGCCGGACCCGATCATCGAGCCGACCACGATCATCGTGGAATCGAAAAGGCCCAGACCGCGGATAAAACCGGATTCGCTTGCAATGGGCTCTGCCGATGTCGCTGGTGTAGCAGAGGATGTGTTCACGTTCTGGCTCTCAATCTTCTCCGCGGGCGCGCGCCGCTTCTCTGAGAAATAGCCGCGCGCGGGCAGCCGGATCCTCCGATGCGATCAAATCCCGCGCAACGGCCAAAGAATCGGCGCCGGCTCGGAAAGTGTCTGCAGCGCGTTCCAACGTGATGCCGCCAATCGCGACGAGAGGCTTGCGAGTGTGTTGGCGCGCTTGCCGCAAGAGCTCCAACCCCACCACCGGGTCGGGATTTTCTTTCGAGGCGGTCGGAAAGATCGGTCCGAAGGCGATGTAATTGGCGGAGGTCGTGTCGGCAGCGTCGAGCTGGTCGAGCGAGTGCGTAGATACGCCCACCCACTTGTCGTGCCCCACGATTGCACGCGCCTCCTCTACACCCAGATCATGCTGTCCCACGTGAACTCCTTGTGCGTTTACCACGAGGGTAACGTCGGCGCGATCGTTCACCATGAAACGAGGCGCATATGCGCCCGGCTTGACGAGCGCGGACAATCTGGCAGAGATGGCTTGCGATGCCTCGAAGAGTTCCTTGCTGCTGGCGCGTTTATTGCGATATTGCAGAAGCTCAACCCCGGATTCTGCCATCATTTCGGCGAACGACAGCTCCGACGTCTTGAGCAGGGCCGCATCGATTATGGCATAGAGGGGGGGGAAGACAAGGTTCATATCCGGCTTGCGCTACTTGCCGTGCACGGGCAGCAAGCGCTCCAGGAAGTGCGTATCGAGGTGCCCCGCTTCGAAATCCGGCTCCGCAAAAATTCGCTGATGCAAAGGAATCGAAGTCTTGATTCCCTCCACGACAAAGCAGTTATGCGGCCAGCACTGGGTACAAACGTATCCGGATTTTCCGCATTAATGCGGCACTCGATGCTATGGCCGCGAAATTCGATAGGGCCGACGGCGGCATCCAGCTTTTCGCCCCCGGCTATGCGTATCTGCGACTTGATCAAATCGACTCCCGTGACCAATTCCGTCACGGGGTGTTCCACCTGAATGCGGGCATTCATCTCCATGAAGTAGAAGGAGCCATCCTCGTCCATCAGGAACTCTACCGTGCCCGCATTGCTGTAGCCAATTTTCCGTAACGCGCCCACTACGCAGTCCCCCAGTTCGGCGCGCCGCTCGGGCGTGAGCGCTACCGAGGGCGACTCTTCGACGAGCTTTTGGTGCCGCCGCTGAATGCTGCACTCACGCTCACCCAGATGCAGAACATTTCCGTGGCGATCGCCCAAAACCTGAAATTCGATGTGCCGCGGGCGCTCGATAAACTTTTCCAGGTAAACATCGGGGATGCCGAATGACTGCTGGGCCTCGTGCCGAGCCGTTTCCCAAAGGGGCAGGAGTTCCTCTCGAGTGCGCACGATGCGCATTCCCCTTCCGCCCCCGCCGGCAGAGGCTTTGATGATCAGGGGATAACCGATGCGGCTTGCTTCCGCCGCCGCGGCCTCCGCGTCCCCCACGATTCCCTCGCTGCCCGGGACAATGGGCACTCCGGCCGCGGCCATCTCGCGGCGGGCATGCTCCTTCTCGCCCATGAGCCGCAGGATCTCGGGCGACGGTCCGATAAAGGTAATCTGCGAAGCCTCGCACACCTCTGCGAAGTTCGCGTTCTCAGACAAAAACCCGTAACCCGGATGTATCGCGTCGACGTCGGTGATCTCTGCAGCGCTGATCACGTGGGGAATATTCAAATAACTCTCCGAGCTGCGTGCCGGGCCAATACATACGGCTTCGTCGGCAAAGCGCACGTGGAGCGCGTTGCGGTCCGCCTCCGAATAGACCGCCACCGTGGCGATATCCAGTTCCTTGCAGGCGCAGATCACACGGAGTGCAATTTCACCCCGATTGGCTATCAGTATCTTGCGGAACATAGAGGACGGCCGTGAGCGCTAGTTCTTTTTCGCAGGACGAACGGCGAAGAGGCCTTGTCCATATTCGACGGGCTGCCCATTTTCGACCAAGGCACGCACCAGCTCACCGCTCACGTCAGCTTCAATTTCATTCATCAATTTCATCGCTTCTATGATGCAAACGACTTGCCCGGGCTGAATTACGTCACCTATTTTTACGAAAGGCGCGGCGCCCGGGCCGGCCGACGCGTAAAACGTCCCCACGATGGGAGATTTGATGGTGTGCAGTTCTTCGGTTACGGCGGCGGAGCTTGGTGGCGCCGTGGTCTCCGCGAGATGAGGCGTAACCCCCTCGGCCGCAGCTGGCGGCGCCGGCATAGCCTGCGGCGGTGTTCCCGCGCGGAGCGCCGCGTTCGCAGATGCGGAGACCTTCTTCAGGCGAATGTGTAAGCCTCCGTGCTCATATTCAAACTCCTCGAGGCCATGGGAAGCCATAAAGTCGAGCAGCTCTTCCAGTTGCCCGAACTCTACGCCGGGAGTCGGCATCTCGGTGCTTGAGTTTCTCTTATTTCGGGATTCCTTCATTGGATCTCAAAGTTCGAGGAGTCCACGAGGCGCAGTGGTTAAGACTTCTGTTCCCGTTGCATGAACAGCAACTTCGTCCTCGATGCGAATTCCGCCCACGCCTTCCACATAAATTCCCGGTTCCAGAGTCACTACGTTACCCGCACGAATTTCCTGTTTTTGACTTCGGCCAACCCGCGGCCTCTCGTGGATTTCGATGCCGAGGCCGTGACCGGTGCCGTGCACGAAATACGAGCCGAGGCCATGCTGATTGAGAAGACGCCGCGCGGCCCGGTCAACGCTTCCGGCAGTTACACCGGCGCGAAGAGCGTCTTGCGCCGCTTCCTGGGCCTGCTCTACCGCTTTGTACCATCGTCGAATGCGAGCGGGTGCGCGCCCCAGAAAGACCGTGCGCGTCAGATCACTGCAGTAGTGGCGGAGTATAGCACCCAGGTCCAGGACCACCAATTCGTTTTTCTGCAATCGTTTTTCAGTAGGCCGCGCATGCGGCAAAGCGGAACGCGGCCCGGAGGCGACGATGGTCTCGAACGAGGGGCCGCTCGCTCCTTTGTGGCGCAAACGATAGTCGATCTCGGCAGCGACTTCCAATTCCGCTACACCTGGCCGGACGAAATCGGAGGCCTCGGCAATGACCTCGGAAGCGAGCCTGGCAGAACAGCGCATCACATCGAGTTCCTCCGCGCTTTTTACTTCACGGATGCGTTCGATGAGTTCGGTGGTCGGTTTCCATTCGATACCAGGCCGTGCCCCTTTTTTTAGCCTCGCCCATGCGTCGACATTCAGGGATGCCGCTTCAAACGCGACGTGCATGCGCCTTCGCAACGAACGGGAGCGCACGAATTCGCCGCACGCCTCGGCAAGAGGAGTTCGGACGATGTGCACGCGCGCCAGCGGCGCCTCCTCATGAGCCTGAATCGTATATCTGCCGTCGGTGAACAAGTGTATGACGTCGCCCAGGACGAGCAGAATGGCATTGCTGCCGCTGAACCCAGATAAATAAAAAATATTCGGCAAATGGGTGACGACCAGCGCGTCCGCGCCCGTAGCCGCCATCACCTCCCGCACCTGGGTGAGCCTAGTTTGAGAAAGGACACTCATAAAAAAGGAGGAGACCCGGGTCTCCTCCCCTTCATCAGAAATTAAGTCTCGCCGTTAGCCGGGGAGCAGCCGCGGCGTGAGGAAGAAGAGCAACTCCTGTGATTGTACTTTGACCGAGGTTTCCTTGAATAGATGGCCGATCAAAGGGATGTTACCGAGCAAGGGAACCTGGAGGACGTTGGTTTGTTGCTGGCTAACCATAACGCCGCCGATAACCACGGTCCCACCGTCGCCAACCAGCACCTTTGTTTTGGCCGATTGCGTCGACAGAGCCGGGATGCCATTAACCAGCGGGATCCCGCTATCCACCTGCGTATTCTCTACCACCACCTCCATGAAAACATTTCCATCCGCGGTGATCTGCGGGGTCACTTGGAGCCGCAGTACCGCGTCGACGTACTGAACCGAGATCGTGTTGTTGATCGTGGTCTGAATGGGAATCTGCGTGCCCTGCTTGATCTCCGCCAAAGCGTTGTTCTGGGTAACCAGTTGCGGACTGGAGAGAAGCTTGCCTACGCCTTTGCTCTCTGCGGCCGTGATGATGAAGTCCAACGTGTAGTTGGGCGATACCCGTGAGAACAAGAATCCGCTGGTCGGTGCAACTGCCGGCAGGTTAACGTTCAGCGGAATCTGCCCGGTGGAACTAGGGCCGGCAGCGGTCGGCGAGCCTACCACGATTGGCGGGGCCGGCTGGTGGAAGAGGGGACTTCCCTGGGCCGCTACGGGATTGCCGCCATAGAAATTGACGGTGTTCGGAGTTGCGTTGAAACCGGCTACACCGAATTGCGTGCCGATATCGCGGGCAAACGAGCGTGAGGCTTGAACGACGCGCGCCTGAATCTCCACTTGCTGTGACTTTCGATCGAGTTGCCGGATCAGATTATCGACCTGCGGCATCACCGCCGGAATATCGCGAATGATCAGGGTATTCGAGCGATCGATGGCCATGACGTCGCCCCGTGACGACAAAAATCGTTTCAGCGGGTTCATGAGCTCACTGGCCTTGGCATAACTCAAAATGCGCGTAACCGTCACCGGATCCACCGCTTCCGTTTCGGCCTTTAGCAGATCGCGCTCATCGTTGGCTTCCCGCTTCAGAGTGTCTCGAGTGGCGATCCGAAGGACGTTGCCGTCGAGTTCCTTGCTGAGGCCGTTGTTGCGCAGAACGATGTCCAGGGCTTGGTCCCAAGGTACTTCATCCAACACCAAAGTGACGCTTCCCCTGACTGCAGGGTCGAGGACCACGTTGAGGCCGCTGATTTCGTGGATCAGACGAAAGAAATCCTTCAAATCTACATCCTTGAGATTCACCGAAATTGCCTCGCCCGTATAGTTCTTTACGGCAGCGGCTACCGGCTGAGCGACGGGTGGCTGGGACGCATCAGCTACTGCAGGCTTAACTGTGATCTGGGCGGCGTTCGGAATAGCATGATTCGGACCCGCAGCAGCACTAAGCGTTTGCGGCGACGGGCTTGCCAGTGCGGCATTTCCGGTTAGAGTGGCCGGCAGGCGGAAACTTGGCTGGCTTGCAACTTGCCCGGCTGAAGTCTTGGCGGTCTCGGCGTGATGTTGCTTGACTGGCGACGCCGCGGATTTCACCGCGGCCGCCGCTGTCGCGGAAGAACCCGGTGCCGTCGCGGGGCTAGCTGCCTGAGCGCCAGCCAAGCGCGGCACAAGCATCGCCACCGCCAGAACCAGCCCGCTCGGCCGGAAAAACGGCCCGTAGGTCTTCATCGCTGTTCTCCTGGAGTGGAATTCAACCGTTTAGCAACCTCGCGCTCCACGGCATTGCCGAATGGATCTTTTCCAGTCTGGTGAAAGGAAATCCCGTCCATGGTGATGTGCTCCACTTGGCCGTCGTACAGGCGGTCACCCTCACGAAGGAAATAGACTCGATCCTGAGCATTGGAAACAATTGCGATCATTCCGCTGGGGGCGCTTACAACTCCATCAATACGCAAACTGCTGATCAACAGTCCCGGCTTACCGGGCGGAAGGTTGGGTGAAGGCCCCCCGCCGCCGCCGCTCTGATTACCCAACAGTGGCGCAAACGGATCGCGCCGCACGATACTTTCCCGCACTGCCACTGTCTTTATTGAGGGAGTGGCTGCCGAGCGTGGCACGTTAGATTTTGCAGCAGTGGCCGATTTCGACTTGGGAGACTTTGCAGTTGAGCTCGCCGCCGCCCTGGAGGAAGTCTTGCTGCCAGGACCGGCAGCCGATTTGGCGGTGTTGCTGGTTGTTGCTGGCGCCGCTTTCGAGCCGGGCGTCACGCCAGAAGCAGTTTTTGCGGCGGAGTTATCTGCCGGCTTGGCAGTGCTATTAACCGTTGCTGGGCCAGCCGGCGAACTAGGCGCAGCGGCCGGCTTGGTGGTGCTACTGGCTGTTCCCGGGGCCGCTTTGGAGACTGGCGTCGCGCCAGAACCAGGCTTTGCGGCGGAGTTGCCTGTCGGCTTGGCAGTGGCATTAGACGTCGCCGAGCCGGCCGGCGAATTAGGCACCGAACCGGACGCTGACTTAGGCGCTGTTGGCGCCGGCTTGATAGCAGAAGTGGAGGGCGGCGCTGGCTTTGGAGACTGCGCCTGCTTTGGCGCTGCCGCTCGCGCAGAAGGAGCCTGATTCGCAGGAGCAGGGTTTGCTCCCGCAGCTGATTTAGCTGGCGCCGGCTGATTCAATTCCTTACGAACAGCATCGGGAGTAACGGGTACCTGCTGTGCGATCAGAGGCATCGCTAGGGACGCCAGGCAAAACGCAATCAGGCAGCCTGTCAGGTTGGCCTTCCGCATGACTTTGTCTCGAAGTTCCATTGAACTCGATCCTGCCTTTTATTTCCCAACCGCTGCGCCCGGACGGGCGGCTGTTTTGGAGCCAGGTGGCGGCGCGGCGGGCGTGCTGGTGGTAAAGAAGGTGGTAATGGTGCACGTGCCGCTGACCGTCGTGCTGGGACGCACGGGATACACCGACTTGCCGTCGCCGAGGCCATCGAACTTCAGGTCGCCTACGTTGATGATTCGAGACAACCGGCTAAGACGAGAGAAGAAGTCCACGATGGCATAGTAGGGACCATCGACTTGGATCTGAAACGGCATGTCGTAATGGTAGTCGCGCGAAACAACGGTCTGCGCCGTAAGCTTGCGCACCTGGACGCCAGAGGCAGCGGCAGCGCCTTCCAGCAGCCGCATGAACTCGTCTGTTTCCTTCTCTTCGGGGACAATCGTCTTCAGCGTATCGAGCTGCTTATTGAGCGCCGCCATTTCCTGCTGGAACTCAGCGTAACGCCGCTCGTAAACTTGCAGTGCGCTGACTTCCTGGTTCAGCTTGGTGTCCTGCTCGTGAAGAGCCTGCAGCTCCGCCCGGGCTGTCGAAATAGGCAAGCCAGGGACGTAGAGCCCTGCGGCGATCAGCAGAATCGCCAGGGCCACGAAGACCAGCGCCTGGATGTACCATGGAAACTCTTTGAAGGAGATGGCCATTGTTCCCCTTAGCCCTTCCCCGCTGGAGCCGAAGTGGAAGCTGCTGATTTGTCCTGCGGCAGAGCAAACTGCGCCGTCAGCGTGAAGGTAAACGTTTGGACGGCGACATTCTTGGTATCTTGCACGGACTCCTTGATCTCGATTTGATCGAAGTAACCAGAATGTTTGAGTTGAGTGATGAAGTTCGCCACAGCGTTTATGGATCCGGCCGTACCGAGGATCGTCAGGCCATTGCCCTGCCGCGTGAGCGAAGTCAGCCAGAGCGTATCGGTGCGGACGACCGTGTTGGCCACGGCATCGAGGAGTTCCTGACCGCCCGTACGATTGCGCTGGAGCTGTTCGATGATGGCGATGCGCTGCTGCAGAATCGCCTTCTGGCGCTCGAACTCATCCACTTGCGCTTTCAGCTGTTCCAGCCTGGCTTTCTCTCCGGTTTGCTTCTGGATGTGCAGACGCACTTCGATGATCTGCTGATTGGTCGAATGCCAGTTGTAATAGAGCACGGCAAAGGCGACCAGCAATGCTGCCACCAGAAAGACCACCTGGAGAGTAGCCTCGAGCGGCACTGCCTGCCGCGCAGCTTTGGGTCGAACCCGGCCCAGCAGGTTAATTCGGATCATGGCTAATCAAAACTCCTCAGCGCCAGCCCCACGGCAATGGCCAGGCGCGGAGCAAGCTCGCGTACCTGGTCTTCGTTGTGCCGGCCGGGATTGATCACGATTTTGCGAAAGGGATAAAGTTCCTCGACGGGCAGAGCGAACTCCTCGCGGAGCAGGTCCACCAGGCCGGGAACCCGCGCCGTGCCTCCCGCCAAATAGATTCGCTGAATGTTTTCCCCGCTGGCGGTGGCTCGGAAGAAATCAAAAGTTTTCTGAATTTCCAGGATCAGGATGTCGGAAACCGAGCGCAAGATTGTCCCGCGATGTTCTTCGTTTACGCCCGCCACGGCTTCGCCCCTCTTCAGCCGCTCTGCATCCTCATAGCTGAGATCCAGCTCTTTCTGCAGTGCGTCCGTGTATTGATTCCCGCCCACGGAAACGTCGCGCGTGAAGAGCGGAGCGCCGCCGCGCACGATATTGATATTCATCACGCTGGCGCCAATGTTCAGCAGCGCCACGGTCTGGGAGGGGTCGGGATCGTAATTGACCTCGTAGCAGTTCTGGAGCGCGAAAGCATCGATATCGACAACCGTGGGCGTCTTGCCGGCTTGGGCCAGGACGTTCGTGTGGTTCAGAATCTTGTCTTTTTTGACCGCCACGAGCAGCACATCCATCTGTGATTCCGCCGAATCCAGAAGCTGATAATCGAGATTCACGTCGGAAATATCGAACGGGATATGCTGGCTGGCTTCTGATTGAATCCGGTCGTAGAGCTCTTCGTCGCTCATCACCGGCAGGTTTACGCGCTTGACGATCACGGAATGTCCGGAGACGGCCGTGGCTACCGCGCGTGTCTTGATCTCCTGGCGGTCGAATATCGTTCCGATCGCTCCCGCAACGAGCGGGGCGTCCATGATGGCGCCGTCGACCACTGTATCTTGCGCCAGCGGCTCCAGGCCAAAGCTCACCAATTCATACCCCTGCTTGGTACTCTTCAGTTCGACGGACTTGATCGAGCTCGAACCGATGTCGAGTCCCACGATTGGTTTCTGTTTAGCCGTACCGAACATCGCACAGCCTTTCTGCGAGCCTTACAGCGCCGCCCTGGCCGGCTAGTGCCGTCTGCCCTGCGACTGGCGCATTTTTTCTTCCATCCAGCGGTCCAGCACAGATTTACGGAATTTCCACCTGCTCCCGAGCTTAAAGGCCGGAACCAGGCCCGTACAGATGTAGCGATAAAGCGTATCGGGCGAAACCCCCAGATAATGTGAAGCTTGGCGCAGGTTCATCACTTCTCTTGATTCACGCATTCCCGCTGGCTACCCCTTAAGCGGAAGCGAAGGTCCGCTGTCCCCCAGCCGCTCAGGGCCTCCCCGCCAGTTCCCGGCAGGAAGCCGCTGCCACGCGCGAATGTGGCATCCGGCAGCGCTAAGTGTCAAGGAAAGCGCAGCGTGCGATTGCTCAAAAAATTGTGGCGTATTAGAAAACAGCTGGGGCAAAAGACTCGATATGTAGAGTATTGAATCTTCTAGTACCACAATATATAGTGGTTAATTCCGCGGCGTCAGTAGGCATGTTTTAACGCCTGGCATCCAGGCCCAGTCCCGCCCATAGGGCATTTACACGCCCTTTGGTTACCTCATTCATCCTGATTTCATCGGGCCAGGGCCGGTCAAAACCTTCGCTGGCCCATTTTCTTGTGGCATCAATACCCATTTTCGACCCGAAGTCCTGTCTCCGGGCGGCATGGTCCAAGGTATCCACCGGCCCCAGCACAAACTGCACATCCCGCTGAGGATCGATCGCGCACAAGGCCTTCCAGGTAACTTCCCGCCAGTCCTGCACGTTTACATCATGATCCACTACCACCACTACTTTGGTAAGCATGGCTTGCCCCAAAGACCAAATCGCATTCATGATCTTCCGGGCCTGCCCGGGATAAGATTTGCGGATCGCCACGATCATCAGATTGTGGAAGATACCTTCGGCGGGCATGGCGATATCCACAATCTCCGGATATTGCATTTTCATGACAGGCAAGAAGATGCGCTCCACGGCATGTCCCATGTAGAAGTCTTCCTGCGGCGGCGGCCCTACAATCGTCGTCAGGTACAGCGGATCGCGCCGGTGGGTCACACAGGTGACGTGAAAAACGGGATACTCTCCTTCCAGTGAGTAAAAGCCGGTGTGGTCCCCAAAAGGTCCTTCCACGCGCATCTCTGAAAGGTCGACATAGCCTTCCAGGACGATTTCCGCCTGCGCCGGAACCTCCAGCGGACACGTCTCGCAAGCCACCATCTCCACCGGTTCGCGCCGCAGAAATCCCGCAAACATCATTTCGTCGAGATCAGGGGGAATCGGCAGAATCCCTGCCAGGCACGTGACGGGATCCGCGCCAATCGCCACTGCGACATCGATCCGGCTATGGCGATTTTCCGCGCGTGCCCGGCGGAAATGCTCCGCGCCATGTTTTTGCGTCTGCCAGTGCATTCCCGTGGTTTTCTCGTCGAACACCTGCATTCGATATACGCCCACGTTTCGTTTTCGCGTCTCGGGATTGCCTGTAATCACCAGCGGCCAGGTGATAAAGCGCCCGGCATCTTTCGGCCAGCACTGCAGAATTGGGAATTCCAGAAGCGAGAAGTTGTCGCGGCGCACAACCTCTTTGCAGGGCGCCGTCTTGACCGTCTTCGGGAAAAATGAACCGAGTTCCGCGAGCTTGGGTAACATCTTAATCTTGTCCAGCAGCCCTTGCGGCGCTTGGAGATCGAGAAAGCCGTGAATGCGGCTGGCAACGTCATCGAGCGAGTTGCTTTCGAGTGCCAGGTTGATGCGACGCTCGCTGCCAAGCAGATTGATCAAAAGAGGAATGCGAGATCCCTTGGGGCGTTCGAAGAGCAGGGCCGGGCCGCCAGCGCGCGTAACTCGCTGCGTGATTTCGGTGATCTCCAGCACAGGATCAATTTCTGCCGAGATGCGCTTCAGTTCGCCTGCCGCTTCCAGGCGCCTTATGAATTCCCGCAGGTCTTTATAGGCCACAATGGCCCTCCCGAAATTGCCCGCTGAAATAAAGTAGCCGCACAGCGTAGCACGATTTATAAGCGGCTCTTCGCGAAGCTTTCGTTATGAAAACCCGATCAAAAATGTTCCTCGATGCAAGCTACAAGCCTCCCGTGCCGGCCCATACACCCCACAAACGTCGCTCCAATACAGGTTGCCGAAATCACGATAGGTTTGGTAGGGTAAGCGCGAGCGGGCGTGGTTCAATGGTAGAATAGCGGCTTCCCAAGCCGCGGACGTGGGTTCGATTCCCATCGCCCGCTCCAGTTATCTTGTTTTCCTCTAATAATTTAGCGATTTGTCGCGGCGGCAAAAGGCGGCAATAAGAACGAGAAGAGCCTCTTGGGTGGCGCCTTTGGCTCTTGCGGAAATGTGAAGTTATTCCGACACACATTCGCTATAACCCTTTTTGAGAGTTGACGCGATATCCGTAAACACAAGCGCGTTCGGATTCAGGCCCCCTCCCCTTAGTTGTTGTTGGTCGCGCAGACTGAAATTTACGGAGGAGAGGAGAGGGATGGGCGAAAGTAACGGAGCCGGAGCCTTCGGTTCGCAACCGAATGCCGAGCCAAGCGACGGTCTGATAGGGGACGCACCTGCCTCGTGAGCAGGTACTCAAACATCTACCCCCAATAGGCTCCCGCTTCGTTGCGATTGCCGTCGTCGGAGGAACAGGAGTGCGCCGAGGCCCGGTTTTCGAGAATCGCGACATCCGCGCCATAACGCTGGCGCATCAGCACCAGATGATGACCCTCGGACGGTAGACTCGAGCTCAGGGCCGCTTGTCGAAAAACATGTAAAGCGCTACGATCCGGCCGTCCCGCACGATGACGAAATCCCTCCCGGAGTAAGCCGGCACTTCACCAGGCCGTCCCGATATCCATGGAACCATCCCTGCATCGCAATATTCCTGAGGAGCGGCAGTCACTTGATACCGAAAGTCAGGATGAGTCGCCTTGACCGCGCCCGCGACGCGATCGATCTCGTCGCGGCCCCGAATAGCGCCCTTGCTGGGATCGTAGAACACGCCGTCTTCGGCCCAGAGTTCGTCGATGGCCGCGCGCCGACGCGCGGGATCGTTTTCACCGAAGACGTCGCGAAGATTTCGGATCAGTACGTTCGATATGCTATTAGACATGTGTCGCCTCCTCGATTCTTAATCAGGCCCCGAAAAATCGCCCGATGGATGGTCATCACTCTCACCGCTGACGATTCTTACTCCATCGAAACCTCGCCTCATCCTCGCCTGCATAGTCAGGATCAAGATAGATGCGCAGGCTCGATATTCGGCCATCTCGAAACTTGAATACGTTGCAGAAACGCCCGCCAGGAGTTTTGCCGCCTGCCCACGACTTGCCAGACATTCTGCCCTGTGACGTGCCTTCAACGATGAGATAGTCGGCTGAAGGAATGAAATTCAAACGGTCATAGTCGTGTTGGGCTCCCGCTCGAAGGAGCGTCGGCGGCCGATCTCGTGAAATCAATGCAAGCCAAGAGTGAACCAGTCGCTCGGAAAGGAACATCCGCATGAAGAACAGCTACGAGGTGAGCTTGTGACACGGAGTGGCGGAGTAATTCATTTTGGTGCCCAAATTCCTTAAATCCGCGCAAATTGCAAAAACTTGACTCCATATGGCTCCCATTGGACTCTGGGCGGACGGCAACGCCATCAAAGCACAAGACTTGTGGATTAGGGATACAATTCGATTCCCATCGCCCGCTCCAGAAGCCCTGTTGACGCAGTTGGCCCTGCTGATTTCCCTGCCCTGAATTGGCCTTTAGACCCTGCATTGGGGGCGCAGTTGTAAGCCCATGTCCCTGCTTTGAATTCGTCAGGCATTTCAGCGAGAGTGATTCGTCCGGTCAACATCCAAGAACATACGGTCATTGAGTGTAGGAATGAAGGGATTAATTTGACATCTCTGGCGGCGAAAACATACACTCCGCGGAATTGACCTCCGGATTTGAGTTGAACGACAGAGAGGGACCGCAATGCAGATCTGGAAGAGAGTCGCAGGACCACGGGCGAAGTGGAAACGGGAAAGCGAATTCAGAAATTCATCCTCATGAACGGCGACGGAAAATCGCGGCCGCGTCCTCATGAATGAGGTTCGCTTACGTCCGTGTAAAGAGCTGTAGACGCGCCCGTCCGAAGCATGATGCGGGAAACGGAGACGCGCACCTCCTTAGCGGCGCGTTCCCAACCGAATGCCCGGACGCACTAGAATAGACTCGAATTTATCGATGTACGGGTTTCGCGGTTCTTTAACAAGCTACTGGAGGTTGCCGATGAAAGCCAAAGTGCTCGCCTTGGGTGTACTTCTAATGGCTGTTCCCCTGTTCGCGCACCATGGAGGTGCATCGTTATATGACATGTCGAAAGAGGTGACGGTAGAGGCGACTGTCACGGAATTCCAATGGACGAATCCTCACGTCGAGATCGGCTTGGACGCCAAAGACGACAAGGGCAAGGTGCGGCA
>WNGM01002879.1_pt2 | contig 16228 bp, 18 predicted proteins | sample 5400571 | NCBI WGS metagenome assembly WNGM01 (sample SAMN13153378, study PRJNA577476) | soil metagenome | isolation source: 100 cm soil or saprolite under Garry oak tree replicate 2 | place: USA:California | collected 2016-06-15 | reverse complement strand
GAGGATGGTGGCGTACCTTAATCTCTGTTATACGGAAGCCTCGCCAGTAGGCCATGACAGGTACAAAACGATGAAACTCGCCATAGAGCTTGAGGTGTATATCCTCTATCACTTCACGTCGATAGGCTTTGAAGCCGTTATTGATATCGTGCAGGTGAACGCCCGTCATGGTGCTGACCATGGCATTGAAGACACGCGATGGAAAGGTTTTCGTAATGGGGTCAAGGCGTGGAAACTTCCAACCTGAGACCAGGTCATATCCTTCATCCAGCTTAGCCAGGAAACTGGGGATCTCTTCTGGATCATCCTGTAAATCGCCATCCATGGTAAATATGACCTCGCCGTGACAGCGACTGAAGCCCGCGACCAGGGCAGGAGTCTTGCCAAAGTGCCGCCGGAAGCGAATTACGCGCACGATGTCAGGATGTTCGTCGTGGAGCTTTTTCACTTCTGCAAAGGTTTTGTCGGTGCTGCCATCATCAACAAAGATCACTTCGTAGTTCTTGTCGAGGCTATTGAGTTGCGCAGATAACTTTTCAAATAAGGGTTTTATGCTCTGTTCTTCGTCCAGGACGGGGACAACAACGGATATGGCGACGGTTTGTTCTGGGAGCTCAGGGGTTGAGGCTTCCGGTTGTATGGTGATGTTTGATGGTATTGTTGTTTGTTGCATTCTGTGTGATCTCCAAGTGTCTGACAGCCTCGGGTGAAACATATACGAGCACCCGCTCTGTCTCTCTGAGCTTCTGGGCTTTCTATGGCACTCATTGCGGCCAATTATAGCATAGTGTTTTCTAATAACAGTAGAAGATGGTACCTTTGCCCAAGGTAATTTAAAAATCTTTTTCCCCGCCTATCCCCCGGACAGGGTTCCACCACGGGCGAGGACTTAAGAGATTCCTTGCCGCCTGCGGCGGCGAGAGAGGAGAGGAGGAAACTGGGGACACCCCAGACCCCGGCAGAAGGGACTCCGTCCCCTCTGCACTCCCCTTTTTTCCTCACGGGGTGACTTTAACATAGCCTTGATCTTTGCCACCTCTTTATAATAGAACGGACGAAAGTCGGAAAGAGACACGGATTTACATAAAGTCACCTTTCATTTAGAGGTTTGCAAACAGGTCTGGCCGGTCTGAGGTGAGGGAGTCAACGCCGGCGGCGGCGAGGCGGCGCATGGCGGGAAGTGTATTGACTGTCCAGATACCGAGTTTGAAGCCATGATTGTGGGCGAGGGTGGGCATAGCGGGGGTAAAGAGGTCGCGGTTCATGTTGATCCAGTTGCAGCCCAGGGCGGTTGCCTGGCCGATGAGGGTGTCGAGGGCATCTCTGGCATGAGCATCCCATACGTCTCGAGAGACGAGGGCACCTGTCTGCAAGGCGGGCTCTAGTGATTTGATGTGTGGGAGAGTGGACCAATCAAAGGAGATGATCAAGACCTGGTCAAGCATGCCAGCGTGGCGTATTTCTTCAAGGACGGTTTCTGCAATGTTCGGGTAGTGGCCATAAGTGCCATTGCGTTTGCTGGGCTTGATCTCGATGTAGGCCTGGACATGACCTTTGGCGAGGTCCAGTACTTCACGCAAGGTGGGTATTTGCTGGGGCTGGGGCCAGCCACCTGGGAAGTGGGCGGCGGCGTTGAGGCTGCGCAGATAGGCAAAATCGAGGTCAAGGATGTTGCCTGTGCCGTTGGTGAGTTTGTCGACGGTGTTGTCGTGAAAGACGATGGCGTGGCCATCCCGGCTCATTTGTACATCAAGTTCAATGGCGTCAATGGGTAGGGTGAGGGCATGGCGAAAGGCGGCGAGGGTGTTTTCAGGTGCAAGGTGGGAGCCGCCGCGATGGGCTACTCGTTGTATGTGGTTATTCATAATTTCAGTACCCTCAAGCGGGTCGTGAAAGGACAGTGCTCGTGCGGCCCCTTGAGGGGAAGTATACACATCAAACCCGAAAAGGTCAAATGCAAATGCAATAAGAAGTTTTGTGTTTCCTTTACATTGGAATACGGGTCATGCGATGCTCCAATTTTACCATGGAAGGGGGAAAGGGTGTAGGACGGCCGCAGGCCAGCTGGGCGACCGTAGGCCAACCGGGCGACCGCAAGGGTCGCCCCCACATATACGATTTCGTTGTCCCGATGGTGGGAGTGGTTGTAGATGGGGTGCCAATGCAGGGCCATTTTTGTTATATTGTATGAAAACGCATTTTGCGGAGAGAAAGGATATTTTTATATGAAACTTGATTTGGGTATGACGGGTGAGGCTACGACGACGGTTGTGCATGAAAACACGGCGGCAGCTGTGGGGGCTGGTGGGGTCGAGGTCTTTGGGACGCCTATGATGATTGCGTTGATGGAGAATGCTGCCTGGAGGGCGGTTGTTGGTAGCCTGGACGAGGGGGATGTTACGGTGGGCAGCGTTGTTAATGTGAAGCACCTGGGGGCTACTCCTCTTGGGCAGCGAGTACGCTCTACAGCTGAACTGGTGGAGATCGAGGGACGGCGCCTGGTATTCAGGGTTGAGGCTTACGATGAGCAGAAGAAGATTGGTGAGGGTATTCATGAGCGTTTCGTTGTGAACCTGGAGAGGTTTTTGAAAAGGATAGGGCGATAGCGAGTCGAGAGATTTCGCTCTTCGAATTAAGAAAGGGTGAGAAGAGATGAACCAGTTACCCGATTGGATGTATCATGCCATTGAAGAGTCGTTTACCTGTCAGTTTGCCAGTACCACGGCCCGTGATATTCCGGTGGCTTTGCCGGTCTTTCTCAATTACTTTGATCCCGATGTGGGAACACTCATTATCTCTTCTCCCGTCAGAATGAGACGGGTGGAGAATGTACGCCAACGGCCAAAGGTGGCAATCCTTTTCTCGCCTGCTGGCACCGGGCCAGATGAGCCGAAACATGTGCTGTTGGTGCAAGGACTGGCCGAGGTCGATGACACCAATCTTGAGTCCGGTTGGAAACGGTATTTTGCTGGCTGGGCACGACGACAACCTTCCGCTCGCACATCGTTAGCGAGGATGGGGCAAGCCAGACCAGGGTATACTCAACGAGCGCTCATTCGTGTCCGACCGACCCGCTTTCTCGGTTGGCCCGATGGCACTTTCCAGCAGGCCCCTGAAGTTGTGGAGGTGACCAATGATTGATTGGACGGAAGAACTGTTCACACAAATCGCAGCTTCTAGCCGTGTGGCTCTCAGCTATCCGGATATCGATGGCTACCCAGTGGTGTTACCACTTCCGTTCACCTTTGATCGGGACAAACGATGTTTTATCTTGCCTATCCCGTGCGAGAGACCGGCCCCTGCGTCGGAGGAGCAGGTGTCGTTGACGCTCTTGCACTACGATGAGCAATTTAAGGGTGAGCGATATGTGTTGTTCTATGGGCATTTGACCGAAACAGGAAATGAATGGATATTCACCCCTTCACATATGGTGCTTCAACAGTGGAGAAGTTGATGACAATCTCACGTAGTTGAAGCAGTGACAACGCTATTTTCATCTTGAGTATGCTTCTCGTTTGAGACGTTTGAGACATTTGAGACATATGTCGGCTCTTCGTCACTTTGCGTGCAGCGGGAACGCAGGACGCAAGCCAGTTCGCACAAGGGGTCTCTCCACCGGTCACTGGTAGCCCCAAATGGCTTCTGCTGCGGCTGGAGAGAATCAAGAGAGTAGCCTTGAGCTCTCCGTTGAGCACCATCACAGGCATCTGCAATGGAAGAGATAAGGGCTCCTGCCGCTTCTCGACACGATTCTCCTTGCACGCAAAGTGGCGAAGAGCCATATGTTTCCGTTGTGATAGCACTATTGTCATTTGGCGTAAGTTCATCGTTTGGGACATTTGGGACATTTGGGACATTTGGGACATATGTCTCTGTTGTGTGAGCACTGCTTTCAATCGGTGTAGATTCATCGTTTGAGACATTTGGGACATTTGAGACATATGTCTCTGTTGGGATGTCCTTGTTTTCAGGGAGATTGGCGGGAAGGTTGGTATGCGCGAGGGCGGTGTAGAGGCCACGGGCGGGGGAGGCGATTTCTCCGGCATGGAAGAGGCGGGGAAGCATTTTGCGTAGGTTGGTGTGGTTGAGTCCGGTGCGATTGGCGACTTCTCCGGGATGGAGTGGAGTGGAGCTTTCCTGTAAGGCTTTGAGAATGGCCCGGCGCTCGTAGGAGAGGGCGGGCGGGCTCAGGAGGGCCTGGACGGGGTGGTGATTTTCCTCAAGCCAGTGGATATAGGGGACGCCCTGGGCATTTTCTACCACCTGGTAGGTGAGGTTGCTGGCCGGTTGGCTGAGGTTGTGTTTGGTGGGGGCCAGGATGTGCCTATGTTCATCGGCGGGATCGGCAGCGACGATGAGACCACTGCGGGCTGCGGCGATGATGCCGATGGAACCGGCGCCGCGATAGAGCGGATGGCCGGAAGTGCCACGTGAGAGGTGGCGGATCATCAGGATGGCGCAGCCGGTGCGTTCGGCGAGCTGGGCCAGTGGAGTGAAGACTTCCCGCACGCTCTGGTCACGCGAGGAGTCGATGGAGTTTCCGAGCACGGCCATGAGGGGATCGATGATGACCAGAACGGCTTGCATGCGCTTGATGGCGTCTTCTAATATTTCCAGGTCTTGTGCGAGGGAGAAGGGGCGATCGTAAATCTGTATTCTTTTCGGGTCCAGGTCTTCGACGGTGTTGAGGAGAAGCACCTGGGAAGGGTCGCCTCCGACCTCTTGCAATTAGCCGCCAACCCACTGGCACTCACCATGATGGTGCTGCTTCATGCCAGCGGCAGAAACCTGCTTCAACATCGCATCGAGCTCTACCAGATGCTCACGCGCACGTTACTCGATACCTGGAATCGGGAGAGCGGTCGCAGGATGTTTTCAGGTGAAGAGATGCCTTTGGCAGAGCAGCTGCTGGGCAACCTGGCATTCCGCCTCCATGAGAGCGGCACACCGATTTCAGGGTTCGATGTCATGATGACGACACGTCAGACCCTGGCGACTTTCCAGCAGCGGCAGCCAGTCGAGATCAGAGAGCATGATATCATGCAGTTCATCGAGACGTTGCGCAGGAGTAGCGGCCTGTTCGTTGAAGGCGGAGAGGACCTCTACTACTTCGCCAACCGTGCACTTCAGAACTATTATGTTGTTCTGTTCCTGCTCCAGATGCCGCAGGACGAGTTGAAACAATTTGCCTTCCAGCAGTATCATTCAGCCGCGTGGCGTGAGATGTTACTGTTTGCGCTAAGATATAAAATCAGGCAGAACTTGCTCACGGTACGAGCACGCCAGCAGGATGAGGGTACTCCATCCAACGAATCGCCTATTCATTCACTCGCCCAAACGACCCCTGAAGAACGGGCAAGGAATTTACAAGCATTTGAGCGCGTGCAACATCTTACGAAGCAACAGGTTGAAGAACTATTGACGGCATGCATCGATACACGACCATTACCTGAAGCTATCCAGCAAGCAGTGGGCGTAGGGACGGTACAAGAGATGGCCTGGAAGCGACTCAGGCAACCCTTTGCCCTGCGGCCTGAGGCGCTGGATGCAGTATTGAGAGCTCTAGAGAGTAGCAAGCCGCCCATATGTGAAGGGGCAGCTATGCTGCTGCAGCACAGTACAACCATCCCCCAGGATAGACAACAGCAGGCGGTGCACACGATCTGGCAGATGCTCATCGACAACAATGCAACCCACCAGTTATCTGCGTCGAGCTACTTTGAGCTGCAACGACTCTACGACACGTTGTTTGAGACGCTGCAAGTTTTAGCACCTCACTCCTGACTGGTTCTCTCCTGATTCTATCCTGGAGAGTTGTATCTGTATATGAAGCAATGCCCTAGTTGGGAAGAGAGTACCGGGATGCAGAAGTGCGACCACTGTGGGTGGAATATCCCTGATGATACGCCTGATTGTCCATATTGCGGGTTCCCTGTGGAATCCGCGGATGAAAAGCGGCGCAGGCGTTTCATGTTACGATGGCACCTCAACGCGCTGCTCCTGGGAATCAAACAACCTTCGCAGGGCTTTCTCCTTTCAGGAGCACCTCCTGGTTCTCGTGCGCGTGGACGCCCTGCTGTGACGTTTCTCGTCTTGCTGGCATCAGTCCTTACTCTGGCAGTGCTGATCACAGGACTTTTTGCTTCTCAACAGAGGGGTACCGGGTTTGCGCAAGCTCCTCGGCCTGCTCTTATTCTGAGTGGAAATATCATACCGGGTGGAACCATATCCGCACAAGGCCGCAATTTCACTCCGGGAGGAACGGTCACTTTGACCATCGATGGACATACTGCCACGCAACACCTGCCTGGAACGGATAGCCTGGCCCTGGTGTCCCCCTCTCTCTCGCAGCTTGCTCCTCAAACGGCAAAGGCCCGGTCTATAGGAACCTCAGTACACGTGATGAGCGATGGAACATTTGAGACAACAATCCAGATCGATCCCCACTGGTCTGTTGGAAGCTCCCATCTCCTGGTGGCAACCGACCAGAGCAGCGCCCAGCAGGCACATGCCACGGTTAGCGTACCGCGCCAGGCCGAACTCGTCAACTGCTCCCATTCGACATCTACAAATAGTATAGCCCTGGGGCCGGTACTCGCAGGCCAGAAGCAGCCAGTTTCCGCAGTTTTCGCGCTTTGTACGACCGGGTCGGGCGTGGTGCAGTGGACGGCCAGCTGGGATCAGCACCAGGCGAAGTGGCTCCAGGTGGATCCAACCGGTCAAATCCAGGCTCCCCTCTCGAAGCAGATCATGATCAGCGCATCGGCAGGTGATTTAGAAGCGGGGTCCTACAGCGCTACCGTCACCTTCAGCGACCAGAACAGCCCTACGAAGATCTCACTCAGGGTGATGTTCATTGTGCGATCTGCGCAGGCAACAGAGTGTCTCAAGACCAGTACGTCATCGCTCTCGTTCACAGCGACTCAGGGCAAGGCCAATCCGAGTCCACAATCCGTAAAACTGAGCAACTGTGGCGACCCAGGCTCCTGGTCGGCCACAATTAATACTGATGATGGCGCAAATTGGCTCGACATGAGGCCGGTAAGCGGCCAGTTGGAGGGAAAATCCAGCTCCGACATCCTGATTGCCGTCTCAAGCTCGCGGTTGGGTCAGGGAAACTATGCCGGCCAGGTCACGTTTAAGATAGGGGCAGGGATGGCGGTTGTAAACGTTCTCCTCACCATTCAGCCGTCTCAACAGAATCCGCCCTGTGTCAGTGTTGCGCCTCAGTCACTCACCTTTAGTGCAGCGCTGGGGCAGGGGAAGTCGGATTCCCAGGTCGCAACGGTTGGCAACTGTGGACCGGCGGGGTCGTGGTCAGCTACAGCCTCTACAACAGATGGTGGGAACTGGCTCAATACCAAACCTGCTACCGGTAACCTGGCGACTAACGCCACGCAAAACGTTTTGATAACAGTGTCAAGCGCTGATCTGAGAGAAGGCACATATACCGGGCTGCTGACGTTTAAGATAGGATCAAGTATGGCAACGGTGAGCGTAGTCTTCTTCATCTTCCAGCCACAGCAGAGTCCTTGCCTCTCGGTGGACACGCCATCGCTCCCCTTCACAGGGGTGCAAGGTCAACGTGACCAGATCCTGCAAATGGTCACGCTGACCAACTGCGGCCTTTCCGGCTTCTGGTCAGCCTCCACCGCCAATGGTTCCGGATGGCTGGGCATCGATCCATTGAGGGGTAATCTGAAAGCTGGGGCGATGCAAGACGTGAAGGTGAGCGCTTTCATCGCCAAACTGCCTGCCAATCAGTACAACGACACGATCACCTTCACCATCTCGACCAGCAGTGGCACGAGCCAGGTAATGGTGCCAGTATCGCTCAACGTGCAACCACCATCACCGGCTCAACTCTGTAATGTAAATGGCCTAGACCTGGGAGAGTTACAGCAAGGACAGAGCACATCAGGAGTTATTACGTTTGGCAACTGCGGCGGCCAGCCACTTCGGTGGAGCGCAGACTTCACTGATGGTTGGGGTGGAGTTACCCTCCAAAATAGCAGTGGCATCGTTCCTCCTGATGATACCGGCCAGATTTCTGTTACCGCCAAAGCTGGTACAGGGGATCTGGGAAAGCTCACTGCCGTCTTCTCCATCAACTCGAATGGAGGCACTCAGCAAGCAACAGTTTCTGTCACGGTAGTTCCGCCGCCACAACCACCCTGCTTGCAGATAACTGCGGTTGATGGGAAACAGCCCTCTGACTCGTCGAATGTGACGCTCTCTATGTACCCGGACACGTCGAGCAAGGTTACCGTCGCGAACTGTGGTACTGATAACGGTACGCTATCAGCAGGAGTCTCGACCAGCGATAACGGGAGCTGGCTCAGTAGCGATCTACAGCCAGATACCCTGTTGGCGGGTGGTGGGAACCAGGATATTACGATTACAACCTCTGCATCGGCGCCCTACAACGTGCCAGGAACAGTGGGGGTAACACTGACGACGAGTGGAGGTGAAGCGACGGTGATGATCAATATCAGTGTTGAGCAGCCTGTTTCTCCTGGGTGAGGAAGTCCGACCCCCGTTTTGTGGTGGAACTGGGGGTGTGCAGTTACTTGTTATTTGTCAAGTGATGTGGTATAATACAAGTGCATCCAGGGGGATGCGAGTTCTGTTCATTTCATTTGGGGATGTCGGGTTTCGACAGGCGAACAGATTGTAGAATTGCAGGTCGAGGTGTCGGTACGCACTCTCGTTAAACAACCGACAAAACAATAGCTGCCAAAAATCAGACAGCTGCTTACGCTCTCGCTGCTTAATACCCAGTGACGCGTCGTCCACCCGGTTTTTTTCTGTGGGACCGGGAATGGGCGTTGAACACACGGGATGCTACGACGAGGACTGTCTTCTAGTCGTCGTTTAAGACCAGAGGGCCAGCGCTGAGGAATCCGGTCGATGGGAGGCTGAAGCGTAAAGAAAAAACGTCGACTAAGCCTGTAGTACATTCTATGGTAGGTTGGTTTGGACGGGGAGTTCGACTCTCCCCCATCTCCACCAGTATGACCGCTTGAGAACTAGCTTCTCAAGCGGTTTTGTTTTGCTCCACATGGAGCAATAAGCGCAGTTGATAGCAGAACTGATAGCAAAACCACCCATGTGAGCAAAAGCGCGTCACCCCTTCCCTTCATCCACCGCATCATCACCACCGTCTCCAAACTCATCATCCCACTTCTCCACGACTTCCTGCTGCATCGAGGGAAGCAAATGCGCATACGTCCCCAGTGTGATGGAAATGTTGCTATGCCCCAGCAATTCTTGAACGACCTTTATATTCACCCCCATGCTCAGCAATATCGTTGCTGCGCTATGTCTCAGATCGTGAAAAGGCATATGAGGTAAACCAGCCTCGTTCAGGAGTTTCTTAAACACCCGGAGGAGATAATTCGGATTAAAGTACCCCCCACGTAAGTCAGGAAATACGAGATCGCGATTCTCCCAGGCGTCTCCCTGCTTGAGTCGCTGTTCCAACTGTTGAAGACGATGCTGCTTGAGCATGTCTACGAGAAAGTGGGGAAGGCTAATCAGGCGCTTACCCGCCTTCGTTTTCGGCTCAGTCTCGACATATCCATATTTCGGAATGTAGTCTACCGTGTGAAGCACGAGAAGTGTACGCCGTTCAAAATCAATATTCGACCAGCGGAGGGCTAGCAGCTCGCCACGGCGCATACCAGTGACAACGGCCACCACCAGCAACTCCTCCAGACGATGCTCACGAACACTGCTGAGCAGCGCACGAGCCTGCTCCAATGTCAACGGCGTGACTTCACGGCTCACAATGCGCGGCGGCTTCACAAGATCACACACATTCCTCGACACATAATTCCACCGCACAGCATTTTCCAGTGCCAGGTGCAACACTCCGTGGATCGAGTTAATCGTCTTTGACGAAAGACCATCTTTTCCCTTCTTTGTATAGAACCTGCGTACCTGCTCTGGGGAAAGCTTCTGCAACCAGATATTCCCCAAATCCGCGACGATGTACTTGATAAGTTTCTTATACTTTACGTACGCACTTATACGAAGCTCATCCTTGTGCACATTCTCTATCCAGTCCTCCAGATAGTCTTTGAGCTTCTGCTGCGGTCCCGTCGCTAATGTCCCCTGCTCCAATTCACGTAAGGCTTCATTTCTCTTCTTGATTGCCTCCTGCTTCGTCTTAAAGTAGAACCTCTTACGCTTGCCAGGCTCCGTCGAGATTTCCGCGACCCAGCGATCACGCGCTTTCCAGTAGAACACCGAGCCTTCATTATGCCCACGCATGAGAGCACCTCCTAAGCAGTCTGCTGTTCACGTTCCCTGAGCCAGCTATGCAGGGAGTCAGGGTGCACCCGCCGTATCCCTCTCACCTTGATCGAAGGCAGTCCTTCACGATAGATGTAGGTGTAGACCGTTTGACGGCACACGCCGAGCTGAACTGCCACATCAGCGATAGATAGCAGCAATGGTTGTACTATCGAAGCTCTTTTTCTGCCTGCCACACGCACCCTCCTTCTCAAGCCTCCAACGGCTTACCCAACACTGTTACGAACTCTGTTTCCCATAGTTGCGCTAATAGCTTAGCTGTTAAAAAGTTACACATGCTACAAGCATATGTATAGAGAGTAAAGCTATGCTAAGAGTATAGTACTGAAATCCTCCACTCCCAAGCAAAACTGATGACAGACCCTTATAATAAATGAGGTTGTAGGCTGTGTTACGACACACGCCCAACTGAATAGCCACATCAGGAATAGTCAACAGCAATGGTTCTTGCATCATGGTATGTACTCCATCCATCACGTTCACTCCCTGAATACAAAAAAAGCCAGGAGCAAGCACACTTGCCTCTGACCGCTCTAGGTAAGAACCCCCGTTATCTGTTTCTCTCACACTGTCCAGGCCACTGCCTCATAACACGCAGGACAAAAACCCAGATCAGCATCAGCACATCGCTCACACACCGCCTCACGACAAAGCCGACAGACCTCTCTGGTTAACCGTCGGCAATTGATGCATGGTTCAAGAAGCCGACGCCGACAACCAGGACACTGACACCACTGATCGTGAATAGGTAGGTTCATGTTAGTACCCCTCTCGAAAGGCCTCTGCCACATGTTCCCAATTGATCACGGTATAGGTATTCTGGATGAGCGTATAGACCACCACCGAGATCGTCGCATTGTGCTGGCGACGAACCGCAGAGGCATCTATCCAGGCATTGATTTGTGCTTCAAACCAATCCTTTATAGCATCGGCACAGGCATAGACATTTGGTGCCTCATTCATCAGCATACTCACAGGTTGATACAGGTGACTATCGTTCAGAATGCTGCGATAGAGCGACCAGGTATAAAAGTTGTCATCAGCAATCGATTCACCTGACAAGAGTCTGACGAGTATATCCCAATCCGCATAGGCCAGAGCCGAACTTACCAAATCCCAGGCGAGTAAGCGGAGATACCCATCATACGCTCTGTATCGATCAGGGACGTTCATATGCCAATTGGTCAACACCTCTCTCACCCATTGCTCAACGAGCTTGCCCACTGGATACCCGATGGGTGTATTTGCTACTAGGGAGATTACTTCATGCATGAGATGTTCCTCACTGCTCAGGTGTAAATGTACCAGCCAGGTAAATTTATTCTCCCAACCGTTGTACTCACTCAATTCCATCCGTGCCTCACCTTCCCGCACAAAAGGGGCCAGTCAGAAACAACCTGCCTCCTCTTTGAAAATGCCCGTTTCCCTTACGCATGCCAGGCAGCATCTGTCCCTTCTAGATAGTCGTAATCCGTTTCGGAGCGCATGGTATCATCAAAGGGATAGAGTTGCTGTAAGAATGCAAGCAGAGCGCGTGCCTCATCCTCACTCATGAAAAGTTGATCGCCCGACCATGACAGTCGTAGCGAGTTATCCGCCTTGTCATGCTCAGCGATGTACCGACCAAGCTGCTCAATGATAAACCGTCCTTGCTGCATCGATTTCATCCCCACTTTCGCTCTTTCATCCTAGCTTGCCCAATGTAATTCGTTGCGTTGGTACGCCCAAATGTCGATCACTCTCCTTGAGGGATTGCCACCCTCACGAAGATCATTGAGCGCCTCTCACAGCGCTTTCCGCCAATATTCCTGGATATCCTCGGTGTGCTCCTCACACTTCACAAAGGACAAGGACGACCGCTTGACAATCTTTTCATCCTCTAATGGCTTGTCATTTGTAGTGGATCCAGAATCTTGGACACACAGGAAACCAACATGAGAACGTATAATGTGTCCAAAATGTGTCCAAGAGGAGGGGACACGAGCATGACAAAACATAGGAACTTTATGCTGGAATTCAAAGCCAAAGCGGCCCTAGAGGTGGTAACAGGAGTCAGGAGTGCCAGCATTACCAGTTGAAGCCGGATCTGGTCTCCAGATGGAAAGCCCAGTTTCTCGAACGAGCGGCTACGGTCTTTGAGAGAAGGAGCAGCAGCATCCCGCACTGTTGCGCGTAGCGGAACTGGAGCGACTGGTCGGACGCTTAACCCTGGAGTTGGAAGTGGCAAAAAAAGCCTCCAACATCTTGGAGGCGCATCTCTCGAAAGGCGGGAAGTGATGCGGCAGTTGGCAGAGAGCTGTCCGGTGCAGGTCATTTGTCGAGCGTGGGAGATTCCACGCAGGATGTAGTGGATCCGAAAATTTGGACACAGAGGAAACCAACATAAGAACGTAGAATTTGTTCAAGATTCCGGATCCACTACAACTGGTTACGACCAGGACCAAATTTGTACTGTATCATCTCTGCTTGCTGAGGCCAATACCTTATTATCAGAAGACCATACTACGCGATACACAGCCTCTGAATGACCTTCATAGCTCCCAATATTACAACCATCTGTATCCCAAATTTGTATAGTAGTATCACGGCTAGCTGAAGCAATATATTGTCCATTAAGGGACCATGATACACCATATACTCTATCATTGTGGCTCCCAGAAAAAATAATATTTCCATTAGCAACTTGCCATACTTTCACTGTACAATCAAAACTGCTGGAAGCAATAGACTTTCCATCAGGAGACCAAGCCACACCCCATACAAGATCTGTGTGTGCTCCAAAGGTCAACTTGCGATTTCCATTTATCGCATTCCAGACCTGCACCGTTCGATCAGAGCTTGATGAGGCAATAGACTTTCCATCGGGGGACCAGGCTATTCCCCATATTGAAGCCTGATGACCTTTGTAGGTATTTACATGATTTCCATTTATCGCATTCCAGACCTGTACCGTATGATCGAGACTACCAGAGGCAATATATTTCCCATCAGGAGACCATTCTAACCCCCATATAGGACCATTATGACCTTCGTAGGTCAACACAACTTTGTTTGTCAGAGTATTCCATATACGTACTTTATGATCATCACTTCCTGAAGCGACATATATTTCATCTGGGGACCAAGCGACAGAAGTTACAATGTCAGGATGTTTAAAAAATGCTTGCGTTTTTCCACTTATCGCATCCCAGATTTGTACCGTATGATCCTCTCCCCCTGAAGCAATAGTCATGTTGTCTCGAGACCAAGCCACAGCAAACACAAAGTTTGAGTGATTAGAGTAGGTAAGAATATTTTCCCAACTAAAACCATTTGAACCACACGAAGGTCTGGATTCATGAGCTATAATATACGCAGCAAGTCCAACTCCACCTCCCGTTATAGCTAGTCCTGAGACGTTGAAGACGTGGGTCACCGCCTTGCCGTCCTGTTTGGCTAGGTGCTGCCTTAGGCACCTCAAAGCGGACATGGTAATCGTCGATGATTGGAACTTGCCGTCCTGTTTGGCTAGGTGCTGCCTTAGGCACCACAGGCCCCTTAGAATGGCGGTTGGATTTTCTGCTTGGCTTAGAATGGTGGTTGGGTTTTCTACTCATTAAAATTTTCTCCTTTCCCACAATTCATTTATGTTTTTGAAGGGGCTTCAAGTAAATTAACTTGTTCTGTTTACTTCTACAAGTATATCATATGTTGTGTTGAATATAATGTAAAATAGGGAATAAGTTTATGGGGTATCAGCCAAACCGACGACTACCTCTTCTACAAGATTGGAGATAATAAAATGAGGAGAGAACCCAACCACCATTCTAAAGCAGCCAACCAAACAGGACAACAGCATAAGACACCTGGAAGGCCTGGCCAACAGTGTAGTAGAAGGCAAATCATAGTTGTCATTATGGTATCTTCGCTTTTCTGCCTTGTCATAAGTGCGATACTCATATGGAAGGGATTCACATGGTATATCTCAAGTATCCCGATGTCGATACCGATATTCATTGTGCTACTCTATTTAGGATATACCAAAGGGTCGAAGTGGTCAGGATTTGGCGGGTATGACACGACATCGATGGTGGTCGAAACTGAAACGACATCACCACTGGGAAAACATACCAAAACGATAATGCATCAATCAGGAAAAACATTTTGGGATTGGATGCAATTGCTAATTATCCCAGCTGCATTGGCCTTAGCAGCAATTGCGTTCAATATCCAACAGAATCAAACTAGCCTTCAGCTAAGCGTACAGCAACATCAGACTGATCTCCAAATTGCAAAGGACCAACAGCAAGAGACGATACTGGAGAGCTATTTAGATCATATGGCAGATCTACTACTGAATGACAAGCTGCGCGAATCCAGACCAGGAGCTGAGGTGAGGCAGGTAGCACAGGCGAGGACATTAACAGCACTGCAAGATTTAGATCCAAGGCGTAAAAGCTCTCTACTGCGATTCCTTTATGAAGCAAACCTAATCAGCAAAAATAATGTGATTATCAGCCTCTATCAAGCTGACTTGAGAAATGTAAATTTAAGTGATAGTATACTGGACAATATTAGTCTGAGAGGTGCCAATCTAAGTAATGCTGATTTAAGCAATATTGGCTTGAGGAGTGCCGACTTAAGTAATACTAATCTAAGCGATGCTAAACTAACTAGGGCTAAACTAGAAAATGTTAACCTGAGCCAAGCCGACTTGAGCCAAGCCGACTTGAGCCAAGCCGACTTGAGCTTTGCTAACTTAGGTAGTGCCAATCTACATCGTGCTACCCTGACCTTGGCCAACTTACATCGTGCCAATCTGAACTTCACCAAATTGGATTTTGCCAGATGTGATCATACCGACCTAACCAGAGCTGATCTGAAACATGCACATGCACACTATGCTTACCTAAATTATGCTTACTTGAATTATACCATTTTACGTTATGCGGACCTGGAATATGCGAACTTGATGCATTCTTATCTGAACTATGCCGATTTAAATTCTACCGACCTAAGTCACGCACATCTAGATATGGCACATCTAAGCCACGCAGACCTGAGGCATGCGGATCTAAGTAGCACGAGCTTAAGCGGCACGATTATGCCTGATGGGTCAATACATCCATAGTAGAGCATATCACAATTTGTTACTAGTTGATAATTGGCACAAGGAGCAGAGTAGAAACTGCACCCCTCAGAAGCGATATTGGAGAAGCGAGCTTGCCCCGATTTGGCTCAACATCAACAGCAGGTTTCGTGATTCGGGATTATTGAGGTCTTCTCGTGATGCCATACTGAATTTTATGTAATGGTACAAAGCATAAAAGCCCAGAGTCTAAGTCTGGCCTGGCTTTAACGTTTCCCCACTGCACACTATTCCACAAAATTCGGTATGGCGTCTCGTGGGGTGCCGATACATGTTACGGTTCAGCAAGACAGACAAGGTCCCAACTCCATATGAAAGAGGCTCAATCTTCCGACCATGAGTTTGCACACAATCCTCCTAACCACATCCGACTATGATACTTGCAAGCCCAACTTGATGCGCTTGCGTCTCACTTCGGCACCAAAATCCATGTTCTTGCTCAACATATGCTGGCTGGCAGCCTCAGCAAACCAGTGCAGAAACAGCGAAAGGTCTCCATCAGAATCAGCCAGATCACCACCGACCCAGGCAGAAAGGGACGTTCCATAACCGAGCGCGGCCTCCACACCCTTCTGGATGTTGTGTTGTTCCTTGCGCTTGCGAATGATCTTGCCAAAATGCTCAGGTTGCTCAGGATCAACCAGAAAGGCCCCTTGCACTTCCACCCAGGACGGATGCGTTGACCAGCGGGAGCGCGTCCTATCCTCATCTGAAGGAACGACCAGACGCAGCCACCCATCAGGCCAGCCATCCTCACCACCCCCGACATGCCCAGCCGCATAA
>WNGM01002619.1_pt1 | contig 16235 bp, 16 predicted proteins | sample 5400571 | NCBI WGS metagenome assembly WNGM01 (sample SAMN13153378, study PRJNA577476) | soil metagenome | isolation source: 100 cm soil or saprolite under Garry oak tree replicate 2 | place: USA:California | collected 2016-06-15 | reverse complement strand
CCCAGGTCATTCCGTACGCCGCCAGCAAGGCCGCCATCGTCAACATGACGATGTCCTTCGCGCGCATCCTGGCGCCGAAGGTCCGCGTCAATGCCGTCGCGCCCGGCTGGCTGGAAGGCCGGTGGATGGAGACCGCGCTAGGCGCCGACTATCAGCGCCTGATGGACCGCCGTGCCGACCGCACCCCGCTCGGCCGCGTGGCGACTGCCGACGACGTCGCGCAGACCGTCGTCGGCCTCATCGCCGACAACGACTTCGTCACCGGGCAGACGGTCGTGATCGACGGCGGATATTCGATCGTGGCGTAGCGAACGTTGCGGATCATCATCAAGAGCGGTAGCGTCGTCAGGCGAGGTGTCATTCTGGATCGGCAAAGGAGAATCCGATGATCGCGACTCTGTGCTCAATGTTGGTCGTCTTCGCGATGTTCGCATTCACGGCGACGCCCGCGGTGGCGCAAACGTCGATCGATCCGCAATCCCTGATCGGCGAATGGTCGGGGAAATGGTCGGGGATCTGGGGGACGGGGAGCGCGACGTTGAGCGGCGACTACGTCCTCAGGATCAGGAAGGTCGAGGGAGAGAAAGTCTTCGGGGAAGTGGAGTGGACGAACCGGGCCACGACGAAGAGCAATTTGATCGGGACGTTCGACGGACAGCGCCTGACCTACGGCAACGGTTCGTTGACCGTGGAGGGCAATCGCATGACCGGCACCCGGCCCGTGACGAACTTCCCTCGGGGGATCAACGTCGAACTGGTCAAGACGAGGTAGCGTAGGGGCATCGCGCTGAGCTTCCGCTGGAGCGTTCAAGAAAAGGAGTAGCCGATGACGCGGCTAGAGACGGCGAAGGCGACGCTTCCCCGGCAGGAGCTCGAGCGCCTGTGGGAGGAGCACCTCAAGGGGGAGTTCGAGACCAAGGACGTCGAGGCCACGCTGGCCACCATGGTCGACGATGCCCAGGTCAACCACATGCCGGTGAACACCGGAGGCCGCGGCAAGGACGCGTTGCGAGCCTTCTATCGCGACGACTTCATTCCCGCCTGGCCCGACGACTTGCAGATGACGCCGGTGAACCGCGTCGTCGGCGACGGCCAGCTCGTGGACGAGCTGCGCCTGACCTTCACCCACGACCGGCCGATGCCGTGGTTCTTGCCGAACGTCCCGCCGACGTGGAAGAAGGTCGAGCTCGACGTCGTGGTGGTCGTGCAGTTTCGCGGCGACAAGCTCGCCACCGAGCGGATCTACTGGGACCACGCCGCCGTCCTGCGCCAGGTGGGTCTCTTGAAGCGCTGATGGCCCTCGACGGCGTCGTTCCGTTTCCTCCCGACTTCGTCGCGCGCTATCGAGCCAAGGGCTACTGGGAGGACCGGTCGCTCGCCGGCGTCTTCCAGGACGTCTTCGCGACGTTCGCCGGGCGAACCGCGCTGATCGCCGGCTCCGAGCACATCACGTATCGCGAGCTGGCGGGTCGCGTCGAGCGCCTGGCGCGCCACTTCCTCGAGCTCGGACTGCGCCCGCTCGACCGTGTGGTGGTTCAACTCCCGAACGTACCGGAGTTCGTCAGCGTCTACTTCGCCCTCCAGCGCGTCGGGGCGATCCCGGTCATGGCGCTGCCGCCTCACCGGTATCGCGAGATCAAATATTACGTGGAGCTGACCGAGGCCGTCGCGTACGTGATCCCTGACCGGGCCGGCGACTTCGACTTCGTCGAGCTGGCGCGGAGGATCACGAGCGAGTGCCGGTCGCTGCGCCATGTGGTCGTGGCCGGTGAGGCGCCGCCCGGCATGGTCTCCCTCGCGACCCGAGAGCCGAGTCCCCGCTTCGGTACTGGGCGACGTCACGATCGATTCGATGGATCCGGCTGTGCTCCAGCTCTCGGGGGGCACCACGGGAGTGCCCAAGCTGATCCCGAGGCTCCACAACGACTACGTCTACAACTCGAAGGCGGCGGCGACGATGGTGGACGTGCGACCCGGCGACGCGCTGCTGGTCGTGCTGCCGATCGCCCACAATCTGCCACTCGCCTGTCCCGGCATCCAGGGCTTTTTCTTGCGCGGCGCGCGCGCCGTGCTGAGCTCGAGCGTGCGCGCACAGGACGTCTTCTCGCTGATCGAGCGCGAGCGGGTCACCCACCTGGCGGTGGTGCCCGCGCTGTTGATCCGCTGGATCAACGACCCGGCGATCAGCCGCTACGACCTGTCGTCGGTCCGCGTGGTCCAGAGCGGCGGACAGCGGCTCCAGCCCGAGGTGAAGCGGCTCTGCGAAGCGCGCATCCCGAGTGCGACCGTCCAGGAGAATTTCGGGATGGCCGAGGGGATGCTGACGTTCGTCCGCCTCGATGATCCCTACGACGTTCGCCTGGAGACGGTCGGGCGGCCGATGTGCCCCGACGACGAGGTCAAGCTGGTCGACGACGAGGGCCGCGAGGTCCCCGACGGCGAGGTCGGAGAGCTGGCGGTGCGGGGGCCGTACACGCTGCGCGGCTACTACCGGGCGCCCGAGCACAACGCGCGCGTCTTCACGCCCGACGGCTTCTATCTCTCCGGCGACCTGATGCGGCGCCATCCGTCCGGCAACTTCGTCGTCGAAGGCCGCAAGAAGGACCTGATCAACCGGGGCGGCGAGAAGATCAGCGCGGAGGAGATCGAGAGCCTGATCCTCTTGCACCCGGCCGTGCAGAACGTCGCGTGCGTGCCCATGCCCGATCCGATTCTCGGCGAGCGCACGTGCGCGTTCGTGGTGCCGCGCCGGGGCCAGCGCGTCACGTTGCCCGAGATCGTCGAGCACCTCACCGAGGCCGGCATCGCGAAGTTCAAGCTGCCCGAGCGGCTGGAGCTGATCGACGAGCTGCCACTGTCAGCGTTCGGCAAGGTCTCCAAGGTCACGCTGACGAAGCTGATCGCCGAGACGCTGACCCCCACGAGAACAACACCAGGCTGAGCAGCAGGGCGACCGGCGCCAGGCTGAACGGCACGGCGTACGACCCCGTGGCGTCGTAGACGAATCCCGCGAAGACGGGGCCGATCGCGGCGCCGCTCCGCCAGCCGAGCGCGAGGAGGCCGGTGATCGCGCCGAGCGCTTCCAGCCCGAAGACGTCGGGGATGATCCGGACGAACGCGGTATCGCCACTGCTGAAGCCCATCCCGAAGACGGCCAGGACCACGAAGAGAATTTCCTGCGGCGGCCCGAAGAGCAGCACGGTGAGCGCGACGACCTCGAGGGCGACGCAGATGCGCATCACGGTGCGGGCGCCCAGGTGGTCGGCCAGCGCCCCGAACCCGATGCGGCCGATGGTGGCGCCGATGCCATAGGCGGTCAGCGCGAGGGAGGCGGCCGCGAGGGTGATGCCGCGGTCGCGCGAGTAGGGCACGATGTGCACCGACACCATCAGGACGACCCCGCCGAGCAGGAGCCAGCACGCCTCGAGGAACCAGAGCCGACGGTCACCGAGCGCCGCCACGATCGTCACGCCGCGAGGCTCCGCCTTCGCCGCGGTCGTCGGGTTGATCGGCCGGCGAGGCGGATCGCGGACGACCAGCGTGGCGAGGCCGCCGACCAGGCAGAGCCAGCTTCCGAAGACGAGGAAGGTGTTGCGCCAACCGAGCCATTCGATGAGCCCGGCCGCCACCGGCCCGGCGATGATGAAGCTCACGTTGAAGCCCGACAGCACGAGGGCCAGGACGAGGCTCCGTTGACGATCGAACCAGCGCGTGATGGTGGACGAGGCGATGACGTAGAAGCCCGACGTGCCGATGCCGCCCATGATGCCGATGAAGAGATAGAGTTCCCAGAGCGAGTCGATCGTCGAGGCGAGCGTGAAGCCGGCCCCCGCCATCGCCACCGTGAAGGCCAGGATGAAGCGCGGGCCGTAGCGATCGGCGATGGCCCCCACGACGAAGGCGTTGAGGCCGCCCAGCATCAAGGCCGTCGAGAGCGCGACCGAGACGGCGCCCCGGCTCCAGCCGAAGTGCTCGGCCAGCACCGGCAGGAAGACGCCGAACGCGGCGATGGGACTCGAGGCGCTGAACACGACTGCGAAGAGCGCGCCGGCGATCAGCCAGCGCTGGCTTACGAGCGGCGAGGCGCGCACAGAGCCTTGACGATACACGCAGTGTGGTATGCAATGCGAGCGTCGACATGGCCCAGGCCTCGCAGTGGATCGGCAAGCCCATCAAGCGCGTCGAGGACGCGCGTCTCCTGACCGGACGCGGCGCCTTCATCGACGACCATCCGCCGGTGGCCAACGCGTGCCACGCGGCCATCGTCCGCTCGCCGCACGCCCACGCGCGCATCCTCGGCTACGACGTCGCGGCGACGCTGGCCACGCCGGGCGTGGTCGGCGTGATCACGGGCGAGGACGTGGCGAAAGCGTGCAAGCCATTTGGCGTGGGGGTGACGGCGCCGATTCATTACTATCCGTCGGCCACCGACAGGGCGCGGTTCGTCGGCGAGCCCGTGGCGGTCGTCGTTGCCCGCGACCGCTACATCGCCGAGGACGCCGCCGACCACCTCGTCGTCCGCTACGAGCCGCTGCCCGCGGTCGTCGATCCCGAGAAGGCGCTGGAGCCCGACGCGCCGATCCTCCACGAGGCGGTCGGTACCAACCTCGCCGGTCACCGGCGGCTCGTGTACGGCGATCCCGATGGCGCCTTCGCCGAGGCCGAGGTCGTCATCCGCGAGCGCTTCCGCTTCCCGAAGTACGGCTCGACGCCCATCGAGACCTACGGCGTGATCGCGCGCTGGGACGGCCTCGACGGCGTGCTGACGATCTGGTCCAACTTCATGGGGCCGTTCATCATGCACCCGCTGGTGAGCCGCGTGCTCGGCGTGCCGGAGAACAAGCTGCGCTTCATCGTGCCGCCCGACATCGGCGGCTCCTTCGGCATCAAGTCGAGCATCTACCCGTATCTCGCGCTCATCGGCCTCGCCGCCATGAAGACCGGCGTGCCGGTGAAGTGGATCGAGGACCGGCGCGAGCACCTGACGGCCTCGTCGAGCGGAACGGACCGCGTGGCCTGGCGCGAAGTGGCCGCGCGTAAGGACGGCACGATTCTCGGCATGCGGTTCAAGTGGTTCGACAACGTCGGAGGCTACATCCGCAGCCCTGAGCCCGGCTGCAGCTTTCGCCCGACGGGAAACTTCGTCGGCCCCTATCGCTTCAAGAACCTCGAGGTCGACGCCTCGATCGTGATGACCAACAAGAGCCTCACCGGGCCGAACCGCGGCTACGCGTGCGGCCATCTCTACTTCGAGACCGAAGGCATGATGGATCGTCTGGCCGAGAAGCTCGGCCTGGATCCGGCCGAGGTCCGTCGCCGGAACCTGATCCAGCCCGACGAACTTCCCTATCGCACGCCGACGGGCGGCTACTACGACAGCGGCGACTATCCGAAGACGTTGCAGATGGCCCTCGACATGGCCCGGTACGACGAGCTCCGGCGCGCGCAGAAGACGGCGCGCGCGGCGGGAAAGTACTTCGGGATCGGCCTGGCGCTCGCGGTCGATCCGTCGGTCTCGAACATGGGGTACGTGGCGACGGCGCTCGATCCCCAGTTCCGCGCCAAGCCCGAGTATCTGCCGAAGTCGGGAGCCACCGAGTCGGCGACGGTGAAGGTCGATCCGCTCGGGCGCGTCATCGCCATTATGGGCACGACGCCCCAGGGCCAGGGCCACCAGACGATCGTGTCGCAGATCATCGCCGACGAGCTCGGGCTCAAGCCCCAGGACATCACCGTCGTCGACGAGATGGACACGTTCACGCGCGTGTGGTCGATCTCGTCGGGGACGTACTCGAGCCGCTTCGGCTCCGTGGGCACCAGCGCCGCGGCGCTGGCCGCACGCAAGCTGCGCGCCAAGCTCGTCGAGTACGCGGCGCACCTGATGGACGTGCCCGCCAACGACGTCGAGTTCAAGGACGGCGCCGTCAGGCTGAAGCGCGGCAAGGGCCCGTCCTACACCGTGAAGGATCTGGCCGGGCGCGCCCACTGGAACACGGAGTCGCTGCCCGACGGCATGGAGCCCGGGCTGCAGGCCACGGCCGTGTTCGGCTTCACCGTGGCCAAGGCCGTCGACGCCGAGGATCGCGTGAACTCGTCGAACACGTACGGGTTCATCGCCGAGGTCATGGCCGTGGAGGTGGACCCGGACACGGCGCAGATCACGATCGTACGCTACGTCACCGTCCACGACGCGGGGACCATCATCAACCCGATGATCGTCGAGGGCCAGATCTACGGCGGAGCCCTGCACGGCCTCGGCGGCGCGCTGTACGAGGAGATGCGGTACGACGACGACGGCCAGTTCCTGACCGGCAGCTTCATGGACTACCTGGTGCCGACGGCCAGCGAGGCGCCGACAATCGAGATCGCCCACCTCTCGTCGCCGTCGCCGCTGACGACGCTCGGCTCCAAGGGGCTGGGCGAATCGTCGTCGATGACCGTGCCGGCCGTGATCGCCAACGCGGTGAGCGACGCGCTCGCGCCGCTCGGCGTCCGCATCACGGAGCTGCCGATGACACCCGACCGCCTGTGGCGCTCGATCCGCGAGGCGAGGGAGAAGAAGGGCTCGTGAAACCACCGAAGTTCGACTATTACGCGCCGAAGACGGTGGACGAGGCGCTGGCGTTGCTCACGCGCTACGACGGCGAGGCGAAGATCCTGGCCGGCGGCCAGAGCCTGATGCCGCTGCTCAACTTCCGCCTGAGCCGGCCGGCGGCGCTGGTCGACCTCAACCGGATCCCGGCCCTGGCCTATATAAAGGAAGTGGACGGAAGTGTCAGATTCGGCGCCATGACCCGCCAGCGCGCGATCGAGTTCTCGCCTGTCGTGGCCAGGCGGCTGCCATTGCTCACCGAGGCGACGCGCTGGGTTGGTCACCTGCCGATCCGGACGCGCGGGACGATCGGTGGCTCGATCGCCCATGCGGATCCCTCGGCTGAATACCCGGCGGTCCTGACCGCGCTCGACGGCGAGGTCGTCGCGCGCGGGCCGAAGGGCGAGCGCGTGCTGAAGCCGCGCGACTTCTTCCAGACGTACCTCACCACGAACCTCGCCGCCGACGAGATCCTCACCGAGGTGCGACTGCCCGCCACGCCGGCCGGTGCCGGCTACGCCTTCGAGGAGTTCGCGCGGCGTCACGGCGACTTCGCGATCATCGGCATCGCGGCCGTGATCGTGCGCGAGGGGAGTCGGTGCACGATGGCGCGGCTGGCGACGGCTGGCGCGGGGCCGATCCCGGTTCGCCTGCGCGCGGCCGAGGAGATTCTCGAGCGTGAAGGCTTGGGCGACGACGCCCTCGCGCGCGCCGCGGCGAAAGCTCAGGAGCTCGTGCAGCCCGATGGCGACATCCACGCGTCGGCCGACTACCGGCGTCATCTGACCGGCGTGCTCACCGGGCGCGCCGTCAAGCGGGCGCTGACCAAGGTGGCGAGATGAGTGAGCCCGTGATCGTCCGCTTGAAAGTCAACGGCGTCCAGCACGAGGGGCGCTGCGAGCCGAGGAAGCTCCTCGTCGATTTCCTCCGTGAAGACCTCGGGCTCACCGGCACGCACGTGGGCTGTGAGCACGGGATCTGCGGCGCGTGCACCATCCTGTTCAATGGCGAGGCCGCGCGCTCCTGCATCATGCTCGCGGTCCAGGCCGAGGGCGCCGAGCTCCGGACGATCGAAGGCCTGATGGAGAACGGCAAGCTTCACCCGTTGCAGGAGGCCTTCCACGAGCACCACGGGCTCCAGTGCGGCTTCTGCACGCCGGGCATGCTGATGACCGCGCTCGATTTCCTGCGCGTGAAGCCCGAGCCGACGGAGGCCGAGATCCGCGAGGGTATCTCCGCGGTGCTCTGCCGGTGCACGGGCTACCAGGGCATCATCAACGCCGTCAAGGCGGCGGCACCCGTGATGCGCGGGAGCTAGATGGCGGGCCGGACGCAGCGAAACTTCGCGAAGACGTACGGGTACCGGGCCTGGTACCAGTTCCGAAAGCTCGGGCGGATGAGGTCCGATGCCGTCGCCCAGGAGGCGCCCTTCAGCACGTAGTGCTTACCGTCGAAGAAATCCGCCGAGTACCCCGGATATCCCGGGATGTAGGTGTTGAATCCGGGGAACGGCTCGAAGAGAGTCTCGGTCCATTCCCAGCCGTTGCCCACCAGCTCGTGCACGCCCCACGCGCTCGCGCCATCGGGATGAGAGCCGACGGGGTCGGGGGACCATCGCGTGAAATCGAAGTTGCCGTGTCGACTCGTTGGGGGGTCGTCGCCCCAGGGAAAGGCGCGCTCGTCGCCGCTCGGGTCACCGTACGCGGCTCGGTGGAACTCGGCCTCGGTCGGAAGGCGCGCTCCACTCCAGCGCGCATAGGCTTGCGCCTCGGCGAGGCTCACGTAGACCGGCCACGCGCCGGCGTCCGACAGCGGGATGACGTCGAACAGCGTCCGGTAGAGCCAGGCGCCGTCCTGCCTGGTCCAGCCGAGCGGAGCGCTCAGGCCCATGCGGGTCTTCCACGCCCAATCCGCCTCGCTCCAGAACGCCGGCTGATCGTACGCGCCGCTGTCGACGAAGTATCGGAACTGCTCGTTCGTCACCGGCGTCGAGTCGATCACGAACGCGGGAACCTCGACCCGCGTCCACGGGAACTCGTTGTCCCAGCCGAACTCGAGATCACCGAAGGAGGCCCCGAGCGTCGCTTTTCCGCCGTCGACCACGACGCTTCGTGGCCGTGGGCCCGCTCCGGTGGTGTACACGACGCCGGGTGGCCGGATCTTCTGAGCCGAGGCCAGCTGCTGCACGATGTAGAGGAGCGTCTCCTGGTGCATCAGCTCGTGCTCGATCGCCATGGACAGGACGCGGTTGTGCCTGGCCATGAGGTTGGTCGCCGCATGCGTGGCGATTTCGTCGAGGGAATCGACGATCGCCCCCCGCACGCGGTCGCGATACGCGATGACGTCGTCGAGCGCCGGCCAGCGTTCGGGGACCTCGGGATGCGCGTGACAGCGCGAGGGGTCGTCCACGTCGGGATCGATGCCGCGATCGAACATGTCGTCGAAGCGGGGATCGAACGACGGGCGCTGAAGGACTCCGCGGCAGATGTGGTTCCACGCGAATGCCGGGAGATGGCCCACGTAGAAGATGAACGGGTGCCGCAGGGCGATGGGGCGTGACTGCATCGCGTCGCGCGCGACCAGACCGAAGAGCATGTCGGTCCTGCGCCATGCGGTCGTGAAGCGATCGCGGAAGGACATCGGCCCTCTCTCGAGGTCAACAATAGAGGGTCGTCACCCGGAAACAAGTCGGTTCTTCCGATACGAACCCGACTGCAGACGGCCTCAGCGTCGATGCCTCGTCTCTTCCTGCGTCAAGATCGGGGCGCCGACGATGCGCGCGCTCAACGACCATCGAAAGCTCCGATCGGGCGGCGGTCTGAGCGGCGGCTCGGACGTCAGCCGGCGCTGCCGAGCAGGAAGCTCACGACCAGCTCGACGAGGATGATGCCGGCGATCACGGTGTAACGACGGTCACCAGCGGTCCAGAAGCCCACCAGCGCGACGACGACACCGAGCACAGGGGTCAGCAGCAGGAGGACGACTCCGAGCGCGCTGACGGCGACAGGGTCGATCGGGCGCTGGCGCAGGCCCTTGCCGATGGCGGCGAGCGACACGAACACCTCGGTGGACCGAGCGTGCTCGCGGTTCTCGACGAGCCGCTGGAAGTTCAGCACGTCGCCGTCGCGTGTGGTCCTCACCGCATATCCGACCAGGCCGAGCAGCATCAGGACGATGCTCACGAGCCCGCCCCAGAACAGCACCCGGGACACGATCATCTCCACGCGCATCACGGCCAGTGCACCCCTAACCCGCGAAGGATCATCGAGACGGCGAGATAGAAGATCACGGGGAGGAAGAGCTTGCGGAGCGTCGCATTGCGCAGCCGCGTCGCGAGCCGGGTGCCGAGGTAGGCGCCGATGAGCACACCCAGGGCGACCGGCGAGACGATGAGGGGACGGAGGTTGCCGCGATGGAAGTAGATGCCGGCGCTGGCCGCCGCCGTGATCCCGATCATGAAGTTGCTCGTCGCGGTGGACACCTTCATCGGGAGCCGCATGAAGTAGTCCATCGCCAGCACCTTGAACGCTCCGCTGCCGATGCCGAGCAGGCCCGACAGCAGGCCGGCGCCGAACATCGCGCCGAACCCGGTGCGCACGCGGGCCGCCCGGTACTTCACGTCGCGGTCGAGGCCGGCGTCGTAGTAGGCGCCTTCGAGCTCGAAGCTCATCGCCAGCGGGTCGACTCTGGGCTCGGCGGGGATCTCCACGTTGAGCTGGCGCAGGGTCACCAGCGTCGAGTACGCCAGGGCCAGCCCGAGGATCAGCTCGAGGACGGACTCGGGTACGAGACCGACGAGACCGGCGCCGACGATCGCGCCGCTGACGGTGGCCATGGCGAGGAAGAGCCCGATGCGAATGTTGCTGAGCCCCGTCCGGAGATAGGCGGCGGCCGCGCCGCTCGACGTGGCGATGACGGAGATGATGCTGGCGCCCATCGCGTCGCGCAGGTTGACGCCGTAGAACATGGTGAGGATCGGCACGAGCACGATGCCGCCGCCGAGGCCGAGAATCGCGCCGATCGCCCCTGCCACGATCGAGGTGGCGAGGATGGCGGCGAGGAAGAGCCACGGCTCCACCTTCAGCCGACCCGGAACGGGGGCGGATCACCGCCGCCGTGGTGTATCACGCTGATCGCGCTGCCGCGCAACCGGTCGATCTCGCGACAGGCGAGCACGAGGTACCAGCTCCGGAAGAAGCCGATGCTCGCGATGAAGCCGGCGTGAGCGCTGTCGCGGCCGAACAGCTCATCGGCGACCCACGCCGCGACGTCGCCGAACCGGGTCAGGCCGTGGCCGACGATGGCCGCGTGGATGGCCCGCGGAGCGTCGCCTTCTGGGGACGACGTCCCTGTCCAGACGAGCTCGTCCCTCCACTGGTCCTTCCAGGCCCGGGGTGGGGTCTCCGAGACCGAGGCCACGGATCGATGTCCTCCTCGCGTGTCAGGTCGCGTTGACGAGAGACGCGAGCCATTCACGCGCACGAGCGCGCGATGACGGCTCACGCCGAGCAGTTCACCGCGTCAGACGGACGGAGGACTAGAGCTCGGGCGGGACGAACGGGGTCGTCGCGAAGAGCGGAAGCGATGGCGTGGCGTCGAAGAGCGTCGCCGATCCCGTCACCGGCAACGACACGAGACGCTCGCGCGGGCCGGCAAGGGCGGGAAAGTTGGCCCAAGAGACCCGCGCGCTGTGCGACTTGGCGTCGGTGCGCAGGCCCGGGATGCCGCCGGCCCAGTGAAGAGTCGGCGCGACGACGAGTACGACCACGAGCAACGCGAGCAGGCAGCGGAGTGCGCTCATCACACGATCTCTTTCTTTGTTACCCACTGCCCCGCGGGAAGTCAAGGAACGCTCGGCGCGCCTCGCTCGCGCCAGAGCTGTTCCAGCGCCCGCCGCGCCACCTTGCCGCGCTCGGTCTTGGGGATGGCGTCCACCACGATGACGTGAGCCGGCACCTTGAACGCGGCCAGGCGCGCCCCGCAGTGCTCCCGCATCTCCGACGGCGACACGCGGTGGCCGGCGCGGGCGCAGACGAAGCTCACGATCGCCTCGCCGTAGACGGCGTCGGGCACGCCGATCGTGGCGGCGTCGGCCACGGCCGCGTGGGCGAGCAGCGCGGTCGTGATCTCGGCCGGCGCGACGTTCACCCCGCCGCGGATGATCAGGTCCTTCTTACGGCCGGTGACGTAGAGGTAGCCGTCGGCGTCGACGCGCGCGAGATCGCCGGTGAGGAAGCCGTCCTGGGGAATCGGCTCCAACCGGTCGCGCGCCGTGAGATACGCGCTGGCCATCTGACGTCCGCTGACGAGCAGCTCGCCTTCCTCGCCCGGGGCGCAGGCCGCGCCCGTCTCGCTGATGATCGACGCGACGACGTGTGGCATCGGCGGGCCGATCGAGCCCACACGACGCGCGTCGGGCGGGTTGCCGGCCATCCAGCCCGCCTCGGTCATCCCGCAGCCCTGGACGATCGGGATCCGGTAGCGATCCTCGAACTCGAGCTGGCGGTCCACGCTGAGCGGCGCCGAGCTGCTCGTCATGAACCGGAGGCCGGGGAGATCGGCGCCGGTGAGGGCGACCGGCCGATCGAGCAGCATGTTGATCACCGTCGGCACGCCGATCACGATCGACACGCGCTGGTCGCGGATCCAGTCGAAGAACTGGTGATGAGAAAATCGCCGGGCCAGCACGAGCCCGGTGCCCGTGTGGAGCGTGCCGCCGAGCGAGAGGAGTTGAGGCGACGCCCACGCCAGCGAGCGGTATTCCAGCACGCGGTCGCTCTCCCGGAGATCGAAGCGTCGCGCCGGCCCATCGCACCCGTAGGCGAACGCCTCGTGAGTCAGCGCAACACCCTTGGCAGCGGCCGTCGTGCCCGAGGTGTAGTCGAGGACCGCGAGGTCGTGAGGTCCGCCCACGCGCCGCGGGCACGGAGACGCTGGCTGTTCGGCGAGACGGGGGAACAGCTCGTCGAAGGCGATCGCCTCGGCGCCACACGCCGCGACGGCGGCGGCGGCCTGATCGCCCAGAGCGCGGTCCCAGAGGACCAGGCGCGGCGCGACGTCGTAGAGGACGCGGGGAAGATCGGGCCCGAGCACCTCGGCGTTGAGGGGATTGACGGTCGCGCCGTAGCGCAGGATGCCGAAGAAGAGCATGACGAAGGCCGGGCCGTTGTCGCCGAGCACGGTGATGCGCTCGTTGGCCCGCACGCCGCGCTCGGCGAGGAAGTGGGCGACGCGATGACAGCTCGCGTCGAGCTGGGCGAAGGTCAGCCGCCCGGGCGGGTCGACACACTCGAGATAGACACGATCGCCGAAGCGCCGCGCCTGCTCGCCGAGCAGGGCGTCGACGTCAGGCGGTCGCGTCAAATCCCGCGGTCCGCCATGAACTTCGCGTAGTCGACCTGGGTCTCTTTGGCCTTTTTGATCTGGTCCTTCGTGTAGAACTTGGCGAGATCGACCATGTCGACCTCGTAGCTCGCGCGCCGGAAGGCGTCCTTGTAAATGAAGGGCCGCGTGGCGTCGATGGCCATGCCACCGGAGAAGCGGATGTTCGATTGCGTCCACTGGCGGTCGCCGGCCGAGCTGCGCTCCGCGGGCTGGAACGTCTGGCCGAAGCCGCCCTCGCAGACCGTCAAGATGTCGTCCTTCGGGTTCACGCGCGTGGCCAGCGCCCACATGATGTCTTCCATGTTGTAGATGTCGACGTCCTCGTCGACCACGATGCCGAGCTTGGCGCCGAGTGAGATGGAGAGCGCCGCCGAGAGGATGTTGCGCTGCAGTCCCTCGTCGCGCGAGCGGCGCTTCTGGACCTGGAAGATCACGCCGCCCCAGTCGGTCATGCCCATGGGAATGTTGGTGTCGATGCAGAGGCCCGGCACGATGCGCTCGGCCAGCTCGAGGAAGCACGCCTCCCGCATCGTGACGTCGATGAAGTGGTCGTCCATGGCGTGGACGATGAGGCCGTAGTACAGAGGGCGATCCCTGCGGTGGGTGATGGCGGTCGCCTGGAACTTGTAGGTGCGATAGGCCTTGCCCATGTAGCCGGACCACTCGGGATGGAAATCGTACTTGCCCTGCTGGTCTTCCTTCTCGGCCAGCGGGCTCTCCCAGACCTTCTGGGTCGTGTCCACGTAGCCCTCGATGACGTACTCGGCGTTGGCGATCGACCACGCGTCCTGCGTCCGCGCCTTCACCAGCTCGACGGGAAAGCCCTGGAGCGCCCCGGCCACGCCCAGCTCGTCGCAGCCGCGCGGCAGGATGACGTAGGTGAACCCGGCGCCCGCCATCATCGTGCAGGCCGGCGGCACGCCGATGTTGATGGTCACGGGAATCGGGCCCTTCTTGTACCAGTGCGTGGCGATCTGGTCCATGTGCGACCCGGGCGAGATCTGGAACGACGAGTAGTCGGGGCCGCGGAAGTTCATCCGGTTGTACCCGATGTGCGAGCCACCCCAGAAGTGCTGGCCGCGCACCACGGTATTGCCGGCGCCGAGCGTGCGGCCGGGATCGGTCTTGGAGTGGGAGATCATCGGGACGACGTCCCACACGTCGACGTCCCGGGTGGTGACGACCTCCTGGCAGGGCGCGTCCTTCACCACGATGGGCGGCAGCGGCTGGCGGATGGCCTCCACGGCCTTGAACTTGAACTTGCGCGGGTCGTCCACGTCGAAGAGCCGGGCGATCCGCTCGGCGGTCGCGTAGATGTTGTTGCAGATACGCGCGTTCGGATAGCCCTTGACCTTCTCCCAGAGCAGCGGCGCGCCGCCGTCGAAGTGCTTCTGGATGGCGGCGACCTCGAGGTGGGGATCGACCTCGACGTCGGTCGAGACCAGCTCGCCGTTCTCCTTCAGGTATTCCAGGGTGCTCCGCAGGCTGGAGATGTCTTTTTTGGTGGGTTTCATGGCCCGAACATCTACGGTCAAACCTTTTGCCTGTCAAGCGACTCGGGTATGCTTCCCGGCCATGGACTCCCGCTACCTGGAGCCGGACATCGAGACGGCGGCGCGGGCAACGCTCCGCGCGGTCCAGGAGCAACGGTTGCACGAGCAGGTCGAGCACGCCTATCAGTCGAGCCCGTTCTATCGTCGGAAGCTCGACGCCGCGGGAGTCAAGCCCGCCGACGTCCGCTCGCTCGACGACCTGCGCCGCCTGCCGTTCACGACGAAGGACGAGCTGAAGCAGGATCAGGCCGACCATCCGCTGTGGGGCACGCTGCTGGCCGTTCCGTTCGCCGACTGCCTGCGCGTCCACATGACGTCCGCGACGACCGGACGGCCGCTCGCGTTTCTCGACACGCGCGACGACTGGTACGGCTTCTATCACTCCTACGCGCGCTCGCTGTGGGCGTTCGGGATCCGGCCATCGGACATGGTCATGGCCGCGTTCTCCTACGGCCCGTGGATCGGCTACTGGTCGGGGTTCTACGCGGCGCAGGACATCGGCTGTCTCGTCTTTCCCGCCGGCGGGTTCGGGACCGATCAGCGCATCGACGCCCTGCGTACGTATCCGATCACCGTGCTCGGTTGCACGCCGTCGTACGCGCTCTTCCTGGCCGAGCAGGCGCAGAAGAAGGGCATCGACCTCGCGAAGGAGACGAAGATCCGAATCACGTGGCACACGGGCGAGCCGGGCGCCTCGATCCCGGCGACGAAGGCGAAGATCGAAGCGGCGTTCGGCGCCAAGGCGTTCGATCTTCCCGGGCTCACCGAGATCGCCGCCTGGGGCTTCGAGTGCGACGCCCGCTCCGGGCTCACCCACGTCCACGAGGACTATTGCTATCCCGAAGTCCTCGACGAGGACGACCGGCCGGTGAAGCCGGGCGACAAGGGCGAGCTGGTCTTCACCAGCCTTTACCGCAAGGCGATGCCGCTCCTGCGCTACCGCACGCGCGATCTCGTCCAGCTCGCCGACCGGCCGTGCCCGTGCGGGCGCACGCTGGTCGCGTTCGAGGGCGGCGTGCTGGCCCGTCTCGACGACATGAAGAAGGTCCGCGGGATCATCGTCTACCCGCGGCGCATCGAGGAGATCGTGCGCGGTCACGCCGGCGTCGACGAGTTCCAGATCGTCTTCCGGCGCGTCGACGGTCTCGACGACATCCTGGTCCGCATCGATCCAGCGCCGGCGCTCTCCGGCGCCGAGTGCCAGGGACTGTGTCGCGCGCTGGAGGAAGGCTTGCGCATCGGTCTCGGCATCCGCGTGACCGTCGAGGCGACAGAGCCCGGCGGGCTGCCCCGCTGGGATCACAAGGCCAGGCGCGTCAAGGACGAGCGCACCGAAGTCCCGTTCTAGGACGTGTACGCAGCAGCGGCCAACCAGATGCGCAAGAATTCGAGGGCGCGTGTTCGCAGCGCCCAACCAGATGGGGAGGTATTGGAGGGGGCGTCTCGCCCCCTCCAATGTTCATGATCGGCGCGAGAATCCCGCGCCTCGAGGACCGCCGCTTCCTCACCGGCCGGGCCCGCTACGTGGCCGACCTCGATCGTCCACGCCTTCTGCACGTCGCGTTTCTCCGCAGCCCCCACGCCCACGCCCGGATCGCACGGGTCGACACGCGCGCGGCGCTGGCCCAGCCGGGCGTCGTCGCGTGCTGGACGGCCCAGGATCTGCGCGGTCGCGTGAAGGCGATGCAGGCGCCGTCGCGCATGAG
>WNGM01003770.1_pt1 | contig 16238 bp, 26 predicted proteins | sample 5400571 | NCBI WGS metagenome assembly WNGM01 (sample SAMN13153378, study PRJNA577476) | soil metagenome | isolation source: 100 cm soil or saprolite under Garry oak tree replicate 2 | place: USA:California | collected 2016-06-15 | reverse complement strand
CGTCGCGCAAACTCTGAGGCGATATCAACCAGCAAGAACATCCTCATGCTCTTGCTGGTCTTTCCCTCCCTGCGCTCACTACACCATGCATTCCACCAGATGGTCGCTTTTGCTCTCCCCGAATTATTGAGATGATACCAAAAAGGGGGATAAAAATCAGTAAATCCGCGCCTTTCCCTTTCCTGTCGAGCTTGCTCCATTAACCTTACAAGGTTCGCAGCAAGAGGAGATATGAGTGTATTTTTTGATTGGTCGCTTCCTTTTTGCTCCCCACTGCTATTCCCTGGCAATCCTGCCTTGAATTGTTGATGTGCTTCTTGTCCTGGTCTTCCTTCTACTCCCCTCATAGTCTAAGCAAGCAGCCAGCATTATAGGTCGTTATAACTCCCCTTGTCAATCTGGCAAATTTTGTGGCTAACTAGAGAGCAAAAATAAGAACATTCGTTTGCACAGGTGATCGAGGTGCCGCGTGCCCGCAATCAGACAAGCAGAGGAACAAAAATCCAGGAAGAAGCGCAAGCCCTTTGTTGTGACACCAGTCCATGACATGCTCTTGCATGATCTGAATACTCTGCAACGGGCAACTGCCGACCAGTTAACCAGGCTGAATTATAAAATGGGGATGCTCAATACGGTCAAGGCTCGGCTCAAGGATTTGAGTGATAACAGGTACGTGCTCCCCCTCTCCCATCCGTCCATCCGGCTCCCCTACATGTATGCCCTGGATCGCAAGGGATTAAACCATCTGGCAAAACAAGGCGTTGATGTGCGGGAGTATTTCCGTCCCTCGCAAGAGGAAGACTCGGCCAAAAACTTTCTCTTCCGGGAGCACATGCTGGCAATCAGCGATCTGCTCATCCATAGCCTGCTGTTTGAACGGTCTGAGCCGTCGTACCGCATTGGCACGATGCTGCATGAACGCTACTTCAAGAACCATCCGATTAAAGCAGAATACGCCAGGTCAGAGAGAGTTGAGTCAAAATCCCTGGTGCCTGATTGCTACCTTGAATTTGCTTACACTAATCCATCGGGTAAAGAGGACATCATTCCGGTGCTGTGGGAACTGGATCGGGGAACAGAAGACCAGAAATTTTTCCGGCGCAAGCTGCGAGCATACATTGTCTTTCTCAAGAGCCGCGCTTTCAAGACCGTCTTTGGCATCGAAAACATCACAGTTGCCTTTGCCACAACCAAAGATCACAACCGCATAAAACAGATGCGGGAGTGGACACAGAAAGAACTGGCTGTCACGAATGAGCCTGCCTGGTTAGGCCAGTTGTTTCTCTTTACCAGCCTGCCTGAAAACATGGCAGATATTGAGCCGCGACAATTGTTTCTTGATCCGGTCTGGTACACGCCCTCTGGCGATATAAACCCCGTCTCTCTGCTCGATGAGTAGTTTGCTACGTTTTTCAGCAAAACGCTTGGCTGGCACTGTTACATGACCGCAGCGACCATGCTGGTAGTCCTTATGCATGGTAATAACGGCGGTACCAATGGTGATGCTGGCAATGGCAATGGTGCGGCCATGTTCGCTGCACCTGCTAATCCAGCGTCCCAGGCCGTTTCAGGCGATTATGCCGATGATGATATGCATGGCGCACCTGGCATGGTGATGGCGGCGATCATTAGTACCATCATCGTTTGGCACAGGTTCCTTGACATAAAATGAGCGCTCCCCTGTTACGGAGAACGCCAAATACGTTTTCGGGTCTGTACTGCTGTGGATAGGTAGTGTTTCTTTTGCTCTTTATTATTTGCTTTCCTTGATAGTTTGTTTGCACAAGCAGACTAGTTTGGTATAATCTGCTTCGTGTAAACAAGCTATTTGCCGAATAGCTGTTTAATATCCTGTGTACTTTTTAATTGTACCCAGGACTCCCTTGTAAGGATCGTCTTTTTCCTTGATGATCTGGACATCAAAGAAGCTATCTTCACGATGTGCTTCTTGGGCATTCGCGAAAATCTTTCGTGCTTCTTTGCGATCCTCTGCGCGTACTGTATAGATCATCAGGATTTTATAATCCTTCATGGTCATTGAATTTGCATTCCTCAACCTGGTAGATGGTTAACGCTGCTTTAACTTCCTCCTCCGCTTTCTCCTGACTTGAAGCCAGTAGATAGAACTCGGCAATGAAAAAACCCGTCACCCGATACAGCTTGAGGTTATTTGCAAACTGCATAGACTCACCCCCAATCTCCGGCACAGATTGACCGGCTGCTGGCGACCTTAGAATAAGATCACCAGTGTGCAGGTAAACCTGCCTTAATAATCCTCTGGATACATCATGGTTATCTGCCAGTTGGTCTCATCGACCCAGACTTTCTTACCGTTTATCTCGGTAACATACATTCGGTCTTCTTCCGGCAGCGTTGGCATGATATCCTGTCTCCAGACAATGAATTTGTTCCAAAGATCACGCAGTTGGTAGGGTTCGACCTCACCAAACAAATGAGCTGTTGCAACAATGGGTTTTCCGTCTACATATTTCGATGCAAACTTTTCGGTTTGCTCATCAAATATTTTGACTAATATCCCGTCTTCGATTGCCTGATCCAGAAGATACGTGGAAATGGCATCATCCACATTTCATCACCCCCATTCTCAGGTCTAGCTGACCTGCTGCCGCCCACTTTGTTAGAATGAGCGGTGGGTAGATCAACTACCTTTCGGCTTTTGGGCTGCCATATGGCTCACCACACGCCAATGAGCATCCTTGACAATGCCTTCGGGCGATAGCTTGCCTTCTTTCCACATATCGTGATAGAGTTTGATCGCTTCATCCCGATCTTTGGCCTCCACCTCAACTGTCGGATAGGCATCGGTCACTGAGAATGTGACTTTGTATTTCATGTGGACTCACCTCCTCTCTCAGGGATTGCATCCCTGCTCTGTTCCACCACAAAAACTGTGCTGAAAACGAAGCAGTTGCACAAACCACAAAGAAAAAAGGCGTCTGGAAGTGAGTTTTGAAGCGTTATGCGGTTGTTAAAAGAGCAGCAGAGTTTTTCCCTGTCCGTTGCAATACAGAACTCCATTTTTATAATACCCTATAGTAGAAAGTTTGTGCAAGAATTTTTGGCTGTCTTTTGGTTATCGGGGTTTTTTCTCATGTGCCGCAGCACTATAAATTGCATGCAAAAGTCCAAGGAGGGTTCAAGGGGGGAATTGGACTTTTGCATTCCGCTTCGCGGTCGGGCTGGTGGTAGATCAGGAAAGACAGGAATGAAGAAGGAGTTGAAGATCGCCTCGCGGGTTGGGGTGTCGGGCGCAAAAAATACCGCTTGAGTTCACAGGTATTTTTAGCGCAGCGGTGCGCCCGACACCCCAACCCGCATGGTAAGGTATCGTAGCCTGACCGCTTCCCGCCTCTCGCTTTCGCTACCTTCTCCCCTTTTACAATTATGCGAAAGCGAACAGCATTACTCGTTTTAGGAGAACAAACGTTCAGGATGATCTTCAGGATGGTGAAGCAGGAACGGTATCCTGTCCCTCCCCTCCTATACGGATGAGGTTAAAAGCCCGCTGCAAGGCTTGGGTAGGGTGGAACATGACAGTATTCCCTGGACAATTCAATTCAGCAGATCATCGAGGCTATACTCTTCAGCAATTGCCATGGGGATGTCGGCAATCGGCGCAAGCTCCGGTAGCGTTGGCGGTGGTATGGTTCGTTTGCGCTGCAAAAGATCATGGCTTCGCCAATCAATACGGGTGATCTGAAATGGCGGCAAACGGCGATGAAAGCCGATAATGTCTTCATCGTTCAGTTGCTTGATTTCCTGGGCGGTCAGTAAAGGGATTGGTCGCTCTGTCTCACCAATGCTTGTCTCTGATCCGTCCCTTGAAGTTGTTGATCGTGCATAGGCGGACTGCGATCCTAAGGAGTCTTCAAGGTGTTTTGCCGTGGTCAAATCTGTTGGCGGATAGTACAGCTGCGTGTCCATGTTGTCTTTGAGGGTTTGCGCGCGGGCTTTGCCGTAGATGGTCTCAAGTTGCGACAAGGACTGCACAAACAGCGCTAAGGTGATGTCGCGTCCGGCAACCGTTGTGGCGTGATCTGCGAGGCTTGGGATAGCGGTTCTGCCTGCTTCATCAACCAGAAGCAGCACCGGTTGACAGCCGTTCCCCTGCGCTTTGTCATAGACAGTTATCAACTCATCAATAAGACTCCCCCACATAAGCCGGACAAGGGGGGAAAGCGCAAGCAGGTCTTTCTCCGGCCAGCGAATATACACACTCACGGGTTTGTCGCTCAATATGAGCTCCTCCGGTGTAAAATCCGCATGAGCGAGGCTGCGGATCACGGTTTCGGTCAAGAGTGGCCGCATTCTGGCAGTGAGGGTTCCCCACGCGGATACGAGAAACCGGTCGGTGAGGTTTGCCTTCGCAAAATTGGTATCAAGAAACTGTGTTGCAAGAGTAGGGTCAACCTGGTCGAGCCGCGCTGCGGCATAGGTCAGCCCTGAGCGGATCAGATACCGCGCATAGAGAAACGGCGAAATGCCCTCTGCCCGGCTGGCAAGAAACAGCTGGGTGAGCATGACAATGGCACGCTGGGTGAAAATTTGTCCCTCGCCTTCATCCGGCTTGAAAAGCAGATGCGTGGCGGTCGAATAGAACTCATCTTCAGTCTGTTTGCCGTGCAAGGGGTCAAAACGATCCCCTACTCCGGTTGGGTCAATGACAAAGACGTTGCCAAGTGATGCCCGGTAGCCTGCGGTCTGAAGAAATAACTCGCCTTTGATGTCATTGACGACAACGGAATGTTGCCAGGATAACAGCTGGCTCACTGCTAAGAGCCCCTTGCCTGCTCTGGTGGGCGCGACAACAAGGAGGTTGCCAAGCTCCCGCCGTGCTCTGGTTGGCCGGACACTGACAAAGTGGCCGTTCCTTCTGCCAAGCAGCAGACCATCAGGCGGTGGGGTCATGCTCACCAGATGGGCTAACTCGTCAAGCCGTGCGAACCGCGCCCGATGCAACCGGTTGTCAGGCCGGAAAAACGCCTGTGTCCGCTGATACACCAGGCTGAGAAACAACAACCAGTGTTGGAGCGTTAGGCTGATCGTTCCCATGCTGCCTCCTCCTGCTCTCTCGCTTGGTGTTCCAGCACTTGGTCAAGCGCACGCCGCTGCGCAAGACAGGCAACGGTCGCCTTTTGAATGATCGCCTGGAGGTCTTCCCTCTTCAGTCTTCCCCGTGACATCGCCAACACATGCACATGCCGTTTTGGGGTATGGTCGTCATGCTCGGCTGCTACCCATTGCACAGGTCTTCGTATGCGTTCTTCAAACGTCTGCATAATGGTTTCTGTTACCTCCCGCAAGGAAAGATCGCGCTTGGTGTCCTCAGTTTTCGGATCAGGGCTGATTTTAATGCGAAAGTAGGAGCTGCCTTTTTCTGCTTCATCAACCATGCGGTACGCTTCGTATCGTCCCAGTGCTCCGTCCCAACCAAACAGCGTGCGGGTCACTTTTGCGCTGTCGTTGCCCGGGCGGTGCTGGATATATTTGATATTGGCTTTTGCCGCGCCAACGCTGTGCGTAAAGTTCATGACGAACACTGCCATTACATCGCCGGCTCGTTCTCCTCAAGCCAGGCTGCCACCTCAGAAAGCACCGTTTCAAGCTGAGGCGTTCTCTTTAAGAGGGTCGTTCGCGCCTTCCTGCTGCTTTCATCAAGCATGGCCTTCAGTCTGCCCTGATCTCCAACGCTCTGTTTCAAGAGAAAGACCGCAAGCGCTTTGGTCATCCCGCTCTCAAAGGCGGCGCGTGCCAGCAGAAACGCCAGCCGGTTGTCACGTGCTCGCAGGTGTGTGTTAATTGTCCGCTCAATGATCGGTTCTAAAAGTGCGCCGTAGTGCATATCAACGCTTGCCTGCATTGCCTGCTCAAGAAATGCTGCACCGGTTGCAGAAAGACTGACTCCCTCTTGCTCCGCTCGTCGCTGTAGCTCTGCTTTCACGAGGGGTTTCACCCATAGCGTGACTTTGACGGTTTTCTGTTTGCTGCTGTGTTTCGTCGCGGGTGGCTGGGTGAAGAGGACAGTAGTTTGCATGAGCTTCATAGTAGCAAGAGGTCTAGAGCAAAAACAACATGGTTTTGGCAAGAATTGCACAAGAGTTGTGTAAGAGGGGTTTTTGTGAACGAGCAGGATTGCTGTGCACTGGGCGCGCGCGCAGCTCTGTGTTGAGGGGGGCAGGCTGGCGTGAGGCTCTGCGCGCGCTGAGGGGGCGGGGCTTATCTTGCCCTACACCGCCCGGCGGTTGTTGGACGTTGGCTGAGCCGGATGGCGGTTGAAAGATGTTCCCTGAAGCAGGAGAGAACGGATTGTTCGGCAGTCGGGCGGGCAGGTGTCCCCTCTCCCGGCATATGGTGAGGAAAAAACAACTTTTGTCAACGATGCTGATATGTGTTCGATTTTGTTCGTGTAAAATTCGGGTTTGTGCCGTTTTTCAAGCGCGATAAGCCTACCCTATAGAATAGGCTTAGCCCCTCTGTATAATAACTTTTTCCTTAGTGGAGGGCGTGAGGTACACCAGCACGAGTTATATTCTTTTTTCTTCGCTGCCTCTAGGATCAGTCTGCCGCCATGTATACGGGTAGAGGCATGGAAAGTGTTGTATCTGCATTGGCTCGGTCAGTCTCTTGTTTACACCTTGACTTCCGGTCTGTGTTACCCAGGCTTAACCTGGGGTGCGCCGGTTGTGAGCAGACTCGTGCATGAGACAGGCGTTGGAACTCCGCGAGTTCCTAACTAAGGGTGATTAATACCTGTTGCGCTTACTCCGCGCTTCTCTAGACCGATACGCAAAGGTGAGAGGGTGAAATATGGATTGATAGCGATTGATTGAAATTGATGCATGAGTGTGAGTCCACATATATTTAGCGGCTTGACAACCTGCCAGGGGTTTTGCTACTCTGAGGATGTCTTAGGTCTTCAGAGGCTTTCCCCGTCAAGGTGTAAAGCCTTTTTTTGTGCTTCTTTTTTGTGAGTAGGTCTATTATAGAGGGATGGTTTAGACTGTTGTCAAGGGCTAAATTGCTAGCGTGGTGTCTTGCATGCGAGCATGCTAGCATGCGTGCTATCAAGCATGCAATGCAGTTAAGACTTTTGCGAGGATACTCTTCTCACCGTTTGCTTTATAATCTGCAATTAAAAAATTCACGGCAATTCTTCCTAATTCATTTGCTGAGGTTTCAACACCTTGTCGGTCATACACATATTCGATATCGCCCAGCTGGTTTTTTTCCTCCCTGGTGACACGAACATAGAGCACTTCTTCTTTTGCTGGTGTCTTGACTACCTTTCTGATAAGTTCGATGATATCAGGCTTTATTGCTAGCGTGCTAGCATGCTTGCTAGCATCTATGCTATCTTGCAAGCTTGTTTGAGTGCTCGTTTGTACATGTACCGGATTGATAACTTGCTGATTTGCTGGTAAACTTGCCAATGCTTTATTGTCTGTTGATGCTCCCGATTGTTCAGGTACGGGTTGACCAGCTTTGGAAGGGAAGAAGACCGACTGCCCGCGTAACTCATTCATAACTCCTGATGTATCTAGCCTCTTTTTCATAGAAATAACTCATTGATGAGCCTATCGTAAGCAATCGCGCCCTTTGCATGGGGATTGTACCCGAAAATATCTTGCTTGTTAAAATGTGCGTTCCGCAGATCGGTGTTTTCTGGAATAATCACCGGAAGAAGTTCTTTCGCGTACAACTGCCGAAGTATAGTTAAAGACTCCCTGGTATTGACCGTGGGATCACTGCGCGTAAAGAGAATACCCTTTAATTGCAGGTTGGGATTAAAAAACTCTTGTACCTCCTCTATTGTCTTATAAAACTGCACAATAGAGTCCAATTCAAAATACCCTGGGGCAACAATAATAATGACTTGATCTGAGGTGGTGAGTGCGTTAATCGTCAGCCAGCCAAGATTAGGAGGGCAATCAATGAAGACAAAATCATAGGTGTCTTTTACTTTGTCCAACTCACGCTTTAATCGATCCTCGCGGCGGTCTTTGGCTATGGTCAGTTCGACGTCTGTATTGGAAAGCAGAATATGACCCGGCACAATATCGAGATTGGGAACGTCCGTCTGATGAATAGGAAGTGGTTTTCTCTCAATGATGGTCGCATGAACACTTTGCTCCTTGGTGATCGTAGGGTAGTGACGTAAGAGGACTTTAGAGGAGTTGGCTTGCTGATCGATGTCAACAAGAAGAACTTTTTTCCCTTTTCGTGCGAGTCCAGCAGAGAGTGCGATGCTTGTCGTCGTTTTTCCTGCTCCGCCTTTTTGTGTGGCTATTGAGACTATCATAAGATCAGTCAATATACTAAAAGCCGCCCAACGGGTTTTTCAGTACATTTTGAAACTGTGTCTAGTATGGCAAAAAGGAAAAGCGAGTGTCAAGAGGCAATTCCAGAAAGTAATCTCTTCAATACCAAAACGCCAAATTTCAGGAGGGAATACAAAGATAGGTTATCAGGCAAAAAACACGGCGAAAAACGATTGTAGGTCGTTTGCGAGGCATTGGAAAAGGTGTTCGAGGAAAAAGAAAAATGGCCTGGTAAAACTTACAAAACGAGCAATGGTGCTCGTGCAAGCCTCACCAGGCCAGGAAATGACAGTGTTGCAGTAGACTGCATACTTACGCATGCTTCAGAAGCAGTTGATGCTTCAACCGCTCATGGTTGAGCCGTTTCTGGCGCATGCGGTACTGATAGTCATAGCTGCCATGACAGGTAGGGCAGAGGCAGAGAAGGACAGGGCAAGGATTGCCAATATCATGCTCAGCGTGGGCTGCATGAAGGTACACAGGATAGCGTTTCCCTGTTCTTCGGGATGTTCTCTTTTTCCCTTGCGTGATACGGCAAAACTGACACCGTTTCCCTGCTCGCTCCTTACAAGCTCTGGCTAACTGTTCCCAATCTTTGGGATACTGCTTTCTCCTTTCCCGTTTCACAAGTGACTCCGTTTGGTAGGGGAGTGCCGCATGTGGTAGCATGCGGCTATGCGGGACTCCCGCTCAAATTGCAAGTGCTCTGTGCTTGGGTCTGTCAACTTCAGAACAGAGTGCTTGCTACCTCATACTAAAAGGGGACATCTTCCGTAGACTCTGACTCAGGCGGTGCCTTTGTGCCTTTCTCAAGCATCTGGACGGTTGAGGCGACAATCTCAAGTGCCACTCGTTCCGCCTGGTTCTTATCTTTATAGGGGCGCACGACAAGCCTGCCTTGCACAAAGACCAGGAGACCTTTTTGCAGGTACTTATGCATCCGTTCTGCCAGCTCATTCCAGCAGACAATGGTAAGCCACAGCGGTTTTTGGCCTTTGCCCTGGTCAACTGCCAGGCTGAATTTGGTCACTGCCTTGGCGTTTGGGGTGGAGGACATCTCCGGGTCTTTGCCTAAGCGTCCGATAAAACTGCATTGGTTCAAGGTTGGCATCATTCCCTCCTTTTTTGGAATATGCGCTTGTTCTGCCTAACGACGAAAAACAACCTACGGGAACGCAGTACGATCTACTCATCATCTGGTGCTGGATAGTGTCCTTCAACCCATGAGCCTCGTTGTGCCTGCTGCACACGTCGTGCGAGCAGAAACGTTACGGTCTCTTCATCAAGGGAAGTCGGTTCGCCTCTGGTCAGTGACGTGAGAATGGTTTTTAGCCGCTCATGGAGTTGTGCATCCGGTTGTTCACCGATCACCACCACATACCATTTGCCCTCGCTTGGGACAAGGAAGCGGTAGGCGGAAAGATCACACTCCGCATCGTGAATAATCCGTTCAATAGGTGTGTAGGCTTTGCCTGCTGTTGTCTTGTTGGGATAACGGGCCGCTTGGTAATACGGCGTCTGTCCCTGGGTCATGGCGTTCCTCCTCTGGAAAAACTGCTTGCGGGAGACGTGGCATGTAGTAGCGTAACTCCTTGGTAAGAAGTTCACTCATGGCCTGCCTCCTTTCCTCTCATCAGGACATCCTGATGAGTATGGGAAAACTACCACCGCAGTTTCTCTTTCAAACTGAAAAAGCGGTGGTTGCTGCCAATAATCACGTGATCGACCAGGTCAATATCAAAGACTTTCGCCACTTCAACCAATTGCCAGGTCACCTGTTCATCCTCTGGTGAGGGTGTTGGGTCTCCGCTGGGATGGTTGTGGCAAATGAGAATACCAGGACAGTTGCGGGTCACCGCCGGCCTGAAGATCTCAGCCGCTCTGAGAACAGAACTGTTAATGGTACCCTGATAGAGCCTGATGTTGGCGACCACTCCATGTTTCGTATCCAGGCAGAGGACGCGCAGCTCCTCATGGTCTAAGAAGGCCATCTCAGCCCGAACCAAATTGGCTGCATCCGCAGGACTGAGAACCTGATACCGCTGTGTGTCATGAGGTAACGTTAAGCGTCTTGCCAGTTCTACGACTGCTTGCACTTGCGCTGCCTTGGCATCGCCCAGCTGGTGTGTGGTACTCAGTTCGCCAAAGTCAATAGTCAATAGTTCCTGCAAACTCGTGGATGCAAGAAGAGCCTGCATCTGACGAATAATGCTTGGAGGGGACGGACCGGTCCCTAACACAATAGTGAGCAGGTCAGCGTTTGAAAGGACAGACGCTCCGCTTACTTGGAGGCGTTCCCGCAAGTGCTTGACGGTTGCTCGGCTGGGTTGGGGACTCTCGGTAGTATCCACTCCATGTGTCCAGAGCGAGTCCTGTGTTGCCTGGTCGTAATGAAACTCAGTCATGGCACACCTTTTGCTCTCGTACTCATGCTGTCTCCTCCTTTTCTACAAGCACCATGCGTGCCGTAAACGTCACCTCCTCATCAAACTCAGCATCGAACCGTTGGGCTTGTAAAATGTCCGCAATACGCTGCATGTCCGCATCAGATAAGCGGTTGATCTGCTCGGTGGTCAAGCCAATCGAGTGAAGATACAGCCTGCTGATGGAGAGGACTGCATACGTTCTGCTCCACTCAAGTGAGTCCATGTGTTCCCTCCTGTGGTGGTGGGATGGTGATTGAAACACCCCAGGTGGTATTGGCTGCGAGGTCACGCATGACCGCATCGACCAGATACGCACCTTCGCCTGCCGGAAAAACGGCAATGCCCTCAACGATCTGCCGGATACCTAATTGCTCAAGCACTGTGTTAAGCGTGCTTGCCGTGATCCGGCTGCAATCATCGCGGGTGAACTGCCTGGCCTGCTGTTTGGGTGGTGTGGTTTGCTCCACGTCTTTTTCTCCTGTTTGAAAACTAACTGCAACAAATTGTCAAAGAGCCAAAGCAAACATTCGTCGCTACTCAACCGCTCTGGTGGTCAAGCTTTGCCGCCTGCTTGCTCTAGATGAGTGCAGTATAGAAGAGGAGGGATGTCCTCTGGGTGAGAGGTAGGTAAGAAAATACTGGTTATAGGGAGAGGGAAGGCAACGGGCTTCGTGCATCGGATTGAAAAAAAGAGGTGTTTCTTCTATAGTCTTCCAGACAGCCGGTATGGGAGGACGAAACGGGAAAGAAAACGGATTGACACAGCCCGCTCTTGCGGGGCTGGAAGCTGAGAAGCCGGAAGAAAGAGAGCTTGCGAACTGCCTTGTCCTGGCGCTGCCGGTCTACAAAGACACAGGAAAACGGCGGGAGTGGTCGTGTTCGCTGCATGCGCAACCAAGCATTTTTCAGCCGGATATTGATATGGAACTGTTAGCCTCAGCGAGTAACGAGCTGGCAACACTCAGCCAGCGGAAAAGCCTCAAGCCTGGTCTGCTGGACGCGCCAGGATCAGCTTGAAACACGGACTTGGCAGTACCAAATCCCGACGATCTCATCTCGTGGCCACCTGTTTCATTCTATTCCATTTTCATGCTCTTCTCTGACACTGAGGTGTCATCTCGCTTGAAAAGGAGAGGTCAATTAGCTTTCTTTTCTCGTGGTCGTACAATAAAGCAGTACATACAGTTTTCTTCCTGGGCGCTTATCTTAACCCACACGTGGATACATAGCTCGTTGCCGGCAAGGTTGCTGCCAAAGAAGCCGCCAAAGCCGTAACCTTCAAGAGCCTGGCCGCATGTTTGACAGGAGATGCCGTAGTTGTCGCCTTGCCTGCTGAGGTGTTGACACTTGTCCATAGTCCATTAAGTTATTTTTCTTGTTGATCTTCTTCTTCGGCGTCCTCTTCAGCTTGTTTTCTACATGCGGGGCAAATGACGACCGTTTTTGATAGCTGCTTAGCTTCTTTTTCGGTTATACCACTTACCCAAAAATCTTCTTCACACACGAAACACTCTACCCATCCACCTTTCTTTTTCTGCATAGCGGGCTGATTATATCATAGGCTGCTTCCTGTTTCGCTTACTCATCATTAAGACTGATTATTTATGCATATCGCAAGCTCATAGTTTTTCTTGTGCTCTTTTGGCCGATTATATTTTTCAAATTTTAGCCTCAGTTTTTCCTGCAGAAAATCTGGCCGGACGGATTTTTGCTACATCCTATAACTTACCAGAGTTTAAAAGGAAAATAACTCCTTGAGCGGAACGTTTAAGACCTTTGCAATGCGGTAGACCATCGGCAGGCTGACTCCCTGCTGTTTTGCTTCAACCTGGGTGATGTAGAGTGCATTCATGCCCAGGATGTCAGATAATTCCTCCTGGGTTAATCCCCGCTCTTTTCGCAACTGTGCAATTCGTTGAGCAAGAAGAACGTCCTCTTTTGTCAGCTTCCGTCTGGCCGGTTTTTTTGCTTTGTCTTTTGGCAGGGAAAACAGTTTCATCCATACCAGAGCATAGCAGAAATGGCCGTGTTTTTCTATAAGGGGAAACACAAGGATAAACAGGGGAAGATTGCTCCCGCAACATAAAAGAGCAGAGATAGTTATAAGGGGAATGCTCTTTTGTCCCTCCTCCCCCGTTCAGGAGAGCAATAAGAGGGTATCTTGATACAGTTTGATCCTAGAAAATACAATAGAAAGCTAAAAAGTACCAGTACCAGTATGGCTAAAAGCTGTCACTACGCCGTTATTGTGCATCTTCTTCTTGCGCGTGCGCCTTTTCATGGGTATAATAGGCACAATTGCAGTGATTAAATCCTATGGATCACGAACAACACAAAGACGAGACCCTGATCAAAACAACCGTCCGCATCCCGCACTCTATTATCAACGATCTCAAAGAAGCAGGAAAACGGCACCGGCGGAACTTCAATAGCGAACTGATTGTCGCCCTCGAAGACTATCTGAAAAATTGGAGAAACCAGCATTAATGGAGAGAGCAGTGGCCGGTTTTCCGACACCTACACCAGAAGCGAGTAGGGGAGTGTCTTCACAAAGTGGCCGTGCTGCCGGAAGAAGTCTGCAACGCTGTCAAGTATGCGAGTGATCCGCTCTTTCTTGTGTGCCTCACAAATCAGCACACCCTCACCAGGCAGGTTATTGGCAATGGTCTGATACTTGCCTTTCCGGTAGAGGAGAGAAGCGGGGACTAAGGCGATATTATCAAGCTTCGCTTTTCTCAAGGCTTTCGGCGGTCTTTCAATACGATAGTGACGTGTGTTGTTCATAGGCTGGTTTGCTGCATTAGTTGCCGTGCATCCCGTGCCATGTGCACGTAGATCAGGGAGGTCTCCGGCTTCTTGTGTCCTAACAGGTCTTGCAAATCAGGCGGGGTATATCCCTTCACCGCTTTATACGTCGCGCAGGTGTGCCGGAGTGAGTGGCAACTGAACTGCTTGCTGATCCCTGCGAGTTTGCGGTATTTCTCAACAATATCCATCACGCCCCGCACGGAAAGATGGGTGCTCTGGTAGTTGAGAAACACCTGCTGGTCAAGGCTTCGTGGCCGGTTGGCAAGGTAGGCTCTCATAGCTTGTGTGGCTTTCTTCTCAAGGTAAATTGTGCGCTGCTTATTGCCCTTGCCGTTCACCAGCATCGTGCCTGCCTCAAGGTCAACATCCGTTAGAGTCAGCCCGGTCAGCTCCGCAACCCGGATGCCGGTTTGGAGGAAGAGCTGCAAGATCGCGTAGTCGCGGGAATTTCCTGCTGCGGCATTCAAAAGTCGCATGTATTCATCAACGCGCAAAAACACGCGCTGCTTGCGCTCCTGCTTGGGTCTGACAATATTGTCAGTGGGGGAGTGGGGAAGCAGCTGCTCGGTAACGAGAAACTTGCAGTATTCGCGGATACTTGCCAGTTTGCGGACGCGGGTGACACCGGATCGGCCTAATCCTGCCAGGTAGGAGAGGTAGTCAAGAATGTGTGTCCGGGTGATCTTCTCCGGGCAATCAACCGTCATGTCATTCTCAGTCAGCCAGGTCAAAAATTGGAGCAGATCAGTGCGGTAGGCCACTGCCGTATGCCTGCTCAGGTTTCGCCCTGTCAGGCTGTTGAGATACCGCTCAAGTGATGTGGAGAGTTCGTTGTGTGTGTCCATACTATGACTGCTGTCGATTTAGCACTAACTCCTGAGAAACTGCTACCTTCGCTGTCGGTTGCGTTGTTCCGGTCTCATTCTGCCTGATTGCTCATTTCTCTGCAACGCCGCAAATTTACAAAATCCGGTTCATATAATTGGTGAAAACTGCCGTTATATTGAACCATTTGTAGCAGAACGGGAGGCTGGCTGTCAAGGGGGCGGTGCGTATAAAGCGCCATTATACGAAGCAGGGGGTTTGCTTTTCCTTTCCGGGACGTTGAGTAATAATACCCATTATGGGATGGAGTTAACGGGTATAGGCTTCTGGATAGCGTTTGTGTTGTACTTCACGCAATTCATAAACGACAATTGCGGTCTCTGAAAAAGCAAAGGTACTTACTCCTCTGCGTCTTTCATTGTGACTATCCTCTGCCTGTTGTATTGCCTTGCCTAACCTGGCAAGTCTCTGTTGGCCGTCTTTGACCTGGGTTTCTAACTGAGTTTGCTCTAATGCTGGTTGCGTTTTTCTTTTTTTCCAGACTTCAAAACTATTTAGCATATTGTGATTTCATCCTTATTCTGGCAGCGTTTGTGAAGCATAATACGCCGGATTTTGCCAAGTATTTATGCAAGTCATACATATAGAAGTAGGCTTTGTATATTCTCCCATTATTTGGAAGCGAGGGCGGGTTTCACACCACGTAACTTGTGCAAAGTTAGGGATGAGGGATTAAAAACTCAGGGTAAACTGTTTTTCTGCTTCTTCCAATGTCATTGCTATGCTCTCTTTTTTTGTACAAGTGAGTCTGTGAAATGCTTATTATTTGGGACACACGTGATCCACAGCCAGAGTATACTATGCCAATGAGCGGTATAGGCCTTTTCGGTACTTTTGGATATGTTGGGATAGTCGGGGAAAAGAGTGTGAGAACCACATAGCATGGTAAATTTCATCGGCAGGTCTAATCGAGCGGACTACACATAATGCTGAATTAAACAAACCCGGAAGGGGAGTGAGTTTCGAGTATTTCAACAGTGGCTTTTTTGATGCGGTGCCGGGTGCGTTTGCCCTCCCGGATCGCCTCAACCGGAAGTAGGCCAGCTCTTGTTTTTGATACTTGAAAACATTACCACCCTCCCAAAAACGCTAACCGAAATTCCGACCACTCACCAAAAAAGTGTTAATCGAAATCGGTAGCCATTTGGTATATTTTGTGCATTTTGCTAATCCAAAAGTGTACCATTGCCCCGTTTAATAGTAGTGTTGAGAGAGGTGTCCTCAAGAGTCAAAAGGGATCAGGCGGTGATAAGCGAAGATGCACGCGAGCGGATGCGCCGAGCCTACTACCTGGAAAAGAAGACGCTCCGGCAGATAGCGCGGGAAGAGGGATATTCCCGTGTGACCATTCAAAAAGCCATCTCTGATGCCTCCCCGCGAACATATACTCTTACCCACCCGCGCCCTGCTATCGTCTTTGGGCCGTATCAACTCCGTGTGGAAGAACTCATGGCGGAGAATGAGCAACTTCCCCGAAAGCAACGCTACACCTCTCACAAAATCTTTGAAATCCTCCAAGCTGAAGGCTATAGCGGCTCTGAGTCCCGCATCCGTCAGTACGTTGGTGCGTGGAGACATGTCAATCAGTCGCCAAAGCTGTTTCTTCCCCTGGAATACGATCCTGGTCATGATGCGCAATGTGATTGGGTGCGCCGTGTCGGTGCATATGAAATACCCGTGTAACGCGGGAGAGGAAGGGGGTAAGAACCTCTAGGACATCCAACCAACCTGGAGCGGAAACGCAAAGGGGAAAGTAGCATGTTGGAAAAGCGGAGAACCC
>WNGM01004395.1_pt1 | contig 16239 bp, 9 predicted proteins | sample 5400571 | NCBI WGS metagenome assembly WNGM01 (sample SAMN13153378, study PRJNA577476) | soil metagenome | isolation source: 100 cm soil or saprolite under Garry oak tree replicate 2 | place: USA:California | collected 2016-06-15 | reverse complement strand
AAACGTTACCATCATTGTAAAAGAAAAGCAGAAGAGAAGCAAAGCCACCAGGCGACTACGTGCATATAGCCAGACTAATGCTCCAACAGCGAGGAACATCAATGCAACAAAGGCGGAGAAACCAAAACGCATCCATGGTAACCAATAAGGAGTGCTGTTCGACATGAAATGAGGGAAGTAGGCTAATGCATCTACAATCAACAGCAAGAAATAGATCATTATTGCTAGCAAGATGATAAGAAGGCGCCGAACTCTGGTACGGGCCCAATGGACATACCTCATACAGATTCCTCTCGAAAATCCTGCCACATAGCTTCAGTTATGTCACTAGAGATCTAACAGGAAGCGCAGGGCAGGGGCAAGGGATCGCTGGTCTTCAATCATACGCAAACGGTCGCCGGCACGTTCACGATACAGCAAACAAATACCCCAGGTCGTGATTATTCCTTCGTGAAGCGCACGTAAATGCTCTTCTTTATCGACCGGTGCTGTTGCTTTTTGAAGAGAACTGTTTACCCTTGCAGCAAGCACGACAGGCAACGTCTTCTTTTGTCGAACCAGGTCTGTCTTGATACTCCTAGTGATGTTTTCTGCCTTCGTAGGGGGGACAGCAGAGGTTTCACTTTGTAATAGATAATACAAGTCATGAGCGTCGTTGTCAAGTTGATGAGCAATACCCAACAGCTCACCCAGTTCTGAAAAATGCTCGCACATAACATCATCAGCTTCTGCGCATAATGCACCAAGCCGGCAGGCAAGGCGCATAAGTGCTCCGGCCTTACTTGCTGCAATCTCGATACATTCTTCAAGAGTGAGTTCCTGGGCTGATCTCTGTTCTGCCAGCAAATCTCTATGTTGACCAGCAGCAGCATTTAAAGCAGATGCCTGGAGTGTGTCGAGTAAGGACAATATCCGCCCGGGAGGAACAGCTTGTTGCGACAAAGAGGAGATGGCTTGTTGAGCCAGCATCATTAGGGCGGTTGCAACATTCAAAGCACGTGCTACACCAAGAACCTGGATGCTTGGCGTTTGATCTTCGTCTTCGACATCGTCAAGTAAATCGAGCGCACATACAAAGCATTCGATGGCAATGGCCACGCTACTTACACATAAAAGATCGATGTCTGGATCGATATGCTGTGCTACTAACATTGTCAACAATGCCCATGAGCCATCCGGACGAACAGCAACTGCATCTGCACGAGGTTTAGCAAGAAGCTTGCCTTCTTCCTCCAACGCACGTACGACGTCAGCACGCAACACCGGATGCAGTGTTGCCAAAAGAAAAAGGAGCCGCTCACGAAGTACATCTTGTTGAGCGGCAAACAGATTAACTGGAGGCTGAGTATCGTTGCTCATTGCATAAGCCTCCATGTATAATCTGAAGTTGTATTACTACTTAATTAAAGTCCAGTCAATATAGTTGTAGGAAGCTATATCTCAACCTTACAACCACCAACGAGCAGGCGAAAATCTCAACGAATGACCCAATGACAGGTGCGGTAACAGCCGCATCACGACCTGGGTAACCCTTGGTGAAAAGCCCTCGCGCATGATTACGCCCTCGGGGTCACTCGCAAATTCCTTACGCAGTGCTTCATCATTAGAAACGCGATGAACAAACTCTTGAATCTGACGCTCTTCCATGAAGGGGGTTTTCCTTTCTTTTGTACCCTGTACCTTTTTGCAGTAGAGTGTATCTACCACACTGCTGCTTAATTACACATGAAGGCTAATGAAGGCCTTCTTGCCACTAATTAATGGGAAACTACGAGAAAATTGCTCAGAGGTTGGAGTAATAGAAGAACATTACGATGACTGATCACAAAGATGCACAAAATATACGTATAAGTACATCTATTTTACCCAAGAATCAAGAAAAATGCAAGAGGGAGTGAGGTCAGGAAAGACGAAACGGCCACAAAAAAAGGAAGGAGAGCATGCATCTTACTGCATGCTTTCCTTCTCATAACTGAGGAAAGAATTATTCGCCGCCAGCCGCTCCTTCGACATCGACGCGGACGGTTTCACCGACGCTTCTCTCGATGGCGCTGAGTTCATCCGCCGAGCCCTGTATAATTGGTCCTTTGAACCAGAAGCGCGCGCTGACAAGCCACCAGATCGTGACAAGCAAGAGCACGCCCACCACTATCACAGGTGTGTAGTTGAAGTTAGTCAGTGTAATAGGAGTGGCCGTTGGCAACATAAACAGCACCGAGACGAAAGCAACCCAAATCACAGCGATCCAGCCAATTGGCCCGCTCCAGGCTCCCAGTCGCCATGGGCCAGGCTTGAAGTCTGGTGCAAACTGGCGGAGGAAAATTGGTATCGCGTACGCGATATACAGGCCGATGACGGCAATAGAAGTGACCGCCACGTAGGCCACAAAGTCCACCACCGTAGGGACAGCCAGGATAAAGGAACATACTACAGCCAGGATGATGGCGTTACGCGGTGTGCGACCCCTGTTCAGACTATGCCATAGATTATGTCCAGGCACAGCGCCGTCACGTGAGAAGGCATAGATCATTCGTGAGTTTGACGTGACAGAGGACATACTGCAGAAAAACTGCGCAACAAATATCACGGCGAACAAGAGGGTTCCCAGGATAAAACTGAGACGGCTTTCCAGGATGTACAACACTGGATTGACAAAGCTATAAGACGCAGCAAGATTGGGAGCAGCCGCTAACAGGCCCATCAGTAGCGCATAGCCGGCGATGGCGGACACGACCACCGACATCACCACGCCCCACGGCGCTCGCGTTTCTGCTCCAATCGTCTCCTCGGTCATATGTGCCGAAGCATCATAGCCCGTATAGGTGTACTGTGCCAGCAACAGGCTTAAGAGGAAGGCGTACGCGATAGGGAAGCCGGTCAGGTTGAAGGCTTGATTAACCGAGAAAAGTGTGCTACCACTATTAAGCCCGTGAACAGCAGAGCCCGTCACCTGTACGGCGGGTGCCACTCCTCCGGCGCCCGGATTGAACTGCTGCGCGGCAATCGTCGCACCTACTACACCAACAACAATCAGGACCACACCCACAATGTGCCACCAGACACTGACATCATTCAGGAAAGCCACAAGGCGCACGCCAAATATATTGAGCGTGGCAACCATAGCCAGGATGACAGCGTAGATCAGCAAGGTCGTCCATTGTGTTGCAGGATCAATACCGGCCACGCTGCCAGGGGTTGCTGGAATGCCAGGAATCCAGGCATGCAGCAACACGTCAAGGGTAACGGCAGCGCCATAAGCGATACCAGCGGTGATCGCGATCTGGCCAATCAGGTTAAACCAGCCAGTATACCAGCCCCAGGCTGGCCCTCCATGCCCAGCAAAACCAAGTTTGGAAGACCAGTAATAGAGACCACCGGCAGTGGGGAATGCAGAAGCCAGTTCAGCCATGCCCAGCGCGACGATGACCACAAAGACGGTGACGAGCGGCCAGCCAATCGAGGCGGCAGCAAAGCCTGATGTCGACGGGATCAGGTAAAAGAGGGTTACACATCCACTAAGGATCGAGATGATGGTGAAAGAGATCGCGAAGTTGGAGAAACCTCCCATAGCACGAAAAAGTTCCTGCGCGTAGCCCAGACCATGCAGGCGTTTGATATCCTGTACAATAAGTTCCTCTTTGGCTGTGCGGTTAGATGATGCCACGAGACACCTCCTAAGGTACTAGTGAAAGACAGCTGGTAGGCAGGATATGCTAAGCATCCTGTGTAATATCTCTATTGTCTCTGATGTTCAGCTTTTCGTCAAGCCTGATTGAGGAGTTTTTTGGGGAAATTCGTAGCATTGACTAATGTTGCCATTGTCTGTAAAATCTGAGAGGATGAAACAAGAGAGGGGACTCCATATGGCAGAGCTCCTACTAACAAACGACTTCGATGATGAGGATCCTTACCTTCTCCCAAATGCCGATGCATTAGCTGTACTGAGCAGTACACGTGAAGTTGTGGAGCAAGGTGAGTTCGTGTGGATTGATATTGATCGGGTAAAGCTGCTGGCCCATCAATGGATACAGCCAGGTGGGGAGTACAGAGGAGCCAGCACGACTCTCCCCACCTGGTATGAACAGTATCACTTCCATGATGGAACGGAGCGTACAGTCAATTGGATTTTAGCCCTCGATGCGATGAATTTCTGTTTTTGGGCGGAAAAAGATCAAGCTCGCTGGTCTATCGAATACCAGGGTGAAACCCTCAATGGATACCTGGCTGAAGCTGCTGCTCTCAGGCGAGCGGTAGAAGAAAATATTCCTCTATGGGATGCTGCATATCTCAGTACTATCAGCCACGAGGAATTGGCACACATTTTCCGTGGCGAGCAAAGTATTCCACTTCTTGAGCAACGCCTGCACAATGTACGCGAAGTTGGCCGTATCTTGCTTGAAAGATACAACGGCCAATTTATCAACGCCATTGAGCAGGCAGAACGAAATACGGTCAAGCTGGTATTACTGCTGGCGCAGGACTTTCCTTCATTTAACGATGTCGTTCTCTACCGGGACCACCTGGTTCGTTTCTTTAAACGAGCACAGATTTGTGTTGCGGATTTGCACGGATCTTTTGGCAGTAAAAGCTGGGGGGCATTTTCTGATTTCGATCAGCTTACCGCCTTTGCTGATTACAAGTTACCGCAGGTACTACGTCACTTCGGCGTACTCGAATATCACCCAACATTAGCTGAGCGTATCGACAACCAGCAACTGTTGGAAGCAGGTTCTGAAGAAGAAGTAGAGATACGTGCGGCAACTATCTGGGCTTGTGAGCTACTACGGCGCGAGATGATTCGCCAGGATCACCCTGTCACCGCAGCTGAGATTGACCTGCGCCTCTGGTTATTGGGTCAAAACTCATCCGATATGCGGACATACCATCGTACACGAACTATCTACTACTAAAGGGTTTCTCTTAAAGGGACTTGACAGAAACGTCCTATTATGGGGAGTATTGGGCACAAATCATAGTTTTTTTCGTTATTACTGGTGAGGGCTCTTGCGAAGAGCCCCACCCAATAAGGAATATTGGACGTTGTAAGAGACAGGTACGTTACTGCTCATGCATCTTCCCCGTTTCAACATGTGAAACGTCGGGGGTGTTTTTTCGCCTTTGAATGCATCAAGGTAGCCTTGGGGAGTGAATATGGTTCCAGTGTGGTTTTTATTAATCTTTATTACATGTGCGGCATTAAGCCTGCTACTATGTTATGTGGCCAAAACGCTGTTCCCCAGATTTCGTAGCGGCGAATTTAAACCTGGTCTCCATCGTGCAGATCTACAACCTGGTTTTCACCGCTCGGACCTCCCGGCGAGCGGGCGAGAAATTAAGACGATAGAGCTCCCATTAGTGGGAGGCCCGGCGATTATTCTATCCCTTATAACGACTGGCATTGCGGCAGGCTTCCTCCTAAAATTCAATCAGGAACAATGGACACTTTTAGTTATTGGCCTTGGTGCTACCTTTGGTTATATGCTTGTTGGCTTTGTAGATGACTGGTTTAAGGTCTTCACTAAAGAAGGTATTTCAGAACGTGATAAAGTAATTGGGCTAGTTTTGATTTCCACTGTAGCAGCGATCCTTTATTTCTTCCTTTTGGACAGCGGAAAACAACCATACTCTCCGTATATAGACCTCCCGATTATTGGGCCTCTACTCTGTCCTATCCGTCATGATCAACTTGCTTTTTGCAAAGATTCCGTTCACCTCCCAGACCTTGCTTACTTTGTCTGGTTGATCCTCATTGTAATCATTACAAGTGTAATTGCCAGCGTCACCTCGCTCTCGGTCGATTTTAGCGATGGACTCGACGGGCTGGCAGGAGGCCTGGTCTTTAGCGCGGCCCTTGCCTTTGGTATCATTATTACTGGCAATCTCAAAAACCCTTCAGGAGTCGTTTTAGAGGTATTATCGCTGCTCTGTGCAGGTAGTACGCTCGGCTTCCTACCATGGAACTGGCCATCATCATGGGCAGCCCGCCGGGCCACAGCCAAAAGACGAGCAAAAATTTATATGGGAGATAGTGGCGCGTTAGGTCTTGGTGGAATCCTGGCTATGGTTGCAATTTTTTCCCGCCAGGAGATTCTACTGCTCATGGTTGGTGGAGCATTTGTTTTAGAAGGTCTCTCGGCCCTTATTTCTGCCAAAGTCATGGCCCGGCGCATCTTCCGCCGCAGACTCCAAATGTTGCGCTTTGCGTCAAGCGACCAGAAGAATATACCTCATACCGAGTTTCCACTACCATTCCTGGCAACGCCTCTGCACCATCATTTTGATCTCATCGGGTGGGATCGGCGCCGCCTGGTTTATGGAGCCTGGGCACTTGGGGCTTGCTTTGCGATACTAGGCGTGATGGTCGGTTTAGCGCCCGAGACCTGGGAGCGTTATTTGGGCCGTATCCTGGTGCTGATTCTCGCCTGGACGGTCTGGTCAAGTGGCTCGTGGACACGTCGCTATTTTGTAGGTAAATATCCTGCTGAGCGTACGCGACGCCGCAGGCTCGCACTCTATTATGGCTACCCCTATCAATTGATGGGACTGCGCTTGTATCATCGCGTGGAAATCATAGAGGCCAGTGAAGATGTGATCGAAACGCCTGCCGAGGAACTTGCCCTCTGGCAGCGTATGAACATTTTTGACGCACGCGCTATGCTCGGTCTCTATTGTTACCGCGCTGGCTATTTTCCAGCAGCATTGGTGCAATGGACACGTATTCCCGAGGAAAACCGGGCAATTCGTCCAGAGATTGCGCGGCTCTTAGCAGAGGTTGAGAACCGTATTGCTTTAGAAAAACAGGAAACACAACCGATAAGGCGTGATCAGATTCTACGCCAGCCACCGGTAATCTCTGGCAACCTACCACCAGCCGATTTGCCTAATCCGCACGAGCCTATTCGTAGCGAGGAAACTATGGGAAGCTGGTCTACAGCTCAATCAACTCGTGGCTACGACAGTGATGATAGTGATGATGAGGAGCACGAGGTTACATCTCCGCTGCGCAGTGACTCCGTGAGTGTGCCGGCTAGTAATGGCAAAAGCCTGATAAAAATGCCCTCTTACTCTCCAGTTCTTACAACTCAACGCAACTGGCTCGCTCGTCTACTTCATCTGGTACCAGGCAAGGGAGATTAAGCTTGCTTAACTGAGCCCATGTTGTTTAGAGAATTCAGCATAGGCTTCTTCCAGGTGCTGCTCGGCTACAAGCGCATCCACCTTTTCCTCGAGATCTTTGCGAGCAGGGTGCCCCAGGCGTTGATCCACGGCGAGCGCCTGCACCCAGCAATCAAGAGCCTCACGATAGCGCTTCTGCGCGTGGCTCAGTAATCCCTGCCGCCGCAGGACCGCGCAACGTTCAGCAGGGGAATCCAGTTCAAGAGCAATAGAGAGCGCCTCACGGTAGGAGCGCTCGGCATCAGCAAAACGATGAAGCACGCGCGCCACGTCTCCTAAGCCTCGGAGAGCGCGCCCTTCGACCTGACGGGCTCCCTGCTCCTGTGCGATGGTCAATGCTTGCTCGTAGTATTCATTGGCCGCCAGGGGTTCATCTTCATCAAAAGAAATCGCTCCCAGGGCATTCATCATGCGCGCCTGATCGACACGGTCACCCAGGCTACTGAAAATGGCTTGCGCTTCTTCAAAATACGTGCGGGCATGACCATAATTGTGCCGCTCGTGCGCAATATGACCCATGGCTCGCAAAGCCCACCCTTCACCCCGGCGGATCCCCTGTTCGCGAAAAATGACCATAGCTTCACTACATGCCTGCTCTGCTTTGTCGAGTTTGCCTTGATCCGCATACACCACGCTTTGATCCGCCAGGGTCCAGGCCTGCCCGGCACGTATGCCCAGGGCATTGTAGAGCCGCAGCGCCTCTTCATAATCGGCCAGCGCTTTGGGATACTTGCCCAGGGCTGCATAGACGGTGCCACAATCCCGCAAGGTCGAAGCACATCCCTCGTCACCGTGGAGTTGACGAAAGCTCGCCAGGGACTGATCAAAATGGCCCAGGGCCTCGTAGTACCGCCCGTAGCCGCGACTGACCTCCCCTATCACCATCTGCATCCAGGCTTCACCATTGGCGTCACCTACCTCGCGGAACAACTGCAGCGCATCCTGGGCATAGACGCCTGCCTGCTGGAAATCTCCCTCTTCCCGGCAGAGCATGGCCAATTCGTAGAGCGCCCAGCCGGCCTCTTCGCGCTCGTTTTGTGCACGATGCAGGGACAAGCTCCGCGTGAGACAGCCGACCGCCTCAGCATATTTGCCTAGTTGGCGCAGAAGAGCACCCAGGCAGCACTGGATCTGTCCTTCACCTGTTGTATCACCCAGGCGCAGGGCATGCACTTCCGCACGGCGCAACATGCCCAGCACGGCGTGAGCATGGCCACGGCCACTCATCGCCCAGGATGCGCGCACTGCCAGGCGGACGGCCTCTTGCAGATCTGGTGGCTCTCCCGCGTCCTCGAGATGCTCATAGGCGACAAACCATTCCTCAGGACTGGGCTGTGGAAGGTTCAGATAGTAAGCGGCTACCACCCGGTGGATGCGGCGCCGTTCTTCTCCAGGCAGGTACAAGAGCGCAAAATGGCGCACTTGCGGATGAATCGTGTAGACGCGTCCATCAAATTGGATAAAAGAGGCCTGCACCAGTTCATCACGTGCCGCCGGCCAGGTGTGTGTCAGCTCTGCCGGAACCGCCTCCCCCATGTGACGCAGCACGTCCTGCTTCTCAGGCTGGATTCCTTCCCCGTTCTGTCCTTTATGGGTACGTTCCAGGCGCACCACCTCATGAGCAGCAGCCAGCGTTTCAGGAGCCGCTAAGATGATGATCTGTTCGCGGCTGAACGGGAGTTTAAAGGCAGCCAGGTAGGAAAGCAGCAGGCGCGCCAGTGGCGATAAACGGCGATAGGCCACCTCGAGCACGGCCCAGATCCCTGCCAGCGGCGTGTCTCGCAGTTCGTCGCGCACCTCCTCCAACGATCGGGTGGCCGCTTCCGGCGTATAGACTTTGCCTTCGATAACATGCGCCGTGCCAAAAATCAGTTCTGCTCCCAGGGGATAGCCCTCCAGTAAGGTACAAATTTCACGTAAGATGGCTTGCTGCCTGGGATCATCCAGATGTATACGCTGGTCTAAGCCGCTGGCCGCCGCCAGGTCAGTAAACAGTTTGAGCAGGTCTGCATCGGGCATCTTGCCCACACCATATTCATACCAGCGACACGGTATCCCTTCAAGGACGGCCACAGCGGTTGGATTGGAGCGGGAAGAGGCGAGGACCACCACCTCCTGGGGTAAAGTACAGAGAAAACGATGCCAGAATTCCAGCTGGGCATGTTCTTTCACCTCTTCAAAGCTATCCAACAGCAGTAAACACGGCAATGCTCGACTGGCACGCGCATGCAAGGCGCCCAGCACGAGGTCCACACAATAGCGCAAATCATCGAGGGGCATCGTCCTGGTCGACACATGTAACTGATGGGCTATTTCGATGAGCGCTTCACCGAACGGCTTGCCTCCTTGCAAGGAAATACCTATGACCCCACCAGAAAACTTCTCCCGGTTGCGCCGGACCACCTCATAGGCCAGGGCGCTCTTGCCAATGCCCGCCGGCCCGGTTAAAGCAATATGGTGGGTCCCCGGCCGTAAGCTGTAGTGACCATTGGAGTCTATCCCTTGTTCTTCACCACGAGCAGCTGCAGCAAGGAGCGAGCTCAGATCTTGCAATTCTTTTTCCCGCCCCACAAAGGTGCTCGTCGTGTGCAAATGGGCGAACAGCCAATCGTGTTCTTCAGGGGCATCCCGGTCTGCCAGCAGGGCCACAGGTCCCTGTTGCCCTTCGCTCACATGGCGATAGAGGACGGGGATAAACCAGCCATGATGCTTATAGGGCAGCATCGCGTGGCGCGCACGCGAGAGGGCTTCTTCCAGCGTTCGTCCCTGCGCCAGCGCTTCATAAAAATGAAAGATAAAGGTGGGGCTGAGATCATCCTGTAAGGAGAAGGGCATAGCCACGACCGCAGGCACCTGGTCCATGACAAGAGCGGTGGCGAGCGTTGCATCGAAAGCAATCCCTTGAGGGTGACGGGGCGAGTCCTCACCCGCCAGAGCGGCCGTCTCACACGCGGAGAACACGGCTAAGCGCACATCACTACTCACAAACACTTCTCGCAGGGATTGCGTATCGATGTACCTGTTGCATCCTTCTGCATCACAAAAACAGAGATAGGTTTGCGCTTTGATCTGGTGAAGTGATGTAGCACAGACAGCACAGGTGCGCGCATCACTCTCGTTGAGCGTTTCGCACTCCTCCTGCGGACAGAGGCGGCCATAGGCCCCGTGTCCATCAAAATGCACCGCATAACAAGGGGCGACTATCTCCTGATCATCAAACGCGCCCACGCCACCACGAGAACTCAGATAGCCCACGAGTTCATCAAAGGTCACTTGTTCAAGCCGATTAAGGAGGATGTGACCCTTTTCAATGGGATCAGATAAGGCACGTTGGAGGGCTTCAAAGCTGCGCTCGGTTTCTAAGGGGACGCAGTTTTTCGGCGAGGCGCTGATGTAGAGCAGGCGCATGGGCGGCTGCACTGGCAGTTCACCACCTCCAGTCTCCCCTGGACGCAAGAGCGCCCGCGTGAGGGTGAAGATGCCGGAAGCAATGAGAAAGTGCTCCCCATTGTACAGCAATTCCCAGGGGTAGCGCACAAACTCACCACACCCGGCAGTAAAGCCGAAGGTCATGGCCACCGTGCCACGCCGCCGCAGGGTGCGTACTGGTCCCAGGGGTTTCCGAGCCGCATAAGGCTAAAAAAAGACGATGGCCAATCTCACGAAGGTCATCGTCTCTACTCTCCAGGGTATTGAGCTTTTTTTGTAAAGCGTTGAGTTGCCGGTTGGTATAGGGGGGGACAAAGCTGCCGCTGGCCGCACGCCCAGACCAGCTCTCTTTCACTTGCAACTCAAACCTTCCATCCTCACGGCTGCGAAATAGCAGGGTGAGGGTCTCTCCCGTGTGCACGTTTTCCTCGCATTCCGTTCGCTAGTAGTGATGCTATGGAGACTCCAAGCGCACAATTGGTACTTTTACCTTTTCCAGTATAACACAAATCTTGTGCAATATGGAAAGATATTACTCGCCCCAGTACAACTCAACCTTGCCGAAGCGAACAACATCACCCACTTTTACCCCTGCTTCCTCCAGCGCTTTCGTGACCCCCATTTTTGCCATCGTCACTTGCAGGCGATCCATGCCTTCTTCATTCTCCAGGTCGGTCATGCTCACGAGGCGCCCCACCCGCTTTCCCCGGACAACGTAGACCCCTTTCTCCTTAGTGACGGTAAAAGCGTCATCTGGCAAGGGACGTAGGACGGGGCCGCTCATATCCGTATTGATTTCGCTGGCGGCACGTTCCGCTTCCTCCTGCCGAATTTCATGTAACCGCCTTACAGTATACTGCATGAGTTCGTCTGTTCCCTGGTGGGCCGCAGCAGAAATGGCAAATACGGGATAGCCTGCCGCTTCTGCTTTTGCTTTCAAGGCAGGCCAGCGTTCCTGAGCCTCGGGTAAATCCATTTTGTTCAAGACGACAATTTGGGGACGCGCGGCTAATCGTTCATCGTATTCACGCAATTCCTGGTTGATGGTTTGAAAATCTTGCCAGGGGTCTCGCTCAAGCGATGCCCCGTCAAGCATATGAATCAACAAGCGCGTGCGGTCTATATGGCGGAGGAATTCATGGCCGAGACCAACGCCCTGAGCGGCACCTTCGATGAGGCCAGGTATGTCGGCCAGCACAAAGTCAATCTCATCGCGGCTGCCAGGTTGACCAACAACCACGACGCCGAGATTTGGTGAGAGTGTGGTAAAGGGATAGTCAGCAATTTTTGGTTGTGCCGCTGTGACGACGGAGAGCAGAGTTGACTTGCCCGCATTCGGGTAGCCCACGAGTCCAACATCAGCAATCAAGCGCAGTTCAAGAGTAATCCAACGTTCTTCACCTGGTTCCCCCTTCTGCGCCTCGCGGGGAGCCTGGTGAGTTGCTGTGGCAAAATGGGTATTGCCGAGCCCACCTCGACCACCACGAGCCACCATCACTCGCTGACCATCCTCAACAAGATCGGCGATTAACTCATTGGTGTCAGCGTCGCGGACAATCGTACCACATGGAACGCGCAAGACAACATCTTCACCTTTGGCTCCGTGCATTTTCTGGCGCATTCCGGCACCACCTGCCCCGGCTTTAAAGTGGTGACGATAGCGATAATCAATCAGCGTATTCATGTTGCTGGTGGCTTCGAGGTAGACACTACCACCTCTGCCACCATCACCACCATCTGGGCCACCACGTGGAGCAAACTTTTCATGGCGAAAGTGACTAGAGCCGTTCCCACCATCACCCGCCTTCACATAGATTTTTGTATGGTCATAAAACATGATGAGTTCCTAAAAATGTAAGACTGGTTTTTTCTACGGTGAATTGGAGTATATCATAATTGAGTTACAAGACGCCAATAAATACGATCATAAATCGGGGGTGCAGGGGGCGAAGCCCCTTGCCGGGGGCGCGGGGGAACGCTGTCTGGGGGACAGTGTGAAGGGGCCCCCGAAAATTCTTTTTCCTTTTTTCGCCGCTGTAGGCGGCGAGTTATGAGTGGATGTTAAGATAGGTACTTGAAGTGAACTCAGGAACCAGGCGGGCCGGGAAAAACACTCCAATAGCCACCTGCGCCGACATTGGAACTGCAATGGCCATTCTGATCCAGGCTGCAATATTGCCCTTGCAGGCTCTGATTCGCTTGCACAAATCCCCAAAAGAAGAGAGGCGCGTTCCCTCTGTAACTGCTGACGGTAAACTGAATATATTTGTTTGTACCGATTGTTCCAGTAAAGGGACCGGTCCCTACCAGCGGCGCATCTACTGTAAAGACGCCGCTTATGTAGCCCTTATTCTGTTTAATTGATGAAAGGTACATGTTTGTCCTGATATTTGGACTGGGCGCGGTATCGACAATGGTACCGTTATATATTCCAGCCAAAATCGGGTAAGAATTGGCTATGGGAGTAGGAACGGGAGTCCGTGTTGGCTGGGGATGAGGCGTTGGCATAGGCTGCTGAGTAGGGACTGCTGTGGGTATCGATGCAGGAACGGTCGGCGTCACTTGAGGAGGCAATGAAGAGCCTGAAGAAGGCAGAGTTGGAGAGGGGGTTGGTACTCCTCTGCCAGTAATAACCGTGGATTTTGGCGGCATGGTGGGATCAGCCGGAGGAGAAATAGCTACGCTAACACTACGTCGAGGGCCAGGGGTAATGGATAGAGCCCCATGGCGACTTCCAAACAAAGACCACAAACCTGCCGCACTTGCCAGAGTTACAAATAGAGCCAGGAGGGCAACGACTATAGGAAGGCTCTTACGTCTTCTACGTTGAGTTGTTGGTGCTAACTTGATAGTGGGAACGGTCGTAGTATTGCCAGTCTCACTTTTAGAAGCTACCGGCGCTTGAGGTGCAGGTGCCGGTGGGACTACAGGAGGGACAGGGACTTCTTGTAATGTTGCATGAGCATCAAATGCTTGCCAGAAATGTTCAATCGTTGGGAAGCGGTCATCGCTGTTTAGCGCCATCGCGTTATGGATGGTCTCGGCTACATTCTTAGGAATACCGGGCACGAGCTTATCGATAGGCGCGAGTGGATCATCACCGTTAGAACCGAGCATAGTCATGCGATGGAGGGCATCGGGAGGAATCAGGCCAGTCAATAAGGTATAGATTGTTGCCCCTAGCCCATAGATATCCGTACGAATGTTGGTTCCCTGCGCATACTGTTCGGGCGCTCCGTAACCAGGAGAACAGCGTCGAACGGCAGTAGTAGTTGAGTCTGGGTCAAATTCCTTAGCGATATCGAAATCAACCAGAACAGCATCATCCGGAGTTGACACAATAATATTGGCCGGTTTGATATCGCGATGAAGAATAGGAGGCTGCTGACTGTGAAGATAGCTAATTGCATCTATCACAGGGGCAATGATATTTGTAACCTGGGAGAGGGAAAAACGTTTTTCTGGCTGTTGTTGGCGCAATTTCTCAAGGTTTGGACCATCGATATAGTCCATGAGTATGTAAGCGCGCTCCTGCTTGTCATCCTCAAAGACACGATAAACACGAGGTAGTGCTCGGTGGTCGAGCCGTTTGAGTATATCGCTCTCAAAAATAAAACGATTTCTATCCTTTCTCGTCCGGTCTTTCCTGTTGGGCTCCATCACCTCTTTGAGTGCGTAAAGATTGCCTTTGACGCGGAGGTCTTTTGCAAGATAGACGGCACCAAAACCGCCCTGGCCCAACAGTGATTCTATTACATAACGGTCTCGAACAACACTTCCAATAGGTAGAGTAGTTTGTACCTCTTGCACCCTTCACCTCAAACATTTGCTAGGTTCCTTACTTCATTACCGGTACAGAGGTCTAGTTGAGCACAGTTAAAAATAGTTGGAAGAATGGATATAGAGCCTGGTCATCTGTCCCCCAGAAAGGTAATCAGGCATTGAATTACACCTGGATAAAATAAAATTAGAGACAAAGTCAACTAGATTCCCTCTGTTATACGTAATAAACGCTAACAATTGAAAGTTTCTAGCAAACTACCAGCCAATCATTACAGAGACATACATCAGAACAACCAGGGGATATTCAGGCGCTTTGCTCTTTACTGTAGGTTTGCTGAATGCTGCCATTTGATGGAAACGTGAAAGAAGAGCCTGACGGGCCCGCCGCACCAACACTCCAGGTACCTTGACCCCCAACTGCCGGGTTGCAATGGCCTGTCGCGTCAATGCTGCAATATTGACCTGCCATACTTCCATCTGCATTGACTGTCCCGGTGAAAAGAAGTGGAGCATTGCCATTATAACTTGTCACCGTGAACTGGATATAGTTGTTCGTTTGGACATAGCCATTATAAATAGTCCCGCTTCCCGCGAGTGGAAAGTTAATCGTTACGGATCCGGAGATTTGTCCCTGGCTCTGATTAAGTGAGAGCCTCATATTTGCAATGGTGTTCACACCTGTGTTATGGACCGTGCCGTTGTGCGTCCCTGCTACATTTGGATAATTGGCTGGCACAGGAGTCGGGGTTGCTTTAGGCGCCTGCGTCGGAGTTGCTGTCGGTTTAGGTTTAGGTGTTGCTGTAGGAGCTAGCGTCGGAGTTGCCGTAGCAATAGCCCGTGGATGATGTACTACCGGCGTTGGAACAGGGGCAGGCGCGAACTGGTGGCCTCCAAGAGATGACCAGTAAGCCGCTGCGGCCCCGAGGGCAAGGGCCAGCGCTATTAAGATAAGCAGGATAGGCAATAACAAGCGGCGTTTCTTTGTGCGAGTATCGTCTGGTGGCCCGTTTAAGGTTACAGTTTGTGCCATTTCGACTGCTTGCTTAGGATCAAGCGATGGCGGAACAGGCGTCACCGGTCCAATCATGGACCCGGGAGCCGGTTGCGGGGTTCGATCAGCATTCAAGGCCTGCCACAACTGCTCAACCCCAGCAAAACGATCATTACTGTTTATGGACATGGCCTTATGGATGGCATCGGAGACAGCTTGTGGAATGTCCGGTACAAGGTTCTTCACCGGCTCTAAAGGATCGATACCGTTGCTGCCCAGTTGCGTCATGCGGTAGAAGGCATCGTCGGGCACGACACCGGTTAAGAGACTGTAGAACGTAGCACCCAGTCCATAGATGTCCGTGCGCGTATTGGTACCTCTACTATATTGCTCAGGGGCGCCATATCCAGGAGAACAGCGCCTCACTGCCGTTGTAGTAGAATCGGGGTCATATTCTTTGGCAATACCAAAATCAACCAGCATAGAGTGGTCATCTACAGTTGGAACAATGATGTTGGCCGGCTTGATGTCTCTATGGATAATAGGAGGAGTTTGATGATGTAAATAAGAGACAGCGTTTATTACAGGGGCCATGATTGTCATCACCTGGTTTAAGGTTAAGCGTTTATGAGGTTGTTTTTGCCGCAGCGTTTCCAGGTTTGGACCCTCAATGTAGTCCATGAGCATGTAGGCGCGGTTATTTTTATCATCCTCAAACACGCGGTAAACACGTGGTAAGGCAGGATGATCCACGCGTTTGAGAACCTCACATTCAAAAGCGAAGCGAGCTCGTTCCTGCTTACTTGTGTCAACCATTTCCTTAAGAGCAAAGAGGTTACCTTTGACACGCTGATCTCTTA
>WNGM01002046.1_pt1 | contig 16249 bp, 16 predicted proteins | sample 5400571 | NCBI WGS metagenome assembly WNGM01 (sample SAMN13153378, study PRJNA577476) | soil metagenome | isolation source: 100 cm soil or saprolite under Garry oak tree replicate 2 | place: USA:California | collected 2016-06-15 | reverse complement strand
CCGGAGTGGACCATGCGCCGGATGCCGATGTTCGTCCCGAGGCAGAACACGATCAGCAGCAGCCGTTTGCGCAGCTCGTCGCCGGTGATGTTCTCCCGGGTGGCGATCGAGCGGAAGTCGGTGTGAAAGGTACCTCGCCCGGGTACCTGATCCTCGCCGACGCGCCCGGGCACGGGTACGTGATGCAGTGGGACGCCACCGGCGACGGCCGGCTCGACTCCAACAGCGCGCGGCCGAACACCGGCCTCGGTACCGCCGTGTATCCGACGTGGCGCAAGCTGGTGCGCAGCGGTACCGACTACACCGGCTACTGCTCCGCCGACGGCACGACCTGGACCTGGATCGACACCGTGTCGCTGCCCACGGCCGCCGCCCAGGACGTCGGCGTGTTCGCGACCTCGCACAGCGGCGGTGTCGTCGGCGAGGAGGACTTCGACCACTTCGCCCTGACTACGGCGCCGCCGGCTGCGACATCGCCGGCCGGCTGATTCAGCTGGCGAGCCAGTCGGGGTGGGCGGAGACGAACGTCGCCACGCTGTCGTCCCGTACCGACTGCAGCAGTTGCAGGCTGGTGTCGGTCAGCTTCTCGCAGGCCCCGATGCCGGGTACGAACGTCGTGTTGAACTGGCCGTTGTTCGTCTTGATGCTGAGCAGGTCGCTGCCGCCGATGTCGCGCATCGCGTAGATCCAGTCGCCGATGCCGATCCCGCCGGTGTCGACGGTCATCGCCTTGCCGACGGTGTCCAGGACCCGGGACAGCTTGGCCGGGTTGCTCAGCACGCCGGCGCTGAGGATCTGCTTGAACACCGCCCGGATGAACTGCTGCTGGTGGCGCTGCCGGCCGTAGTCGGCGTCGCCGTTGGCCAGCAGGTCGCGCTGGCGGGTGTAGTCCAGCGCCTCCCACGGCGCCAGGTGCCGGCACCCCGGCTCGTACACCTTCGGCGTGACACCCGGGACCGCGTGCAGGTTCAGGTCGGCGTCCTGCCGGAACGGTACCGCCTCCTTGCCGTCGGCGGTGAAGCCGATGTGGATGGAGGTGGTCTTCTCGTCCACGCACATGTCCACGCCACCGAGCACGCTGACGACCTGCTGGAAGCCGGCGAAGTCCACCACGGCGGCCGCGTCGAACCCGATCCCGTACGGCGCCTTGATCGTCTCCCCGAGCAGGTGTACCCCGCCGGCGATGCCGCCGCCGTTCTGCGACCCGAACGCGAACGCCGCGTTGATCTTTTCGTTGCCGCCCGCCCAGCCAGTCTGCGGGTTGGCCGGGATCGACACCAGCGTGTCGCGCGGGATGGACACCAGATACGCCTCCTGGTGGCTGGCCGGGACGTGCGCGATGATGATCGAGTCGGCGCGGGACAGGTCCGACGGGTTCTGGCCGGGCCGGGTGTCGATGCCGATCAGCAGGATGTTGACCGGGCCGTTGATGTTCACGTGGTGCGCCGCCTGGTTGCCGGCGTCACCGAGCAGGTCGCTCTGCGTCACGCTGCTGCTCGCCCTGGCGACCAGGAGCTGGTACCCGACGAACAGGCCGCCGCTGACCAGCATCAGCAGCGCCCCGAAAACGATCAGCAGGCGCGCCCACAGCGGATCGCGGCGTCGTGGCTCCTCCTCCGGCGGGCCGCCTTCCGGAGCGTCGGGTTCGGCGGCCTCCGTTGCTGCCGGGGACTCGGCCGGGAACCCGGCGGCCGGGGACCCGGCGGTCGGGGACTCGGAGGACACGTCGGCAGGTACCCCGCCGGCCGGGCGAGAAAACGTTTCCCGGGTGCCGGCGGCGGGTACGCCCGGGGTCATGGCAGCGCCGCGCTCCACCGACCGCGACCACGTGATCGAGATCGGGCGGTTGCAGATTGACGCGCCCCGGTCGCTCGGCTACTTCGGAGCGATCGGCGCGGCCGTCGCCTTCGGGGTGATCGAGCCGCCGCTGGGCGCGTTCATCGCCGCGGTACCGCTGCTCAAGATGCTCGGCAAGGGCAACCTACCCGAACCCATCCGGTTCGTCTCGAAGGTCGTCGACGGTGCGGCGCAGCCGGTCGGCGGCGAGGCACAGGGGACGGTGCGGTTGCGCGATCCGGAGGAGGAGGCCGCCGAGGACGTGGGGACCGCGGAGTCCGCCGAGCCGGGCGAGCGCCTCAAGGCGGCCCGGTCCCGGCGGTCCCGTCCCGCCACAGCGACCTGAGGGGCCGGCACCCGCCGGCCCCTCCCGCTGGCCTCAACGTCCGGCGAGTGCGGACAAATTGATGATCAACTCAGCGGCCGCGGTCAGCGCCCGGGCGCGCTGTTCGTCGACGTGCCCGCCGGCGAACGTGGCGCTGTCGAGCAGCACCGCGATCTGCGCCGCGACCTGGTCCCGGGCCTGCCCGAGCGCGGTCAGCCCGGCCACGGTGGCCCGGTACCGGGCGTCGCCCGGCGTATCGGACTGGATCGCCCTGGTCGCCGCGGCGAGGGTGTTGCTGCCGAACTCCCCGACGCACGCGTTGAGCTGCTTGTACACCGCACCGAGCTGGTCGAGCGTGTGCCGGTGCCCGCGCAGCCCCACCGGCAATGCGGAGGACTCGGCGAGCTCCCACAGCGCGCGACCGTCGGAGCGGTAGTCGTCGCGCAGCCCGAGCAGCGCGAGGATGGTCGGCCGGATGTCGGTGTGGTCGCTCCAGACCGACCGGTCGACCCCCAGGTGCCGGATGCCTGGACCGGCCATGCCGAGCCAGGTGACGTTGATGTCCGGGCTGAAGTCGCCGTGGTTCCACGCGAACGCGGGGTTGACCGCGACGCACGGGGACGCGCAGTTCGGCGCTCCGGCAAACAGGAAGTAGTCCGGGTTCGCGAACGCGGTGAACGTCGGTGTACGCCGCGGGTCGGCGGTCTGCATGTGCAGCAGCCGCTGCTCCGTCGGGTCGGCCAGGAACTGGACGATCGTCTGGTCCTGGCGGGTGTACGGGTTCGTGGCGGTCGTGTTCGCCACCGCGTGCTCGAACGCGCGGGTGACCGGGGCGTCGCCGGCCGGCTGGCCGTCGAGGTAGAAGTTCGGCGCCGAGTCGGCGTGCACCTGGAACGGCGTGGTGTTCTGCTGCTGGGTCGCGAGCAGCCCGCGGATGTTCGTGTTGACCTCACCGAGCTGCGCGTACGTGCACGGCGTGTGGATACCGTCGCAGTTCGCCGGGCTGGGCGGGCCGCCCGCGAAGTGGTCGTTCTCGTCGGCGGTGACGACGAACAGCGTGTTGGCCGTGGTGATGCCGTCGTGGCCGAGCCGGTCGAAGAACGCGCCGAACGCGTCGTCGTAGGACTTGAGCGCGGCGACGTAGCCGGCTTCACCGGGCCCGTAGGCACCGCCGGTGGGGTGCCGGTCGTGGGTGTCGGAGATGTAGCCGAAGGTGACCGGTACCCCGGCCTCCTGCATCTGGGCGACGTACCCGAGGGTGTTCGCGGCGCTCATGCCGTCGAAGCCCGGGAAGCCCGGCCGGCCCTGGGCGTCGACGATCGGGGTGCTGCGGTCGACGGTGGTGACCGGCCCGTTCGGCGAGATCACCGGGTTGGTGTACTTGGCACCGAACAGCCCCTGGTAGCCGGTGTACCCGCCGGGTTCGTCGGGCAGCAGGTCCGGCCGGGCGTTGCCGGCGGCGCAGCGCGCCGAGGTCTGGGCGCAGTGCACGCCGATGCCGACGAAGTCGGTGGTGGCCAGGCCGGGGTTGGCCGCGGCCTGCGCCGCCTCGGGCGACCCGGCGCCGAACACCTTCGGCACGTCCGGGCCGACGTTCTCCAGGATCGTGTTGGCCGCCGCCACGGCGCCGACGTCACAGCCGGCCCGGGTGAACGGTACCCAGGGCGCCGGGGCCACCTTGCCGTCCGGCCCGACCATCGTGGGGGCCGGGTCGGTGGGTGTCGCGGTGGTGGGGTCGAACACGCCATCGGTCCAGTACGCGAACGTGACCGCCGGGTTCGAGGTGCCCGCGGGGGTGAAGTACCGGTACGAGTTGGACACCGGTTGGCCCATCCGGTCGCCGTAGACGCCGGTCAACGAGGTCAGGATGTCGGTACCGGTGTGGGCGATCAGCGGCGTGTGGTGGTTCGCGTCGAGCACCCCGTTGTGGGTGAGGAACTGCAACAGGTGCGGCATCTGCTCCAGGTCGCTCGGCACGTTCGGGTTGTCCCGGCTGAAGTGGACGTTGTCGAACTGCAGGTAGATGACGTGCTGGATACCGTTGCCGCTCGGGCTCAGCCGGCAGCCCGACCCGGCTGCGGCAGGAGGAGCGGGCACTGCGTTCGCTGGCGGGATTCCCACCAGTGCCGCGGCGACGACCGCCAACGCCGCCGCAGCGGCCATTTTCCTGATCCGGTGCAAGGCGATTCCCTCCCCGAGTACGACGTGTGCGACAACCGCAGTCATCCTCATCGCCAGGACCCGACCGCGGGTGAACCCAGTCTGAACGTCCGACCAGCACAGGGTAAGGGCCGCCAGGCGGTCAGCGCATGGTGAGCCGGGCCAGGCCGACCAGTCCGGCGCAGAAGCAGTAGATGGCGAACGGGGTGAGGGTACGCGTCCGGAAGTACCGGGTGAGGAAGCGCACCGACAGGTACGCGGCGACGCCGGAGGCGAGACTGCCGGCGAGGACCTGTCCGTGGATGCCCCGGCCGAGGGCGCCGAACAGGTCGGGAATCTTCAGTACGCCGGCGGCGAGGATCACCGGCGTGGCGAGCAGGAACGAGAACCGGGCGGCGTCCTCATGGGACAGGCCCTTGAGCAGCCCGGCGCCCATCGTGACGCCGGAGCGGCTGATGCCCGGCAACAGGGCGAGGACCTGCGCCGAGCCGACGAGCACGGCGCCGGGCAGGGTACCGGCGGCGATGCGCCGGTCGGACGCCAGGTCGGCCCCCTGATCGTCCGTCGCGGTCGCCGTCGACGCCGGGACCGCGCCGTACCCGCGGGCCGATGCGTGAGCGGCCACCGGCGACCGGGCGGCGGCCCGGCGGCGCAACCGCTCGGCCCCGTAGAGGAGCAACCCGTTGACGGTCAGGAAGATCGCCGCCGGTACCGGTCGGCCGAGCACGGTACGGAACGTGTGCTCCAACAGGATCCCGGTGATACCCACCGGGATGGTCGCCACGATGATCATCCAGCCGAGACGCTCGTCCGGGGTGACGATCCTCCGGTGGCGGACCGAGGTGCCGAAGCCGGTGAGGATGCGCAGCCAGTCGCGCCAGAAGAAGACCAGCAACGCGAGTGCGGTGGCCACGTGGAGGCCCACGATGAAGGCCAGGTAGGGCGACTCCGGGGTCGAGACGTTGAGGTCGCGCGCCCAACGGCCACCGATCAGCGCCGGCAGGAGGACGCTGTGGCCGAGGCTGGAGACCGGGAAGAGTTCGGTGACGCCTTGCAGGGCGCCGACGACGACGGCTTCCGGATAGGTGAGGCTCATCCGACTCTTTCGGTTGAAACTGTGGCGGGTAAGCCCGCCCGGGTCGGGCGCGGCCGCCCGCCGCCCGGCGGCCCGCACGGTTGCACCCTATCCGGCGCGGCGGAGAAAGCCCGGCCGCCGCTCAGACTCAGCCCGGGGCGGGGCGGGGCGGTGCGCGTGGGTGGGTGCGCCGGCCAGGTAGAGCTGCGCCGGCTGCGAGCTGCGCCTGCTGCTCGACTTCCTGCGCCGCAGCCACCGGCTCCAGCAGGAGCATCTGACCCGGGTACGGGAGCTGACCCGATGAACGCGCACGGCCTGCTCGAAGACCGCCCGGGTAGGCTATGCCTGTGATCGTGGGAGGGATGGCCGGTGCTCGATCCGCGTGAGCTGTACGAGCTGACCGGCGACCTGCCCGACGTGGGCCGGCCGGTCCTGGTACAGGCGCTGACCGGCTTCGTCGACGCGGGAAACGCCACCTATCTGGCTCGCGAACACCTCCTCACCGCGCCGGGTGCCAGCCTCGTCGCCATCTTCGACCCCGACCAGCTGATCGACTACCGGGCGCGGCGCCCACCCATGATCTTCCTGGAGGACCATTGGGAGCAGTACGAGGAACCCACCCTCGGGCTGCACCTGCTGCGCGACGACGCCGGTACGCCGTTCCTGCTGCTCGCCGGGCCCGAGCCCGACCTGCAATGGGAGCGGTTCATCGAGGCCGTGCTGGACCTGGTCGAGCGGCTGTCGGTCCGGCTGACCGTCGGCCTCAACGCGATCCCGATGGCGGTGCCGCACACCCGCCCGACCGGGATCACCGCACACGCCACCCGGCCGGACCTGATCACCGGGTACGAGCCGTGGCTGCGCCGGGTACAGGTGCCGGGCAGTGCGGGCAACCTGCTGGAGTACCGGCTCGGCCGGCACGGTCACGACGCGGTCGGTTTCGCCGTCCACGTGCCGCACTACCTGGCCCAGGCCGGCTATCCGGCCGCCGCCCAGGAGCTGCTGTCGTCGGTATCCCGGGTGACCGGCCTGAAGCTGCCCACCGCGAACCTGCGCTCGGCGGCCGAACTGGTGCGCGCCGAGATCGACGATCAGATCGCCGAGAATGCCGAGGCGGGCGCGCTCGTGCGCGGGCTGGAGGAGCAGTACGACGCGTTCGTCCGCGGGCGGCAGGGGACGAGCCTGTTGGCCGGGGCGGGACCGCTGCCCTCGGCCGAGGAGCTCGGCGCGGAGCTGGAACGGTTCCTGGCCGAGCAGAACCGCCCGAACGACCCGCCCCGCGGCTGAGCCACCGCGGCTGAGCCACCGCGGATGTTCTTGGCGGGCAACGGGTACCTCGGAGCAATGTCGACCGTCCCGCCCGACACCCCGCCAACCGACCGCGGACCCGGCGTACCCATGACCCGCACCGCCGGGCTGTGGATCGCCTCCGTGCTCTTCGCGGCCGTCCTGCTTCTGCTGCTGGTGTTCATCCTGCAGAACAGCCAGCGCGCCGAGGTCTCGTTCTTCGGCTTCCACAGCCATCCACCGGTCGGCGTCGCGCTGCTGCTCGCCGCCGTGTTCGGGATCCTGCTCGTGGCCCTGCCCGGTACCGCCCGAATCGTGCAGCTGCGCGTGCTGGCGCGCCGGCGCGGCGAGGCGGCGGCCCTGACCGGCCGGCCGGCGCCAACGCCGCAGCCAACGCCAACGCCGCAGCCAACGCCAACGCCGCAGCCAACGCCAACTGCGACGCCGGCGCCCACGGCGCGGCCGGACACCGTGGACGAGAGCGCCGACCCACGCCCGTAGCCCCTACGCCATGTGCAGCACGGCCGCGCCGTTGACCCGGTCCGCGGCGAGGTCGGCCACCGCGGCCGCGGCCGCGGTGAACGGGTACCGGGTCGTTGTGACCCGCAGCCGGTGCCGGCCGGCCAGGGTCAGGAACTCCCGGCCGTCCTCGCGCGTGTTGGCGGTGACCGAGACGAGCGCGCGTTCCTGGAACAGGTGCCGCTGGTAGTTGAGCGTCGGGATGTCGGACAGGTGGATGCCGGCGATCGACAGCGTCGCGCCGCGGTCGAGCGCGGACAGCGCGACCGGTACCAGGTTGCCGACCGGGGCGAACAGGATCGCCCCGTCGAGGGGCTCGGGCGGCTGGGCGTCGGCGTTGCCGGCTGAGGCGGCGCCGAGGCTCAGGGCCAGCCGCTGCGCATCCGGCGAGCGGGTGAGGACGTGGACGGTGGCCCCCTGCGCGATCGCCAGCTGGGCGGTCAGGTGCGCGGAGGCGCCGAAGCCGTAGATGCCCAGCCGGCCGCCGGGCGGCAGGTTGGCGCGGCGCAGGGCACGGTACCCGATGATGCCGGCGCACAGCAGCGGGGCGACCTGCTCGTCGGGGTACCCGTCGGGCAGCCGGTACGCGTAGCGGGCCGGCACGGTCAGGTACTCGGCGTAGCCGCCGTCGGCGTCCCACCCGGTGTACTCCGAGCGCGGGCACAGGTTCTCCGCCCCTCGCGCGCAGTACCGGCACACGCCGCACGTGCGGCGCAGCCACGCCACGCCGACCCGGTCGCCTTCGGCGAACCCGGACGCCCGGGTACCGAACCCGACCACCTCGCCGACCGCCTCGTGCCCCGGTACCACGCCCCGGCGGTGTACCGGCAGGTCGCCCTGCACGACATGCAGATCGGTGCGGCACACCGCGCAGACCCGGACCCGGATCAGCAACTCGTCCGGGCCGGGCGTGGGTACCGGTACCTCCTGGAGCCGGATCGCCGCGGTGAGGTCGGCCGCACCCGGCTCGGTCACCCGCCACGCCAGCACCACGCCAGCGTACCGGCCGGCCAATAGCCTTCCCCGTCCGCTCGCTTCGCGGCGCTCAGACGCGCCGTCTTCCCTCCTCGCTGTAACTCTGGCGCTCGCTGCGCTCGCGCGGCCCCGACGCTCCTTAGGCGACGTCTTCCCTCGTCGCTGCGCTCCTCAGTCCAGACGCCGCCCGCGTCGGGGCGCTCGTCAGTCCAGACGACGCCGCGCCGCTCCCGCTCGCTCCCTCAAATACGTGACCACGCCGCCCGCGTGCGGGGCGCCGGCGGCGTGTGGTCGGACCGTGGCCCTACAGCCGGGACCGCAGCAGCTGCTTGCCCTGCTCGGCGCCCTTGCGGCTCTCCGCCTGCGCCTTGCGGAAGAAGTCCGCGAGCTCGCTGTCGCCGTCGCGCTGGGCGTCCTGGATGTACTGCTCCAGGCGCAGCGCGTTGCTCAGGCAGGCCTCGGTGAACCAGATGATGTCGTAGTCCTTGTCCTTGGTACCGGTGAACTGGCCGGTCTCGCTGGTGCTCGTCATTGCTCCTCCTCCGACAACGGGCTATCCCGTCGGCGTACCCAGCTCACAGCCGAGTCATGCGCCGTGGACAGGCGATTCGAGCGGGCTGGCCGGATAGGGTTCGGGGCGGCAGCGCGGGACAGGAGGGCGGGGCGGTGGGCGAGCTGGCCGGAGCGAGGATCCTGGTCACCGGGGGAGCCGGGTTCATCGGGCGCTCCGTGGTCCCGGCGCTGCGGGCCGCCGGGGCGACGGTGAGCGTCGTGGACCGCGACCCGTACCCATTGCCGGACATTCCGGCCGTGCTGGGCGACCTGCGCGACCCGGCCGTGCGGGATGCCGCCGTGACCGCGGACCTGACCGGCGTGGTCCACCTGGCGGCGGAGACGTCGGTGCTCGGCTCGCTGGCCCGGCCCGCGGTGGTCCATGAGGTCAACGTCGAGGCGACGGCCGCGCTGTTGGAGCTGGCCCGGCTGCGCGGGGTACGGCGGTTCCTGATGGCATCCACCAATGCCGTGGTCGGTGACGCACTCACCAAGACAGCCGGCGCCGCGACGCTGCACGAGGACCTGCCGCTGCGCCCGCTGACGCCGTACGGCGCGACCAAGGCGGCGGCGGAGATGCTGCTGTCCGGGTACGCCGGCGGGTACGCGATGACGACCTGCGCGCTGCGGCTGACCAACGTGTACGGGCCCGGGATGGCGCGCAAGGACAGCCTGGTACCCCGGATCATGCGGGCGTTCCGGGCAGACGTGCCGCTACAGGTGTACGGCACCGGGGCACAGCGCCGCGACTTCGTCCACGTCGACGACGCGGTGGCCGGGCTGCTCGCCGCGTGGCGGGCCGATCACGTCGGGCCGCTGGTCGTCGGGGCCGGCCGGTCGGTCAGCGTGCTGGAGCTGCTCGCCGTCGCCGGCGAGGTGCTGGGCAGGCCGGTACGGGTGGAGCACGTCGACCCGAAGCCGGGGGAGATGCCGGCGGTCGTCGTGTCGATCGAGCGGGCGCGCGCCCTGGGGTACCGGCCGGCGGTGGCCCTCGCCGACGGTCTGGCCACGGTGTGGGACGAGTTCCGGTGATCCGCCGGCTGCCCCGCCATACGCACGGTCCGTTCCTCGTCCTCCTCGCGCTCGGTGTGCTGCTGCGCGCCGTCGTGATGGTCGGGTACCGGCCGGCGATCTTCTACATCGACTCGTTCGCCTCCTACCTGCTGCCCCTGCCCACGCTCGACCCGACCGGCCAGGACCCGATCGGCTACGACCTGTACCTGCTCGGCCCGGTCCTGCGGGTCGGCAACCTCACCGCCGTCGTGGCGGTCCAGCACCTGCTCGGGATCGGCATGGCGGTGGCCGGGTACGCGCTGCTGCGGCGCAAGGGCGCCGGCCGGTGGCTCGCGGCGCTGGCGACGGCGCCGATCCTGCTCGACGGGTACCAGGTGCAGATCGAGCACAACGTGATGGCCGACCCGCTGTTCGAGGCGCTGCTGGTCGGCGCGCTGGTCGCGCTGGCCTGGACGGCGCGTCCCGGCTGGCCGGTCGTCCTGGCGGCCGGGGTGCTGCTCGGGCTCGCCGCCACGGTCCGCCAGGTCGGCGTGGTCATGGTCGCGCCGCTGGTGCTGTACGTGCTCGTGGCCGGCGGCCGGTGGTACCGGCGGGCCGGGCTCGCCGCGGTCGGGCTGCTCTGCTTCGCCGTGCCGGTCGCCGCGTACGCGAACTACTACCACGGCTTCACCGGCCGGTACGCGCTGTCGCACGCGGGCGGAAACGTGCTGTACGCGCGGGTGGCCCCGTTCGCCGACTGCACCGGGCTGGCGCTGCCGGCCGATGAGCAGATCCTCTGCCCGACCATGCCGCGCGCCGACCGGCCCGGCCCGGACTACTGGGCGCACTACCAGGACTCCCCGTTCTTCGCGCTGCAGAAGACCGCCGGGGACCGCGCGAACGACCTCGCCGGCGACTTCGCGCTGCGGGTCATCCGGCACCAGCCGCTGGACTTCCTGGCCGCACTGGGCGCCGACGCGGTCAAGGTGTTCTCCTGGCAGCGGGTGGACCATCCGAACTGGACCCCGACCGTGGAGCGGTGGCGGTACCAGACGGAGTTCCCCACCTACCCGGACCTCGTCACGATCGACTTGATCAGCCAGCTCAGCCACCGGTACGGGGACGGCGACCCGGTGGCGGTGACGGGCATCGCGCGGCTGCTGCGCGGGTACCAGGTCAGCGTCGGGTACACGCCGGGGCCGGTGCTCGGCGTCGCGATCCTGCTCGGGCTGGCCGGTGCCGTCCGGCGCCGGGAGCCGCTGCTGTTCGTGTCCGGCGGGGTGCTCGTGCTGCTGGCCGGCGACGTCGCGGAGTTCTCCTGGCGGTACCAGCTGCCCGGTTACGTGCTGCTCCCGCTGGCCGGGGCGCTGGGCATCGTGGCGCTGCGCCGCCCGCCGCCGCCCGCGTTCCCCGAGCCGGCCGACGAGGCGGCGCTGGCCGCCGTCGATCCTGAGCAGACATTCCCGCCGGTGGTCGTCCTCATCGCCGCCTACAACGAGGCCGGCGGGCTCGGGCCGGTCCTCGACTCGGTACCGGCGACCTGCTGCGGGCTCGACGTTGGCCGTCTCGTCGTGGTGGACGGCGCCACCGACGGTACCGCCGAGGTGGCCCGGTCCCACGGCGCGGTGACCTGCGTGGTGCCGGTCAACCGCGGGCAGGGCGCGGCGCTGCGGCTCGGGTACCACCTGGCTGCCGACCGTGGCGCCCGGTTCGTGGTGACCACCGACGCCGACGGCCAGTACGATCTCGCCGAGCTGCCCGCCCTGCTGGAGCCGCTGCTGTCCGGCGCGGCGGACTTCGTCACCGGTTCCCGGCGGCTGGGCGCCAACGAGTCGACCGACCCGGTGCGCCGGCTCGGTACCCGCGTCTTCGCGGCCCTCGTCTCGGTGCTCACCGGCCACCGGGTCACCGACACCTCGTTCGGGTTTCGCGCCATGCGCGCGGAGATCCCGGCGAAGCTGACCCTGACCCAGCCGCAGTACCAGTCCGCCGAGCTGCTGATCGGCGTGCTGAGCCACGGGTACCGGGTGGTGGAGCGCCCGATGACCATGCGGCGCCGCACGGCGGGCCGCAGCAAGAAGGGCGGCAACCTGGCCTACGGCGCGCGCTACGCCCGCGTGGTGCTGGGCACCTGGTGGCGCGAGCGAGCGTCAGCGAGCGAGCCGTGAACTCAGCGCGGTGCGCGAAGAGGCCGCGAAGAGCGGAATACCACCCGGTCGAGGACGAGGAACTTGACCAGGAACAGCACCGCGTAGGTGGCGAAGTAGCTGGCTTCGACCAGTACGGCGCGCTGGTTCGGGTCGGCGTCGTGCAGGATCGCGTGGGTCAGGCTGGTCACCGCCGCGGCGGCCAGTCCCGTCGTCACCGCCAGTGCCGCATAGGAGAGGGCGTCGCGGCCCAGGCCGCGGCGGGCCCGCCGGTTCCAGGCCTAGAACCGGCCCGCGACGAAGTTGACCGTGGCACCCGCCAGGAATGCCGCGCCGGTGGCGATCCGTGGACCTTGATCCAGTACCCGGTAGGCCACGGCGAACGCCACGGCCGAGGTCACTGTCGCGAGCCCGGACCCGACGGCGTAGCGGAGGAACCGCGTCCAGGTCACCTGGCCAGCATAGGCAGACCTGACGGCGTTCCGGATCTCGTCCCGGGACCTCTCAGCCAGTTCCAAGGCGGCATTGAGGTTCGGTGCATAGCGTCGAGGGGTACATGATCGATCGCATCGTTCGGGCCCGGCTGAGGAGGTTTGATGAGGATTCTCGTTCTCGGCGGCGACGGGTACCTGGGCTGGCCGACGGCCCTTCACCTGTCTGAGTGCGGGCATCAGGTGGGCGTGGCGGACAGCTTCGTGCGCCGGCAGTACGACCACGAACTCGGGGTACAGAGCCTGGTACCGATCGAACCGCTCGCGGTCCGGGTCCGCGCCTGGCAGGAGCTGACCGGGCAGCGGATCGAGACGTTCATCGGGGACCTCACCGATCCGGAGTTCACCTCCGGCATTGTCCGGGAGTTCCACCCCGAGGCCGTCGTGCACTTCGCCGAGCAGCGCTCCGCGCCGTACTCCATGATCGACCGCCGGCATGCGGTCTACACCCAGGCCAACAACATCGTCGGTACGCTCAACCTGCTGTACGCGATCGCCGAGACCGACCCGGACATCCACCTCGTGAAGCTGGGCACGATGGGGGAGTACGGCACCCCGAACATCGACATCGAAGAGGGCTGGCTGACGGTCAGCCACAACGGCCGGACCGACCGGGTGCTCTACCCCAAGCGCCCGGGCTCCTTCTACCACCTGTCGAAGGTCCATGACAGCCACAACATCGAGTTCGCCTGCCGGGTCTGGGGACTGCGTGCGACCGACCTGAACCAGGGCGTCGTGTACGGCCAGCAGACCGGCGAGACCGCGCGCGACGAGCGCCTGGCCACCCGCTTCGACTACGACGCGGTGTTCGGTACCGTGCTGAACCGCTTCGTTATCCTCGCCGCCCTCGGCCAACCGCTGACCGTGTACGGCGGCGGCGCCCAGACCCGCGGCCTGATCGACATCCGGGACACCGCGGAGTGCATCCGGCTGGCCGCCGAGAACCCGCCCGCGCGCGGCGAGTTCCGCGTGTTCAACCAGATGACCGAGAGCATGTCCGTCCTGGACATCGCGAAACTGGTTGCCGATCTGCACCCCGACGTCGTGGACGTGGAGCACCTGGACAACCCGCGCGTGGAGGCGGAGCAGCACTACTACAAGGTCACCCACACCGGGCTCGTCGAGCTGGGCCTCCAGCCGCACCTGCTCTCCGACACGCTGCTGACCTCGCTGTACGCGATCGCGGACCGGTACAAGCACCGGGCCGATCTGGCGGCGTTGCGCCCGACCGTAAACTGGCGCCGTGCGGGTATTGATGATCGCGCCGCCAGGGGCGGGTAAAGGTACGCAGGGCGCGCTCATCGCGGCGCACTTCGAGATCCCGCACATCGCCACCGGCGAGCTGCTGCGTGACCACGTGGCCCGCCGGACCCCGCTGGGCCAGGCGGTGCGGCTCCATCTCGACCGCGGTGAGCTGGTACCCGACCAGGTCGTGCTGGACATGGTGCGGGAGGCGGTGATCGCGGCAAAGGCGGCCGGCGCCGGATACGTGCTGGATGGCATCCCGCGCAACATCGCCCAGGCGGGTGCCCTCTACCTGATCGGGCGCGAGCTGGGGATGACCGCCGACGTGGCGCTGCACCTGCAGGCCGACGACGACGAGCTGATGCGGCGGCTGCTCGCCCGCGCGGCACTGGAGCACCGGACGGACGACACCGAGGAGGTGATCGCCCGGCGGCTCGCGCTCTACCACGAGGTGACCCACCCGATCGTCGACTGGTACGGCGAGCGCGGGATCCTGGTCTCCGTCGACGCGATGCGCCCCGCTGAGCAGGTCGGCCGGGAGATCCTCGCGGCTCTGGAGGTCATGCGCGTGATGGTCGACCATGTGCCGCCGGAGGCGCGCCGGCCGATCGACCTGACCAGCCTGGGCGTGGCGTTCGGCCAGGCCCGCAACGGTCAGTAACCGACGGCGGCGCCGTCGGCGCGGGGCTCGGAGCCCGCGACGTAGCCGCCGCCGGGCAGGCACCAGATCGCCTGGCCGTACCCGTACACGTCGGAGTCGTCGACGGTCACCTCGTGCCCGCGGCGGCGCAGCGCCTCGACGGCCGCGGTACCCAGGGCCGGCTCGACGTGCAGGTGCCGCCCGGCCGGCCAGTACCAGCGCGGCGCGTCGAGCGCGGCCTGCGGGTCGAGCCCGTCGTCCACAGTGGACATGATGACCTGGAGGTGGCCCTGCGGCTGCATGTGGGCGCCCATCACGCCGAACGGCCCGACCGGCCGGCCGGCCCGGGTCAGGAAGCCCGGGATGATGGTGTGGAACGGTCGCTTGCCGCCCGCCGCCACGTTCGGATGGCCCGGCTCGAGCGAGAAGCCGGCGCCCCGGTTCTGTAGCCCGAACCCGTACCCGGGCACCGTGACGTAGGAACCGAACCCCTGGTAGTTGGACTGGATCAGGCTGACCATCTGCCCGTCCTGGTGCGCCGCGCACAGGTACACGGTGCCGCCCCGGGTCGGCTCGCCCGGCCGGGGTACCGCGGCGGTCTCGCCGATCAGTGCCCGCCGCCGGCTCAGGTACTCCGCGCTTTGCAGCTCGGCCACGGGTACCGGCCAGGTGTCCGGGTCGGCCACGTAGGCGTGCGCGTCGGCGAACGCGAGCTTCATCGCCTCGACCTGCCAGTGCCGGCGGCGCTCGGCCGGCATCGCGGACAGGTCCACGCCGTCGAGGAGGGCCAGCGCCTGCAGCGCGGCGATCCCCTGGCCGTTCGGGGGCAGCTCCCACACGTCGTACCCGCGGTAGCCGGCCCGGATCGGCTCGACCCAGATCGAGGCGTGCCGCGCGAGGTCCTCCTTGGTGAGCAGGCCGCCGGTCGCGGCGGCGTACTCCGCGACGGCGACGGCGATCTCGCCCCGGTAGAACTCCTCGGCCTCCGACTCGGCGATCAACTGCAGCGTGCCGGCCGCGGCCGGGTTGCGGAACACCTCGCCGGCGACCGGGACGCGCCCGTCGCGCGTGTAGACGCCGGCCCACTCGGCGAACTCCGGGCCGCGCAGGGTGGCGTGCAGGGCGGCGGCCCGCTGCCAGTGGTACGCGACCCGCGGCGACACCGGGTACCCGTCGGCCGCGTAGCCGATCGCGTCGTCGAACAGGTCGGCGAAGGGCAGCCGGCCGAAGCGGGCGTGCAGGTCCCGCCAGCCGGCCGGCGCCCCCGGTACCGTGACCGGCAACCAGCCGCGGGGAGTCATCGCGCGCGCCCGGTCGAGGGTCAGCGCGGCGGGGGAGCGGCCGGAGGCGTTGAGCCCGTGCAGCGTCGTGCCGTCCCAGACGATCGCGAACAGGTCGCCGCCGATACCGTTGGAGCCGGGCTGCACGACGGTCAGCGTGACGGCGGTGGCGATGGCAGCGTCGACGGCGTTCCCGCCCCGGCGCAGCACGGCCAGGCCGGCCGACGCGGCGAGCGGCTGGCTGGTGGCGACCGCGCCGTGCGGCGCGTACAGCGGTTTCCGGTTCACCGACCCCCAGGCTGTTGGATCCAGGTCACCCGTCTTTCGGATACTGTATGCAAAACCTCGGATTCACGGGAGGAGAGCGGTGGACGGCACCTCGAGCATCGGCGCATCGCACCGGCCGCTGCGCGACAAGGTCGTCGACGAGCTGCGCCGTCGCATCATCGACGGCGTCTACGAACCCGGCGACCGGCTCACCGGCTCACGAAGCTGCTCATCAAGGCCCGCACCACCCGGCGGATGGCCGACCTCGCCGCGCTCAACACCCGGTTCCACGCCGCGATCTGCACGCTGTCCGGCAACCGCCTGCTGACCGGTCTGATGGACTCGCTGCACGGCCGCCTGCAGTGGGTGTACCGGTAGAGCGTCGCGACCCGGGCCGGGCAGTCCTGGGGCGAGCACCAGGAGCTGGCCGCCGCGATCCTGTCCCGCGACCCTGAGG
>WNGM01002422.1_pt1 | contig 16264 bp, 20 predicted proteins | sample 5400571 | NCBI WGS metagenome assembly WNGM01 (sample SAMN13153378, study PRJNA577476) | soil metagenome | isolation source: 100 cm soil or saprolite under Garry oak tree replicate 2 | place: USA:California | collected 2016-06-15 | reverse complement strand
TGGCTGACGAATCAGACGGCGTTGGACTTCCGCCGATCCGTGACTGTATAACTCTCTTTCTTTATTTCTGACAGCAGGGAAAGGAAAAGGGGACGCTCTACTTTTCTACCCTTTCCTCCCATTAGGGAGCCATATGCACAACAACGATAGATAAAATTAGAGTATTCCTTTTTCTGCCTCCCGTCTCACCGCGTCGACCTCCAACGCGTTGTTAACCCGGCTATTCATAGTAGATAGCTCCCCCCTTTTCCAAATTGAGCAGGCGGGCATTCATGGTGTCCCGACGGTTAACGTCTTTTTGCACTTCGTCGAAGAATCTCAGGGCGGCTGCTTTCAGGTCAGCAAAGAACATGTCGTCACTGAGGATCGTGTCACCTATCCGACTCTGTTTGAGATGCGTCGCAGGCGAGGCATGAACCAAGGTGAAATATGCAGGCGAGAAGTTGTGGAGCAGGCGGCACCGCAGTTTGTAGAGGTTTTCCGCATGCGATGTGTAGCTTGCCGGAAAATAGTCTTTAATGAAGGCCTCAAAACGGTTCTTCACCTTGTCATCGTAGCGATACCCAGCCAAGGCGTCTATTGCGGCAACGGAGCACATGAACGACAGAAATGCTGTCTCATTCTGCCGAAGCAGGATGGGGACGCCCCCGAGAATAATGTCATTGAAACCTCGTAGCGCGGCTTGAATCTGCGGAGTCATCGTCATAGTCGGGCTAACTATTGCGTAGATTGGTCAGCCTATACCCACAATCAGTTTTGGGTTCCGGGAAATCCTATGGCACCGGATCATAATTCAGATTCGAACTTAGCCAGCGCTCGATGGCTCCTAGGTCCATTTGTTTGCGCCGCGCATAATCCAGGACCTGATCGCGCCCGATCTTCCCCACCGCGAAATACTTGGCTTCCGGATGCGCAAAATAGAGGCCGCTGACCGAGCTGGCCGGGAGCATCGCAAAGGTTTCGGTCAGCGTGATACCCGCGTGCTTCTCCGCCTGTAGCAGATCGAAGAGGATCCGCTTTTCGGTGTGGTCCGGGCAGGCCGGATAGCCGGGCGCCGGACGGATCCCGCGATAGCGTTCACGGATAAGATCTTCATTGCTGAGCGCCTCCCCCTTGCCATAGCCCCACTCCTCGCGCGCCTTCTTGTGCAACAGCTCGGCAAAGGCCTCCGCCAGCCGGTCAGCGAGGGCCTTCGACATGATCGAGTTGTAGTCGTCGTGCTCCTTCTCAAAACGCGCGCACACCGCCTCAAGCCCGATGCCGCTGGTGAGCGAACGCGCCGATGTAATCCTTGAGGCCCGTGGACTTCGGCGCAATATAATCGGCCAGGGCGCGGTTGAATTGCCCCTCAGGCTTCGGCGTCTGCTGGCGGAGCGTATGAAAGGTCATAAGCACCGACGCGCGCGATTCGTCCCGGTACAGTTCGATGTCGTCACCCACGCTGTTGGCCGGGAAAAAGCCGTACACCCCGCGTGCCGTGAGCAGCTTGCCGCGGATGAGCTTGTCCAGCAAAGCTTGCGCGTCGTCGAACAACTCCTTGGCCTTCGCGCCGACGGTCGGGGCCTCAAAAATCTTGGGATAGCGCCCGCGCAATTCCCAGGTGTGGAAGAACGGCGACCAGTCGATGAACGGGACAATTTGATCCAGCGGGAACTGATCGAGCACGCGCACGCCGGTGAAGGCCGGCGTCGGAATGTCCACAGCTTGCCACTCGATCAGCGTTCTCCGCTCGCGCGCCGCGGCCAGCGTGAGCAAGGCCTTCTCTCCGCGCTCCTGGTGCACGTGCCGGACCTGCTCCTGGTCGCGCCGGTTGCGATCCGCGAAGGTCGCCCGCTGCCCCGGGCTCATGAGCGCGCCCACGACGCCCACCGCACGGGACGCGTCCAACACGTGCACAACCGGCCGCTCGTACGCGGGCGCGATCTTCACCGCCGTGTGCGCTTTGCTCGTCGTGGCCCCGCCGATCAAAAGCGGCACCGCGAAGCCTTCCCGGGCCATCTCCCGCGCCACGTGCACCATCTCGTCCAACGATGGCGTGATCAGGCCGCTGAGGCCAATGATATTGACATGGCGCTCACGGGCGGTCGCGAGGATCTTCTCGCAGGGCACCATCACGCCAAGGTCGATCACCTCGTAGTTGTTGCAGCCGAGGACGACCCCCACGATGTTTTTGCCAATGTCATGCACGTCCCCTTTCACGGTGGCCATGAGGATCTTCCCCTGCGCCTCTCTGCGTCCTGTGCGTTCCTTTTCCGCTTCCATAAACGGCTGCAGATACGCGACTGCTTTTTTCATGACGCGCGCGCTCTTGACGACCTGTGGCAGGAACATCTTGCCGGAGCCGAACAGATCCCCGACGATGTTCATCCCAGCCATTAGCGGGCCTTCGATCACCTCGAGCGGTTTCGCGTACTTCCGTCTCGCTTCTTCAACGTCCGCTTCAATGTATTCCACGATGCCCTTCACCAGCGCGTGCGAGAGGCGCTCCTCGACCGGGCCCTGTCGCCAGACATCCTCCTGCACAGCCGCCTTGCCTGTCTGCTTGACGGTCTCGGCGAAGGCCACCAGCCGCTCGGTGGCGTCAGGACGCCGGTTGAGCAGGACATCTTCCACAAGTTCGAGCAGATCCTTGGGGATCTCCTCGTAGACCGCGAGCTGCCCGGCGTTGACGATCCCCATGTCGAGGCCGGCGCGGATCGCGTGATACAGGAAGGCGGAGTGCATCGCCTCCCGCACCGCATTGTTGCCGCGGAACGAGAACGAGATGTTGCTCACGCCACCGCTGACCTTGCAGCACGGCAGCGTCGCCTTGATCCTGCGGGTCGCCTCGATGAAGGCCACGGCGTAGTTGTTGTGCTCCTCGATGCCGGTGGCGACGGTCAGGATGTTCGGATCGAAGATGATGTCCTGCGGCGGAAACCCGATCCTCTCGGTCAAAAGCCGGTATGCCCGCGTGCAGACCTCGACCTTGCGGTCCAGCGTGTCGGCCTGCCCCGCCTCGTCGAACGCCATGACCACGACCGCCGTCCCGTAGCGTCGGATCAGTTTGGCGCGCTCGAGAAACGCCTGCTCGCCTTCCTTCAGGCTGATCGAGTTGACGATCCCCTTGCCCTGCACGCACTTGAGCCCGGCTTCGATCACCTCCCATTTGGAGCTGTCGATCATGATCGGCACGCGGGCGATGTCCGGCTCGGACGCGATGAGCCGAAGGAACGTGCTCATGGCCTCCTTCGAGTCCAGCATGGCCTCGTCCATGTTCACGTCAACGATCTGCGCGCCGCCGTCCACTTGCTGCCGGGCTACGGCGAGCGCGCCTTCGTAGTCCCCGCCGAGGATCAGCTTGGCGAATTGAGGCGAGCCGGTGATGTTGGTCCGCTCCCCGATGTTGACGAAGTTCGTGTCCGGGCGGATGGTCATCGGCTCGAGGCCGCTCAAGCGCGTGTACGGCTCAGGCGTGGCGCGCGCACGGGGCGCGAACTCCCGCACCGCCTCCGCAATCGCCTTAATATGTTCCGGCGTGGTCCCGCAACACCCGCCCACGATATTGAGCCAGGCGCGCTCCGCGAACTCGCCCAGGTCCGCCGCCATGATCTCCGGCGTCTCATCGAAGCCGCCAAAGGCGTTCGGCAGCCCGGCGTTCGGGTAACAACTGATGAACACCGGCGCGACGCTCGCCAACTCTTCGAGGTAAGGCCGCATCTGCTTCGCGCCGAGCGCGCAGTTGATCCCGACGCTCAACAGCGGCATGTGGGCGATCGAATTCCAGAACGCCTCCACCGTCTGGCCGGAGAGCGTGCGTCCGCTTCGGTCCGTGATCGTGACCGAGACCATGACCGGCACGCGTCGTCCCTTCGCCTCGAAATACTGGTCGATGGCGAACAGCGCGGCCTTCAGGTTCAGCGTGTCGAAGACGGTTTCGCACAGGAGCAAATCAACGCCGCCGTCCATCAGCCCCCGAACCTGCTCCGTGTAGGCGGCGACCAGCTCGTCATACGTCACCGCGCGAGAAGCGGGATTGTTGACATCGGGCGACATGGAAGCGGTGCGGTTGGTCGGCCCCATGGCGCCGGCGACGAAACGCGGGCGCGTCGGGTCGGCGGCCGTCACCTTCTCCACGGCCTTGCGCGCGACGCGGGCGCCCGCAACGTTCAGGTCGTACACCACGCGCTCCAGATGGTAATCCGCCAGGGAAATAGCCGTGGAGTTAAACGTGTTGGTCTCGATGATGTCGGCGCCAGCGTCCAGGTACTGGCGGTGGATCGCCTCGACGAGCTCCGGCCGGGTGAGGCACAGGAGGTCGTTGCACCCTTTCAGGTCATACGGGTGGTTGGCAAACTGGCGTCCGCGAAAGCCCGCCTCATCCAGCCGATGGGCCTGAATCATGGTGCCCATCGCGCCGTCAAGAATGGCGATCCGGCTCCGTAAGATGCGCTCCAGATTGAGGAAAACTTCGGTTTCCATCACTAAGGGACTATACCGGATAGGTGCTTCCTTGGCAAGGTTGCCACCTTGACAATCCAGTGACTGCTCCGTAGGATTTGCAAAACCCGGAGACCGGAGATGAGAACGATCGTGCTGCTAATCGCTGGGGTCGTTGCCTGGGTCAGCGCGCCGGCTGCCGCTCTCGCCGGGGCCCTCTTTTCGGATGGCTACCTGGGGCTGACCCAGGAAGAACTCCGAGCCAAGCTTGGCCCGCCGCAGAAGATTCGCGACAGGTCCGCCGCCCTGCGGGTTTACAAGTACTATGCGTATGACGAGTGGGAGAACGTTTTGAAAGATCAGATCCCGGGTGCCCTGGGCGAGGACGTGTATATGTACGTGCGGGACAAAACCCACGTGCGGTATTCGTTTCAGTACGCCAAAGAGGAAAAGCCGAATTCCGACACGCCCACCCTTACCGTCAAACTGGTGGACATCGAGTTCTTAAGTCCCGATCCGCTCACCGGCTCCGTAGAAGGCCCGGTTGCTGTTCCGCTCGCGGTCCCGCTGAAGGATGTTCCGAAGCTCATCCCCGAATTCAAGCCCTCACTGTCCGACGACGCTCCGACATACCGGTCGAATCTGTTTATCATCATGCTCCAGAACGAAACGTCCAAGGAGGCGCTCCGCCTGGTCAAGCAACGGAACAAGGAGGATTACGCCTGGTCGCTCTCGTACCGTCTCTATACAGCCGAGCCATTTCCTCCCCGCATCACCTTGAACGAGAATGTGAACCGTGTCGAGATCGCGGTCGACAGTCTCCAGCTCATCAAAGACCATCACAAGCTGACGCACGAAGCGATGATCAACCCCTTCTCATCAAAGGCCACCTCGCTCCCGCCTCTCGCCGAACCTACCAAGAAGAAGATCCCCCTCCCACGCTACGCGCCGTAACTCAGCCCATTTCGTCGGCGAACCGCACGTCGCGGCGGTCCGCCAGGAGCAGATAGGCTTCGCCCCATTGCCGCGGGCTCTCTAGGCTCCAGGCCTCATCCGGCTCGAGCGGTTTCACCCGGATGCCCCAATTGCCCCCCGACACCAAATAGACGACGCCAGCGCCCGAGTCTTCGACAGGCTGGGCCACGGCCGGGCAGTGCGGCGCCGACGCATCGTCCTGCCAGCCGGTCACCCAGCACCACTCACCGGTGGAGACGCGGTCGTACACCCGCACTTGCCCGACCGGTCGCGCTGGGCCCAGTTCGCGGAAGCGGAGGAATACCGAGTTGTCGCAGTTGGGATTGGATTCGACCTCAACGTACATACGCAGGATGACGGAGCTGGGGCGCTTGACCCTGCCGAAGCCACGCTGTTAGATTACCGCCATGACAACGCCGAATGCGCTCGACCTGAAGGATGTCCCCTATCTGTGCCGGCGCTCTGTGCGCGTGGTCTTGTACATGCTCCTCGGGATGATCCTCCTTGGGATGATCACGTGGCGCATCCTTCCGTACTACAAGTATTCTACTCTGGACGAAGCCATCGCCCAGAAGCGAGTCGTGGTGGGTATGAGCCGAGAGCAGGTCTTGAAGAGTTGGGGCTCTCCGTACAAAATTGACGTGACCTATACTGACACCGGCGTGCGCCGTGAACTGTGGGTCTTCGAGGACTGGATCGACAGCTCCACTGTCAAGCACCGCTATCTCTATTTCGAAGAGGACGCCTTGGTCGGCGGGTGGTACTGACCGCGCCCTCACCCAACCTGCCCTCCCTGTCGGGGCTTGCCCTCGATGGATTCGAGGAAATCGCGCGCCAGCAGCGAGGCGCGATCGAAGTCGGCTTCTGCGACGAGAATCACCCGCTCGTTAAATGGAAAGATGTTGAGACCAGGGTACAGGCCGCCGAAGTACTCGTTCTGAACGAGAAAATCAATCCCGTCACCTTCCAGAAGGCTCGTGATGAGCATCAGTTCGTTTTCGTCACTGGGTATCAACAGCTTAGTCATGTCGTGATTGTAGGCAGTATCCGCCCTAAAAGCAACGCCAACTCCCGGCCACTTGCACTTTCGACTACGGCCCCATACACTTCAACTACATTGCGAGACCCGTTATCGGGCCTCAATGCAGTTGGCTCACGATCTGGGCGTGGAGTGATTCATGGTGTTTCCGTGATCTGGACGCGCCGGTCACGGCCAGGGCCCCCGGAGATCATCATGACGCGCTTCCACTCACGGATCTGATAGACCGCCCAGGCATTGGGTTTGCCCTGGTAAAAGGCGTCGGGATCCTCGCCGGTAGCCGAGAGGTAGATGGGTTCCGTGAATCCTTCATCAAGGACTTTGTCGAGGAGGCACTCGGCGGTCAGGCCCTTGCCTTTCAGCGACACCTCGGCGAGCAACTTGAAGATTTCTTCCGTGCTTTGAAGGGTGACAGGTTCCATCGGAAAGCAGATTCTAGCGAGCCCGTGATGGCGATGCAATGGAGAACATTATGAAGCCCTTGTCCAGCGACCAGTTCCGCGAAAAGCTGATGGCGATCATGGATCGGAAAGATCACTGGGCCTGGCCGCATTTCTGCGGTCCTCAGATCACCAAGGCCCAACTCGAAACACACTTTCGGCAGGAGTACGCGGTGTACGTCAGGGACTTCCCGGTCTTCCTGAGCCGGATCCACGGGAAGAACCCGCCTCGTCCCGTCCGCAGCGAACTGGCCCGCAACATCTACGAGGAGGACACCGGCGGCCTTTCCCTCGGCCAATCCCATCCCGATCTCTTTCTGACCATGATGCTCGGCCTGGGGTTCGAGCGCGCACACTTCCGCGACGTCAGTCTCCTGGCGGAAAGTCGGGCATATCGTGAGTGGCTGGACAAGATCACCAGCGAAGGCGACTGGTTGACCGCGCTCGCCGTCGTGACCATTTTCGTCGAGGGAAGCGTCCATGACCGCCAGGAAGTCCTCCACCCCTCCCCGCCAAAGGACGCCGAGCAGATCGAGGAGATTGTTCGCAAGCACCCCCTGGTGCAGAACCACGGGGTCGATCCCAAATACTTGGACCTGATCCGGGTCCACCTCATGGTCGAACCCAGCCATCGCCAAGCGGCCTGGAAGGCTGTCCTGGACTATGCGCTGGGGGCCGCCGATCAGCAGCTCATTCTCGACACCACACAGGAAAGCCTGGAACACTGGCTGCGGTATCGTGATGGGGTTGCCCGGTATTGTGGCCTACGGAAGTGACCGGCCGCCTGGGATTCTACTATCCGTTCCATCTCTGCTCGCCCGAAAGCCTGGAGCGCTTCCTGACCCGGTACGACACCGTCCACTTCCGTGACTACATGGCCCTTCAATTAACTCCGACCAGCGGCACGACAGCTGCTCCGGACCGCATGGGCGATTACCATGCCGAGCTCGTGCAGCAAGGCCGGATCGTCCAGGGCCACAATGTCAGCGGGCCGCTCAGCTCGGAGATGGGAGGGCGGATCGACCGGGATTTGAAAGACCGCGAATGGCGCGAGATCTTCCACTTCGCCGTTCGGAATGATGTCCGCTTCCAACGTGGCCTTGTTCCGGAAGACACCGTGCTCACGCCGTGGTTGCGCGCATCGTGGACGGAATGGCCGGTCACCCTGGCGGAGGTCCGGCAGATGTCAAGGCTGAAACTTGATCCTGAGCGGGCCATCGCGCTGGAGTACGGGCTGATGCTGGTGAAAACCTCCGCTTCGCTCTGGTACACGATTCAACTGTGCCAGCAATTCGGACTCGACGCGATCACCGATTCCGTCGGGCACGACCGGCTTCTCCACCGCATGAAGATACGGGATCGGATCGCTGTGCAGACGTTCCTCTTACGCGTGTAGGCGTCTGCTTTCGTGGCAGGCAGGAAGCAGCTTTGCTAGAATGCAGGCCGGGAGGTCACCAGATGGCCGCGCTGCCGACAGCCCCGATTCCGCAAACGCTTGAAGAAGCGAGCACCCTGATTGGGGACGACTTAGAAGCCCGGGTCATTGTGTACAATTGTGACTGCCATACGTACCAGCAAGTGATCGACCTGCTCTGCCGGGCCGTCCCCAAGATGACCCCCACCCACGCCTTTGAACTCGCCTACCGGATTGACCATACCGGATCGGCGGCAGTGTACGAAGGTCCGCTTCAGACCTGCGAGCAGATCGCCGCCATCCTGGCCGATGGAGGCTTGCGCGTCGCTGTCCAGTAGACGCGGCGCGTCAGCCCTTCTTAAAGAAGCTGATGGCGTCCTTGTATTCCGCGATGGCGGCGTCCAAGGGCTTGGGCCCCAGAGGGATGTTGGCCTCCAAGACCGCTTCGACCTCCGGATTATCGATGACCACCTCGTAGCGATCCTGGATATTGGTCAGGCGGACGCCCTCCCCGGGCACATCACGCGGCATGAACAACTCCTTCCAGACCTCTTTTTCGACCAGGCACACATCACGGAACCGTTCATATAGCAACTTGAGCTTCTCGGGATCTCGTTCTTTCATAGATCAAGACCACTCTCAGACTCTGAAATGCCGAAGGGCTGGTAGTCTGTGTAGGTGGGGAACCGTCCCGCTGAACCTAGGAGGGCGGCTGCCTCTCAGGCGGTTCGAACCCGTTTCCGTACCGATGAGGCCGGGACGGTAAACCCATTTGGTTGGGCTTCCTTGACTTGCGCCGATGTGTAGATACGAGCGCCATACAGCTCATAAATTTTCGCCACGGCTCCTTTGTCGCCTTTCCGAGCTCTGGCAAACAGACGCCGGCGCTCTTCGAGTTCGTCTTCTGCCACCGTGGTCGCAAGCGCCGACTGTCCCTTGGTCCGCTCGCCCAACCGGGCATGTCTGGGAGCTTCCCCTGCCTTCGTCGCCATGCTGACGACTGGTCTCGTCTTCTTATGCCCGTCTTTGTGGGCCTTATGCGTTCTCACGTTGACTCTCTGTCTTGACACCTTCTTCATATCGTCTGATCCTCATGCTTATCCTTAAAAACGTCAAGAATTTATATGTTACCACAAAATGATAGTGGCCTGTGAAAAATCTTACGTACTAGAGGCTGTTTCGCTTGATGAAAAGTCTCCAACTTATCAAAAATAAATAAGGAAAAGATCGTGTCGTTTATTAGTCACATGCGACAATCTGAGCGTGGTTTTGAATAGTATGGCGTAAGAATTACCATGTAATTTTGGTCCGGATGACTGCTGTCACCATGGGCGATTACCAAACTGGACGAACCGGCAACGGGTCTCTATAATGAGGCCATCGGCGAAGGTGAAACCGGTCCAGCGACGCCTGGCTCAAGGAGGCCGTCTACGACTAAGACGTATAACAAGGAAGCGTGCCCGACCGATGCCCAAGACGATCCTGAAGCGCGCGAGCTATTGCGGCGGGCATTTGAGAAGACGGCCCGTTGGCCGCCCGATTTCAACGGATTCTCAGCGGACCTGACCGTCAACGTGGACGGCAAGGAGTTCACCGGGATGGTGACCGTGAAACCCGCGCAGGACGTGACGGTGTCCCTGCCGGATGCGGAAGTCCAGAAGTGGGCAACCGGAACCATCAGCATGATCGCTGTCCACCGTGCCCACCGGACCTTCGACCAATCGGACGGGAAAAGCGTCCTCACCCTGGACCGTAGCGCCGCCCACCCGCTGGGGCAGACCATCCGCATCCGCGACAGTCTGCAGTCCCATTATCGCGTGAAAGACGACCGCATCACGCAGATCAACCGCACCATGGGACCGATCAAGTTCACCATCAACGTCGAGGACAGCGTGATTACGGCCGACAAGAAGTACCTGACCACGCGCTACACCGTCTATTACTTCAACCCGCAGGACGGCCGACTGGCCAACGTGGAAAGCTTCACCGATACGCACGTGCGGGTCGGCCACGCCGACCTGCCGGCCTCGCGCCGCATCATCTCGGCGGAAAACGGCGTTGTCTCGGTCAGGACCCTGACCTTCGCGAACCACCGCCTGCTGTAGGAGATTCGCCCATGTCACTGAACATTCCCGGCTCCACCGGGGGCCAGATGAAGGGCGACACGCTCGACACGACCATGGGTCGTATCCAGCGCCCGCGACCGAACGACCTCACCAAGGAATATCCCAGAAGCTCCCGGGAGTTTCTCGGCGGCTACGTGCACCTGGCCCGCATGATCGATAAAGCCCGCGCCCGGGAGGCCGGGGTGAACGGCCCTTACATCTATCCCTGCCCACTCGACAAGACGCTCCTGTCGTTCCTAGAAGTCAGTGAACAGGACTTCGCCTACGCGGCCAAGAGCCGCACCGACGAGCTCATTCTGGAATGGCTGGCCGTCCATGCGCGCCCCCGCTCCAAGAAACAAATCGAGATCTGGAACAAGCAGATGCTGGAACGGGGGCCGGAGGACGAGGCGCAGGGGGCGTATTTCAAGAAAACGCGTGACGCCATCGATCCCTCACGTACCGATATCGTGACGTGGATCGACTTGCTCGACCTGGAAGAAGGCCGGCCAGTACCGCGACGCGATGCGGCCCCGACCGGATAAGTCGCTATCGCCTGCCCTTATTCTTCATCGTCATCCGCCCAGGGATCGGCCCGTTCGAGGGCTTTCTGCTGTTCCATCGCGTTCTCGAGCAGGATGCGGGTGAAGAGGGAGCTGGACGAATCGCCGGGAGGCAACGAGACCTTGCTGGACGCCGCCGCCTTGTCAAGCCAGGCCTTCTGATCCACCGAGACCTGGATCTTGGTTGCGACCAGGCTCTTGCCCTCACACATCTTCTTCTGGATCTCCTCCGGAACCATCTCCAGAAACTGCCGTTGCTCTTCCGAGTTCCACAAGAGCGTCCGCATGAAAATCGAAATCACGGACCCTTCAGGGAGGGTCCCGCCGGGCGGGACCGCGATCTTGCCTTTCTTGACCAGCGTTTCCAGCCAAGTCTTCTGGTCCGCCGTGATCAGGATCGGAATTTCGACTAACGGGACTTTGCCGAAGAGATCCATGCCGCGGATTACACCACGGGGTTTCCGGCTTGTCAATTCACGCGGTGGGGCGCTTTCCGCCCTTCGAGCACCGCGGTGATGTTGTCCGCCACCATCAGACCCATCTTCACCCTGGTTTCCGTGGTCGCGGAACCGATGTGCGGCAAGAGCACGGTGTTGGGGAGCGCCAGCAAGCGGGGATGGACGTGTGGCTCATGCTGATACACATCAAGGCCGGCGCCCGCCAACCGTCCCTGCTCCAGAGCCTCGGCTAACGCTGCTTCATCCACCACCGCTCCCCGTGCAGTATTGATGAGATAGGCTGAGCGACGCATCACCGCGAGTTCGGCCTTGCCGATCAGTCCCCGCGTGGTATCAGTCAGCGGGGTATGGATCGTCACGATGTCCGCCCTCTGCAGCACCTGCGGCACGGGGAGGTACTTCGCGTGTAACGCCACCTCCTCTTCATGGCTGAGAGGATGCCGTGTGTGGTAGAGGACCGTCATCCCGAACCCCGCCGCGCGCCTGGCGACTGCACGCCCGATCCGCCCCATCCCCATGATGCCCAGCGTCTTGCCAAACACGTCCGCGCCAAGCAGTTGCGCCGGAGCCCAGCCCTCCCATTGCCCTTCGCGCACCAACCGGTCAGCCTCCGGAATCCGCCGCATCACCCCCAGAATCAGCGCCCACGCCAGGTCGGCCGTCGTCTCCGTCAGGACATCCGGGGTATTGGTGACAACGATGCCGCGGCGCGTCGCAGCAGTGACGTCCACGTTGTCGTAGCCAACAGCGTAGACAGCCACGACCTTCAGACGCGGGGCCCTGTCCAGCACGTCTGCATCCACGCGCTCCGTCAAGGTCACTGCGAGCGCGTCGGCCTGGGACGCCGCCTCGAGCAGTTCCTCGCGCGTCGCAGGATGATCATGGGGCTGTCCGATGAGGATGAAGCGCCGGGCCAATTCGGCCATGACCGGGCCTGGGAGGCGCCTGCTCACATAGACGGTCGCCATAGGTCGGGAAAACAGACCGCTAGGCGTGACTGGTCTCGGGGCGCGTGTCTTTGCCGGGCCCGACGGTAAACTCGATGCGCGTCACGCCCTTGACGCTGGTACACCAGTCGCCCAGGGACGGGGTGATCAGGCGGAACGGCCCCCCCTCCTCCCGGCGCAACGGACGCCCATCCAGTTTGTAAATCAGAATGCCGGACTCGGCCGCCTCCTTGAGATGGAGGCTAGCGGCGTATGGACCATCGGCTGAGTGGAAGGTCACGTGGTCCGCTCCGATCTTGCAGGTCGCAACATTCAACAGCGCCCGGATCCGCACGCCCTGTCCCCGCACTCTAGGATCCTCGACCGACACGTCCGGCACCTGTTCACTCGCCGGGAGCTTGGAGAGCGCGTCGAGATCGAAGACGAGCGGTTGGATGACCGCGCCGTCGAGCCGCAGAAGCGCCGGCCCCAGCTGGGCTGGTTCGGTGATGGTCTTGATCAGGGCGCACACCGCCTCGTTGACCGGCACCGGCACACCTAGCTCCCTCCCGCGCCGGACGAGATAGCCGTTGAGGAAGTCGATCTCCGTGCGCCGGCCGGCTTTCCAGTCGTCGTACATGGAGGTGTGAATGTCTCGGATTTCCTGGGACCACTGAACGACTTTGTCCGCGATGTCGGGATCAAGCTCCACCCCCTCGGCCTGGGCAACTGCGACCGCTTCCCCGACGAGCAGTTTGATCATGGCGTGCATCTCCGGATGCGCGAGGGCCTTCGAGACGCGGTCGTTGAGCAGGACCGTCAGCGGATTGAACGCCACGTTCCAGCACATCTTTTCCCACTTCGTCTGCCAGATGTCCTCAACGACCTCGCAGGTAATGCCCGCCTGGTCGAAGAGGGCTTTGATGGTCGCCAGATTGGCACCTACAGGCGTCGGCTCACGAGGTGCGGTCACGTTGGTCGTCTGTCGCAGCATCTCCCCGAGCTTGGCAAACGTGCCCTTGGCCGGTGCGGCCTGGATGTCGGGTTCTTCCTTCTGCGGAGGCTCCGGAACCGCTGTTTGCCGCCACGTCCCGATCGCCACGCTCCCTCTTTTATAATGCTCGATGACGCCAGGTTCGGCGATCTTCGCATAAATATAGGCGACCCCGCCGAACAGACGGGCATTCGGCACGAGCTCCAAGATTCGCGTCTCCGCGTCAACCCCGTTCTGCAAGGTGAGCACAGTCGTGTGGGCGAAGAGAACCGGGCGGAGCTGCTCGATGACTTCGTCCAGATCGTAGCGCTTGACGGAAAGGATCACGAGATCGGCCTTCGGCAGATCGCGGGGATTGCTGCTGACGACCGGATGAACCGTGAAGGATTGGTCCACGCTATGGACGGTCAAGCCCCTCTGCTTGACCGCAGCGAGCGTCCTAGGGCGCAACAGGAACGCGCAGTCTACCCCGGCCTTCACCAGACGGCCCCCGAAGTAGCCCCCCACCGATCCCGCTCCGACCATCAGAACTTTCATCTGACGCACACGCCCCCTAGACAGCCTACTCCATCATGCCCCAACCCGCCGGTCGCTGCAAGGCGCTCGCTAGCCGTCTTGCCGCTCGCCGACGAGCGTCAGTACATCGCTCAGGCTCTTGATGGCCACCACATCCGGTGGGATCGCCTCCCTGCCATGACGGTCCAAGAGCACGCCCCGGAGGCCTGCCGCAGCGGCGGCCCGCGCATCATCCCGCAGGCTGTTCCCGATGTGCAGCGCCTCCCGTGCCGTCACGCCGTGTTTCTGCAGCGCGCGTTGGAAGATCGTAGGGGACGGTTTGGCAGCGCCGGCGAAACTCGAGATCGTCACGCTCTCGAAGAAACGGTCGATGCCCAGACCAACGAGGATCTCATAGAGTCGAGAGTCAAAGTTCGACACGATGCCGAGTTCGATTTTCCGCGCCTCCAAGCCGGAAAGGGTCGACACGGTGTCCTCGTACAGTTCCCAGGCGTCCGGCCTAGCAAAATAGGCGAACACCTCGTCGAAGTACTCATCGAAGCCTTCGAACATCCCTACCCGGTAGAAGACGTGGTGTACCACGTCGAACCACCAGAGCCGCTCGCATGCCTTAACCTCCTGCGGGTCCTGCACGGCGAACACGGGCGGCGGAGCGGCCTCGAATGCCTTGCCGAAGGCCTGCTGAATCGTGTCACGGTCGGCCGTGACGCCGTACTTGCGAGCCAGGCTGAGGTACACCTCGCCGACCGATCCTTTCACGTGAAAGAGGGTGTCGGCCGCGTCGAAGAATATGACTCGAGGCGGCACCATCCGGCTCATGCGCTCCGCCCGCGGCGCTCGAGAATCGACACGACCACCACGATGATCGTGGCCTGGAGCAGGAGGAACAGCGCGTCCACGGTGCGGGCATTCCGCAGGACGACCCCGGCCAGCCCGAGGGCGATGCTCAGCAGGAAGATGATGAACACCGTCTCCGTGCGGCTGCCCAAGACCCGCTCAAGGCGATGGTGCATGTGGTCCTTCCCAACATACTCCAAGTACTCCTTCACCGTCCTGACCTTTCCCAGATAAATCCGCTCGAACGTAGTATGGACCATATCGTAGATGAGGATGCCGAAGATCAAGATGGGCGTACTGACGGACACGATGGGATTGTGATCGGCCCAATTCCCTTTGACGGCCAGGCAGGCGAGGGTGAAGCCCAGGAACGTGCTGCCGGCGTCTCCCAGGAAGATTGTCGCAGGAGCCTTAGGTCTGAAGTTATAGGGAAGAAAGCCCAGGCCGGCGCCGACCAGCGCGACGGCAACCCAGGCCAGGGCGGGCTGATTGGTTTGGAACGCAACAACCCCGAGAAAAAAGGCGATGATGATAGCCATGCCCGTGGCCAGTCCGTCCATCCCATCGAAGAAATTGAACGCGTTGGTAATGCCGACGATCCACAGCACTGTCAGCAGCACATTGAGCGCATCACCCCAGACACTATGCGGGAAAAAGGTCAGGAGTTTGCCGGCCCAGATGACGATCGCCGCTGCGACGATCTGGACTACGAGCTTGACCGTAGCCGGAACCGGCCGGATATCGTCCCGAACACCGATCAAGAGAAGCAGTGTGCCCCCGGCAAGCACTCCCAGCATACCTTCGTTCAACACCAGCGGTGCCGCCAACCCGGCCGTGTTGGCCAGGATCGCGATGAGAAAGGCGAGATACACCGCCACCCCGCCTAGCTGCGGCGTGGCGGACTCATGGATCTTCCGAGAGGAGGGATGGTCCACAGCGCCGACCCGGAGGGCCATGCGTCGGATGAGCGGCGTCAGGGCAGTGGCTACCAAGTATGAGACAAGTAGGATATAGAGCCAGCGAAAACCCACCGTGTAAAACTGGCTCTGGACTGGTGGAAGCAACAGAAGGGCAGCGCCCAGAGCAGTCGCAAGGGAAACGACCGTGCCAATCCTCACGCGTTGACACTCCCTTATAGGAACATTACCAGTCACGTTTAGCCAGCTAAGATCGCCGGCAGGGCGCTGACGACACGCTCAACCTCGTGATCGGTCAACGCGGGATACAGCGGGATGGAGAGCGCCCGTTCCCAGGCCGCGTCCGTTTCCGGAAACCCCGCCAGCCCCAGGTAACGATGGATCGGCGGATCGACGGGACGACGGCACCCAATGCCAAGCGTGCGAGCCGCCCGGTCTAACGCTGGGTCGACTGGGTGAGGCAGTCGGACGACGTAACGAAAATATCCGTGTTCCAGACCAGGTGGCACCGTCGGCGGTGTCAGGCCCGCCTGGAGAATGGCCTCATCATAGCGAGCGGCGATCGCGCGGCGCCGGGCGAGGAAGCTCTCCAAGCGGGCCACCTGGCACAGGCCGAGTGCGGCTTGCATGTCCGTCATCTTGTAGTTGAAGGCGCGCTCCG
>WNGM01002040.1_pt1 | contig 16267 bp, 7 predicted proteins | sample 5400571 | NCBI WGS metagenome assembly WNGM01 (sample SAMN13153378, study PRJNA577476) | soil metagenome | isolation source: 100 cm soil or saprolite under Garry oak tree replicate 2 | place: USA:California | collected 2016-06-15 | reverse complement strand
CGGCGTCCTTGGTCGTGACCGTACGAAAGCTGGTGCAGTACGCCGCCGCACCCGCCGGAGAGAAGGAGTCGGACTTCGTCTTCCCGCCTTCCATGGATCAGGCCCGGCCGACGAGCATCACGACGCGTCCGGCGTACCCGGCCCTGCCGTTCGAGCAGCGCGGCGGCTTCATCAACGACGCCAGCTATCTCAACCGCACCGCCGTTTACGGCGTCGTCAAGGTCACAAGTGAAGGGGACGTCGCGAACGCCTTGCAGTTTGCCCGGGAGAACGGCCTCAAGGTGACCGCCGCCGGCCAACGGCACAGCATGGGTGGGCAGACGTTCGTCAAGGGCGGTCTGGTGCTCGACATGCGGGGGCTGAACCGGATCACGCTCGACAAGGCCAAGAAGATCGTGAACGTGCAGAGCGGCGCGGTGTGGGCGGACGTGCAGCGGGTACTCGACGGGGAGGGGTTGTCGGTCAAGGCGATGCAGTCGATCAACATCTTCAGCGTGGGCGGCACGCTGAGCGTAAATGCGCACGGCATCGCGCACCGGCCCGGTCCGATCGCGCCGACCGTCAGGGCGCTGCGGGTCATGCTGAGCAACGGAGAGGTGATGACCGCGACCCCCACGCGCAACGCCGAGCTGTTCCGCCACGTGCTCGGCGGGTACGGATTGTTCGGCGTGATCCTCGACGTGGACCTCGACGTGGTCGACAACGAGATGTACGTGCGACGTACGAGCTATTTGGACTACCGGGAGTTCGCGGACTATTACAAACAGCATGTCGACGGGCATGATGCCGTCGGCCTGGTGTACGGGCGTGTCTCGGTGTCCCCCTCGACCTACTTGCGCGAAACGGCGATTCACGTCTACGAACGCACGGGCTATAGCGGCCGCATTCCGCCGCTCACGGCCGACACGCACGACGCGCTCGAGCGCCTAGTGATCAACTTCTCCAAGACCGGAGGCTTGGGCCGCCGTGTCCGCTGGGCACTGGAGAAGAGCCTCGAGCCACGGCTGCACGCCTGTGTCCCGCGCAACCAGGCGATGACCCCCAAGGACGGCTGTGTCGTGTCCCGCAATCAGGAGATGTACGACTCGATGCACTACCTCGAGAACCGCCTGCGGGACACGGACATCCTCCAGGAGTACTTCGTCCCCTACGACAAGATGGGCGCCTTCGTGGATGGCTTGAGAACCGTCGTCCAAAGGACCGCCGCCAACCTTCTCAATGTCACCATCCGCGTCGTTCACAAGGACAACGTCACGGCGTTGCCCTACGCGAAGCAGGACATGTTCGCCCTGGTGTTGTATTTCAACCAGCGATTCAACGAGGCGGAGAGTCTTGTGCTGCAGCAGACGACCCGGGACTTGATCGACGTCGTGCTGGGGGTCGGCGGCACGTACTACCTGCCCTACCAGCTCTTCTATTCACCCGCGCAACTCCGGCGCGCGTACCCAGAGATCGACGGTTGCTTCGCGGCGAAGCGGAAATACGACCCGATTAGCCTCCTCACGAACAAGTTCCACCACAAATACGGGACGTGAAACACCTTTGGATCAAGCGTTAGTGAAGGAAGGACGAGGAGAAGGAGGTTTGATGAAGCGACAATGGCTCGGGATGATCGGCCTCAGGCTGGTCGGGGTGTACGCGCTGATCGAAGCGCTCGCCTCGTTTCCGCGCCTCGCGGCCGGAGGGATGCTGCTCGCCCGCGATGGCCGAGGTGGCCTGATCCCGTTCCTTGTGCTGTTCCCGTATGGAGTCCTGCTCGCGTCGGGGGTCCTGCTCCTCGCGCATCCTGCCAAGGCGGCCGGCCTGGTGTGGCCTCGGGGCGTGGGCGCCGACGACGTCCAGATCAGCGCAGACGTGGCGAACCTTGCGTTTGCGGCCGCCGGGATCATCGTGCTCGCCCACGCGCTGCCGGACCTCGTGTGGCTGACCGTCGCGCAAGCGGAAGCGACCGGAGCCCTCTCGCTCAGATCACTTTCCGGCGGTCTCGCGCAAGTGCTCCTCGCCATGTTCCTCATGTCCAACCCAGGGACGATCGCAGACCTGTGCCGAGCCACGGACGCCGCGCTCCCCGCCGACGAGGACGACCGGAACGATCGCGAGACGGTCGTCCGACTCGGAGCACTCGCGGTGGCCGTGGCCGGTGCCGTGCAGTTCGCCGCCTCACTACCCGCGCTCGTGCCCGGGGGCCTCGCGCTGCTGTCGCGCGCCGGCCGTGGTGACAGCGCGGCCACGGTCGTATCGCTCTCGGGAGAGGTCGCCCGGGCCGCGCTGGGGGCGTTGCTGTTCTTTCGCGCGACCTCGGTGATCGAGTTCTTGCGGCGACGGCGAACGGCGCAGGACGTCTAGCAACAGGTCAAGATCGCAATCCATCGGCGCCTCTGCGCGAAGTCAGCGTTGTTGCATGCGCAGCGCGCGCTGGCCTCAGACCGTCGGTACGATGTTGAGTAATCGTCGCCGACGCGCTCGCCTTCCACGTCGCCCACACCGCCTTCAACGTCACCTACAGGCGCGATCTCTTCCGTTCTGGGGATGCCGAGTCGGGCGTGGTTGGCCGAGGTGTTGGCAGGCATGCGAAGCCAATTGATCGTCGAGCAGTCGGAATGGTAGGATTCTCTCACGCTTCCTGGTCGCTAACGCCCGCCACGTCGCCCGCGACGATGCGGATCGGGGTCCCCCTCGCCGCCTCGCTCGGCTCGACTCACGCTGTGGGGATTTTTGTGGGTAGACACGGCCGGATCCGAGCGGATTCTCGCGACTCGGCGCGATCTTGCCGTTTCGCTAGGTCGTCTGGGAACTACCTGTTGGGAGATCGCCGGACAGGAACGGAAGAGATAGAGCGATTTTGCAGACCTCTGCCTTACCACTTGGCTACGGCGCCGTGGGGTTAGAAAATGCCTAGAACACTAAGCTTTCTCAACCCACCGGGCTGCCGTCTCGCAGATTCCCGGCTAAGTTGAACCCCGCCCATCTGCCCCCGCCGTGTCCCCTGGAAAGGAAGGAGTCCGATGCGTCCCGTTGCCCCGAGACTCCCAAGCGGCATCGCACTCCTGGCGCTCGCCGCCGCACTCCCGCTGGCGCTGGGCGCACAATCCACCGACACGTTGCTCTCCGCACTCAAGCTCCCCTCGCGTGCCGGCTTCGCGCCACTCGTGCCTCCGCCTCCGGGCCGCCCGGTGCTGCTCCGCCCCGACCGCGTCTTCGACGCGACGAACGAAGAGACGCACACCGGCTGGGCGGTGCTGGTGGAAGGCGACAGCATCGCCGCGGTCGGCCCGGTGTCTGCCGTGCGCGCGCCGAGCGACGCTGAGACGATCGCGCTGCCGGGGCTCACGCTCCTCCCCGGCCTCATTGACGCGCACTCGCACCTCTTCCTGCATCCCTACAACGAGACCCTCTGGAACGACCAGGTCCTGAAGGAGCCCGAGGGCTATCGCATGGTCGAGGCCGTGGTGCACGCGCGGAACACGCTGATGCAGGGGTTCACGACGCTGCGGGACCTGGGCACGGAAGCGGCGGGCTTCGCCGACGTCGCCATCAAGCGCGCCATCGACGAAGGCCTGATCCCCGGTCCGCGCCTCGCGGTCGCGACGCGCGCGATCGTGGCCACCTCGAGCTACGGACCCGGGCCGCGGGGATTCCGGCCCGACCTCGAGCTGCCGCAGGGCGGCCAGGCGGTGAGCGGTATCCCGCAGGTCCTCGCAGCCGTGCGCGAGCAGGCGGGTCGCGGCGCGGACTGGATCAAGGTATACGCCGATTACGGCCGTGGGCCGGGCGGCGAGGCCGTCCCCACCTTCAGTCAGGACGAGCTCGACGCCCTGGTGTCCGAAGCTCACTCCGCCGGCCGGCCCGTCTCCGCCCATGCCACGACGCCCGAGGGAATGCGCCGCGCGATCCTCGCCGGCGTGAACACCATCGAGCACGGTTTCGGCGGCAGCGACTCGCTGTTCCACGCGATGGCCGTGCACGGCATCGCCTATCTCCCGACCCTTACGGCGGTGGAGGCGTATGCAGAGTACTTCGACCATTACGTGCCCGGCAAAAGCGAGCCGACGGCCAGCATGCGGCAGGCGGCGCACGCCCTCGAGCTCGCCATGAAGAACGGGGTCACGATCGGCTGTGGCAGTGACGCGGGAGTGTTCACCCACGGCACCAACGCCCGTGAGCTCGAATGGCTGGTGCGCGACGGGATGCGTCCCGCACAGGCGCTTCTCGCCGCGACCGCGGTGGACGCTCGGATCATGAGGATGGACAAGGAAATCGGGCGAATCGTGCGAGGGTTGAAGGCCGACCTCGTGGGGGTGGGCGGCGACCCGACGAAGGACATCTCGGTCGTCGCTCACGTGCGATTCGTCATGAAGAATGGCGTGATCTATCGGGCGCTGTGACCGCCTTTACGTCTCCACGGGCAGCGAGAGCCGAGCCTCGCACCCCCGCCCGTCCGCGCGGTTGGCGAGTGTGAGCGTACCCCCGTGCGCCTCCGCGATCTGGCGCGACAGCGCGAGGCCGATCCCCGACCCCTCCGCCTTGGTCGTGTAGAACGGCACGAACAGGTTGACCGTGTCCGCGAGGCCGGGGCCATCGTCTCTCACCCAGATGTCCACCCGGCCGTTGCGCGTCGCCCACTCGACGTCGACGTGGCCGCCCGTCTCGACCGTCGCATCGACGGCATTGCGAACCAGATTGATCAACAGTTGGTCCAGCTGCCCGCCATCCGCCTGGATCGTCACGTCGGGGCCGGAGCAGACGGTTACGGCCAAGCGTGTCTCCAGGGCCGCGATCCGCTGCACCCACTCGGCGACCGACACCGCTTCGAGACGGGGAGGGGGCAGGCGCGCCAGCCGCGCATACGCGGCCATCAGCCGGCTGAGCGATTCGGCGCGGCCGCCGATCACCCCCAACCCCTTGCCCAGGTCCTCGCGCCAGTCGGCTGGCACCGGGTCCCGGCGCACCAGGTCCACGAGGCTCTGCGCGATCGACTTGATCGGCGCGAGCGAGTTGTTGATCTCATGGCTCAGCACGCGGATCAAGCGCTGCCACGCCTGACGCTCCTCCTCACTGAGCGCGCGACTGACATCGGCCAGGACGAGCAGCTGGTGCGGGCGCCCGCCCTGCCGGAACGTGTCACGCCGCAGCTCCCACCGGCCGTGGCGTCCAGGGAAGGCGAGCTCCACGACCCGAGGCCCGTCCGCCGCCAGGCTCTCGGCGAGCTGCAGCTCCGCGGCGCTCTTCCCCAGGAGCTGCTCCGCCGGTCGCCCGAGCAGCGCCGTCCCAGCGCGGTTGACCAGGCGGAGCGTCTGCGATTCGTCGAACGCGAACACCGCCACGTCGATCTCTTCCATCACGCGACGCAGCAGCGCCGTCGCCTCGAGCGCGCTCAGCCGCTGTGCCCGGAGATCCTCACCCAGGCTGTTCAGCTCGAGCAGCAGCAGCCCGAGCGCGTCGTCCGGATCGGAGCCGCGCGCCCGCAGCGAGAAGTCGCCTTCCCGCAGCGCCGCCAGCATGTTCGAGATCGTCTGGAGCGGTCGCACCACGCGCTCGCGCAACAGCCCGACGACCACGAGCCACACCGAGATCAGGAGAACGGTCAACGTCCATTGCGTGCGGGTCGCGTAGTCGCCACCCCACAAGAGCAGCAACGCCAGCGCGACGGCGGGGAGCCCGGTGGCCACCGCGAGCGTGAGAAGCCGCTGCTCGTATCGCACTCGCCGCCCGCGGCGCCGCTCAGAGGCCATGCCGCTTGATCCGGCGATACAGCGCGCTGCGCGAGAGCCCGAGCGCCTTCGCGGCCTCACTCACGTTGCCGGCCGCTCGCCCCAGAGCTTTCTGAATGAGCACGCGCTCGACCTCCTCGAGGCTCATCTGGTCGAGCGAGGCCGCGCCGTCCACGCCGGCGTCGAGCCCCAGGTCGCGTGCCCGAACCACGGTCGCCTCGGCCATCAGCACGGCGCGCTCGATCGTGTGGTCGAGCTCGCGCACGTTGCCGGGCCACGGATGCTTGAGCAACGCTTCCATAGCGTCGGGGGCGAAACCGGTGATCGGCTTGCGATAGCGCGTGGCGTAACGTCCCAGAAAGTGGGTGCCGAGCAAGGGGACGTCTTCCCGGCGCTCGCGCAGCGGCGGGAGCCGCAGCTCGACGGTGTTCAAACGAAACAGGAGATCCTGGCGGAACTTGCCGGCCGTGGCGTCGGCGTGGATGTCCGCATTCGTGGCCGAGATGACGCGGACGTTCACACGCTGCGTCTTGGACGCGCCGACGCGCTCGAACTCTCCGGTCTCGAGCACCCGCAGCAGCTTCGCTTGCTGTGACAGCGGCAGGTTCGCGATCTCGTCGAGAAACAGCGTGCCGCCGTCGGCGAGCTCGAACCGTCCAACCCGGTCGCCTTTAGCGTCGGTGAAGGCGCCCTTCACGTGCCCCAGCAGCTCGCTCTCGAACACGCCCTCCGGTATGCCTCCCAGGTTCACCGCGACGAGCGCGCGCTCGGCGCGACCCGACGCGGCGTGCAGCCACCGCGCCACGATCTCCTTGCCGGTGCCGTGCTCGCCGAGGATCAGCACGTTCGCGTCCGACGGCCCGATGCGCTCCATGAGCTTGAGCACGGGTCGCATCGCCGGCGACTCCGCGATCAGCTCGGGCAGGCCTTCTTTCCGCAATGCGCGATTCTCGCGCTCGAGCCGCTGGCTGGTGCGGAGTGCCCGGCCGAGCTCGACCTGGGTGCGGAGGGTGGCGAGCAGGCGGCGGTTGTCCCACGGCTTCTCGATGAAATCGCGCGCCCCCCGCCGCATCGCCTCGACCGCGCCGTCGATACTGGCCCAGGCGGTCATCACGACGACGGGCGGTGCCGCTTCGAGCCCCTGCAGCCGCGCCAGGAGATCGAGACCCTCGGCTCCCGAAGTGGTGTCGCGCGTGTAGTTCATGTCGATGAGAAGCGCGTCGAAGTCGTGCGCTTCCACGGTCGACAGGAGCGCGCGAGGCGAGGTGACGGCCTGCACGTCGTAGCCTTCACCCTTGAGGAGCAGCTTGAGGGCTTCGAGCACGTCCGGCTCGTCGTCGGCGACGAGGATGCGCGGCGGGGGCATGAGCTAAAGGTGTTGGGTGGCGGCTATCGTGCCAGACCCTTCCGGTAGCGCAGCCTCGCCTGCTGGGGCCCCAGCGGGCTCGTGAAGACATCGCTGAGGCCGCCGGGGTCTCGCAAAGCGACTGCGTCGTTTTGTCGCGGAGCGAGACCCCGGCGGCCGATGCGGCTCGCGGTCACCCTTCGGCTCGCAGTGCGATCACCGCATCGATCCGGGTGGTCGAACGGGCTGGGATGACGCTGGCGAGCGTTGCCACAACGATAAGGAATCCGGTCACGGCGGAGAGTGTCGCCCAGTCGGTCGGAGCCACCTCGTAGAGCATCGCCACCAGCAGACGGTTCACCAGCAATGCGCTGAGCAGCCCAACAACCGACCCCACCGCCGCGATCGTGAGAGCGCGCCTCATGACCAGCCCGCGCAGGTCTCGCGCGGTGGCCCCGAGGGCCATCCGCACGCCCAGCTCGCGCGTCCGCTGCCGCACCATCGTCGCCATCGCGCCGAACAGTCCGACGGCGGCCAAGGTGACGGCGGCGCCCGCGAATACGGCGAGCAGCAGCGCGTTCAATCGCGGCTGCGCCAGCGGTCCCTCGAGAAGATCCCCGAACGGTGCCGCGCTCACCAGAGCGACGCCGGGCGCGGTCTCGCTGATCACACGCCGGATCGCCGGCACAGCGTCGGCGGGGGAGCCGGTAGTTCGGATCGCCAGCGTCCACGGCGCGAACGGGAAGAACGACTGCCGCAGCGGGAAGTAGATGCTGGGGCGCGCGTCGCGCAGGTCGCGGTAGCGAGTGTCCGGGACGACCCCGACGACGCTGAACACCTGCTCCAACTTCTCTCCCATCCGCAGGCGCTTGCCGATGGGATCGGCGCCCGGCCAATAGAGGCGCGCGGTGGATTGACTGACTATCACCGCGCCCGGTACGCCCTCGCGATCGGCGTCCGTGAAGCCGCGGCCCCGGATGATGGGAACGCCGAGCGTCCGGAAGTAGTCCGGTGTCGCGACCTCCATGTTGACCATCGGATTGATGCCGGCCTGCTCGGGCGACTGGCCGTCGGCCGCCGGCCTGCCGTCCCAGCCGCCGTTGCCCGAGAATGGGGCCGCCACGACGGGCGAGGCGGCGCGCACGTCCGGGAGCGCTTGGAGCTCGGGAACCAGCCGCTCGAGCATGGCGCGCTGCGTTTTCGCATCGCCGTACAGGTCGCCCTGCATCGTCAAGTCAGCGATCAGCAGGCCCGACGATTGGAACGAGAGGTCAACCCGTTCGAGGTTGATGAGGCTTCGCACGATCAGTCCGGCGGCGGAGAGGACGATCAGGGCCAGCGCGACCTGTCCCGCCACCAGGACCTCCCTCGCCAGCCGGGCGCGGCGGCCCGTGCTCTGCCGCGTATCCGACCGCAGCACGCGCTCCAGGTCGACGCGCGAGGTGATGACCGCGGGCGCCAGCGCGAAGAGGAGCATGGCGAGGCCGGTGATACCCACGGCGCCGGCCAGAGCGGCAGCGTTCGCGTGAATCTCGTCCAGACGGGGAACCCCCGGCGGCGCGAAAGCGACAAACAACCGGACGGCCGCCGCCGCAACCACGACACCGAGTGCACCGCCTAGGGCGGCGAGGAGGGCATTCTCGCCAAGCAGGTGTCTGACGACCTGCCCACGACCCGCGCCGAGCGCCGAGCGCACGGCGATCTCCCGCACACGCGCGAGGCCGCGGACGAGCAGCAGGTTGGCGACGTTGATGCACGTGATCAACAGCAGCAGGGCCGCGGCAGCGGAGAACACGAGCAGCGCCGGCTTCGTGTCGCCGAGCACGAGCCGCGACAGCGAGTGGACGACGCCGTGCGTGTTGCGCTCCCACGGCGAGCTCTCCGCGCGCGCATAGAAGGCGGTCAGCTCGTCGCGCCCATCGACTGGCCCTCGCCTGGGAGCGAGGCGGCCGATCAGGTATACCGCACCGAACGCAAGAGACTTGGGAGGTATCGCGCGCATGATCGGCGCCCAGACCTCCGTGCCTCGGGGGTATTCGAGTCCCTGTGGCATCACGCCGACGATCGTGTGCGTCACATTATCGGTGTAGGTCACGATCTGCCGCCCGAGGACGTGCGGGTCGCCCCCGAACCTCCGCTGCCAGGCGCCATAGCTCAGCACCACCACGGGGGCCGCACCCCACACGTCGTCGGCTGGGCGCAGCGCCCGGCCGAGCACGGGTTGCACGCCGAGCACGTCGAAGAACTCGCCCGAGACGAGGGCGCCGTGCAGGCGGTAGATCCGGTCGCCGTCGCGAATCGGCGTCGGCCAGGAGCCCTCGTAGGCGGAGAACGCGACCCGCTCGAGCGAGCGCGCGCGTCGCGCGAATTCACGCGCGTCATCGATCCCGAGCGGATAGGTGAAGGTTTGATCTCGCCTTTCTCCCCACAGGACCACGACGCGGTCCTGATCGCGGATGGGGAGCCGGCGCAAGAGCAGCGTGTCCGCGACCGTGAATACGGCGGTGGCGAGACCGATGCCGAGGGCGAGCGTCAGGATCGCGGTGAGGGTGAACCCCGGTGTGCGACGGAGGCTGCGGAGCGCATAGCGGAGGTCATTCATGGCGCAGCGCCACCATCGGATCCACCTTCGTCGCGCGGCGAGCGGGGACGTAGGCAGCAAGCAGTGCCACCGCGAGGAGAAGCCCGCATGCCCCGAGGAGCGCCACCGGATCCGTCGGGCTCACCTCGAACAGCATCGTCGTAAGCAGCCGGGAGCCAGCCAGCGCGGCCAGCAACCCGGCCAGCGCCCCCGCCGCCGCCACGGTCAATGCTTGGCGCAGGATCATGGCGCGGAGCCGGTCGGGTGTGGCACCAAGGGCAAGGCGCACGCCCAGCTCGCGGGTTTGCTGCGAGACCGCCGACGCCATAATGCCGTAGAGACCGATCGCCGCGAGCAGCACCGCCGCGAAGGCGAAGGCGGACAGGAGCAAGGCGTTGAGCCGGGGTTGGACGAGCTGGGGCGCGATCACGTCGTCCATCGTTCGTGCGTCCACGAGCGCGGCATCGAGATCGACAGCCTGCACAGCTCTCCGAATCGCCGGCAACAGCGCAGCGAGTTCCCGTTGGGTTCGGATCACCAGACTGCCCTGGGCCAAGCCCTGCCGGTACGGCCGGATGATCATCGGAGTGGCCTGACGATGCTCCCGGAAATGGATATCCCCCACCAGGCCGACGACCGTGATGACCGGTGAGCCAGCCGCCTGGCGAACCTGTTTGCCGATCGGGTCCTCCTCCGGCCAGAGCCGCTTCGCAATACTCTGCGTCACGACCGCGACGTTCGGCGAGCCCTCGCGATCGGCGTCGGTGAATCCTCTCCCCCGCAGGATAGGCAGCCCCATCGCCTCGAAATACTCGGGCCCGACGAAATCCTGGCCCACCCACGGATTGGCAGAACTCTCGCCCTCCGATTGTCCCGCAGCCATGAGCCTGGTCATGAAAACGTTGGACCCCAGGAACGGTGGAACTGCGACCGGAGACGCCTTCTCGACGCCGGGAATGGCGCGGAACCCGCTCACCAGCTGATCGTGGAATTGAAAGGTCCAGCCGTCCATACATTTACGAAATCGGTTGGTCGCGACAGCGTCCGCCTGGGACGGCGGACCTCCGCACGAAGCAACCCATTTGTCCCAGGGCATCGAAACACCAAGGACCGACAGGTGGCTGGTGGCAAAACCCATCTCCAGTCCAGCGAGACGGGCAAAACTCCGCACGAGGAGACCAGCTCCGGACAGCAGGACGAGTGCAAGCGCGATTTGCGAAGCGACGAGCGCCCGCCGCACGGCGCGCAACCGCCGCCCCTCGGTTCCGGAGCGGGCATCGGCACGGAGCTGTGACGAGAGATCGTAGCGCACCGTGCTCACGAGGGGCAGCAAACCAAATAGCAGCACGGCCAGGATGGTCGCCGCCCCGGCGATGGCCAGCGGAGCAGGAGCGATTCGGATCATGTCCAAGCGAGGGAGGCCCGCGGGCGCCAGTCGCAGCAGCAGGGTCAGCAGCTCCCGCGCCAGGCCAAACCCCAGCACGCCACCACCGACCCCCAGCACCGCGCTCTCGGCGGACAGTTGCTTCACGATGTCGGCAGGGCCCGCGCCGAGCGCTCGCCGCACGGCGAGCTCTTGCGCGCGACCCGCGGCTCGGAGCAGCAACAGACTGCCGATGTTGACGCAGGCGAGCAGCAGGAGCATCGCAACGGCCGTTGTGAGCACCATGAGCGCCGTTTTCACATCCCCCAGAACCATGCGCTCGAGCGGTTCCGCTCGGGCGCCAATCTGGTCCGCGAGACCCGCCTTCACGTAATCCGGGTCCCGTTTCACGAATGCCACATAGTCCGCCCGCGCCGCAGCGAGCGTCGCGCCGGGCCCCAGCCGGGCGACCACGTCCATCCCACCCGCGTAGACGTTGGGTGTCCACAACTCGGCACCGCGCGGGTAGTCGAGTCCCGGCGGAGCCACACCGACGATCGTCGCATTCCATTTCAACTCGGGCAAGTGCAGGCGTCGGCCGATGATCGCGGAATCACCGCCAAATAACCGGCGCCATGCGTCGTAGCTGAGCACGGCAACCAACGCATTGGCGTTGGCCGCATTGGGCCCGTACTCTCGCTCGTCCTCCGGCCGCAACAGACGCCCCAAGGTTGGCGCGGCACCCAATACCTGGAAAAAGTTGCCGGTGACGGTGGCCTGCCTGAGAAGGAGCGGTCGGTCGCCGTCCGTCACCGGAGCGGAAACGGACCCCCAATGCGCAAAGCCGCCGATGCTCTGAAGGGTGCGGCTCTCCTGGCGAAAGCGACGGAATGGATCGAGTGGGAGCGGAACTTCGCGAGCGGCGCCCTTCGCGACGCCGGATAGCTCGACGATCCGATCCTGATCTTGTACCGGCAGCCTTCGCACCACGACCGCCTGAAACACCGTGAACACGGCGCTCGCCATGCCGATGCCGAGTCCGAGGATGAGGACCGCCGTCGCGGTGAACGTCGGCGTGCGGCTGAGACTGCGAAGCGCGTAGCGGAGGTACTGGAGCACGGGGCTCGGGGCTAGGGGTTCGGGACTAGGGTGGTGCAGAGCGGGCGCCCGGCCCAGAGCACGGCGTTCGAGCGCCGAACCCCCGAGTCCCGAACCCCGAACCCCGAGCCCCTATTCATATCGCAACGCTACCATCGGATCCACCTTCGTCGCCCGGCGAGCGGGGACGTATGCGGCGACGCAACCGACCCCCACGAGCAGCACACAGACAACGGCGAGAGTGATCGGGTCGGTGGGACTTACCTGAAAAAGCAGCGCCGTCAGGAATCGCGAACTGACGAGCGCGGCCGCGAGGCCCACGACGGCGCCGACCGCCGTCACGCCGAGGGCAGCACCCAGCACCGCTCGACGCAGCTGTGCAGGCGTCGCGCCGAGCGCCATGCGCACGCCGATCTCACGGGTTTGCTCCCGGACGACAGACGCCATGAGGCCGTACAGCCCCACGGCAGCGAGCACCATGGCCACGAGCCCGAACCCTGACAGGAGCAGTGTGGAGAGCGTGGGCAGCGCACGCTGGGCAGCCAGCAAGTCCTCCATCGTCTCGGTGCGCACGATGTCGACCTCGGGGTCGGCGTCGTGCACGGCGCGACGCATCGCCGGCAGCAGACCCGTCAGAGGATCGACGGTCCGCACCGCGAACAGGCCCTGGAAGAAGTACTGGCGCGCCGGCAGGTAGATCGTGGGTGTCGCCTCTCGGAGGGTGCGAAAGTGAATGTCGCCCGCAATGCCGACCACCGTTCGCCACGCCCCGGCGCCCGTGTCACCCGCCATGCGGATGCGTTGGCCGATCGGGTCGGCCCCAAGCTGGAGGAGCCGAGCCGCCCCCTCGCTGACGACCGCAACCTTGGGCGCGTTCTCCCGATCGGTGTCGCGAAACCCGCGGCCCCGGAGCAACGGAATCTCGAGCGCGCGGAAATATTCTGGGCCGCTGGCCTCGATCGGTATCCTCGGATGCTCACTCGCCTGGGACGACGACCGGCCCTCGACCTCCCACGGCGCGTTGAATATCTGCGGCCCGAAGAACGGTTGCGCTTCCACCGGGGTGATCGCGGTGACGCCGGGAAGCGCGTGAAGAGCTGGAGGAATCCGGTCCAACAGGGCGCCGAATTTCGCCTCCGCGTCAGCACGCGAGACGGGGACCGCGAGCCACAGCAACGAGAGACGGTCTGGGCGGTAGCCGAGGTCGATCCGCTGCAGTCGATCGAGACTGCGTGCGAGCAGCCCGGCGCCGGCCAGCACCACGATAGCCAGAGCGACTTGTGCTGCGACAAACCATCGCTGCACTTGCCTCCGCGCCCTCGTCTCGCTTCCTGACCTCACGTCGATCCGGAGTGGAGAGGCGAGATCCTGCTGCGCTGCGGCGAGCGCCGGGAGCACCCCCACCAGCACGACCGCGAGGAGTGTCACCCCGACCGCCGTCGCGAGCGGTGCATTCCCCAAGCGAATGAGGTCGGTTCGAGGAAGTCCGGCGGGCTCTAGTACCAGGAGCACGCGGAGCAACGCCACCGCGAGGAAGAAACCGAGCGAGCCTCCGACGATGGCCAGCGCCCCGGTCTCCACGAGCAACAGACGCGCCAGGTCGCCGGCCGTGGCGCCGAGCGACCGACGGACCGCGAGCTCATGCGTCCGCGTCGCCACGCGCAGGAGGACCAGGCTGCCAACGTTGACGCAAGCCAGCACGAGCAGCAGCGCCACCGCCGCCGTGAGCACCTGGAGGACGGGCCGCACATCCCCGAGGACGGCTTGCGGAAACGTCCGGATCCGGGCTCCAGCCACCACCTCCCGCTCGCGGGCGTGCTGCTTCCGGTACATCTCCCGCATGGTCGAGAGGAACTCGGCCCGCGCCGCCGCGGGCATGGCAGTCGGAGCGAGGCGGGCTACGACGTCAAGCCCACCGCCATACACCAAGGGGCTCCAATACTCAGCGCCGACGGGATAGGCGAGTCCGGCGGGCGCGACACCCACGATCGTGTGGCGCCGCCGTGTAAACGCCTGCGTCAGTTGGCGCCCGAGCACACCGGAGTCGCCGGCGAAGCGCCGCTGCCAGGTGTCGTAGCTCAACACCAGCACCGAGGGCTCGGTGAGGGATTCGTCTTCCGACCGAAACAGCCGGCCGAGCGCCGGGCGAGCGCCGAGTACGTCGAAGAAGTTTCCCGTGACCCACGCCGCCCTGATCACGAGCGGGCGATCGCCGTCCAATAGCACGGTACCGAACGCGCCTTGGTGCGCCTCGCCGGCAATGGCGAACATCGTGTGGCTGGCGCGCCGCAGCTCGTCCAACTCCGTGGGCGCCACCACGAGATCAACCCCACGCGGGTCAACGATGCGTGGCAGGACGATCCCCTCTTGGTCGCGAACCGGGAGCGGGTGCAGCAACACGGTGTCGGTCACGGTGAGCATCGCGACCGCCATGCCGATGCCGAGACCAAGGATCAGCACCGCCGTCGCGGTGAAGGTGGGCGACCGGCGCAAGGCCCGAAACGCGAGGCGGAGGTCGGGGAGCACGGGACTCGGGGCTAGGGGTTCGGGACTAGGGTGGTGCAGAGCGGGCGCCCGGCCCAGAGCTCGGCGTTCGAGCGCCGAACCCCCGAGTCCCGAGCCCCGAACCCCGAGCCCCTATTCATATCTCAACGCCACCATCGGATCGACCTTCGTCGCCCGGCGCGCCGGGACCCACGTCGCGACCAGCGCCACAGCGATCAGCAACAGGGCCGTCCCGGCGAACGTGACCGCGTCGCGCGGCGCTACCTCGAACAGCATCGCGCTGAGCGCCCGCGTCACGCCCAGCGCCGCAAGCAGCCCCAGCCCCACGCCTACTGCGACTCGGCGCAGGCTCTCTCTCATCAATAGCCCGACAACATCCACGCCGCGCGCCCCCAGCGCCATCCGGATGCCCAGCTCCCGGGTCCGCTGGGTCACGGCGTACGCGGTGACACCGTAGATGCCGACCAGCGCGAGTCCGACGGCGAGCAGCGCAAAGATGGTGAGCAGCGTCGTGTTGAAGCGCCGCGCCGCGGTCTGGCGACCGATCAGCTGCTCGAGGCTCACGATGTCCCCGATCGATTGCTCCGGATCAGCCTGATGCACCGCGTCGCGGATCGCGCCCACGAGCTGAAGCGGGCGCCCGTTGCCTGATCGGAGAGCCACCCATATCTCCCGCGTCTCGGACTGCTGCGATGCCGGCGAGTAGATCTCAGGCTGGGGCCTGGCATCAAGCGAGGCCGAGCGCAGGTTGTCGATCAGGCCCACGATCGTGATTGGCGCTCCGGGTCCCCGCGGCCCGCCGATGGTGAGCTGCCGGCCGATTGGATCCTGGCCCGGCCAGAGCTGATCCGCCGTCGCCCGGTTGATCACCGCGACGCGTGGCGCACCGGCACGATCCTGTGCCGTGAAGCCGCGGCCCCGTCGGATCGGAATGCGGAACGTCGTGAAGTAGTCCGGGGAGATGTCGGAGGACCGCAGTATCATGACCGGCTCGGGATAGTCCGGCCGGACCGTGCGCGGATCGAAGGCGATCATGAACATGTTGCCACTCAACGGCAGCGTGCTCGCGAGGCTGGCCGATTGGACGCCCGGGTGCGCCTGCAGCGTCGCGAGCATGTTCTCGAAGAACAGCGACTGTTGCGCGCCCGCGGGATAGCGCGCGGGCGTGAGCCGAATGCGGGCCGCTAGCACGTCGCGCGTGTCGAAGCCGGGATTCACGTTGTTCAGCCGGATGAAGCTGCGCACCAGCAGGCCCGCGCCCACGAGCAGCACCAGGGCGAGGGTCACCTCGCTCACGACGAGCGTGCTCTGCAATCGCCGGCGCCCACCGGTTGCGCCCGGGGCATCCTCCCGCAGCGATTGCTCGATGCCGGGCGCCGAAGCGCGCCAGGCGGGCAGCAGGCCGAACGCCACCCCCGTCATGACGGCCAGACCGAGGCTGAAGCCCAGAACGCGGCCGTCGAGTCCAATTTCGGTTGTCCGCGGAAGCGCGTGCGGCCACACGGCGAGGAGGGCATCGAGTCCCCCAGTGGCCAGGACGACTCCGACGACTCCCGCGGCGAGCGCGAGCAGCGTGCTTTCTGTAAGCAGCTGCCGGACGAGCCGCCCGCGTCCGGCGCCGAGCGCGCGTCGAACCGCCATCTCACGGCGGCGCGCGGTGGCGC
>WNGM01003280.1_pt1 | contig 16270 bp, 19 predicted proteins | sample 5400571 | NCBI WGS metagenome assembly WNGM01 (sample SAMN13153378, study PRJNA577476) | soil metagenome | isolation source: 100 cm soil or saprolite under Garry oak tree replicate 2 | place: USA:California | collected 2016-06-15 | reverse complement strand
TTGGGCGAAGGCCGGTAACCCATTGGTCAACAGCCCGGTGCCGATGGCTCCTGCTCCTGCTACTGCGAGTCCCCTGCGCAAAAAGGAACGGCGGCCGGTAGAATATCTCGACTGTTGCGTTTTGTGTTTCATGATCTTATCTTTCTGCGCCTGCTGCGCGTTGTGTCCCATTATCTTCTCCTGATCGTGGTTGAGTCAATAGCCGCCACATCCCAACATCTTGAGATGTGGGTAAGGTGGCAAAGTTTAAACAAATGTACAAAACATGCTATACTGCACCTAGTTTGCAGTACCTTAAGTAGAGAAGAGTGTTAGGAAGCGGATGTAAATTCGCTATTTACAGGCGAAATGGTCTCTATAATCTGTGGGGCTCTCCCACATAGCACCGACATGCTTCTAGTGTTCAATCAATAGAGCTACATCCACTATGTATGCAGGTCTCCTATTGCAAGTATACGGTGATATCCATAATGATACATTTATACTTGATAATACAGGTTGTCTTAGAAGGTCTTTACGTCAGCCACACATTTATTGAAGAGGCGGGAAAAGGTATAATAGTGTCCGGTTCGTGGTTGTTGGGAGAATCAATGGTGTTGATTGGGGTGATGAATGGATCGCTTGCATAATGACGTTTGGGAAGTGTTTTCGCCAGCAAAAGGAGAGAGGTTAGATGCTCTTCTCAATAGGAGGCAGCAATGAGTGAAAAAATCTATCTCCTTCTATACTAAGGAATGGAGAACTATCTAATAGGTCTTCCCTGTTATAGTGAATTTTGAATTATGTCCGGTTCCGGACTTGCCAAACCCTAAAAGAGGGTGAATGCAGGGGCACTGCTTCACTCCATCCAACTCATGGGATGATCGTCCTTCAACAGGTCGGTGTGCCGCCGGTGTTTGCGCCAGGAGGGAGTCACCTGCTGCTCTTGCACCTGTTCAACCGGGACCGCATCGATCTCTGCACGCGCATAGCGCTGGCGAAGTGGCTCTAAGGCGGAAGGGCGGTTTGGCAGCATGTCAGATTGATGCTCCTCTCCAAGGAGATTGCTCGTCGTGAGCAAGTGGATAAGTATCACGGCCAGTGCAATAAATAAGGCCATCCAGAAGAGGTTGCTAAGCATCATGTAGGGCATGCCTGGCCCCCAGCCATGTCCATATGCCCACATATGTTCATAGCCATGCCCCCATGGATGTCTGTGTGCATGCCACCACATATGTTCATGTCCGTCTCTCATGACTATCTCTCTTTCTTTTCTCTCCAGCAACATACTTAATTATAGCGGATTTTTCTGAGAAGCCAATGAAAAAAATGTAAGGATTCTGTAAAGTCTTTTTGTGATTGGGCTTATTCTCTTTGCGATCGGATTAGTGCTGAGGGTCAGTAGAAAAGCAGCGTAAGCTTTTGTTTGCCGAAAGTACTCTTTATGTCCGCCGTGCATTTATTGGAGAGGCGGGAAAAGGTATAATAGTGTCCGGTTCGTAGTTGTTGGGAGCATCAATGGCGTCGATGGGGGTGATGAATGGCAGTTTTCATGATATACTAAGTGGCGGGTCGCTACGTTGCTCAATACTATGCCTGTGGCAGTTTTGCGTACACCAGGGACGAAACATGTTCGAGGTCTCGTCCCTGGTGTGTAAGTTTTAGGAAATGGAGAGCTAGCAATGTCTTCAACATCTGAGCCTATGCGCCTGGAAGACTGGATTCGCGATATTCCCGATTTTCCACAGAGGGGAATACTTTTCAAGGATATCACCCCGCTATTGCAGGATGGCGCAGCTTTCCATACTGCGATGGAACGACTGGCAGCCCATTACGCAGGAGCTGGCATTCAAACCGTGGTCGGCGTCGAGTCACGCGGCTTTATTTTTGGCTCTGCCCTGGCCTACATGCTAAACTGTGGTTTTGTGCCGGTGCGGAAATTTGGCAAACTGCCATACTCAACTGTGAGCGTGGAATACGCGCTGGAGTACGGCACCAATGTTGTTGAAATGCATACAGACGCGATTCGCCCCGGCCAGCGAGTGCTGATCGTCGATGATTTGCTGGCTACAGGCGGCACGGTTTCAGCGGCGATGGAATTGGTAGAGAAGCTGGGCGGACACATTGCAGGAATTGCCTTCCTGGTTGAGTTGACCTTCCTTAAAGGGCGCGAACAACTGAAGGGCCACGACGTGTTCGCGCTGATCAAGTACTGAGCGATTGGCGGGGCCACCTGTGCAAACTCGCTGCCCCGCCAGGCTATGCGAGGCATGGCACCAGCATGGCACGTAAAGTCGATAGCCACGCCATAGGCCCCTACGCCCCTGTCAGGCTCTGCGAGGCATGGCACCAGCATGGCACCGGCGACGCCCCATGGCACCCGCAAGGGGTGCCACTACTATGAGACGGAAGCGCGTTCGGTGCAGGTCTCGCTGCCCCGCCGGGTTGCGCTCAGAAATGCTTCTTTCGCTATGACTCCTCCCAACCCAACCAGGTTGTCTTCTCTTCAAAGGGAGTGGGAACACGTTCGAGCGCGGGAATCGCGGGGAAGCCAACATATACGAAGGCCACTATATGCTCAGCAGGAGTCAGCCCCAACCACTGCTTGACACGTGGGTCATAGGCCGCGTCGCCGGTACGCCACATGCAGGCAAGCCCCATCTCTTCAGCAGCGAGAAGCATGTTCTGAACGGCGGCAGCCACGGCCTCGATATTCTCGATCTCCAGGACATTGGGTAGTCGCGGGGGCTGTGCCACTACCGCGATGACTATGGGGGAACGCAAGAGCTTTGTACGTTCCTTATTCAGCCTGGCCTGCGCCTTGTCGCTTGCTGTTTCATCCAGGTGCGAGGCGAGCGACGCGGCCATGATGAGACCTAATTCCTCACGGGCCTTACCTGCCAAGACGATGAATTTCCAGGGCTCCACCTTATGATGATTAGGGGCATGGGTCGCGGCCTCCAAAAGGCGCTCGATCTGTTGGCGGGAAGGTCGTTCCTGGGTCATCTTGCCGATGCTACGACGTTTCTTTATGGTTTCAAAGACGGACATATTTCTCTCGTTTTGCCAGTGTCGGGTGTTTTTGCAGTCGCCTTAGTCAGTCACCCTGGCCTAAAGGCGCAGGGCTTGTGTCTAAACTCCACCGCAGTTCGGCATACCGGCGAAGGCGTGCCGCTTTGGTTTCAGCGTTCGACACATCAGGGGCAACCGACAAGTGCCCCGTACTTGCCCAATCTTGTCGAGCAAGCAACGTTCGCATCGCCACGTTTCTGGCACCCACCAGATCAGCGTGGAGCGTGTAATGACAGTGCTGACAGACGAACAGCAAGCCTTTGTTGGGCCGATTGGCGTCACTGATATGTCCACACACCGGGCACGCGAGGCTACTGTAGTGAGCGTCCACTTTGATCGCCATCGAACCAGCCAACAAGGCTTTGTAGGAAATCATCGTGTGCAACTCAGCAAACGACCACTGCGAGTAGACTCGGTTGCTTTTGCGCTGCTTGATCGAAACTGGCTTCGCGCCTTTGTCATTCTTCTTCCGTTTGCGCGTTCGTCGTCTGGTGCGCTCTCGAATGTCTGTCAAGTTCTCCAGGCCCATGAGGGAATGGGGATGCTGTGTCACGATGCGTTTGGAGACCACATGATTGGCGTCGGCTTTCAACCGTCTCTCTCGTCCACTGATTGCCACCAAACGACGGGTCGCCGAACGAGTGCCTTTTTTTTGCAGACGCTTTCTCAGTCTCGCGTAATGGTTGGCTTGGGAAACGACCCGTTTCCCAGCATAAAACGATGGCTTCCCTTGGCTGGTCGAGGCAACCGCCAGGTAACGGATGCCCACGTCCACGCCGACGATGCTGGTATGCGTTTCTGGCGTCGGGTCCGCTGTCTCCACTTCCAGGGACACGAGGAGGTAAAACCGCTTCTTAGCTTTGTCGTACCACAGCTTGGCCGCTCCAATGCCAGTGCCTCGTTGGATACGGGCCACGTGTACGTTGGAGCCGGTGTAGGCAACAACGATGCGCCCCGCAAGGGTCAAGATGCTGACTCGGCTCGCTTTCTTGAAGCTGTAGTCCTTGCGGTTCTGGTAGGTCAGCGTGGGCGAGACATAGGTGGGAGCGTTGTCCAGCCCCTTGTACCGTTTCGAGGTCAGGCCTGCTTTGCGCTGCGCCGCATTCTGTTGCACCTTTTTCCAGAGCGTTTTGTAGGTTGCCCCAACCTGCCTGGGCACGCTACAGGCCATTTGCGAGGGAAGTTGAAACCGGGCGCGAATGTCGTCATAGGTGCCATCTTGTAGTCTCACTGCATTGCTCATCTTGCCATGCTCGAAGGCATAGCGACTCACAAAGTTGAGCGAGTCCCGATATGCCAGTTGAGTCGCACGTAGTGCGGAGAACTGCTCAGGAGTCATATGCAGTTTGAGTTTTGCGGTAATCACCGTTTTCATATATGGTATTTTACCAAATTTTCAACGACCTGCCAAGAAAGGAAAACAGATGAACGAACAAACGTTTGCCCCACCCATCCCTCTCCCCAAATAAGGAAGGGCCATTCCTCCCCGGCATGAATGCGCGGGGAGGAATGGCCCGCATTGGTGAAGCTCATTGAGGTAATACCGCGTTTTGCTAAACTGAAGATATGGTGGAAGTTCTCCTCACGGCATCATTATACTGCAAAAGTCAAGCAGAGCGCATCGCTCAAATGGCCGATGTTTTTTTGTGTCTCTTAAGGTATCTTGTCCTGGAGACGATGATTGGCACAAAGGGAGTGAAGCTCTCCGGCGGCCAGGCGCAGCGGACGGCGGCAGCTCGTATGCTGGTGCGGGACGCCGAACTGTTGATCTTTGATGACCTGTCCAGCGCGCTGGACGTGGAGACGGAACATACGCTGTGGCAGCGCCTCCTCGCAGGGCCTGTAAGGACATATCTCGTCGTCTCGCATCGCAGAACAATGTTGCAGCTTGCCGATTCTATCATTGTCCTCAAAGAGGGGAGATTCGAGGCCGAGGGAACGTTGGAGGCGCTGCTGGAAACATGCGAGGAGATGCGACATTTGTGGCAGGGGCAAAACCAAGAAGCCCGATGATTCGTGTATAATAGTGAAAAACAAGATCGATATCGTGCTAAAGGAATAGAACCGGTTTCAGGTAAGGAGACCCTGATGAATATACCAATACAGTTCGGCTGGCCGCAGGTCATCCTCTTTGTTGTTGCCCTTGTAGGTCTGGTCCTGCTCATCTCAATGATCACGGGTATTGTCATCGGGGAAGAGATCGAACGGGCTGAGGATGCAAGCGAGGATGCGCGCGTCCGTGGATCCAGGAAATATTTACGCCGCCGTCGTGTAAGGGCGGGACGCGGCGCCACCGGCATTTTACTCATCTTGCTAGCGGTCTCGCTGCTGTGGGCCACTTTCCTCGTGCAGAGCTACCTCGGCCTCACCGGGGACATCAAGGTGGCCGTGGTACGCGCCACTAGCTTTACTAATATCCCACATGTGATGAGCGTCGAATTGACCCTCTACGATAAAGACGGCCATCAGATCTCCGACAATACCTATGGCGTGATGGGTGATGAATGGGAACTCCAGGGCGACATCATCAAGTTCCCATCATGGATGAATGTCGTCGGGCTGCACTCGGGCTACAAGCTGACCCGCCTGGAGGGACGCTATGACGATCCCAATCTGGAGCGCAACAATAAACACAGTGTGATTGTGCTCAACGGGGGGGACGATAACTTCTTTAAGACGGCGCAAACGCAGACCTGGCTCTCCCCGTTTGTAGAAGCTTTGTATGGCAACGCGGTTATTTTACCGTCAGACGGGAAAAGCTACGAGGTGCTTGTATCCCAGACGGGATTGTATGCGGTGCCCTTGAAGTAGGTGACAGGGATCCAAATCTTTGCGCAGGGAAACGAGGTATATCATGCTTAAGAGGGCTCTCCCGCAGCTTTCAGGGGTAGTTTACTTGTGAGGCCGCATGCAAAGGGGCACGAGGTACGGCGGGCGACCACAAGGGTCCCCACCCTACTCCACACCACTCCCGCCCCTACGGAACGACGATCACGCTTGTGAAAAACCTATCTGTAAAAGCTCTTCTGCAGTTCCGCTGATCGAAAAAGTAATGTATGGCTGAGCTGGGTTTGATCTTCTCAAACTATGTATGCATGATTAGGCTTGAAATCAGAAAGGTTGCGGAAGAACAGTTAAAACGTCACTTTCTCAGCTGTTTCCCAATCAAAGTCCAGCGTTCCATCAAGCAAGGCTTGCAACCATAGCTGAAATGATGGCCTGGAATCAGCGAGACAGCGGAACAGCCTAAAGGGATCGATTTATGATGCCTGTTGACCTAGAAGTTCCTGCAGCGCTTCGATTGTTTTGGCCCATGCTCCCGAGCCCGGGGTGATCACATCGAAGTGATCGACGCCCGGCAGCTCGTTGCAGGTCACCGGGTCATTGGCTGCCAGGGCCGCTTTCGCATAGGTCCGGCTGACCTCGATGGGCACATGAACGTCTGCCATTCCGTGAAAGAGTACCTGCGGCACTCCCAGCGGCAAGAGCACCGCTGGAGAGGTGGCGGCATAGCGTTCGGGCACTTCGTCTGGAGTGCCGCCGAGCAACTCTACGACGGCATCCATGCTCAGATGGAGTTGCCAGGCCAGCGCCAGGTCAACAACCCCTGCCAGGCTGATGGCGCCGGCGGGCACGAGCGGGCGACCATAAAGGCCCTCCCCACCACTCCCTACCACCCTCGCCCCTACGGGAACCGAATTTTCCCCGCAAGGATGGAGATCCTCTTTAAGATTGCTGCCTGCCAGGGGATCGCCCGCAGGGATGCGGGGGCGCCCCGCCAGCCACAGGGCGAGGTGACCTCCGGCCGAATGTCCAATGGGCACAACCCGCTTGAGGTCGAGCGCGTAACCCGGGGCGATTTCTCGCAGGTAATCGGCGGCCTGGGCCACGTCCAGGAAGGTCCCGGGCCAGCCGCCACCGGGGTTACCGACGCGCCGGTACTCGATATTCCATGCAGCATACCCGCGCGCTGCCAGGTCTTTTGCCAGTCCTGTCATGAGCTTCAGCCCGTAGCGCGCCCGCCAGTATCCGCCGTGAATGAGTACGACCGTGGGATGCGGACCTGAGCCGGTTGGCAGGCGCAGGTCACCGAATTGAAAGGCTCCTGGCCCGTATGCCAACCGCATTGCCCGGTGAGACGTTCCTTCCAGACCTATGGCCTGTTTGATCTCTTCCAGAAAGCTCATATTGCCGCCTATCTGACCTTGTGCAACAATACCTGCGCTGCCTCGTACCTGTCCTTCATCATTGCTTGCGCTTCGGGGTATAGTTTCTGCCAGCTACGCGCCAGCTTTTCTCGCACCCAGGCCGTTCCTTCGTCGATGCCCATACCAAAGCGCACAAAAGCCAGGTAGAGCAAAGAAGGCACCTGGTCGATGTGCGCCATCGCGTCGGCGCTGGCAAGGCACACCACCTCGGGCGTGACCCGCTCCGCGTCGATGCTTGCGCGGTGGGACGCGATGCACTGCTTTACAGCATGGATCTTTCCCTCGGGATAATCTAGCTCTCGCAAGATGCGCTCTGCCTCTAAAGGACCGTGTAAGTGGTGATTCCTGTAGAGTGACTCGTCTTTTATACTTGCGTAGTCATGCAGCAATGCAGCAAGCTCGACAATCTCCGCGTCTGCTCCAAGCTGTTCCGCTAAGAGCCTGCCGTATTGTACAACGTAGACGATGTGGTGTGTCCAGATGCCATAGCCGAAGATATTCGTTTCCTTTTTGCATGCCTCTTCGACGATTGCTCTGATCTGCTGGGTACCGGATGGTAAATCCATACGTTGGGTGTTCCTCTATGCCCTAAAAGTATCCTACTTCGTTTGCATACGGGGTGAGTTGAAGACTGCGGGCAACGGCCTCTGATGGTGTATTATCCCACTTGTGGCTGTAAAAAGGAATTATCCCTCGCTGTTGAAGCTGGTATGCCCAGGCAGCGGTGACCTGCCGTGCATAGCCGCGCCTGCGAAAGTCTGGCAGCGTTCGCACCCATGCTTCGGCGGCAGAGGCATTTTCTTGCGATGACTGGCAAATGGAAACAATGCGCCCGTTTGCTATGATGGCAAACATCGGCCACGGACTCAAGGCCTCACCTGGCGAGAACTGCTCAAATTGAGGTTGGTACGTTGCGTCCAATTGAACGACATCCGGAAAATCTTCTGGAGTGAGCGTGTTTGGGAAGAGGTAGCTTTTTCCTTGCCAGATTGCTTCACAGGGAGCGTCTTCAGCCAGGAGAGTCTTGATAGTTTCGGGGTCATTAAGAATTTGCTCGGTGTGGAGCTGGACCAATCGTTGGCGAATATGGGCGGGCAGGTCTTCCCGGAAACACCTGAGAAAACCGTTGTCGTGTTGCGCGAGGTAAAGTCGCTGGATTTTGTCAGGAACACTTCCCGGAAGGGGCTTGAGGAAGCCTTCTGCGGTGAAACAAATGCCGTCTAATGCCATGTGGATCGCGTGGATTTTTAGAAAGTGCTCCAGGTCCATAAAGACTTCCATCTCTTGAGGTATGAAATGCGGCTCATAGCTTCTCGCGCTTTTGCAAATGCTGCTCATCTTTGTGGCTCTCGGAGCATATTCCAGACATGCAGCTTACAGCTTGTCACTTCGCCCTCGCTCATTACTTTGAAGCCATGCTTCTGGTAGAAGGGTACATTCCTTGGGTTTTCCGTCTCGAGGTAGCATGGCAGGCCATCCGCGTCAGCCCGAGCTAGCACAGGTTGTATCAACATGCCGCCAATGCCCTGGCCCTGGTAAGGAGGATCGACGCCCAGCGCCCACAAATACCAGTGTTGCTCCGGCACAGCCCGTGCGTGAGCCGCATCCGTGTAGGCCGAGATTTGCAAGATACGGAGTAGTCCGGCCAGGCCGAAATCCAGCGGTGAGACGTACACGCCTGTCCGTAGTATCCGGGCAAAAGTAGGCGTGGTATTGCCAAGCGTGAGCCAGCATGCTGCACCTTTCAGCATCGATGTTGTATACACCTCACCGTAACTCAGGCAGTAACGAACCACCAATCCGAAAAATGCTGGGAGCAGATGTGCGCGCTTAGCATCATTAGGGACGAGGCACAGCAACATTGGGTCGGTATAGAAAGCTCGCGCCAGCATTTCAGATGCACGCTCGTTATCCTGCCTTGACAGGCGAATCACTTCTTGTGTTTGTGGCATGTGTATATCCTTACCTGGGCACGACTATCCACACATCTCCCACCGCATCCTCATCCGTGACATGCAAATCCCAGCAGCCTGCTACAAGAAACCGGAAGCCAGTACCCCATTCACCACCGGGCCGCTGCCAATCCGAACCAGAATGCAACTCCGGTCCAAAGAGAGGCTGGACGTGCAGCCCACGAGGGCCAAGTGCACTCACACGGAACTGCAGGGTCGAGACATCGGTTGCTCGCCAGATAATCTTAATCTCAGTGCCCGCAGGCGACACCCCTCCCAGGAACAGTGCCCATAACTGCGTACCTGTAGCCGTACCTCGTGCTTCCAGGAAGCCCAAATTTGACGTATCAAGTGGTGATGGCGGACGGCAGCCTGGTGCCCCTAACCTGGGCGTCGGTGAGGCGGTCGAGGATGAGGTGTGTGGAGACCCTTTGGTGATTGATGAGGCAGGGGCGCTGATGTTGGTAGAGCACGCAGCCACCACCAGCATCATCAGGGTGCAGAAGATTGGCCACAGGAAATGCTGCCTTTTAGCTAGCATAGAAAACTCCATCTGCAACAGGCCTTAAGATACCAGTTCCTTGAGCACCGTCACGGGCAGGTCAGGTACGCGACGGAAAGCACTATCATTGGTCACCATGAGCGCACAACCATGTAGCAATGCTGTCGCTATATGGATAGCATCAGGTGTTCTCAGGCCTAGCGTTGCTCTTAGTTTCGCTGCCTCCTCCAGCATAGGCCGAGTGATGGGCAGCATATGTACCTCAGGGGTATGTTGTAGCACCGTGCGGAATAGGGTAGCAGTGGTAGCATCACCGACTTTAAGCGGCTTGACGAGCACTTCGAGCAGTGTCAGCTCACTGGTGACGACCGTAATCTGCCGTGTACTAACGGTTTGCCAGAGGGTATCAAGCACGGCCCGGTATGGATCTATCCGTTCTATGCTGTAAATGAAGCCATTCGCATCCAAATAAACGCTGCCACTTTCTGGCAACACTAGCACTCCCACGCGTCTCGCTCCTCGCGTAGATAGGCATCCACTTCTTCAGCATTCTGAAACAGCCGATGTCCGGGTAATGCTGTGAGCAGATCAATGACATGATGCTGTTCGACCGATTCTTTGTCTTCCATCGTGACAACAACTGTCGCTCGTTTTCCCGGAATGAGTTCCGGCGTGCTGATCTCTATCTTGCCCCCAGGCAGCACTACAGTCTCCACGCGGACTTCGGTTGCCATAGTTCTCTCCATCTTTGTCTTTTGCCTTGCTCCTAATATACCCTTACACCATACCACATCATTGCGGCAATGCCAAGCCACGCTTTCCTGACGTCAGGGTGATTTAAAAGTCCTTTCTCCGTGGCTTCTCCATGCCTTTGGTTGATGCCTATTAGGCGACCGCAAGATTCACCAGTGTTAGCTGGCAACATCGCTTTTCACCGGAAAATATTCTACTTTTCAAGAGTAAAGTGTAACCTTAGAAGCGATAGTATGCAAGAGGAGGATTCGAAATGAGCAATAATTATGAGCAGCTAAATCAACGGCCCACTGATCCTGGCAGCTTGAAAGCATCCGATAGCAACTTGAACACCGTCAAAACAGAACGCAGCGGCTCCGTGCTTGTCGTTACCATCGATCGACAGCGGGTGCGCAACGCCGTTGACGGCCCAACAGCGGCTGCGCTGGTACAGGCTTTTCGCGCCTTCGACGCGGATCCCGCGCTTTCCGTTGCGATACTTACTGGGGCGGGCAACACGTTTTGCTCAGGCTTCGATCTCACTGCTATGCCGGAGCAAGCGCGGGGATTGCGCGTTGCCGAGGATGGGGATGGACCGCTGGGTATCACGCGCATGCTTCTCAGCAAGCCTGTGATTGCGGCGGTAGAGGGTTATGCCGTTGCTGGCGGCTTCGAACTCGCGCTCTGGTGCGACCTGAGGGTTGCTGCCGAGAATGCCGTTTTCGGCGTGTATAACCGCCGCTGGGGAGTTCCACTCGTCGATGGGGGGACGATCCGCCTGCCTCGTCTCATCGGTCACAGCCACGCGCTTGATTTGATACTCACAGGTCGTGGCGTATCGGGGGAAGAAGCCCACATGATGGGACTTGCTAATCGTCTCGTATCTCCGGGCGAGGCGCTGCAGGCGGCAAGCGCGCTGGCAAACGACCTCGCGCGCTTGCCGCAGCTATGCCTGCGCTCCGATCGTCTCTCCTCCTATGAGCAATGGTCGCTCACCACGGAGGAGGCGCTGCGCAACGAGACCCGGCATGGACTTGAGGTCATCCAGTCGGGAGAGGCTCTGACCGGTGCTCGTCGCTTCGTTGAGGGGCGTGGACGACATGGGAGCACGAGCGATATTTGAAACAGGTCCGGCTTGTTAGCAGACGCCTGGAGTGCTATACTTTTTGGGGACCAGAAAACAGTTGTGTATTTACAAGCAGAGGCCAGTCCCGTTTTGGCTGCTACGATTTGAGCAGCTTGTAGTATCTTGATAAAGTAAAGGGGGAACATATGCTAAAAGCAGAGCGACGAGCCGATGTAGTGTGGGAAGGCGACCTGCTACATGGCAGTGGAACCATAGTCAGCGTGGGGAGCGGCGCACTGGGGGCACTGCCCGTTACGTGGGCTTCGCGCACGGAGAGATCGGATGGCAAGACCAGCCCGGAGGAATTGATGGCCGCGGCTCACGCCGCGTGCTATGCCATGGCATTTTCCCATACATTGGCCCAGGCGGGCACACCCGCGGAGCGGCTGTCAGTGAGCGCTACCTGCACGTTCGAGCAGGTTGAAGGCGGCTTCAAAATCTCAACCATGGATCTCGATGCAAGAGGCAAGGTGCCAGGATTGGACGAAGCAGGCTTTGAAAAGGTGGCCCAGCAGGCCGAGCAAGGCTGCCCGGTTTCTAATGCGCTGCGCAACAATGTCCAGATTCGCGTCAATGCCCACCTGGAGAGCTGACAGCCCGAGGGGAACAGAGAAGGTTATGCTAATGATCCCGGAGAAAGATCAACAAACACTGCGCGACCTCAAGGGACAGCCAGAAAAGGAGCAAGAGTAAGCCTGATGCCGGATTCGGAATACCTGGACCTTTACGACTACCGCCGTCGTGTCTTCGCTATGTACCGGGATCGCAATCAAGCTATCCTGGCGGGCAAAGACCCTGTTGCGGTCTGGCAGCGTTTCTGCAAGGCCAGGGATGAATTGTTCCTGCGCCATCCGCAGTCACCCCTGGATGAAGAACAGCGACGTTCTTTTGAGGGTCTGGACTATTTCCCCTACAATCCTGACCTGCGGTTCGTCGTCGACGTCGATACCAATGTCGAACCAGCGCGTCTAAGTGTAGTCATGGACGCCGAAGGATCGATGGCTATGACCACGGTGGGTCGTGTACATTTCACCGTCGATGGTCAGCAGGTGGCGCTCTCGCTCTACTGGCTCAATATCTATGGCGGCGGATTGTTCCTGCCCTTCCGCGATGCGACCAGCCCGAAGGAGAGTTATGGCGGCGGGCGCTACCTGGTTCAACTACGCTTATAACCCTTCGTGCGCCTACAATATTCGCTGGGTGTGCCCGCTGGCCCCTGCCGGGAACCGCCTCAGTGTGTCAATTCGCGCCGGCGAAGTATTGCGGAAGCGTTCGCTGAGGAGCGTGGCATAAGAACCTATCTCCATAGGGAGTACACTATTAGGATTTCCGACCACTCACTCTCGACATGAACAGTCGGATGGCAGGATTTCTGGACAGGTTATTCCCTGGATCAGGGTCTTGCACGACCGATCAACAGCGCGGGGAGACCGGATTCGTCGACTGAAGAAATACCTTCACTTCCTGCTGTGAATGATGAGGTATAATGATGCTGAGACGATCAAAGCCAGCGTAGAGGCCAGTGGCCCAGGTGTGTCAAGGGTGTGGTGTGCACCGGCAAAAGGAGGTGCTGCATGCGTGAACTCCCGATGGGAACCGTCACCTTGCTCTTCACCGATATCGAGGGCTCGACGCGCCTGCTCCAGCAGGTGGGTGAGCGCTACACTGGCCTCCTGGAAGCGTGCCGCTCCCTCTTGCGTGCCGCGTTCTTCGAATTCCATGGTCACGAGGTCGACACGCAAGGGGATGCGTTCTTCGTGGCCTTTGCGCGCGCCACCGATGCCGTCGCGGCAGCGGTCGCTGGTCAGCGTGCCCTCTGCACCCATGCCTGGCCGGAAGGAATGACGGTACAGGTGCGCATGGGCTTGCACACCGGCGAGCCGCAGCATTCTGCTGAGGGCTACGTCGGCCTGGACGTGCATCGGGCCGCACGCATCATGAGCGCTGGTCACGGCGGACAGGTCTTGCTCTCCCAAACCACGCGCGATCTGGTGGAGCATGCCCTGCCAGAGGGAGTGAGCCTGCGAGAGGTAGGCGCGCACGCTCGGTCTTCGGGAAGCACGAGACCAATCGCCGCTGGAACATTTGAAAAGCTCTCTCCATGAGAAAAAGACACTGCTGCTGCTGGACAACTTTGAGCAGGTGGTGAGTGCAGCCATACAGGTGGCGGACCTGCTTGCCGTTTGCCCACGACTGAAAGTCCTGGTCACCAGTCGGGAGGGGCTGCATGTGCGCGCCGAGCGCGAGTTCCCCGTGCCAGCACTGGCGCTACCGGACACCAAGCGCCTGCCTGATCTTGTCGCGCTCTCACAGTACGAATCGGTGGCGCTCTTTATCGAACGTGCGCAAGCAGTCAAGCCTGATTTCCAGGTGACGAACACCAACGCCCCGGCTGTGGCAGAGATCTGTGTTCGCCTGGATGGACTCCCACTCGCCATCGAGTTGGCAGCGGCGCGCATCAGGCTGTTCCCTCCGCAGCTCTTGCTGACCCGTTTGGGGCAGCGTTTGCCCCTTTTGACCAGCAGCGCACGTGATGTGCCCACCCGCCAACAGACCCTGCGCAAGACGATCCAGTGGAGCTACGACCTGCTTACTGCGGAGGAGCAGCGCTTCTTCCGACGTCTCTCGGTCTTCGTCGGCGGCTGCAGGCTCGAGTCCATTGAGGCCATTTGCAAGGCACTTGGGAACGAAGCAGAACCAATCGTCGATGATCTCACCTCCTTCATCGACAAGAACCTGGTGCGTCAGGCAGCGCAAGAAGGAGCGGAGCCCCGCCTCACGATGCTGGAAACGATCCGTGAGTTCGGGCTGGAGCGCTTGACCGCACACGGTGAGATAGAAACCGCTCAGCAGGCGTTTGCAGCGAACCATGTAGCATTGGCAGAGCAGGCGGAGTCAGAGCTTGAAGGTTTACCGCGAGACGAGTGGTTGGAGCGATTAGAGCAAGAGTACGACAATCTGCGAGCGATCCTCGAGTGGTCGCTGGAACCAGTACAGGACGGGAAGAGTAAACAACGTAGGGAGTTGGGCTTGCGGTTAGCAGGCACACTGCGCGTATTTTGGATCCTTCAAGGACGTCTCGAGGAGGGACGGGGACTCATTGAAAGAGGCTTAACGATAAGGGAGGAAGCTGCCACGGCAGGACAGGCAAAAGCGCTCATCGCCGCCGCCGATCTGGCCTTCGTGCAGGGTAATAAGGCAAAGTGGCGCTCATTGGCGGGGGAGGCCCTGGTACTCTGCCAACGATTGGAAGACCGGACAGGGATCGCGTTCTGTCTGTATCTGCTGGGGATGTATGCCACTGAGAGCGGAAAGTATACCGAGGCCCGTTCCATGCTGGAGGAGAGTGTCGCGCTCCACAGAGGATTGGGTAAGAAGGATCGCCAGGGTTGGTCACTCTGGGCTTTGGCCAATCTGTACAGGACGCAGGGCGAGTACACCGGGGCGCGTACCAGCTATGAGGAAGCCCTGTCGCTCTTCCGAGAGGTTGGGAATAAGAGTGGAGTGGCTGAAATGCTTTTGTTTTTGGGAGGACTCCTTTTTGAGTTCCAGCGGGACCTTGCCGAGGCCCATTCATTCATCAATGAAAGTCTCACGCTTTTAGGAGAACTGCCCCACATCTGGTTTAACCAATGGCTCCTGGCCCTGGCGCTCAGCACCTCAGCAGAGCTAGCGCTCAGTCAAAACAATGTTGACACCGCGCGCCAGCAGGCAGAGGAGGCCCTGGCACCTTGTGGAGAACTCACCAAAGAGCGTAAAGACCTCGTGGGTAGCATGGCCTGGTCGCTCTCCCTGCTTGCGCAAATAGAGGCTCGTCTCGGGAATTATGCTGCGGCACGGAACCACTATAATGAAATACTGACCATCGCAAGAGAAATAGACGACCAATGGAATCTCCCTATTTACGTGAGATGTTTGGCAGAGGTGGTTGCAGCACAGGGAGAGGGCATCTGGGCAGCGCGCCTCCTGGGGGCGGCAGAGACGCTGCGAAACACAGCCGGTGTACCCATGCCACCTGTGTATCGGGTGGGATATGAGCGCGCAGTCGCTACCATAGGCGCTCGTCTGGGTGAGCAGGTGTTCGCTATAGCCAGAGCCGAAGGACGAACCATGACACTCGAGCAAGTCCTCGGCGCGCCAGGACGAGCCACAGCAGTCACCACGGTTTCGGCGGTCCAACCAGCGACACCCCCTGCGAAGCAATCACACACCTATCCATCAGGATTGACCGCTCGCGAGGTGGAGGTGCTGCGCATGGTGGCCCAGGGGCTCTCCGATGCCCAGGTGGCTGAGCGCCTTATCATCAGCCCGCGCACCGTCAACACCCATCTGACCTCCATCTACAACAAGCTGGGGGTTGAGTCACGCACGGCTGCCACACGCTATGCCGTAGACCACCACCTGGTCTGACAGTAAGTCTGACCAATGATAATACCATCGTTATGGTGACTTTAGAATAGCCCGAGGCTTTTCTGATACAGAAGCTGCAAGTAATCGTCAAATATATTGAATGACACCTCTAATGCCAGACTAACCACAGATGAGGAGGGTCTTTTATGCTTCGTGTAAGGACACACACCCGGCTGCTTATCCTGGCCGCATGTATGATGCTGGCTGCTCTGCTGCTGACTCTCGTTCCCACTTATGCTGTCCACGCGGCAAGTGGATTTACCTCGCAGGTTCGCCTGGGCTTCCCTGC
>WNGM01002036.1_pt1 | contig 16285 bp, 10 predicted proteins | sample 5400571 | NCBI WGS metagenome assembly WNGM01 (sample SAMN13153378, study PRJNA577476) | soil metagenome | isolation source: 100 cm soil or saprolite under Garry oak tree replicate 2 | place: USA:California | collected 2016-06-15 | reverse complement strand
TCGAAAATGCCAGCGGTTGGGAGACGTCGCGGCGAACACCATTGTTATCCGGACGCCCAACATCGCCGAACCCGATCTGGATCAATTGCTGGCGGGAAAATTCAATTCACTTTCCCAGTATCCGCATCTTGCCGCACGGTTGCGTCAATTGGTATCCCCCAGCGAGGCCTCAACGGCTCTCCAGGCATTGATCCGCCGCGATGAATTCGAACCAGCCGCCCGCGTCGAATTGTTCGAACAACTTGCCCGGCATTTCCAGGCTAAAGTGGATTTTCCGCCGGAGGCCGGCGATGGCGTCGCGGACGAACAGTATATCCGCAATGTGGTGGACGTGATCTATCGCCCGTCCTACATGGGACATCGGCCTTGACACGACCCTCCTGCGCCGCTCGTGCCTCAAAACTCAAACGCCCAAGGGCTGCGCCCGGATTTAGCTCTCCGGGATGCCGTAATCCTCGATCTTCTTATAGAGGCTCTTGCGCGAGATTCCCAACATCTGGGCTGCTAGGCTCTTATTGCCTTTGCTCTTGGCTAGGGCGTTGATGATCAGTTTTCGCTCGGCCTCTTTCAGAGTGAAGACTTCGTCTCCCAGCATCGAGGCTTTTTTCTGCGGCTGGACAGACTCCACGATACGCTCGGGCAGATCCGTCATCCGGATAATGGGCGACTTTCCATAGGCGAGTAACATCTCAATGAGGTTTTCCAATTCGCGAACATTGCCAGGCCACACATACTTCATCAGGGTATCCATGGCCTGTGGATCGACCCCGGCAACGGTGCTCCCGTAGCTTTTTTGATGCTTCTTTAGGAAATGTTCGACGAGCAGCGGGATGTCATCCGCACGGTCTCGAAGAGCAGGCAAATGGATGGTGATCACGCTCAGCCGGTAATACAGGTCCTTCCGGATGGCTCCCGACTCGAGCGACTCCTCGACCGGCTTATTCGTCGCGGCGATGACGCGCACATCGACCGGAAACTCTCGCGTATCCCCGAGATGGCGAATGCGGCGCTCTTGAAGGACACGCATCAATTTCACTTGAAGGTCGGGGGACATTTCCATGACTTCATCCAGAAAGATCGTGCCCCCGTTGGCTGCGCGAAACAAACCTTCCGAGTCGCTGACCGCGCCGGTGAAAGCGCCTTTCTTATAACCAAACAATTCGCTTTCAATCAGATCTTTCGGCAGCGCGCCACAATTGACAGCGACGAAGGGAGCATCGGATTCGTTTAGCGTCGGGCCCACCGTCCGGCTACTGGAGGAAAGTTCTGGAGGGCCGGCCGGTCCCGCCACGCTGAATGTATTGTAGTGAATGCCGCGTGCGACCAGTTCCTTGCCGGTGCCGCTTTCGCCGGTGATGAGCACTGTCGCGCGATTGCCGCAAGCCGCGGTCATTTTTTCGAGCACGGCCTGCATCAGCTGGCTCTTTCCAATAACGTTCTCGAAACTGTATTTGCCTTGAAGTTCGGCGCGAAGGCGATCGACTTTTTCTTCGAGCTGCTTCTTCTCGAGAGCGCGCTGGATCAGGAGATTCAATTCGTCATGATCGAATGGCTTCTGAATGTAGTGAGCCGCGCCAAGCTGCATCGCCTCGACGGCACTTTTGACGGTGCCGTAGCCCGTCATGACGATGAACTCGATGTGCGGGTATTTGCCCTTGACGGCGCTCAGCAGTTGGATGCCATCCATCTCCGGCATTTGAAGGTCGGCAAGCACAAGGTCGATGTCGCCATTCTGTGCAAGCAGCGAAAGCGCTTCACGCGCGGAGGTTATGGAGCGCGCTTGATAGCCGCGGCGTTCGAGTAGGCGCGCGCACATGGCGCCGTGCTTGGCGTCATCCTCGACGACGAGGATTCGAGCGGAATCAACCAACCGGGACCTCCGCCTTGACGGGTAAATAGACGCGGAACGTCGTTCCCTTTCCCGTCACCGTATCGAATTCGATCGAGCCCATGTGGTTTTCGACAATTTTGTAAGAAATCGAAAGCCCGAGGCCTGTACCTTTGCCGACTTCTTTGGTCGTAAAGAACGGCTCGAAGACGCGGTTTCGGTCGGATTCTTTGATCCCGCAGCCGGTATCGTGTACGTCAATGCGGATGCGATCGAACTCTTCGTTGTAGCTCGTGGAGACGTAGACATCACCGCCCTCGGGCATGCTGTCGGCGGCGTTGTTGGCGAGGTTGAGAACAACTTGCGCAATCTCGTTTTCGTTCACTTTTGTCCGGGGCAGCCTGGAGTCCAAATCCATATGAACCCGGACGTTCTTCATTTCAAAATCGTGCTGAACCAGAGACAGGACTTTGCGAATGATATCGTTAATATCCGCGTTGCTCTTCGCAATGGTTGGACGCCGCGAGAAGTTCAGGAGGTTCTTGACCAGATCGCGGCAGCGTCCTCCCTGTTCAATGATTTCGTCGACGTCCGCAAGATTGGCTGAAGTTCCGGGCTGCTGGGAGAGATCCTCTCGAAGCATCTGTGCGTAGCCGATGATCGTGCCAAGAGGCGTATTCAGCTCGTGAGCAATCCCCGCGGCGAGTTGGCCAACACCCACCATCTTTTCCTGCTGGACCATCGTCTCTTGGGATTCTTTCAATTCACGCGTTCTCTCTTCAACCTTCTTCTCCAGGGTCTGGTACGACTCTTCCAGTTTTGAAGCCATCGAGTTGAACTGTTTGCTGAGGAGCTCGATTTCATCACCCGAGTCAATGCGCAGCCGATTGTCGAGTTGACCTTTCTCAATCACCTCGGCCCCTTTGCGAAGCTGGTCGATGCGGGCTGTGACGCGCTTGGAGAAAAACGATGCGATGGCAATCGCAACGAACAAGGAGATAATCGCCGAAATGATGATGTATATATTGGTACGGCCGCCGGCTTCGGCTTCAATCGCTTGTTGGGAACTGTCGATCGAGTCGATGAACGAGAGAGGCCGGCCCACCCAGATGGCGCCAATGACCTGGTTTTCGTAGTTGCGCAAAGGTTCAAAGAAGCCCATCCTTCGTTCGCCATTGATGCGGACGGTTCTTTGAAGGTACTCGCCCCGGCTGAGGACTCGGTCCGTTTCCGCATCGATCAACGTTCCGGTGGCATTCTGCCCTTTGTTCTCGCCCCGGCTGAGCGTGACGGTGGTGGCAATCCGGACGTCGTCCAGGAAGATCGAAGCCGCATCGCCAAGCAGTTTCGGGACGTCCTGGACAATGGAAAGATCTTTGTTCAAGAGCCGCCCGGCGAGGATGGCGCCGACGATCTTTCCTGAAGAAGTGCGGAGGGGCATCGCTACGGTCATCAGCAAGCCGCGGTCCTCGTACGTATTCGCGGGAACAGGAATACTTGCAGATGACTTGAGGAGTACGGTCGCCTGCTTATCCAGATTCTCTTTGGCCAAAATCTGCGGTGGGAAGGTCTCAAAGGACTGGATCGTATGGGCCGTGAGCGCGTTCAGAATCAAGCGATGGATCGAAGAGACGGGTTTTTGCGGATCGTTGTACTCGCGGATCAGCATGTCGTCGCCGAAAGCGTCGGGATTGTTGGCCCGGAGCAGGGTCCGTCCCTGAATATCGACAATTGTGATCATCGAGAGCTTCGCATCCCGTTGCACCCCGCGGAGCATTTCCGCCAGCCGATGCCGTTCCTCATCGGTTTGTGGCAACCGGTCTCCGATGACGCCGGATTGCGATAGCGCACTGATCGTCGAGGTAATGCCGGAGAAAATGTTCTGAAACTCATTCTTGAAAATGGCAACGTTCGTCCGGGTTTCGCGCTGGCCTTGCTCGGAAACGAACTGTAATCGCACTTCCCCCAGCCGCCGGAAATAGTCGTTCATGATGCCCTTGATAACCAGGCTGAAGAGCAAAACTGTCAGCAACGAGCCCGCGAGAAAGGTATAAACCAGCTTCTTTCGAAGGGAGAGACGGAACGTCATAAGCGTTAAGGCAGGTATTGTACCAAATCGGCGCGAGGAACTTATGCCCCTCCTTGGAAATGCGGAGCATGTCCCACAAGTTCGGTGCTGGACACGGGGGCACTGAAAACAACAACTGAAGAGAAAGCCGAAGTCCCCTCCTTGGCCAAGGAGGGGACTTCGCCTTTCCCGCCGGTTGTCCCAGACGCCCGTGTCCAGCCGACGACCTGTGGGGTAATGCTCAGCCTTGCAAGGAGGGGAATACTACAGCTCAAACAGCCGGATACGCCGCAGCCATACATCCGTCAGGTACAGCAACAGCGCCGCCGCCGTCAGGTAAGGCCAGAGCGGCGTGGGAAGGGCAGTGGTTTCGCCGTTTGGATCGAAGATATCTTCTGCTCTAGGTTGAAAACGGCCCTTCGTCTCCGCGCTGATGGCTCGCAGCAGGTCGGTATTCGGTGGGTAGAAGTGATACTCATCGGGATATGAATACGCAAGAACCCTCGAAGCTCCGCCGCTGTCTTCGCCGACGGCGCGGAATAGATACGAACCCTTTTTCGTCAGTGGGAACTTCGCTTCGTAGGATCCGGGTCCGACCTGGCGAACCAACACCTCAGACACCGACTGGTCCGGGCTGATAACCCGGACCTGCGATTCAAGCTTGTTCCTGAACTGGCCATCCTTTCGAATGGCGTTAATCGTAACCTTCGCTTCGTTTCCGTCACGCACGACACGGAAGTCGAACTCATTGTCGTCACGCCGGCGCATCGTTTCGCGTATAAGCTGCGACCAGAATTTCGGATAGCCTTTCCATCGGAGCCAATCCACGGCCCAGCGGTCTTTCAAGTCGGACGTGAAGGCCACAGTCTTGCCCAGGCCATATTGCCACCGCGCGAGGATCGGATCCTTACGCTTCGATTCGAGCAATACCTCGGATGTGTCTTTCGACTTCGTCGCCACATAACCTAGCAAAGGCGGGGCCGCATTGAAGTCGATGCCTTTGAATGCTTCGACGTTCTTCTTCACCACAGGCTTGAACGATTCCTCGCGAAGCGTCTTTCCGGTAGCAAGCTCGGTCTCTTCCGTAAAGATCTGAGGAACGTTCGTCGGTTCTTCCAGGTAATACGTTCGTCCCTTACCCCAGGTCGCGATGTTAGCAAGCAGTTCGCGATCGGCGCCGTTGCCGACGGCAACCGTGGAAACCGTGATTTTGGCTTCGGCCATCTTCTGAGTCAGACCTTGGAAATCATCCGGCAGCGAACGGCCGTCCGAGAGAAGGATCACGTGTTTAACCTCCGTCGACGATCCGGTGAGCTGGATGAATGCCTCGCGCAGGGCCGGATAAATGTTGGTCTCGCCACCCGCAATGATCGTGCTTATCGCTTGAATGATTTGGGTTCTGTTTGACACGCTCTGAAGGCGCACAGGCCAATAGAAGTTATAGTCGAATGCGACAACGCCAAAGCGATCCTCATCCTTCAAGAGCAGAAGTGGAGCTTTCGTGGCTTCCTTCGCCAGCTCGATCTTCTGCCCGCCCATACTTCCGGATTTGTCGAGGACGACAATCATCGCCACCGACTCGGGCTTCTCTTTCTTTGCCTCAAATGTCACGGGGAGGACTTCTTCAATTATCGTCTTGGAATATCCGCCTTCACCGTAGTTGTTCTCGCCGCCCGCAAGGATGAACCCACCGCCAAGGTCGCGAACATACGTGGCCATCGTGCGCATTTGCTGATCGTTGAGGGTGTTTCTAGCCACGTCACTGAGCACGACCGCATCGTATGCATCCAGCACTTCTATGTTCAGGGGAATGGCGTTCGAGGGGACTGTGGTTACCGAGAACCCTTCCGCTTTCAGCGCTGCTTCCAGGTATCGCGCACTCTGGGGATGCCCTTCTACATAGAGTATTTTCGGACGGCCCTGTACGACGATCGATGTACGGAACTTGTTGTTGTCGGGAAATGGATCCCGCGCGGCCTTCACTTCGGCTTCGAGGGTGACCGGACCAGCTTCGTCCTTGATGCTTCCCTCGAAGGCCACGCGATTGAGGCCGCGAATCAATTGGACCTTTCGAGAGCCAAGCGTCTTATCACCATACTTCACCTCGACTTCGGCCGAGGTATCCACCTGGCTGTACACATGAGCTTCGAGCGGAAACAGTTCCTCGGCTGTTATTTCGGAGGGAGCCATGATGGCTTCAACCCAGACGTCACGATTCGTTCGGGCTTCAGTGGGCACCGCGTAAACGTGCACGCCTTCCAGCTTCAGCCGTGAAAGTAGGTCCATCATGTGCCCGGAATTTTCATTTCCATCACTGATGAGCACAAGACGTTTCAAATGATGCGGTGCAAAACTGCGGATCGCCGTATCGATCGCACCTTCGATATCGGTAGCACTCTGGTCGATGGGAGCCCTTTCGCCCTGGGCCAGGGCGGCCTGCGGCTGGGTGAGCGTCACATTGACTTTCTTAAGCTGATCCAGGCTCTCGAAAACCGTCGAATTTGCTGCAAACGGAATAAACCGCGCTTGCTGCGGCCGGCCGGCATCGTTGGTTCGCTGAATCCACTCCATTGCGGCTTGGATGCCCGGAGGAGAAACGCTTTGAGAAACATCGAGCAAATATGCGACCGACAGCCATACGCCGGAGCGGTAGATGACCGGCTGCATCAGCGCGAGAGCCAGCAGTGTCACTATCGACGAGCGCACCGTTGCCGACAGTTGGAGGTGCTTTGCGGTCAGATCCGCGAGCGTCTTCCGCTGGACCCACCAGAGGTAGGGAATGGCCAGCAGGAGCAGCAGCGGCCAATAGGTGTCGAACGTCAGTCGCATATTCAATTTGGAACAAAAGACGGAGGCTGGAGACCCTCACCCGCCGCTTCGCGGCACCCTCTCCCAAAGGGAGAGGGACACCTGGCCGGATCTATCCCTCTCCCCTTGGGAGAGGGAGCCGCGAAGCGGCGGGTGAGGGTTTCGGGGTTTGCCCCATTCTCTCACAACGTAATTCTCCGGTGATATGTAAACCACTCCACACTGATGAGCACTACGGCCGCCAGCAGCATGTAGAACCACAATTCACGGCTCAACCAATAGCGCGGACCGGCCGCGAGTTTATCGTCTTTGAATACGGATCGATTCACGTCCGAAAATGCTCGATTCGCGAGATTCACCGCGACATGAACGCGAGCATCGCCCTGTGTAGCTGCGTAGAGTCCTGGCTCGTTTGCTTCGAAGACGGTTTTGCCGAGTTGTTGTTCGGATGGAATGGTCTTTCCGTCAATCGTTCGAATCTGTGCGTCGGCGAGCGGAACTTCCACGTTTCCAGGCGACCCGCGCAATGCGAGTTGTTCGCGGTTGAACCACGCCAGGACGTTTTCGACGAAAACAGGAAATCCAACGTGGAATGGGAAATCCGATTGGTCCAAATCAAACGTGAGCATCACCCACTTTGGTTTTTCCGAAGCCACGATCAAAGGTGTCTGCTTCGAGGCGGCGATTACGGTCAAGTTTGCAGGGTCGATGCGGGTAGCACGTTCAATGGAAACATCGTGGACGGAAACGTACTGCATGACGGGGTGGTTTTCCGACCACGTCGTGATTTCCGGCTTTCGGACCTCGCCAGTGGCGGGTCTCAACCAGGAAGCCGCCGGCGCCCCAATGATCAGGGCGGGCCGCAGGGGCGGCGTGGACGGAGCGAAGCGGTCGAAAATGTAGGCGTCGATGTTTGGCGACTCTCGATAATTGGCGGGGTCTGTTTTTAGCAACTCGACGTAGTTGTCCAGTTTCAACAAGGTCTCGAGATAATTGTTTCCACGGGTCACGAGAAGCGTGCGGGTCCTTCGTTTTGTGGGAAGGTAAGCGAAAGCCAAGTCATCAATGGAAAGCGCGTCGTCTTTCGACTGAATCGAGGCCCGGACGCCGCCGCCCCCGAAGCTCGACAGATCGAACGCCTCTTTGAATACTTCGTTTCTTGGCAGTCGAACGGTTCTGGTGATCCGCTGTCCGCCCGTTCCGCTGATGGTGATCCCGACCTCGGCCGGCTTTCCGAAATTCTGAACCTCGAGATACGCCTCATATCCCAATGGAGTTGATGGCATCGACCGGATTTCGAACGCGGTGATTCCCACGTTTTCGGCCTGCTCGAAAACCGAAACGCGTCTGACGAAGCGTGGGAGGTCGTGAAACGCCACTCCATCCGAGACAAAAAAGACCTGAGAATCGCCACCGTCCACTTTAGGAAACTGCGGTGCCGCACTTCGCGGCGACATCTGCCCGATCAGCCTGCGCGCTTCGCCGCGGTCGGTGGTGAATGCCGATGCTGTTTCGCCGGATGTGTCGACGACGCGAAACTCCGTGGTCGGGCCGCCCGTGTTGAGCAGGGCTCGGGCTCTATCGCCGGCGTGTTGCCATCGCGTTCGGCCGTCAGCGGTGTGAGTGTTCATCGTAGGCGACGTATCCAAAACGATCACAACCCGCTCGTTCTTGCCCGTGAGCGACTCAATCTCCGGGCGGGCCAGAGACACCGCAATCAGCAGTGCGATCGTAATCGCGACAAGGATCGAAATGACCTTCCGCAATTTCTCCCAGAGCGAATGTGATTGTCGCTCATCCAATACGCGCCGCCACAATATGGACGAAGAAACCAACACACGGCGATGACGCAGCTTAAGGAAATACAGCGCGATTATCGTTGCGGCCGTCAAGGCGGCCAGCAATGCGGTTTGTAAAGGACTCAGTGCAAGGAACGTCATTTCAAGAACCTGCCTTGCCGGAAAACTTTCAAGACCAGCTCTTCGAATGGAAAGTCCGTCGCAGTTCTTACATACCCGAGCTGATACTTGCCACAATAACTCTCGATAGCTTCACAATACCGCAAGAACTCGGCGCGATAAGCCGAGAGCAACGACGGAGTGATCGTGATTTCGCGGCTGACCTGGCTCTCGGAGTCTACGAGCACGAGTTCTCCTTTCAATGGCGGATCAATTTCCTCATGACTTGCAATGTGGATGACGAAGATGTCGTGCCGAAAATGCCGCAGAATGTCCAACGCGCTTTCGAATCCGTGCTGATCGAAGTAATCGGAAATCACGACAGCAAGCCCACGCCGGCGCTTCTCGGTGCAATAGGTCTTGAATGACTCTTTGGCGTTCGTCTCGCCGCTGGCAACGATATCGGTGAGGAACCGAAAAATCTTAAAGATCCGGCCTTTGCCGCGCTGGGGCGGAAGCTCCCCCTTGACGCCATCCGCAAAGGAAATCACATTGACCCGGTCCAGATTCGCCAGCCCGATGTAGCACAGGGCTGCGGCCACCCGCCGCGTATAGTCCAACTTTGTGGGGTTGCCGTAATTCATCGACTGGCTGCTGTCGACGAAGAAATATATCGGCAGATCTTCTTCCTCTTCAAACAGCTTCAAGATCAGCCGGTTCAGCCGAAGGTACGCCTTCCAGTCGAGATGTCGAAAGTCGTCACCCGCCACATACGCACGGTAGTCCGCAAACTCCAGTCCGGTGCCACGCTTCCGCGTCCGGCGCTCAGCCCTCAACTGTCCGGCAAACAGGCGCTTTGAGATGATATTGAGGTACTCGAGCTTCTTGAGGAACTCGTCGTCGAAAAGCGTGACATTGGCCGTGGTGGTGGACATAAGAATTAATTGGGATTTCGGATTGCGGATTTCGGATTTGGAGAACCTGCTTGCTTGTGCGGTTCCCCAAATCCGAAATCCGCAATCCGCAATCCGAAATCCCTAACTTGGTTCCGGCGTACTCTCCAGGATTCCCTTGATGATGGTGTCGGTATCCACCCGTTCGGCCTCGCCTTCAAAGTTGAGAAGTATTCGGTGACGAAGGGCCCCGTACGCCACCGCCCGGACATCGTCGCACGAGACATGCACGCGATTCTTGAGCAGGGCGCGTATTTTCCCGCCGATCACCAGTGCTTGGGCACCGCGCGGGCTGGATCCATACCTCACGTATTTATACGTCATTGGAAGGGCATAGGGAGGCCGGGGGTGTGTCGCTAATGTGATCCGGATCGCATAGTCCTGTACCGGCCGGGCGATCGGAACCGCGCGCACGGTTTTCCGCATCTCGAGGACTTCGCCCTGGCCGAGAACGCGATTGACTTCAGGTTCTTTGTTCTTGGTTGTTCGATTCAAAATGGTGTGAAGGCTGTCCTTGGTGGGGTAATCCACCTTCAGCTTCAAGAAGAACCTGTCGAGCTGCGCTTCAGGCAGTGGGTATGTGCCTTCCATTTCGAGTGGATTCTGTGTGGCCAGCACGAAGAACGGTGAGTCCAATTTGTGAGTCCGTTTGCCTACCGTGACGCTTCTCTCTTCCATCGCTTCCAGCAGCGCGGACTGAGTCTTCGGGGTTGCCCGGTTCACTTCGTCAGCCAGCACGATATTGGAAAAGATCGGGCCGGGTTGGAACTCCAGGAACTTTTCGCCCATGGCGTCTTCCTGAACGACGTTGGTACCCGTGATGTCGGCAGGCATCAGGTCGGGTGTGAATTGGATTCGGGAAAACTTCAGCCGCATCACGTCGCTCAAGGTTGAAACCAGCTTCGTCTTTCCCAATCCGGGCACGCCTTCCAGCAGGACATGGCCGCCGGCAAGCATGCTCATGATGACGCCGTCGATGATTTCCCCATAACCTACGATGACCTTTGAGACCTCTTCCCGGACACGCTTGAACTGCTCCTGAAAGGTTTCTACCTGTTGATCGATTGCCGTGCCCATTAAGCTCTCACTTCTTGTCCGTTGGCGTCGGGCCCACCGGCCGGCTACCAGAGGAATTCTGTGGGTGACCGGCCGGTCCCCCGCCGCCCTCGGTTGGCCGTATCGCCTGAAAATAATTTTTGATCAGCGGACGATATTCCCAGGGAATGCGATCCTGATTCAATAGATCTTTCTGAGCAGGGCTTAATTCGGACTTCACGTTGCGATAATCCAGCCGTGAGCGCTCCTGCTTGCTCGCTTCCTCGATGTCTTCCGGTTTCGTTCCTTGATCCTTCATGCCCGCCAACTTTTCGGCTTGAAGCTTCACGTCAAGCTCGGTCGGCGCGCCTTCCCGCGGTGCATTGCCCCCGCGTTGTCCCGACGGCATCAGACCGCTACCTTCGTTGCTTCCGGGCTGGGCGGCGCCCCCTTCGCCGGGCTGTCGAGAGAGCTGGTCGGCCTGCCCTTCCTCTCCCAAAGAAGATTGCTGGCTTGAACCCTCGGAGTCTCCTTGTTCTGCTTGACCTTTCTCCCCTTGCGCGCTTTGGGGCTGTCCTTGTTGCTGGTCTTTTCGCGACTGCTGTCCATTTTGCTGGCGCTGGCGGAGCGATTGTTCAAGGCTTTGAAGCTGCTGGCTGGCCAGGTTCTTCAACTGCTGGGCTTGCATCTTCTGCTCAAGCTTTTCCAGCTCTTGCGCAGCCTGCTGAAGAGCATCCTGAGCATCTTGCTGATCGCGGTTTTTAAGATTTTCGGCGGCTTCTTGTAGGTCTTTTGTCAAATCCTCAAGTCCCGGGCGTGAATTTTCGGAGGCTTGCTGCAGGCTTTGTTCAAGCTCCTTCGATGACTCATTCTTTTGCAACTGCTCAGCGAGCTTCCTCAGTTCATCGGCAGCAATCTGGAGCTTTTTTTCCATGAGGGCGTTAGCTGTAGGCCTTGTTTTTTCGGATTGCTGGAGATCCTTGGCGATTTCCTCCAGGCCGTCGTTAATGCTTCCCAGATCGAGATTGCCTTCACCGAGTTGGTTCTGGATGTCCTCGAGCAGCTCGGCCGCCTGCGAGGGGTCGATCTTGCCTTCCACCAATTTCTGGATGATGTCCTCGAGACGCTTTGCCAACTCGGATTGCTGTAGCTTTTCGGCTCTCATCAGCAGCTCTTTGGTCAGTTCGAGGATCGCCTGCTCTTTATCGGTGAGATTGAATGCCGGCGCAGCCTGGAGCGTCAGCCAGTTATGGTTCCAGGAGAGCGGGACAAAATTCAAAGCCACGAACACCAGGATCATCGCGACGGCGAGATACGATGTTCTTGGGACGTTCCGAGGATAAAGCCGATCGAGATTTATCGCTTGCGCATCCCTCGCCGCGCGCCGGATCTGCGTATCCACCCATTCCGACGATCGTGGATTATTGATGAACCAAAGAGCGGTCTTGATTTCGTCATGGAGCTCCGCTTTTGTGTCGACCGAAGCGGCAGCCTGACCGATGGTTCCCTTCTGCAAAAGACGCCACACCAGGTAAGCACCGAAACCAACGGTCCAAAGAGTGAAGAGGATGGTCAGAGTTCTCGCTCGAAATGGAGAGAACAAATCCCAGGCCTTCAAACCAAGGGGAAAGATGAAAAACAGGGTTGAGCCAAAGGTGAGTTCCCGGAATAATCGATTCGTCCGAATTCGCCGCTCGACTCGCTTCAGCCACGCAATGATGATCTCTCTATCCGACATTAAATGAACGGCTCTTTCCTGGCATTGAAATCCGGTACGCCTACCATACCCTAGGTAGGCGCGGTAAGCAAAGGTGGAATTCGGTGTCACCGCAATACAAGTCCTTCACTCACCTACGGGTTGTATCGGGTCAGACGTAAAGAAACCGGGCGACTATGCCGAGGGCGCGTCCCTCTCCCTCTGGGAGCACTAGTGTCCAAATTTAGCCGAAATGGGGGCTCGTGTCCTTCTCCCTCTGGGAGAAGGTGGCCCGAAGGGCCGGATGAGGGTGCATTTCCTGCCCTCACCCGGCGCTTCGCGCCACCCTCTCCCAAAAGGGAGAGGGACATGCCCGAAACAGGTTTCCAAATAGAGAATCCCATGAAACCCGCATCAATCCTGCTTCTGGAGCGAACCGCATCTGGGAGAGGGACTTGGCTGTGGATAGTCAAAAGCCAGTGAGAAATCCGGGCTAGGCCCGCTGAAGCAAGGGGCGGAGATCGCGAACGTTCTTCACGTTCTCCAGGTCGAAGACTCTTTCGATAAGCTTCGCGCAGGTGGCGGCGCCGATAACCGGCGTCATCAGATCGCGGGATTTCGTGATGATTTCCTCGCGGGTCATCGGATTGTCGGCAGTGCCTCGCACAGCCTCAACGTGCTCGGTAAGACGCTGACCGTCCGCGAGTACAATTTCTACGATTCCCTCGCGCCGGGGCAGGCGGCGCTCGAGTTCCTCGTCGGGAATGAGTTGAACCTTTGCGCGCTGGCGGAGGATTGCCGGGTCTTGCATACGCGCCGTTTCATGTGCGGAACGGAAAGAGACGGTCTTATCGACGAGCATCACCGCCACCAGATGCTGGAGGCTGATATCCGGTATTTCCCGATTGTTCACAATGCCAGCCTCGTTCGTTGCGACCCGCACGATCACCTGCTTGACCTGTTCCGGTTCGAAGCGGTTCCGCTTCAGCAGGTTCTCCAATGCATCAAGCACCGCCTGGATGGGCGCGCCGACCGTCCATTTCTTGAAACTGGTCCGTGTGACTTCGTACCGCTCGCCGAGCTTTTCAACGAGTAGCTCAGGTTTGTTCATGGGTCCGAAAGCTTGAAAGAAGTTGTCGGCTCCCGACAGGACGTCATCGACTCCGGTAGCGCCCGCCTGAACCAACAACGCAGCCGTTACACCACCGCGGGCCGGCATGCCGCCGAAATCGAAAGCCTTCTCGATATGGTCTGTGTCCCGCTGCCACGAAGCCAGACCCGAAGCCTGCTGTGCCGTAAAGGAGAGGAGCCAGCGCATCTGCTGGGCGTTGAGATTCGCCGAGCAGCCTGCAGCGGCCGCGGAGCCGAATATCCCGGAGATGGCGTGAGTGCTCCTGTGGCTCGCGACCATGTAAGGCAACCTGCCCAACGTGATCGTCACGCGCGGCCCAATGTCGTAGCCGAGCGCCACGGCGCGCAGGAAACGCATGCCGTCGGTGCCGAATTGCTCTCCGGTGGCCAGCGCGGCGGGCACAACCGAGCACCCCGGATGCGATTGGGAGAACGAATGCGTGTCATCGGTCTCGTCGGAGTGAGCAAGCATTCCATTCGCAAGCGCGGCCTCGATGGGACCACACACCACATTCGAGCCAACCACGGTCGCAACCTTCTCGCCCTTGTAGACGCGCGCGAACTGGATCGCGAAACGTCCAGGCGGAAGTTCGGAACCCGAAAGCATCGCCGCCACAGTGTCGAGGATTACATGCTTGGTCTTCTCGACGGCCTCTTGCGGAAGTTTGCGGCTGGCCGCCTCGCTCATATAAGTACTGAGCGTCGTCATGATCTCGCTGGTGGGCGGCGTCACGCTTTCCGCTCTAGTCGGAAATGCCGCGGACGCCAGGACCGCGCCCGCACACTGCAACATTTCACGCCGCGTGAGGACGATCGCGTTCTTTTCCGGCGGCATCTTGTCGTGCTGATCATCTTGCATGGAGTTTTTCCCCGTCATGTTTATGAACGCGGGCTAAAGCCCGCGACTACAAACCGCTCCCAACGTGTCGGCAAGTCTGTAGTCGCGGGCTTTAGCCCGCGTTCCGTCAAACCGACCACCGATCAAGTTGCGGTCTTTATACAACGAGTCGCGAGAAGTCGCAAAGCAAATGCAGATACTGCTGGATCAGCGTTCGCTGGAGCTCCGGACTGTGGTAAGAGGGACCTGGGCCAGGATCTTCAAACCATAGGCTTCGAGCGCAACAAGTTTGCGGGGGTGGTTGGTGAGAATGCGCATGGAGTGGATGTTCAGGGCTGCGAGTATCTGCGCGCCGATACCATATTCGCGCTGTTCGCCGCGGAGTCCGATTGTCTCGTTCGGGTCAAATCCGTGTTTGCCGTGATATTCCAACAGAGCGGTGGAAGGCCGCAAACGTACCATTTCATGGAGATACAGAAGAACGCCGCGGCCTTCGGCGGCAATCATTTCCATGGCGCAATCCATCTGTTCGTGGCAGTGGCAAGCAAGCGAGTCGAAGACATGTCCGGTCAGGCAATGCGTCTGAACGCGGACCAGGACGTCTTCGCCGTTTTCGATACTGCCTCGAACCAGGGCGATGTGGCTTTGCTGGTCCAGAATACTTTCAAACACGATCATGCGAAAATTGCCATGGGGCGTCGGTAACGTTGTCTCTCCAACCTTGTGAACAAAACGCTCCGTGCGAAGCCGGTATCGGATGAGATCGGCCACGGTGATCATCTTCAAATTGTGCTGCTCAGCGAATTCGACGAGATCCGGCACGCGTGCCATGGTGCCGTCTTCTTTCATGATTTCGCATATGACGCCGGCCGGCGTGAGCTCGGCGATCCCCGCGAGATCCACGGAGGCTTCGGTCTGCCCGGCGCGCACCAGCACGCCTCCGTCGCATGCGCGAAGCGGAAAAACGTGACCCGGCCGGGCCAGATCGTTGGATTTGGTTTTCGGATCGATGGCGGTCAGGATCGTTTGTGCCCGATCGAACGCGGATATTCCGGTGGAGACATTGCTGCGGGCTTCGATCGACACGCAGAAGGCTGTCCCGTATGGAGACGTATTGCTGTGATCGGAGACCATCAGCGGAATGTGTAACTCGTCCAGCCGCTGGCCCGTCATTGCCAGGCAAATCAAACCGCGGCCATACGTCGCCATGAAATTGATGGCCTCCGGTGTGACCTTCTCGGCGGCGACCATCAAGTCGCCTTCGTTTTCGCGGTCCTCATCATCGACGATGATGACCATCCGGCCTTCCTGAATTTCGCTGATGGCTTCTTCAATCTGTGCGAATGGCATAGGGCTCGATCATTTTCTCCACATACTTTGCCAGGACATCAAACTCGATGTTCACTAGGTCGCCGGGCTTGGCGGTCTTCAGGTTCGTATTCTCGAACGTCTGCGGGATTATTGCGACTGAAAAAACGTTGGGACCTTGAAGGGACGCGACCGTCAGGCTGATCCCGTCCACCGCAATGGAGCCCTTCTCAACGATATAGTGCGATCCGCGTTCGGGATATTCGACTCGAAGATCCCACGCGTCACCCGTCCGGTCAAAGCCGCGGATACGGCCGAGGCCATCGACGTGGCCCTGCACGATGTGCCCGCCGAACCGGGAATCGCCGCGCATCGGGCGCTCGAGATTCACAATCGCGCCCTTGCTCAGCCTTCCCAGACTGGTTCGATCGAGAGTCTCCCGCGACATCTCGGCGGAGAAGCTCGTCTCGTTAACGGACCGGGCTGTGAGACATACGCCGTTAACGGCGATGCTGGACCCCACACGGAGATCATCCATTACCGTGCGGCCCTGCACGCGAATGGTGCGGAAATCACCGGCGCCGCTGACCGCGATGATTTCACCGATCTCTTCGATCATCCCTGTGAACATAGGCTGTTAAGACAATATCCGGACCTGCGCTCGTGACGGTCCAGTCTCTCAGCGCGATCGCCTCGGATAAGGCGCCAATGCCTTCCCCGCC
>WNGM01003304.1_pt1 | contig 16305 bp, 17 predicted proteins | sample 5400571 | NCBI WGS metagenome assembly WNGM01 (sample SAMN13153378, study PRJNA577476) | soil metagenome | isolation source: 100 cm soil or saprolite under Garry oak tree replicate 2 | place: USA:California | collected 2016-06-15 | reverse complement strand
GTCTCCAATGTGCTGACGTCACCGATTGGCTCACCAAGTTCCTTGGCTCGGACGAGACGCCGCATAATCTTGCCGGAGCGCGTTTTGGGCAGGCTCGGCACGAACTCAAGCTCGTCCGGTGTAGCTAGCGCGCCAACAACCGCGCGCACGTGTTGTTTTAGCTCTTTTGCCAAGCCGTCGGAAGGCTCGACACCATTTTTGAGGATAACAAACACTTTGACACGCTCGCCTTTTACCTCGTCTGGCTTGCCGATGGCCGCTGCTTCTGCAACAACTGGGTGGCTCACCAGGCTCGATTCGATTTCCATCGAACCCAGGCGGTGACCACTGACCTTGATCACATCATCCACGCGACCCTGAATACGGGTATAGCCGTCACTGTCCAGCGTCGCAGCATCGCCAGCGAAGTACACATCCTCGATGGTGTTCCAATAGGTCTCGTAACGAGCTGGATCGCCAAAGATCGTGCGCATCTGGGCAGGCCATGGCTGGCGTACGATCAAAAATCCACCCTTGCCCTTGCCAACGCTGTTGCCGTTCTTGTCTACGACATCAGCCTCGATCGCTGGCAGCGGGCGGCTTGCGCTGCCTGGCTTGAGCGGCAGAACCGGGGTCGGGCTGATCATGATGGCCCCCGTCTCCGTCTGCCACCAGGTATCCATAATCGGCAGTTCGTTGCGCCCGATGTTCTTGTAATACCACATCCAGGCTTCAGGGTTGATCGGCTCGCCCACCGAACCGAGCAGGCGCAAGCTTGACAGGTCGTGCCTGCTGGGCAATTCCTCACCAAAGCGCATCAGGCTGCGAATCGCGGTCGGAGCCGTGTAGAGGATCGACACCTGGTACTTGTCGACAATACTCCACCACCTGTCAGCGGCAGGATAGGTCGGAATGCCCTCGAACAGCACACTGGTCGCGGCGTTCATCAATGGGCCGTAAATGCCATAGCTATGGCCGGTCACCCAACCCACATCGGCGGTACACCAAAACACGTCGCTTGGTTTGATATCAAACACAAACTTGGTGGTGGCATAGGTTCCCACTGCGTAGCCGCCCTGGACGTGTACTACCCCCTTTGGCTTGCCCGTACTGCCGCTGGTATACAGGATGAAGAGCATATCCTCGCTGTCCATCGGCTCACAGGGCACGACGGTATTTCTGGGAATATCTTTCAGCAGGTCGTCCAGGTACACATCGCGTCCCTGCTTCATGGGTAGGTCCTTCCCGGTCCGTCGAACGACGATCATTTTTTCCACCGAGGGCGTCTCCGCGACGGCCTCATCCGCCATTTGCTTGAGTTCGATGGTTCTGCCGCCACGATAGCTGCCATCGGCGGTGATGACCACTTTAGCACGACTGTCATTGATGCGATCACGCAGAGCACTGGCCGCAAAGCCGCCAAACACGACGGTATGCACCGCTCCCAGGCGGGCCACTGCCAATACCGCCGCCACGATCTCGGGGATGAGGGGTAAATAGATGGCCACGTGGTCACCCTTCGTCACACCCAGGTTTTGCAGGCCCTTGGCCAGTCGGTTCGTCATCACGTACAACTCTTTGTACGTGATCAGGCGGATCGCGCCGTCATCGCCCTCCCAGTAGTACGCGACTTTAGAACGCGTGGGCGTTTGCACATGCCGGTCCAGGCAGTTGTAAACGATGTTAAACTTTCCACCTGCAAACCACTTGAAGAAGGGCTTGTTCGTCCATTCAAAGGTGGTCTGCCAGGGTTCAAACCAGTGCAGTTCCTTTGCTTGATCATCCCAATACTCATAGCGATGCGCCAACGACCACTGGTAAAAGTCCTCGTAGTTATCGAAGCCTTTGGACTTCATATATGCGGTAATATTGGCGGTGTTCACTACGTCGCCGGACGGTACAAACACACGATCTTCTACCAAAATAGTGTCGGTGTTCTCAAAAGCAAGATTGGAACTCATACCTGCTGATTCTCCTTCCAAATCACTACTCATGTTAGTCCCTTCCCATGGTCTGATGTAATCAATGGTGTTGTTCTCATCTTGTATTGTATACCGAAGATGAGAACACCCGACAGGAAGGTTATGGACAACAAGCAAAAATGCTCTCATTTTACCCTTGACAATCTTTGCATATAAGTGTAAAATGCATATAGATGCTTTTATCGAACAACCGCCATACCTGTGAACTATCGCAGGAGTTACGAGAAAGGAAAGAAGATCATGACAGACACGAAGGCCAGCGAGGCCACCAAAAAGTTGATTGGTTCCGTTCAGGAGACAAGCAAGGCTATTGCAGATACAGTTGTCGCTTCCCAGGAGCGCAACCTGGCATTTGCCCAGAGTGTGCTTGAGAACAGCATCGAGGTGCTGAGGAGCCACGCTGAGAGCAGTCGTACTCTGATACAGGAGTTAGTAGAGCAAGCTAAGAAGCAGCAGGTGGCTCCAGAGGGACTCCAGGCAGTCGTGGACAGTGCTATCGCCGCCCAGGAGCGCAATGCGAAGCTCGCCCAAGGCATCCTTGAGAATGGCATCGAAGTGCTGAAGAGCCAGGTAGGAGTGACTCACTCGCTGATGCAGGAGCTGGGACAGCAGTATCAGAAACAGCAAGAGGCTTTCCAGGCGCTGTCCCAGCAGTCAATGGAGGCCTACAGAGATTTTCTCTTCGCCCCCCTGACATTCTTTCAGAAGGCCGTCGATGCTGCTGAGGTTGCTACGCGGGAGGGAATGAAGAACTTCCAGCAGATGAGCCAACAGGGGATGGAGCAGTTCCAGAAGGCAACCCGGCAGGCTGCATCCGCGACAGAGAAGACGGCACGCTCTCCTCACAACACGACATCCAAGACCGCCAACTAAGCAGTCCTGGAGCGATGACCAGGGGGTTGGAGCTGAGGCGCCGACCCCTTTCTTCGCGTCATGTACCCACCTGTTATCATTGACAATGGCTGGTGTATAAATGTAAAATGCATATAGATGCATTCGACAACTCATGGGAACATAGACGTAACTAGATGTATATTAGGTGCGATATGGCGGAATTGAACAGCGACGACGAATCACAAAATGCCTCAACCGATGCCTGGTCAAAGAACTGGCTCGTCCCCGTTCTCCTTTTAATGCTGCGGGAGTGGAGTTCCTACGGCTATGAATTGATGGAGAAGATGGCAACCTTTGGATTGAATGCGATGAACCCGGGCACATTCTACCGGACTTTGCGGCAGATGGAGAAAGATGGGGTGGTCAGCTCGTGCTGGGATACTTCGGAAGGAGGGCCAGCTCGCCGCATGTACTCGATCACAGAGGCGGGTGAAGCCTACTTGAAGTATTGGGCGGATTCTCTGAATCAATACCAGAAGATGATGGATACTTTTTTCCGGCTCTACACCGGTCGCTCCAAGCGGGAAGACAAGAAGGAGTAGTTATCAGGAGTCCTGTTATCAATACTTGATACAGGTGAGAGTGACACCGAAGTCCAGGAAAGGGGTCCTTATTACCATGCCAGAAGACAACAAGAAACAAGAGCCTGCAGATCCAATGGAAGTATGGGAACAATGGTACGAAACGACGTATGATGCATGGAAGAACAGTATCAATGGGAGCAAGGAAAGCTTTGTTGATCCCTTGGGTCTGTATAGCTCATGGCTGAAAGGAACAGCCCAGGAGCAGTTCAAAGCTGGCGCTGCCGGGCTGATGGATCCACAAGAGGCATGGAAGCACTGGTTTGAGGCGACAACAGACGTCTGGAAAAGGGCACCCAAACCGGGAGCAGACCCGCTGGGACTGACGACGCAGTGGCTGGAGATGATGGAGGAAGCACGTGCGAAGCTGTCGGCAGGTGGAGCTGTGCCGGCTGATCCATTTACCTTCTTGAAACAGTGGTATGATGCCACCAATGAAACATGGTCGAAGGCTGTCGGGGACATGATCGGAACTGAAAAGTTCATGGAAATGGGCAGCCAGTTCCTGGAAAGCTATGCCAGCTTCACCCGCATGTTCAGCCGGGCCAGCGAAGCGTATTTTAGCCGCCTGCAGCTTGCCACGCGCTCGGATATTGCCAGGGTGGCAGAGCTTGTCGTCAATCTGGAAGATAAGGTGGATCGACTCGACAACGAGTTCGAGGACTTCGAAGATAGATATATGCAAATGACAGCAGGAGAGGTCACCAGTGGATTATCAGGTCGGCTGGAACGCGTTGAAGGCAACGTAGCGGCGCTTCCCGCGGCTGTAGAGAGCCTGGAAAAACACCTGGAGAGGGTAGAGAGCAAGCTGGATAAACTCCTCGAGGCGCTGGAGAAGCCTGGACGCGAGGAGCCTGCAAAAGCGGTCAGGCGAGCACCTGCAACTCGTAGCAGGGCACAGCAGCCTAAACCGCCAGCCAAGAAACAATAGGTTCGGTAGAGGCTGAGTCATAGAGAGATACCAAGACGCCACAACATCCCATTGTGCACCAAGGAGGGCTACATGAGCAACGATAATTCGCTCTCAACCGATTTCGAAAGCGCTTTCAAGAAATACAGAACAGGCATGCAGATCATCCTGGAAGGAGCACAAGCTGAGACGGGCCAGACGCCTAAAGAGGTTGTCTGGACCAAGAACAAGGCCAGGCTCTACCATTACGAACCGGTGGCGAAGGATGTGTATCCAGTGCCGCTGCTGCTAGTCTATGCACTTATCAACCGGCCCTACGTGCTGGACCTGATGCCTGGCAATAGCCTGGTAGAGTTTCTCGCCGGCAAGGGGTTCGACGTCTATATGCTTGACTGGGGCACACCGGGCGATGAGGATAAGAACCTCTCCTTTGACAACTACGTGCTGGACTACATGCCCCAGGCCATCAGAAAGCTGCTGCGCCATGCTCATGCTGAAGAATACACCCTGATGGGATATTGCATGGGGGGAACGATGTCCGCAATGTATGCCGCGCTCTTCCCTGAAAAGCCGCTCAGAAATCTCATGCTTCTCACGGCTCCCATCGATTTTACACCGGACGACATAGGGCTTTTTGGCCTATGGACGAGTGAAAAGTATTTTAACCCTGATCGCATCGTAGAGGCCTTCGGCAACGTCCCTGGTGATCTGATCGATACTGGCAACCGCCTGGTCAAGCCCGTGACCAACTATGTCGGCTCCTATGTGACGATGTGGGATCGCATCATGCAGGGTAAGTCGATGGACACCTGGCTGGCGATGAACAAGTGGGTCAACGATGGAATTCCGTTCCCCGGCGCGGCATTCCGCCAGTGGATTCGCGAATTTTACCAGCAGAACAAGCTGGTGAAAGGCGAAATCAAGCTGCGTGGGCGCAGGGTAGATCTCTCACAGATTACCTGTTCGCTGCTCAGTATTGCAGGGAAAAAAGATCATATCTGCACGCTGCCCCAGGCCGAAGCCATCATGCGTCACGTCAGGAGCGAGGATAAAGAATTTTACGTCCTGGATGCTGGGCACGTGGGCCTGCTGACTGGGGCAGATGCCAAGAAAAGCCTCTGGCCGAAAGTGGAGAGCTGGCTGGGTTCACGCTCCGAGTGATTGAGGTCGATGTGTGAGGGTTTTGCGGGGAGGATCGGCAGTATCGCTATGAGGCAGCGCACATCTCGCCCAGCAAGCAGCCGGTGGAGGATCGTTCTTCACACGCGCTCTCCCCCTTTACTACAGCTCTGCTTTGCACAAAGCTTCCTGGTCGCTCCGGTTCTTAGCGGTAGCGCCGCTCTGACTCCTGAATAGGGTAATCATTCGCACTCATATCTCGCCGCCGCATGAGTCCCTCTTCATCAAATTCCCAATGTTCATTCCCGTGCGTCCGCATCCATTGTCCCGTGTCGGCATCACGCCATTCGTACTCGAAACGTACCGAGATGCGGTTATCGGTGTAACACCACAGTTCTTTCATCAGGTGATAGTCCAATTCTTTGGCCCATTTGCGACGGAGAAAAGCTTTGATCGCCTCTCGACCCGTAAAGAACTCCGTCCGGTTGCGCCATTGAGAATCAGGGGTCTGCAGCGGGGCGAGTCAACCTGTGGGGGACGGTGCCGCTGGTGATAGAAATGCAATGGGAAATCATATACTCTCTGCCCATGACAATACTCATGGCGCTTTCGTGACACCTTCTCCTTATATTCGTATCGAGTGGCCTGTACCGGCTGGGCCTTGTTGGAGTGAGGAAATGCCCTCAAGTCCTGCTCACGCTCTTTCATCAGGCCCATCCTGATACTGATCCTTTCCAGGTGTGCATTACTGAGTTCTCTTTGGAAACTAGCACTATTGGTTGGCTACTTTGTAACATCTGATAAAATGAGCATACAGTAACGTACTACAAAGAATTGTCAAGAAAGGAACACACTATGCAACTCGGAATGATTGGACTGGGCCGTATGGGGGCCAACATGGCGCAGCGGCTGATACGGGGAGGTCATACGATCGTTGGTTACGTCCGTCACGCGGAAACTGTGGAGGCTCTCCTCAAAGGAGGAGCCATCACAGAAGGAGCCTCAACTTTGCCTGACCTCGTCAACAAGCTTTCTACGCCTCGCGCTATCTGGCTGATGGTACCTGCTGCCTCGGTAGAGGCGACGCTGGAGACCATTGTCCCACACCTTGCTCCCGGTGACATCGTCATAGATGGTGGCAATTCTTACTACCACGATGATATTCGCCGTGCGGCCGAACTCAAACCGAAAGGTATCCACTATGTGGACTGCGGAACAAGCGGCGGCGTTTGGGGCCTCGAGCGCGGTTATTGTCTGATGATTGGCGGTGAAGAGGATGTTGTCCAGCATCTCGACCCGATCTTCTCAACCCTGGCCCCCGGCGTCAACGCAGCACCTCGTACACCTGGACGAGAAAAGATGGGGGGAACTGCCGAGCAGGGGTATCTGCGTTGTGGACCGAATGGCGCTGGTCACTTCGTCAAGATGGTCCACAATGGTATTGAGTACGGCATCATGTCTGCCTACGCAGAGGGACTGAATATCCTGCATCATGCAAACGTCGGGAAACAGGAACGAACCGTCGATGCTGAGACAACGCCGCTACGCAACCCGGAGTACTACCAGTATGATCTCAACCTCCCCGATGTGGCAGAGCTTTGGCGTCGTGGCAGCGTCATTGGGTCATGGTTGCTGGATCTCACTGCTCACGCGCTCCTCACGAGTCCTGACCTGGCCAACTTCCAGGGTCGAGTATCGGATTCAGGAGAAGGGCGCTGGACCATCGTCGCCGCCATCGACGAGTCCGTTCCAGTTCCCGTCCTCAGTTCGGCGCTCTTTGAACGGTTCAGTTCGCGTGGTGAGGCTGATTATGCCGATAGGTTGATGTCCGCTATGCGCTTTGAGTTTGGTGGTCACCTGGAAATAGATACCCCTAAGTAGGAAGGTACATCATGACAGATACTAGGACAGAAACCTATTCAGACGCGCTCGTCTTCTTCGGCGTCACCGGCGATTTAGCCTATAAGCAGATCTTCCCGGCCTTACAGTCGATGATCAAACATGGTCACCTCGACATACCGGTCATTGGAGTCGCAGGCAGACCATGGAGCATCGATCAACTGCGAGCCCACGTCCATGACAGCCTCGAGGAGCACGGTGGCGTGGACCCCGCAGCATTCGAGAAACTAAGCTCAATGCTTCAGTATGTCTCCGGTGACTATAACGACGAGACAACGTATACAAAATTGCGCAACGCGCTGGGCGGAGCCAGGCTCCCGTTATACTACCTGGCGATTCCTCCAAGCATGTTTGAGCCCGTCGTTGAAGGCCTGGAGAAATCAGGCAGCGCCAACAATGCTCGGGTCATCATAGAGAAGCCCTTTGGACGTGACCTTGCCTCTGCCCAGGAGCTGAACCAGATCCTGCATTCCGTCTTTCCCGAGTCATCCATCTTCCGCATTGATCATTACCTTGGGAAAGAGCCCGTTCAGAACGTGGCGTACTTCCGCTTTGCTAACGCATTTCTCGAACCCATCTGGAACCGTACCCACATCGAAAGTGTGCAGATCACCATGGCGGAGAACTTCGGGGTAGCCGGTCGCGGAAAATTCTACGAAGAGGCGGGTGCTATTCGCGATGTCGTGCAGAACCACATGCTCCAGTTAGCCGCTCTCCTCGCGATGGAACCGCCCGCTGGCAATTACCACGAGGCAGCACGCGACGAGAAGGCAAGAATATTCAAGGCCATGCGGCCGATTGATCCCTCAAATGTCGTGCTGGGGCAATATACCGGCTACCTCCAGGAGAACGGGGTAGCACCCAGGTCTCAGGTAGAGACCTTCGCTGCGATTAAACTTTTTCTCGACACCTGGCGTTGGGCTGACGTGCCTTTCTATATCCGTGCTGGCAAAAGCTTGCCCGTAACAGCCACCGAGATCCTGGTTGAATTCAAGACTCCACCTCTGGCCGTGTTTGGGGAGATTGAGCCACCCCAGTCAAACTATTACCGCTTCCGTCTTAGCCCTGACGTGTTAATCTCGCTTGGAGCAAGAATCAAGGTCCCAGGAGAGGCCATGTGGGGAGAAGGAGTGGAACTCGTCGTGCACAGCCGCCAGACTGATGAAATGCCTCCTTATGAGCGACTCCTTGGAGATGCTACGCGTGGTGATCCCACGCTCTTCGTACGCGAGGATGCTGTCGAGGCTGCGTGGGAAGTCGTAGACCCAATCCTGGGCAAGGTGTCTCCGGTCTATCAGTACGCTCCGAACACCTGGGGCCCGCTAGAGGCTGACCGGATCATTGAACGTGAAGGAGGCTGGCACAACCCGGTACTCACCGAACCCGTGAGTGTCTTCAGGTCACGGACCTAGCGCCCGCCGAACTCTCGACCGTGCCCGGTGGAGCAGTACTCGCTGATTGGTCTCGGAAATATCCAGAACGTTACAGATTTCTTCTGCGGTCCACCCTTCTCTATCATGCAGGGTGATGACGGCACGTTGGCTGGGAGGTAATGCTTCCGTGGCCGACAGGATGCGGGCAATGGTTTCCTGTGACAAGAGCCGCTGCTCGGGCAGGTCGTTCCAGTTCGCTGGCGGCAAGGCCCAGTGCCCAGGCGCTGGAGCATCTGCTGGCAAGAGAGGTGGTCGTGCCGGACAGGGTCTGTCATAGCTGCGAAAGTGGGCTGATTTCCGGCACTGTCAGCTACCAGCCAGAGCCACTCGAACAACCTGCCGACGGAAACCTGTTGATATGTCGCTCCCAACCTCGGGACGAGGTCATTCTTGACCTGTGACGCAGAAGTCGCAATGCACTCCCATATGCAATTCATCTCTCGCCTCGACGAGCATCGAGAAAAATCTGCCACCCGGACAGAAGCGGACCTAATCTCTTTCCTGTGGAGACTCGTCATGTAGCCTATAAAGCAACCGATGGGGTTGATCCAGATTGGTCGATCTGGTACGCAGGGCACCTTTTGGAACAAGGTCTTGGCACACTGCTCGATGCGAAATTGCTGAAGAGCGATGTGATTTACTTGCTCGTTCTGGCAGATAAACAGCAAATGAGCGAAGTCCCTGGCGCACATTGGGAAAATTACTAGGGAAATTACTACGCTGATTTTTTGTCAGTCGCTACCTGAAATAATTCCTGCTTTGCATAGCGTTATGATGTGTAGTGATTGCACAGTAAAAGTGGCATCCTTGGAACGTGTTATTAAGAATGCGGCATAGCTCGAGTATTGAGGGGGCAGGTCGGGTTGTCGCTCTTGAACAACCTTCCTGGCGAGTGTTTGGAAGCTGGCACGTCCTATCCGGTTGCTCATGCTGGTAGTATACCAGCATGGCCTGCTGCACCGGGATGATTGCCAAGGGCTAAACATCCATCTCACTGCCCCCTAACGCGAGAAAAGAGCATGTGCTGGTATGACAATGCAAGAAACAACCGAGACTCAACGTACCGAGGCACCGGCTTCTGTTTCTGCTGATGCCCATCCACTTGATCTCGAGACCCTGTATGAGAGGTTCAAGCGGCCAATTCATTCCTACATCTACCGGGTGCTCGGCAGTCGAGAAGATGCCGATGATCTCACGCAGGAGGTGTTTCTGCGTGCGCATGTCGTGTGGCATGACCTGCATGACCACGACCGTCTTTCGTCCTGGCTGTATCGCATTGCCACCAATGGGTGTATCGACCTGCTGCGCCGCCGCAAGCGTCTCTCCTGGTGGCCTCTCACACACCATCATCCCAACAATGGATCAGATGAGGCGGGCGTTGATGAGGATGCTGCCTACCTGCCTCTTGATAGCGGGGGCATCCCAGAAATTTTCGAACGGGAGCATATTCGGCTCACCTTAGCGAACATGCCACCGGAGTATGCCAGTGCCCTGGTTCTGAGCGCTGCCCAGGGCCTGCCGTATCAAGACATAGCTGTGATCTTGGGGATTTCACCAGGGGCGGCCGCCACCCGTATTTCGCGCGCGAAACGCCTGTTTGCCGACCACTATCAGCGTCTGGACCCAGAAGGTCTGGGGAACCCGGAGGAAGACCGATGAACCAAGACCCCGATATGCCGCCCATCCCTGCCACAGGTGAGGCTGGCCCACAGGTGTGTGCTGTCGTAGAACTCTACCTTGCTCTCCTCGACGATCTCTCGCCTGAGCAGGTCCAGGCAGTGTTCAGGCATCTTGATGCCTGTGAACAGTGCACGCAGGAACTCCAGCGGCTGCGTCGCACCACCCGCCTGGTGGCAAGCCTGCCGGCTTCTGAACCCTCGCCGCAGGTCGACCAGGCCATCCTGGCCGCTCTGGCTGCTCCTCTGGAGGAACAGGTTCCTCCTCAAGCGCGCCCATTCCCGTCTCCCCGTCGTGGGAAACGGCAGGCACGTCTCAGGTTCCTAGGTCAACTGGCTGCTGCGGCAGTGCTGGTGTTGGCGGCCGTCACCGGGTTCCATCTCTTCAGCCTTGCTTTTCCTGGTGCGGGGTCTCCATTTGCCTTGCCTGCCCACCTGTCCTGGAGTGGCTATGTTGTCTATCATAGTCGGACGGGCCTCACTGCCGACGGCACAGCGTATCAGATTGCCACCTATCATGACCTTGGGACAGGTCGGATGCATGTGGAGACGGTAATGGATGACCGGTTGGATGTGGTGGCGGTAGGAGACGAGCATGTGATGCTCGGAAAAGATATGATGCATCATGTGGCCCAGTGGGGTGCAGCGGCCTGGTCGGTGGATGACTCCGCATTTGACCTGGCGCGGCTGCGCCAGGCGCTGCAGACCGGGAGCGCCATCTCCCTGGGCACAGGCCGTTTTCAGGGGCAGGAGGTCTATCACATCCGCTATCACAGCGGACTGGTGTTGTTACTCGATATGCAGTATAAACCCGTCAATCTGCTGCGCGGAGTGGATGGATCCGGTCCAGGTGAGCCCATCTATGAGGTGTTCAAGCTGATGCCTGTGTCGCAGGTGCCAGCATCGATGTGGGATATGCATATTCCGGTTGGGTTTCACCTGGGAACGCTCCCGCAAAAACCCTGGTGCGGTTCTACGATAATAGCTCCAATTGAGGCCTCATTGTGAGCAGTGTGTAGAAGGAATAAAATCATGTGGCGTGAGATGTGCAGTCAGTAAACTTTCAATGCCTCCGATCTATTCACTGGCTGGTACCAGGTCTGTTCCTGTAAATACGCCTCTCCTTCGTCGTGCTATGGAATAGCGACATCTTCCTCCATTCGGCACTTATCCGTCTTGCCAACGCCCCCGATTTATCGAGGGGGCGTTGGCAAGACGCAAGGAGAAGGACTGTATGTCGCTGATAATCTTGCTCGTAGGGAGGTCGCAAGCATGATGAGGACCGACAAGCTTGCTCTTGTCATACCCGCTCTGAATGAGGAAGCAGCGTTGCACTGCCTGCTCGCAGAGCTCCCCTGCAATTTTACCCAATGGGTTATTGTTGTTGACAACGGCAGTACAGATGCCACGGCTGCCGTAGCGCAAGATGCGGCAGCGGGGCGGGCGTATGGCTGAGACTGCTCTGGTTATCATGGCTCGTTACCCGCAGGTCGGAACGACCAAGACCCGTTTAGCGCGCGCCATTGGCTCTGAGGAAACGGTTCGTCTCTACCGGGCCTTCCTTACTGACCTGGCCCACAAATTCGCCAACCGCGAGTACGATCTTCATTGGGCTTACAGCCCGGCAGGGGTGGACTACCAGGCATTCATTGCCACCCTGACGCCGTCACTGCTGGGACGCATGACCTGCTTTCCGCAGCAGGGGGCAGATCTTGGAGAGCGCTTGCACCATGTTTTTCGGTGGACGCAGGAGCGCGGGTTTGGGCGTACCATTGTGATCAGTTCGGACTCGCCACACATCGGCCTGGCTAGCATTGCTCATGCTGAGCAAGCGCTTGATGAAGCTGACATTGTGCTTGGACCCGCCGATGACGGCGGCTACTACCTGATTGCCATGCGCCAGCCCTACGACGTCTTCAGCGGTATTCCCATGAGTACCAGCGTGGTAACGCGTCTGACGATGGAGATGGCGCACCACCAGGGGTTGACCGTACAGCTCATCGAGCCCTTATTTGATGTCGACGAATTGCCCGATCTCGTGCGCCTGGCTCAGGTGCTCGAAGTAGACAGCACACTCGCACCTGCCACTGCCACCCATCTGGCAACGATCAAGGAGTTGGTATGACGATAACATCACGAGCAGCGCGTGCTGGGCAATATCTTCAAGGAACCAATAGAGGCGATTTGGCACGGTGAGCGGTACGAGGCATTCCGGCGGGCTTTACTTCAAGCACCCAGGAAACCTGCGCCAGCGGGAGCGATTGAGTGTGGAGGATGAGAGGTTATTATGCATAACACTGAACATACAGCCTCCGGTGAGGCCATGGAAACCCTTCCTTCTAGAGCATCCAACAGGTCACGCGGCAAACATCTGCTGAATGCTGGGCTCGCCGCGTTAGCGGCAGGATTCGCGGCTAGCCTCATGGCTGCTGCGCTCATGGGGGTGTTGCGACTGGAAGCAGGGATACCGACACCGGTAGAACTCTTCGGCGACCATGTCCTCAAGCTGCTCCCGGCGGGGAGGTTCGTACAATTCCTGATCACCTTTGGCCGGAACGCCAAGACTGAGCCACTCGGACTGACCCTGCTAGGAATGATCGGCCTGGGTACCTTGCTGGGTCTGCTCTACGCTCCCCTGGTACGCCTTGCACTGCCAGCCTCAGGCTACCGGCCAGCACGGCGAGAATGGCTCGTGGCAGCAGGGCTGGCAATGGTGATGACGGTGGCCGCTGTGGCGCTGTTCTGGGGCGAACTCGGCCAGAACTTTCTGGGATTGCCTCTCGCGTGGGCCATGCTGGTCACTGCATTAGCCATGCTGGCTGAGTTCAGTTTGTACGCCGCGACGCTCTGCATGGCCTATCGCGCCCTGCTGCCCAAACAGCCTGCCCCCGGCGTTTCCGCACAGGTACAGGAACGGCGACAGCTACTGGCGCGGGCATGCATTGCCGCCTTGAGCCTGGGCGCCGGCGCCGGGACGCTGGGGCTGATTCGCGGCTTCCTGACCGGCGCCAGCTTCACCTCCTACGACGGCACGGAGACCAGTGCGCACCATGGCTTCACTGCCCCGATCACCCCGAACAACGAGCACTATGTCGTGACACAGAACCCGGTTGATCCAACACCAAACCTCGGCGACTGGAGGTCACCGGTTTGGTAGGCAGTCCCGGGACCCATACCTACGAGCAACTGAAGAACCTGCCCTCAACCTCACGGGCGATCACCCTGGAATGCATCTCCAATGGGCCCGGCGGGCGACTGATCAGTACAGCGATCTGGCAGGGCGTGACAGTGCGCACGCTGCTGACAGGGCATGGCGGGGCATGGCCCAACGCGCGCTATGTGGCATTCTACAGTGTCGATGGTTATACAGTCAGCCTTCCACTGGAGGAAGTGCTCAAGGTCGACGCCTTGCTGGCCTGGCAGATGAATGGAGTCACGCTGCCCAATCGACATGGTTTCCCCTTGCGTGTGCTGGTGCCGGGGCGTTATGGTGAAGAGAATCCCAAGTGGCTGACGCGCGTCGAGTTGACCGACCGTTTCGTGGGTGGACTCTACGCGGACCAGGGGTGGTACAACGGTCCCGTCCATACGTGGAATCGTATCGATCGCCCGCGTGGCCACGTGCCTCTTGGGCATCCTGTCGAGGTGGGCGGCATCGCATTTGCCGGCGCAAGAGGTGTCCAGAAAGTCGAAGTGAGCGTGGATGGTGGTGTGACCTGGCATCAGGCGGAGCTTGAGCCGCCGCTCTCACAGGATGCATGGGTACTCTGGTCCTGGCAGTGGCTGCCTACTCTACCAGGCAGGTATACTCTTGAGGCCTGTGTAACAGATGGTACTGGAGAGATGCAGACCAGTCACATGCAGGGGACAGTGCCCAATGGGGCGACAGGGTACCACATCGTTGTGGTCAACGTTGCTTGAAACTCATTTGTATGAATGCTATAACTTCAAATACGGGCAGACGCATTATTTGGAGAGTGGTTTGGAGAATGCTGAAGCACCTCAGGGATGAATCTTTGGGACGGCTGGTGCGCGCTTGTAGCATTGCCGATTGTCCCTCATGCTGTTGGAATAAGAGGATATACCCACTTGCCATTTGCAAATAGAAACTACAGCTAGGTATAGATATATATGAGGAGGTAATTGCTTATGAGTAAAGTCGTGGTATTCACGAATCTGACGCTCGACGGGGTCATGCAGGCGCCGGGACGACCGGACGAGGACCGCCGCGGCGGTTTCGAGCACGGCGGCTGGGCGACGCCCTACGCCGCGATGGCGCAGGCCGGGAACAGCATGGCCAATACTGGTGCCCTGCTGCTAGGCCGGCGGACCTACGAGGACTTCTACGCTGTCTGGCCCAACCGAACCGACAACCCCTACACGGCGGTGCTAAACAACACCCAGAAGTACGTTGCGTCAACGACGCTGGAGGAACCACTCCCGTGGATCAACTCCACGCTCCTCAAGGGCGACGCTGCGGAGGCCGTGGCCAGGCTCAAGGAGGAGCCTGGCAAGGATCTGGTGGTCATGGGCAGCGGAGAGCTGGTCCAGTCGCTGATGCGGGGCAACCTCGTCGACGAGTATGTGCTCCTGATCCATCCGCTGGTTCTGGGATCGGGGCGCCGCCTCTTCACCGACGGCGGTGCATTCGCTGCTCTCCGGCTCGTCGACACCAAGACGACGGACAACGGCATCGTGATCGTGACCTACCAGCCGGCCGAACCGACGGCGAGGAAGACCACCGACGCAGCCATGCATTGAGTGTAAATCCTCACATCCTGAGAGCGGAATCTGGAGCAATATCCTGGTCTCAATAACTCTTTCAGGGTTCCCGAGACAGTGCATTGCTCCACCCAAATCTTACCCGGCGGCGTGTTCAACGTCTTCCGACTGCGGTAGAGGAGAGGAAGGCATTCGGTCCATCCCGTCGCAATGTCGATGAGCGTCAACGTGTACAGATAGCCTCCATCGGCTTGCATGCGGCAATGGGTGACGAGATCCGCCGAAAGTCAAGCCAGGCTGCGTTTCATTCCAGTTCTGGAAGGTGCGGATGGGAATCTGGTGTTTGAGCAGGGTTCCCGCTCGAGTAGTGGATATCCCACGAGGACCGTGTTTTCGTTGAGAGCGCAGGAGGCGATCCGCCGTCGTGGCACTCATGCAGAGCAGTTGATTGCGGCACGCCTCCGTGAGATGCAGATGTCCATGCTGCTCAAGCGCTTCGACGAAAGTGGAGAGGAAAGGGATCAGCCGCTTGGCACACATCTGATTAGCCGCTTTCCATGCCAGCAGCAGGGCTTGTTGGACTGCTGGTCCGTAGTGGGGGAGACGTGCCTGCTGGCTGCGCGTTTTCGGCTCCTCTGGATGATTGAGCAGCTGAATGGCGTATTTGCACACATAGCAGGCACGGGCGTCCGCGCTGCTGAGCCGCTTTGGCAACATGAAAGAGAGCGTGCTGGTCGGCAGCCCAGATACGATCCGCCAGCGTCTGGCAGTTTTTGAGGCCGCAGGAGTTCAGGAACTGATCATCGGCTTCCCCGACTCGCTCCAGGGCAAACTGGATTCGCTGCGCTTCTTTGCCAGAGAGTTTCTTGCATAATGCAATCGCCCTGGCTCGCGGATAAGCGGACATAGTGCTTCCCAATGCTCAAGTGGCTACCTCCACTTCTCATAGGTGGGTCTTCATCTGAGCAGCCTCCACTCCAACGGGCAGAATCGGAGTAGAAAAAAGAGAATGAGAAAGCCCTGGTAATCTTCTGGAGGCGCTTGATGTTCTGGAGCTCCTATGTTATCTTACGAACAGGCGTTTCATGATTACAGATACAAAGAGTAGAC